>Ga0209638_1000121_pt1 | contig 49470 bp, 57 predicted proteins | sample BarGraNGADG00211_FD_184490 | JGI IMG/M metagenome (GOLD analysis project Ga0209638, IMG submission 184490) | Arctic peat soil microbial communities from Barrow, Alaska - Barrow Graham LP Ref core NGADG0002-211 (SPAdes) (version 2) | ecosystem: Environmental > Terrestrial > Soil > Wetlands > Peat... | reverse complement strand
CGGGTCGACCCGGGTCCCGCCCCGCTCGCGTCCGCCTTCACACGCTTGCGCGTGGGAGTGCCCTTACTTGAAGAACCCGTCGTAGTGCCGCATCTTCAGCTGGCTCTCCAGCTGGGTCATCGTCTCGAGTGCGACGCCGACCATGATGAGTATCGATGTGCCGCCGAACATCTGCAGCAGAGGCATGCTGTTGCCGGACATCTGGAACAGGATCGTCGGCACGATCGCGATGATCGCCAAGAACACCGCGCCCGGGAACGTGATGCGGTTCAGCACGTGCTCGATGTAGGTCGACGTGGCCTTGCCCGGCCGGACACCCGGAATGAAGCCGCCCTGCTTGCGCAGGTTGTCGGCCAGATCGATCGGGTTGAAGATCAGGGCCGTGTAGAAGTACGAGAAGAACAGGATCAGCAACGACTGAGCGATCCAGTTCACCGGACCCTTGGCCAGCGTGTTCCCAAAGGTGGTGAGCCAGGGGATGTTCGAGAACCCTGCCAGCACGATCGGGAAGTTGAGCACCGAGCTTGCGAAGATGATCGGGATGACGTTCGCGGCGTTCATCTTCAGCGGTATGTAGGTCCCGACGCCACCGAACACCTTGCGGCCGACCACGCGCTTCGCGTACTGGACGGGGATGCGCCGCTGCGCGCGCTCCATCGCCACGATGGCGACGATGATCGCGAACGAGGCGACGATGACCAGAACGCCCCAGTACCAGTCCTGGATGTTGAACGCCGAGATCAGCGTCTCCGGGAAGCGGGCGACGATGTTCGCGAAGATGAGCAGTGACATGCCGTTGCCGATGCCGCGCTGGGTGATCAGTTCGCCCATCCACATGATGAAGGCGGTGCCCGCCATCAGCGACAGGAGTATCAACAGACGCGTCAGCCAGTCGAACGCACCGTACTGGCCGAGTAGGCCCGCCTGCTTCAGCAGGCCCTCGAACGTTGCGATGAGCCCGATCGACTCGACGAAGCCCAACCCCAATGTCAGGTAGCGGGTGATCTGGGTGAGCTTCCGCTGCCCCGTCTCACCCTCTTTGGACCACGCCTCGAACTTCGGGATTACCGCCTGCAGCAGCTGCATGATGATCGACGCGGTGATGTAGGGCATGATGCCGAGCGCGAAGATCGCGAACTGCTGGAGCGCGCCGCCTGAGAACAGGTTCAGCAGGTTCAGCCCCGCCTGCTGCGACGTAGCAGCAGTCAGCGCCTGGATCATGTTCTGAGAGACGCCCGGCACCGGCACGGTCGCGCCGAGACGATAGAGCCCTATGATCGCCAGCGTGAACAGGATCTTCTTACGAAGGTCCGGCACTCGGAACGCATTCGCGAGGGCCTCCAGCATGGCTACTCGACCGCCCCGCCGGCAGCTTCGATCTTGACGCGCGCGGTGGCGGAGACCTTGTCCACCTTCACCGTGAGCTTCTTCGTGATCTCTCCGTCGCCAAGGACCTTGATCACCGCGGTGGCGGACTTGACGACGCCCTTCGCCTTGAGCGACTCGCCGTCGACGACGTCACCGTCGGCGAACAGGCCATCCAGCCGGCTCACGTTGACGACGTCGTACTCCTGACGCCAGCGGTTCTTGAAGCCCGGGAGCTTCGGGAGGCGCATGGCGAGCGGGTTCTGGCCACCTTCGAAGCCGGGGCCCTTGCCGCCGCCTGCGCGGGAGTTCTGGCCCTTGTCGCCGCGACCGGCTGTGGAACCGTGGCCGCTGCCGTTGCCGCGACCGACGCGCTTGCGCTCCTTGCGGGAACCCGGCGCGGGTGCGAGGTCGTGTATCTGCATGTGATCCTGTCTCCTTGATCATCGCCACCGGGCGCCGCATACGTGGCATCCCGATCGCCGGCCGCTCGCCGCCGGCGGACTGTCTCCCAGCTACTACTTGACCTCTTCGACCTTCACCAGGTGCTTTACCTTGAAGATCATCCCGCGGATCGCAGGCGTGTTCTCCTGCTCGACCGTTTCGTTCATACGGTGGATGCCGAGGGCACGCACGGTCGCGCGCTGATCGCGCGCAAGGCCGATGCCGCTGCCGACCTGAGTGATCCGGAGCGTCTTGGCTGCTTCCTTCGCCATGGCGCTACTCCTCCCAGCCGAAGACCTGGCCGACCGTCTTACCGCGACGGCGGGCGATCTGAGCGGCGCTGGTCAGGGATTCGAGACCCTGCGCGGCCGCTTTGACCATGTTCAGTGCGTTGTCGGAACCGAGCGACTTCGAGAGGACGTCGGTCACGCCGCCGAGCTCGAGCAGAGCGCGCACCGGGCCGCCGGCGATGATGCCGGTACCGGGAGCGGCCGGCTTGAGCATGACGCGTCCGGCGCCGAACTTGCCCATGACCGCGTGCGGGATCGTCCCGTCGATGAGCGGGAACTTGAACATGTTCTTCTTCGCGTCCTCGACGCCCTTCTTGATGGCGACGGGGACTTCGGCGGACTTGCCCATGCCGACGCCCACGTTGCCGTTACCGTCGCCGACGACCACCAGCGCGGTCAGCGAGAAGCGCCGGCCACCCTTGACGACCTTCGACACGCGGTTGATGTAGACGACCTTTTCCTGCAGCTCCGAGACGGGAGCGATGTTGCGAGCCACTGTCCTCGTCCTCTCTAGAACGTTAGCCCGGCCTCGCGGGCACCGTCGGCCAGGGCCTTCACGCGGCCGTGATAGATACGGCCACCGCGGTCGAAGACGACCTCGGTGACGCCCTTGTCCAGGGCACGCTTGCCGACGACCTCGCCGACCGCCTTGGCGGCGGCGATGTTGCTGCCGAGCTTGATCGTGGCCTTGACCTCGGCGTCGAGCGTCGAGGCTGACGCGATCGTGACACCCGCGACATCGTCGATGATCTGGGCGTAGATATGTGCGTTGCTGCGCGTGACCCTCAGGCGCGGACGGGCTTCGGTACCACTCACCTTGCCACGTACCCGGCGCTGACGGCGGGCGAGCTTGAACGCCTTTGCTTTCAGCTTGTTCATTCCTACTGCTCCCTACTTCGCCGTCTTGCCGACCTTGCGGCGGACATGTTCGCCTTCGTACCGTACGCCCTTGCCCTTGTAGGGCTCCGGCGGACGCCATCCGCGGATCTCCGCGGCCACCTGGCCGACGCGCTGCTTGTCGATGCCGCGTACGGTGATCCTGGTGTTGGCTGGCACCTCGAACGTGATGCCCGGCTCCGCCTTGACCAGGACGGTATGGCTGAATCCGAGCGCGAGCTGGATGTCGGAGCCCTTGAGCTCCGCACGGTATCCGACGCCCACGATCTCGAGGTTCTTGTGGAAGCCGTCGGACACGCCGACGACCATGTTGCTGAGCAGCGTGCGGGTCAGCCCGTGCAACGAGCGGTTCGCACGCTCGTCGTTCGGACGGGACACGGTCAGCATGCCATCCTCAAGTGCGATCGCCATCGCCGGCTGGAAGGTCTGCGTGAGCGTACCCTTCGGACCGGTGACGGTGACCGTAGAACCATCGATCTTCACCTCGACCCCGGACGGGACCGGGATGGGCTGCTTGCCGATTCGAGACACGGCTTGTCGCTCCTTTCCTGTCCTGTCCGCTACCAGACGTAGGCGATGACTTCGCCGCCGACGCCAGCCTTCTTTGCTGTCTTCTCGCTCATGACGCCGGAAGACGTCGAGATGACCGCGATCCCGAGACCGCCCAGGACTCTGGGAAGCTCGTCCTTCTTCGCGTAGACACGCAGGCCCGGCTTGCTGATGCGCCGGATACCGGTGATGACGCGCTCGCGCTTGGGGCCGTACTTGAGCTGCAGCGTCAACGTGGCCTGCACCTCGCCCGGTGTGACTTCGTACGCGGAGACGTAGCCCTCCTCCTTGAGGATGCGGGCGATCTCCACCAGCTTCTTCGACGACGGCATCGTCACCGAGGTCTGGAACGCGTTGTTCGCGTTCCGGATCCTGGTCAACATATCCGCGATCGGGTCAGTCATGCTCATCTTTGGGATGCCTCCTATGGTCCTGCCGTACATCCTGCGGGCCGGGTGGTTCGCGCACGCCCGTGGCGAGCGCGCCTGTCCCTCCGCCGGGCCGCCTCGGTCTGCGGCCCTGATCCGTGCTACCAGCTCGCCTTGCGCACGCCCGGGACCTCACCTTTGTTCGCAAGCTCGCGCAGACATATGCGGCAGAGCCCGAACTGACGGTAGAACGCCCGCGGACGACCGCAGCGACTGCAGCGATGGACGCCACGCACGCTGAACTTCGGCGTACGGTTCGCCTTCGCGATCATCGACTTCTTGGCCACCAGCTACCTCCTGAAGATCTGCCGAGCGCTTCCGGGCGCCGGCGCGGTGTAGGACTACTCGCTCTATTTCTTGAAGGGGAAGCCGAACGCGTCGAGCAGCGCTCGGCATTCCTCATCGGTGTTTGCGGTGGTGACGAACGTGATGTCCATCCCGCGGGTGCGGTCGACCTTGTCGTAGTCGATCTCGGGGAAGATCAACTGCTCGTCCACACCCATGGAGTAGTTCCCACGGCCGTCGAACGAGTCGGGGTTGATGCCCCGGAAGTCGCGGATGCGCGGGAGCGCGGTCGCCAGCAGGCGGTCGAGAAACTCCCACATGCGGTCGCCGCGCAGCGTGACCTTCGCGCCGATCGGCATCCCCTTGCGGAGCTTGAAAGCCGCGATCGACTTCTTGGCGCGGGTGGTCATCGGCTGCTGGCCGGTGATCTGGCGAAGGTCGGCGATGGCGGCGTCCAGGAGCTTCGAGTCCTGGGTCGCTCCGCCGACGCCCATGTTCACTACGATCTTGTCGAACCTGGGAACCTGGTTCACGTTGCTGTAACCGAGCCCGGTCATCAGCTTCGCGATGACCTCGCTTCGGTACTTCTCTTTGAGTCTCGGTGCCACTTTTCGTCCTCCGGTCCTTCTTGTTCTCGCGGGCGCCAGATTTCTGACCCGGCGTCACTTGCGGCCGCGCGCCGCTTCGGGCGGCTGGTGCGCGGCGGCGGCTGCACTACTTGTCGATGTCCTTGCCGCACTTCTTGCACACACGGATACGGTCCCCGCCCTCGCGGCGGCGGCTGACCCGGGTCGGCTCCGAGCAGTTCGGACAGATGAGCATCACGTTGGACACGTGCATCGTGCCCTCGTTCTGCATGATCCCGCCCTGGGGGTTCTTCTGGCTGGGCCGCGTCGCGCGCTTGACCATGTTCGCGTGCTCGACTGTCACCCGCTGCTTCTCGGGGAAGGCGCGGAGGACCTTGCCCTCCTTGCCGTTGTCCTTGCCGGCGATGATGCGGACTTTGTCGCCACGCCGTACGTGCATTGAACTAGCCATGTCGGATGCGCCTCCCTTACAGCACTTCAGGCGCGAGCGACACGATCTTCATATAGCGCTTGTCGCGCAGCTCGCGCGCGACAGGGCCGAAGATGCGCGTGCCGCGCGGGTTGCCCTGGTTGTCGATGATGACCGCAGCGTTGTCGTCGAACTTGATGTAGGAGCCGTCAGCGCGACGGGTCTCCTTCTTGCACCTCACGACGACAGCCCTGACGACGTCACCCTTCTTCACGGTCCCGTTGGGGATCGCTTCCTTCACTGTGACGACCATGACGTCGCCCACGCGGGCATACCGGCGCTTGGAACCGCCGAGTACCTTGATGCACAGCACCTGCCGTGCACCCGAGTTGTCCGCGACTTTGAGTCGGGTCTCTGCCTGGATCATGTCTTTCCGTTCCTCCTGAGTGCATCGACGCTTCATCGGCGGCCTTTCGAGCCCGTCCGCTTGGAAGCGTCGTTACTTGGCCTTCTCCACGATCTCCACGAGACGCCACCGCTTCAGTTTCGAGAGCGGGCGCGTCTCCATGATCGAGACGATGTCGCCGACTCCGGCCTCGTTGTTCTCGTCGTGCGCGTGGTACTTCGAGCTGTGGGTCATCATCTTGCCGTACAGCGGGTGAGGCTTACGCTCCTCGACCTTGACGACGCAGGTCTTGTCGCCCGCGGCCGAGACCACGATGCCCTGCCGCACCTTGCGGCGGTTACGCTCTTCGGTCATCTGAACAGTCCCTTCCTTGGGCACTTACGACGCCGCGGCTTTGCGGGCGGCCTCGATCTCGCGGGAACGTGCCTCGGTGTGGAGGCGCGCGATGTCCCGCTTCACGTTCTTGATCTTGCCGGGGTTGTCCAACTGCCCGGTGGCGAGCTGGAACCTCAGGTTGAACAGCTCCACACGGGCCTCTTTGAGCTTGAGCTCGAGGTCCGAGGGTTCCATGTCCTTGATCTCTGTTGCCTTCATCTATGACTCACCGCCGCTATCCGAACGCGTGACGACCTTGCACTTGATGGGGAGCTTCTGTGCGGCGAGACGCATCGCCTCGCGCGCGACCTCTTCCGAGACGCCCGCGATCTCGAACATGATGCGCCCCGGCTTGACGACGGCGACCCACTTCTCGGGGTTGCCCTTGCCGGAACCCATGCGGGTCTCGGCCGGCTTCTGCGTGACCGGCTTGTCCGGGAAGATGTTGATCCAGACCTTGCCGCCACGCTTCATGTAGCGGGTCATCGCGACACGAGCGGCCTCGATCTGGCGGTTGGTGATCCATGCGGACTCGAGTGCCTTCAGACCGAAATCGCCGAAGTTGAGCTCAATGCCACCCTTGGCCTGACCGTGCCAGTTGCTACCGCGCTGGACCTTGCGGTGCTTGACTCTCTTGGGAAGCAACATGTCTAGCGCTGACCTCCCTCGTTGCGACGGGGGCGACGATCGCGGTCGCCGGACGGGCGGGAGGGACGAGCGTCGGCCGCTTCGTATAGAGAAGCGATCGTCTGGCCGGGCAGCAGGTCGCCACGGTAGACCCAGACCTTCACGCCGCAGGCGCCGAACGTGGTGCGCGCCGACGCGGTGCCGTAGTCGATCTTCGCGCGCAGGGTGTGGAGCGGCACACGACCCTCGCGATACCACTCGCGACGGCCCATCTCGGCGCCACCGAGGCGGCCCGAGCACTGGATGCGGACGCCTAGGGCGCCGCCCTTCATCGCGGAGGTGACCGCCTTCTTCATCGCGCGGCGGAAGCCGACGCGTGCTTCGAGCTGCTCCGCGATCGACTGCGCGACGAGCACGGCGTCGAGTTCCGGGCGCTTGATCTCGTGGATGTTGACCGAGACATGACCGGTCGCGATCTTCTCGAGGTCCTTGCGCAGGGTGTCGACCTCCGTGCCCTTCTTGCCGATGACGATGCCGGGGCGCGCCGAGTACAGCGTGACCGTCACCTTGTCGCCGGCGCGCTCGATGTCGATGCGCGACAGCGCCGCGCGCTTCAGGCGCTTCGTCAGGTACGTGCGCAGCGCGTTGTCCTCGGCAAGTGTCTTGTCGTAGCCCTTGCCCATAAACCAGCGCGAACGCCACTCCTCGGTGATGCCGAGGCGGGGACCGACGGGATAGACTTTCTGACCCATGAGACTAAGCCCCCTCTCGCTGCTTGACGACGATCGTGATGTGCGCCGAACGCTTGCGGATCCGGAACGCGCGACCCATCGCGCGCGGCTGGATGCGCTTGAGTGTCGGACCCTCGTTCACGAAGGTCTCGGAGACATACAGCGTCTCCGGCTTGACCTTCAGGTTGTGCTCAGCGTTGGCGACCGCGCTGGCGAGCACCTTGCCCACTACCTCCGCCACACCCTTCTCTGTGAAACGAAGGATGGTCGCCGCCTCGTCCACGGACTTGCCGCGGACGAGATCGACGACGAGGCGCGCCTTGCGCGGGCTTACCCGCACGTACCTCGCTACTGCTCTTGCTTCCATGATCCACAAAACCTTTCGGCTCTTACGCTGCCGGCTCTCACACGCGGCCTGTCAGCGGCACCCTACGGACGGACTTGCCGGCTTAGCGCCGGCCCTTCTTCTTGTCGTCCGCGTGGCCCTTGAACGTGCGGGTCGGCGAGAACTCGCCCAACTTGTGGCCGACCATCGACTCGGTCACGTAGACCGGGACGTGCTTGCGGCCGTCGTGCACGGCGATGGTGTGTCCCACCATCTCCGGGAAGATCGTGGAAGCGCGGGACCAGGTCTTGATGACCTTCTTCTCCCCTGCCTCGTTCATCTTCCGGATCCTCGCCAGCAACCTCGGCTGGACGAAGGGCCCTTTCTTCAGGCTTCTGCTCATGTGCTCGTGCTCTCCTGTCCGAAAAAGACTTCTTCGTCCGCTACTTCTTGCGGCGGCGGATGATCAGGCTGCTGCTGGCCTTCTTCTTGTTACGCGTGCGGTGGCCCTTGGTGGGAACGCCCCACGGGGTGACCGGGTCGCGACCAGCGGACTTGTTCTTGCCCTCGCCACCGCCGTGCGGGTGGTCGACGGGGTTCATCGCGGTACCACGGACGGTCGGGCGGATGCCGGCCCAGCGGTTGCGGCCCGCCTTGCCGACCGAGATGCCCTCGTGCTCGGCGTTGCCGACGACACCGATGGTGGCGCGGCAGGTCAGCGAGACCATGCGCATCTCGGAGGACGGCATGCGCAGGATCGCGTAGGCGCCTTCCTTCGCGAGCAGCTGAGCGGAGCAACCGGCGCTGCGTGCGAGCGCCGCGCCGCGACCGGGCTGCATCTCGATGGCGTGGACCACGGTACCGGTCGGGATCTCGCTCAGTACCAGGCAGTTGCCCGGCTTGATGTCTGACCCGGTGCCGGATGTGACCACGTCGCCGACCGCGAGCTTCTGCGGCGCGATGATGTAGCGCTTCTCACCGTCCGCGTAGAAGAGCAGCGCGATACGGGCGGAGCGGTTGGGGTCGTATTCGATGGACGATACCTTTGCGGGTATGCCGTCCTTGTTGCGCTTGAAGTCGATGATGCGGTAGGCGCGCTTGTGCCCGCCGCCCTGGTGCCGGGTGGTGATGCGGCCGTTGTTGTTACGACCACCCGTGCGGTGCAGCGGGGTGACGAGTGACTTCTCCGGGGTCGACTTCGTGATCTCCGCGAAGTCGGACACCGACTGGAATCGGCGACCCGGTGAGGTCGGTTTGTACTTCTTGAGTGCCATTACTTCTCCTTCGTTTCTCGTGTCCGATTGCCGAGCCCTGGGTGGCACTCCCGCCACGATTCACTCGTGACTCGCGGGCCTCGACGCCGGACTAACACGGTGCCGGGCGGCTCCATTCAGAGGTGAATGGACACCGACACCGTCGGCCGTCTGCTTGCAGCGGCTCGCCTACCTGCCGCCCTCGAAGAACTCGATCTTGTCGCCCTCTTTGAGGGTGACGACGGCCTTCTTCCACGCACGGGTGACACCCTGCGAGGTCCGCAGGCGCCGCGTCTTGCGCGGCACGTTCATGGTGTTGACCCTCGTGACCGTGACCTTGAAGACCTCGCGGACGGCGTCCGCGATCTCCGGCTTGCTGCAGTCCTTGTGGACCTCGAACGTGTACCGGTTGTGCTCGATCCCGGCGTAGCTCTTCTCCGAGATGATCGGACGGATGATGACGCTGCGGGCGTCCATGTTAGGCCAGCACCCCCTCGAGGTACTCGAGCGCCGGCTTCGTGAGGACGAGCGCTGCGTTGTCGACCAGGTCGTAGGTGTTGCTCTGCGCCGCGGTGATGACGCGGACGCGCTTGATGTTGCGGAACGACTTCACGGAGGTCTCGTCGCCATTGGGGACGACGACGGTGACGCGGCCCTTGCAACCCAGCGCGGTCAGCATGGCGTCGGCGGCCTTCGTCGACGGCTCGGTGAAGTCGAGCATGTCGATCACGAACAGGTCGCCTTCGGTCGCCTTCGCGGACAGCACGCTGCGCATCGCGAGCTTCACGACCTTGTTCGGGACGCGGAAGCCGTAGTTGCGCGGATGCGGGCCGAACACGGCGCCGCCGCCGGTCCACTGCGGAGCACGCGTGGTGCCGGCGCGAGCGCGGCCGGTCCCCTTCTGCTTGAACGGCTTCGCTCCGCCGCCGGAAACCTGGCCGCGGGTCTTGGTGTCGTGCGTGCCCTGACGCGCGCCGGCCATCTGGCTGCGGACGACCAGGTGCACCGCGTGCGTGTTGGGAGTGACGCCGAAGACGGTATCGGACAGCTTAGCCGTCCCCACCTTCGCGCCCTTCATGTCTTTGACTTCGACAGTCGCCATTGTCTTTATCTGTCTCCTAGGATCGATGCCGGCACTAGCTCGCGTTGATGACGAGCAGGCCGTTCTTGCCGCCGGGGACAGCGCCCTTGACGACGAGCAGGTTCTGTTCCGAGTCGATCTTGATGACCTCGAGCTTCTGGACCGTGACGGTCTCGGAGCCCATGTGGCCAGGCATCCTCGTGCCGCGCAGAACGCGAGACGGGCTGGCGCACATACCGATGGAACCGGGGGCGCGGTGGAAGTGCGAACCGTGGCCGCCCGGGCCGCCCTTGAAGTTGTGACGCTTCATGACGCCCGCGAAGCCCTTGCCCTTGCTGGTGCCGACCACGTCGACCTTGGTGCCGACCTCGAACAGGTCGACGGTGATCTTCTGGCCCTTCTTGTAGCTCTCGCCCTCGGCCAGACGCGCCTCGTGAAGGTGCTTCTTGGGATCGAGACCCGCCTTGGCGCAGTGACCCGCCTCGGGCTTGGTGGCCCTGCCCTTCTTCACGTCTCCGAACGCGAGTTGGATGGCGTCGTAGCCATCCTTCTTCTTGGTCTTGATCTGCGACACGAAACAGGGCCCGGCTTCGATGACGGTCACCGGGATGAGCCGGTCGTCTTCGCTCCAGACCTGGCTCATGCCGAGCTTCCGGCCGAGTATCGTCTTTGGCATCCGTCCACTCTCTTCCATCTTCGCGCGGTCGTGGGACCTTCTTCGTTCGCGCCCGTCTCGCTTCTACGGGCAACCCAGAGGACCGCTCCTCCGTATAGCAACCCGGCGCCGGACGGCGGCGGGAGACTGCCTGTCTCTAGAGCTTGATCTCGATGTCGACGCCGGCCGGGAGCTCGAGACGCATGAGCGAGTCGACCGTCTTCGGGTTCGGATCAAGGATGTCGATCAGCCGCTTGTGCGTCTTCATCTCGAAGTGCTCACGGCTGTCCTTGTTCACGTGCGGCGAGCGGATCACGCAGTACAGGCTGCGCTGCGTCGGCAGCGGAATCGGCCCGGACACGCGCGCGCCGGTGCGCTGGGCGGTCTCCACGATCTTCTTCGTGGACTGGTCCACGATCTCGTGGTCGTATGCCTTCAGCCTGATCCGGATCTTCTGCTGGTTCGCCAACTTGGTTCACCCTCCACAAGTGCTGGGGACTTCACTGCATTCACACGCTTGGTGACGCTTCTAGGAACTGACACCCATCTTGGCCACGATCTCGTCCGCAACGGACTTCGGAACCTGCTCGTAGGCCCTGAACTGCATCGTGTACACCGCGCGGCCCTGCGTGCGGCTGCGGAGGTCGGTGGAGTAGCCGAACATCTCGGAAAGCGGCACCTTGGCGCGGATGACCTGCGCGTTGCCGCGGGGGTCCATGCCTTCGATGTGGCCGCGACGGCTGGACAAGTTGCCCATGACATCGCCCGCGAAAGCCTCGGGGGTGACGACCTCGACCGACATCATCGGCTCGAGGATCTTCGGCGCCGACCTGCGCATGGCTTCCTTGAAGCCCATGGAGGCAGCGACCTTGAACGCCATCTCGTTCGAGTCGACGTCGTGGTACGAGCCGTCGACCAGGGTGACCTTGACGTCGACGACCGGGTAGCCGGCGAGTCCACCGCTGCCCAGCGAGTCCTCGACGCCCTTCGCCACCGCGTTGATGTACTCCTTGGGAACCGAGCCGCCCACCGTCTTGTTCTCGAAGACGAAGCCGGCGCCCGGCTCCTGCGGATCGAGGTTGAACACGACGTGGCCGTACTGGCCGCGGCCGCCGGTCTGACGGATGAACTTGCCGTCGACGTCCTTGACGGACTTGCTCGCGGTCTCGCGGTACGCGACCTGCGGCTTGCCGACGTTCGCCTCCACCTTGAACTCGCGCAGAAGGCGGTCGACGATGATCTCGAGGTGCAGCTCGCCCATGCCGGCGATGATCGTCTGGCCGGTCTCCATGTCGGTGCGCACGCGGAAGGTCGGGTCCTCTTCCGCGAGCTTGACGAGGCCGGCGCTGAGCTTGTCCTGCTCGGCCTTGGTCTTCGGCTCGATCGCGATGTCGATGACCGGATTCGGGAAGACCATCGACTCCAGGAGCACGGGGTGGTCCTCGGCCGACAGCGTGTCACCGGTCGTCGTGTTCTTGAGACCGACGGCGGCGACGATGTCACCGGCGCGGCACTCCTCGACGTCCTCGCGGTGGTTCGCGTGCATCTGCAGCAGGCGGCCGATCCGCTCCTTGTTGCCCTTCGTGGCGTTGAGCACGTAGGAACCGGCGGACAGCGTTCCGGAGTAGACACGGAAGTACGTGAGCTTGCCCACGTACGGGTCGGTCATGACCTTGAACGCGAGGGCGGAGAACGGCGCCTTCTCGTCCGCGGGGCGCTCGACCACTTCGCCGGTCTTGACGTCGTGGCCCTTGATGGCGGGAACGTCCAGCGGGGAGGGCAGGTAGTCGAGGATCGCGTCGAGGAGCGCCTGGACGCCCTTGTTCTTGAACGAGGCGCCGCAGGTGATCGGCGTGATGCCGCAGGCGATGCATCCCTTTCGGATCGCCGCCTTGAGCTCGGGGATGGTGACGTCCTCTTCCATGAGGACCTTCTCCATGACCTCGTCGTCGTAGTCCGCGGCAAGGTGGAGAAGCTCATCGTGGTAGAGCTCGGCGTCTTCCTTCATCGCGTCGGGGATCTCGCCCACCGTGGGGTTGATGCCCTTGTCGTCCTCGTTGAAGAACACAGCGTTCATCTTTACGAGGTCGATGATGCCGGTGAAGTTCTCCTCGGCGCCGATCGGCAGCTGCAGCAGCGCCGGCTTGGTGGCGAGGCGGTCCTTCATCATGGCGACGACGTTCATGAAGTCCGCACCGGTGCGGTCCATCTTGTTGATGTAGGCCATGCGCGGGACGCCGTAGGTGTCCGCCTGGCGCCAGACCGTTTCGGACTGGGGCTCGACGCCACCGACGGCACAGAAGACGGCACACGCGCCGTCGAGAACGCGCAAGGACCGCTCGACCTCGACGGTGAAGTCGACGTGGCCGGGCGTGTCGATGATCTGGATCCGGTGGTCCTTCCAGAAGCAGGTCGTCGCGGCCGACGTGATGGTGATGCCGCGTTCCTGTTCCTGGATCATCCAGTCCATGGTCGCCGCGCCTTCGTGGACCTCGCCGATCTTGTGCGTCTTCCCTGTATAGAACAGGATGCGCTCGGTCGTCGTGGTCTTACCGGCATCGATGTGGGCCATGATGCCGATGTTGCGCGTCTTATCGAGGGGGTAGCGCTGTGCCATGAGAGGTTTGTCAGTCCTTTACGGGACGTGGGGGCGTTCGGTTACCAGCGGTAGTGCGAGAACGCGCGGTTGGACTCCGCCATCTTGAACAGGTCCTCACGCTTCTTGACGGAAGCGCCCACGCCGTTGGCGGCGTCCATGATCTCGTTGGCCAGACGCTCTGCCATGGTCTTCTCGCGGCGCTTGCGCGAGAAGGTGACGATCCAGCGGATCGCGAGCGTGGTGGCGCGGCGGGAGCTGACCTCGATGGGCACCTGGTAGGTGGCGCCGCCGACGCGCTTCGGCTTGACCTCGAGCGCGGGACGGACGTTGTCCATCGCCTTCTTGAAGACGGACAGCGGATCGGTCGCGGTCTTGGTCTCGACCATCTCGAACGCGCTGTAGACGGTGCGCTCGGCGACGGACTTCTTGCCGTCCAGCAGGACCTTGTTCATGAGCTGCGTCACGAGCCGGTTGTTGTACACAGCATCCGGCGGAACCTCACGACGAGCAGCAGGTGCGCGTCTCGGCATTGATGATCTCCTTCGTTCTCGGGCTAGTCGGCGAATGAGCGGCGGCGCGTGCGCCGTCCGCCCGATTCGACGTCACTTGGGCTTCTTGGCTCCGTAGCGGCTGCGGGCCTGCTTGCGGTTGCTCACCGCTGCGCAGTCGAGCGCGGCACGGATGATCTTGTAGCGCACACCAGGAAGGTCCTTCACACGGCCACCACGCACGAGCACGATCGAGTGCTCCTGCAGGTTGTGGCCGATGCCCGGGATGTAGGCGGTGACCTCCATCTGGTTCGTCAGACGGACGCGGGCCACCTTGCGCAGCGCCGAGTTCGGCTTCTTCGGGGTGGTGGTGTAGACGCGAGTGCAGACACCACGCTTCTGGGGGTTGCCCTTCAGCGCCGGGGTCTTGCTCTTGCTCACCGCCTGCTTGCGGCCCTTGCGGACCAGCTGGTTGATCGTCGGCAACGCTTTTCTCCTTTGCCGCTTTGCACGAACCGCCGGGTCGGCGGTACATCTTCCTGTTATGCAAGCACGCGCGGGCATACCCGCTTCGAGCCGCAAGGACGCACTTTAGCAAGCCTCAGGGGGCGTGTCAACCAGTCAACGCGCCCGGGCGTGTCCACCCGCCCCTCCACCGGAGTGGGACTCCCGGCCGAACCCGTCCCGTGAAAGGGGCGGGCCGCTGATGCGCGGCCCGCCCCGATCGGGGATCCGAAGTGCTACTCGTCAGCGAGCTTGGCGTGCTGCCCGCAGTAGTCCGAGTCCTCGCGCGCCCGCTTGGGACACGGCTTGCCGTTCTTCATGACCGCCTTGCACAGGCCGTCGGTCGCCGACAGGCTCTCATGGGTCCGGCAGTAGCGGCTTCCCGCCAGCGCCTTGTTGCGGCAGCGTGCGCCGGTGCCGGTGGTCGCCAGACAGGCTTCTTCCTCCTGCTCGGCCACGACCGGCTCCTCGGGCGGACGCTCCTCGGGGAGCACGAGGTCCGCCGCGACGTCCTCTTCCTCCTCGAGCGCCGGCACGACAGCACCGACGTCGAAGAACTCGAGGTTGCTGGTGTCGAGGCCTTCGAAAAACGCGGTGGCCTGCTCGGGCGTGAAGCCGCCCTGCTCGATCAGGTCCTGCGGAGACGGCAGCATCGCTTCTAGTTCCTTGAGCTCCTCCGGAGCGAAGTCCGGCAGCGGGCCGCGGGCCTCCTCCAGGTTCCAGTCGGCGGGCTTGCCCTTGTACGTCAGGTGGACGCCGCGGTAGCGGCGCATGCCGGTAGCGGCCGGTATCAGCTTACCGATGATGACGTTCTCCTTCAGGCCGAGGAGGTTGTCCTCCTTGCCTGCGATGGCGGCGTCGGTCAGCACGCGGGTCGTCTCCTGGAAGGAGGCGGCCGACAGGTAGCTGTCCGTCGCGAGCGACGCCTTGGTGATGCCCAGCAGGACCGACTCGGCCTTGGCCGGCTCGCCACCGGCGGTGATCACGCGGTCGTTCTCCTCCGCGAAGGCGAAGCGGTCCGCGAGCTGACCGGGGAGGAAGTCGGTCTCCCCCGCGTCCAGCACGGAGAGCTTGCGCATCATCTGGCGGGCGATGACCTCGATGTGCTTGTCGTTGATGTCGACGCCTTGGGACGCATACACGTCCTGGACCTCGGCGACGATGTAGGTCAGCACGTCGGTCTCACCGCGCAACTCGAGCAGGTCGTGCGGGTTGACAGAACCCTCGGTCAGCTGCTGGCCGGCGACCACGGTGATGCCGTCGGCGACACCGGGACGCATGCGGGCGCGACGCGAGACCAGGTAGCTCTTCTCGTGGCCGTCCTCGCCGTGCACGATCAGCTTGCGGGTCTTGTCGGCGTCCTCGATCAGCAGCGTTCCGCCAATCTCGGCAAGGATCGCCTGGCCCTTGGGGCGCCTGGCCTCGAAGAGCTCGGTGACACGTGGGAGGCCGTGAGTGATGTCCTCGCCGGCGACACCACCGGTGTGGAAGGTACGCATGGTGAGCTGGGTGCCCGGCTCGCCGATCGACTGGGCGGCGATGATGCCCACCGCGGTGCCGATGTCGACTGGACGGCTGGACGCGAGGTCCCACCCGTAGCACTTCTGGCACACGCCGTACTTGGCGCGGCAGGTCATGACTGCGCGGACGTCGACGCTCACGATGCCGGCGTCACGCCACGATTCGATCTCGCGGTCCGACGTCACGTAGTCGCCCGCGTCCTTGATGAGCTCGCCGGTCTTCGGGTCGACGACCGGATGCAGCAGGCAGCGTCCCACCAGGTTGTGGTTCACGCGGTCGCCGCCCTTGGGGTCGGCCACCGGGATCGTCACGCCGGCGTCGGTGGAGCAGTCCGCCTCGCGGATGATGACGTCCTGCGCGACGTCGACCAGACGGCGGGTCAGGTACCCCGAGTCCGCCGTACGCAGTGCGGTGTCGGCAAGACCCTTGCGGGCGCCGTGGGTGGAGATGAAGTACTCGAGGACGGAGAGACCTTCGCGGAAGTTCGCCTTGATCGGCCGGTCGAGGATCTCGCCCTTCGGGTTCGCCATCAGGCCTCGCATACCGGCCAGCTGACGGATCTGCTTGATGTTCCCTCGCGCTCCGGAGTTCGCCATCATGAAGACGGGGTTGAACTTGTCGAAGTTGGCGGCCATCGCCTCTCCGACCTCTTCGTTCACTACCGTCCACACGTCGACGATCTGACGGTGGCGCTCTTCCTTCGTGATGAGTCCGCGGTCGTACTGCTTCTCGATGCCGTCGACCTTCTCGTCGCCAGCCGCAAGCAGGCCGGCCTTCTCGTCCGGCACCTTCACGTCGTAGACGGAGACGGTGACGCCGGCGCGGGTGGCGTAGTGGAACCCGAGACGCTTGATCTCGTCGAGGATCTGGGCCATCTGGGTCGTCGAGTACTTGTTCGAGGCGTCCTCGACGATGCGCGAGACGCCCTTCTTGTCGACGACGTGGTTCACGTAGGCGTGGTCCTCAGGCAACGAGCGGTTGAACGTCACACGCCCTACGGTGGTGAGCAGGCGCTCGCCGGCCTTGCAGGGGCGGTACCCGAGCTTGCCGGTCTTCTCGTCGAGGTACTCCTCGGTGAGGTCCTTCGCCAGGCGCACCTCGATGCGGGCCTGCAGGTCCACGGCACGGTTGTCGTACGCCAGTATCGCGTCGTCGAAGCTCGTGTAGCGGCCCACCGACGGCGAGTCGGCGCGCATCTCGCCCTCGAGCCCTTCGCGCTCGGACGTGAGGTAGTACACGCCGATGACCATGTCCTGGGTGGGCGTGGCCAGCGGACGGCCGTGCGCCGGGGACTTGATGTTGTTGACAGACAGCATCAGGATGCGCGCCTCGGCCTGGGCCTCGGCGGACAGCGGCAGATGGACGGCCATCTGGTCGCCGTCGAAGTCGGCGTTGAACGCGGTGCAGACCAGCGGGTGCAGGCGGATCGCCTTGCCCTCGACCAGCACAGGCTCGAACGCCTGGATGCCGAGGCGGTGGAGCGTCGGTGCGCGGTTCAGCAGCACGGGGTGGTCACGGATGACCTCCTCGAGCACGTCCCACACGACCGGGCGGGCGCGGTCGACCATGCGCTTGGCGCTCTTGATGTTCTGGGCCTGGTCGAGATCGACGAGGCGCTTCATCACGAACGGCTTGAACAGCTCGAGCGCCATGATCTTCGGCAGGCCGCACTGGTGCAGCTTCAGCTCCGGGCCTACGACGATGACCGAACGACCGGAGTAGTCGACGCGCTTGCCGAGCAGGTTCTGGCGGAAGCGGCCCTGCTTGCCTTTGAGCATGTCGGAGATCGACTTGAGGGGGCGGTTGCCGGGGCCCGTGACCGGGCGTCCGCGGCGGCCGTTGTCGAACAGTGCGTCGACGGCCTCCTGCAGCATGCGCTTCTCGTTGTTGACGATGATCTCGGGCGCGCCGAGGTCCAGCAGCCTCTTCAACCGGTTGTTGCGGTTGATGACGCGGCGGTAGAGGTCGTTCAGGTCGGAAGTCGCGAAGCGGCCGCCGTCGAGCTGAACCATCGGGCGCAGGTCCGGCGGGATGACCGGGATCGCGTCGAGGATCATCCACTCGGGACGGTTCTTCGAGGCCTTGAACGCAGCGACGACCTTCAGGCGCTTGATCGCCTTCTGGCGCTTCTGGCCCTTGCCGTCGCGGATGATGTCGCGCAGCTCGTTGGCCAGCTCCTCGAGGTTGACGCACTCGAGCAGGTCCTTGATCGCCTCGGCGCCCATGCCACCGCGGAAGTAGTTCCCGTAGCGGACCTTCATCTCGCGATACAGCGTCTCGTCGGCGATCAGCGTCTTCGGAGAGAGCTTCACGAAGGCGTCGTAGGCCTCCTTGAGGATCTCGCGGCGGTCCTCGTACTCCTCGTCGAGGTCGGAGACGTCGCGCCTGGCCTCGGTCTCAATCTTCTTGATCTGGTCGGCGACGGGCACCGACTCGTCGATGACCTCGCCCTCGTTCGGCTCGGCCTCGCCCTTGAGCACCGCGATGCGGCGGTCCCGGTCCTCTTCGACCGCACGGACCTCCTCGGCCTTCTCGGAATCGAGGTTGCCGACATCGGTGTCGAGCTCGTCCTTGAGCATGGCGAGGTCGGCCTCACGGTCTTCCTCGTTCACATGCGTGATGATGTAGCTCGCGAAGTACAGGACCTTCTCGAGGTCCTTCGGCGCGATGTCCAGCAGGTAACCCAAGCGGCTCGGAACGCCCTTGAAGTACCAGATGTGGCTGACCGGAGCGGCGAGCTCGATGTGGCCCATGCGCTCGCGGCGTACCTTCGCGCGCGTCACCTCGACGCCGCAGCGCTCGCAGATGATGCCCTTGAAGCGCACGCGCTTGTACTTGCCGCAGTTGCACTCCCAGTCCTTCGTCGGACCGAAGATCTTCTCGCAGAAGAGTCCGTCCTTCTCGGGCTTGAGCGTGCGGTAGTTGATCGTCTCCGGCTTCTTGACCTCGCCGCGCGACCACTGCCGTATCTGCTCGGACGAAGCCAGACCGATCCTCAACCGATCGAAGTTGTTGACGTCAACGTCGAGCAACTTGTCCTCCTAATAATCACGGTCCGGCCGGCCGGTTTCGCTTACAGCAAGCGCGGTCCGGCCGGACCGATTCCCACGAGCTTTCGCGTGCCTACTCCTGCGCGTCTCCGTCAGAGATGGCGAACGGGTCGTCGATGGAGATCTCGAGATCCTCGTCGTCCAGCTCGGGCAGCTCGTCAAGCGGAGCCTCGTCGATCAGGCTTCCTGCGCCGATACCCGACAGGTCGAGCCCGAGCTCCTCGGCCGTCTTGAAGACGTCTTCTTCGTCCTCTTTGAGTTCGATCTCCTCGCCGGACTCCGAGATGATCTCGACGTCGAGGCACAGGGACTGCATCTCCTTGACGAGCACCTTGAACGACTCCGGGATGCCCGGCTCGGGGATGTTCTCGCCCTTCACGATCGCCTCGTAGGCCTTCACTCGGCCGAGGACGTCGTCGGACTTGATCGTGAGGATCTCCTGGAGCACGTAGGCTGCGCCGTACGCGTACAGGGCCCACACTTCCATCTCTCCAAACCTCTGGCCGCCGAACTGCGCCTTGCCACCGAGCGGCTGCTGGGTGATGAGCGAGTACGGACCGGTCGAACGAGCGTGGATCTTGTCGTCGACGAGGTGGAGCAGCTTGAGGATGTAGATCTGGCCGACGGTGATGTCCTCGCGGAACGGCTCACCGGTGCGCCCGTCGTACAGGCGCGCCTTTCCGGTGCCCTGGACGCTCGGGACCATAGCCGGCTCGATGAGCTTGCCGTAGCGTTCCTCGGCGCGCAGCATCGCATTGCGGTCGGAGGCGGCGAGCACCTCTTCGATCTCGGTCTCACGCGCACCGTCGAACACCGGCGTCGCGCAGTAGATCCCGCCGTCGACGGCGTCCTTCTGCTTGGCGTCATCGGACCAGCCGACGAACGCCGCCCAGCCCAGGTGCGTCTCGAGCAGCTGCCCGATATTCATACGGGACGGAACGCCCAGCGGGTTCAGGATGATGTCGACCGGGCGACCGTCCGCTAGGAATGGCATGTCCTCGACCGGCAGGATCTTGGAGATGACACCCTTGTTGCCGTGACGACCGGCGAGCTTGTCGCCCTCGTTGATCTTGCGCTTCTGGGCGACGTACACGCGGACGAGCTCGTTCACGCCGGGGCTGAGGTCGTCGCCGTTGTCGCGGCTGAACTTCTGCACCGAGATGACGCGGCCGGTCTCACCGTGCGGCACCTTGAGGGACGTGTCGCGGACTTCGCGAGCCTTCTCACCGAAGATGGCGCGCAGGAGGCGCTCCTCAGCGGTGAGCTCCGTCTCGCCCTTGGGGGTGACCTTGCCGACCAGCACGTCGCCCGGGAACACTTCGGCTCCGACGCGGATGATGCCGTCCTCGTCGAGATGCGCCAGCACGTCTTCGCCGACGTTCGGGATCTCGCGAGTGATCTCTTCCGGGCCGAGCTTGGTGTCGCGGGCCTCTACTTCGTACTCCTCGATGTGGATCGAGGTGAGCATGTCTTCCTTGACGATACGCTCGGAGAGGATGATCGCGTCCTCGTAGTTGTAACCCTCCCACGGCATGAACGCGACGAGCAGGTTCGTGCCGAGCGCGAGTTCGCCAGCCTCGGTGGACGGGCCGTCGGCGATGACGTCATCGATCTCGACGGTCTGGCCGATGGCGACGACCGGGCGATGGTTGATGCAGGTGCCCTGGTTGGAGCGCATGAACTTCGGCAGGTGGTACTCGTCGAGCGCGCCGTCGGAGACGCGGATCGACACGAGGTGGCTGTCGACGTGCTCGACGACGCCGGTGCGCTTGCACCGGACGATCTCGCCCGTGTCGACGACGCTGCGATGCTCCATGCCGGTGCCGACCAGCGGCGCCTTCGGGCGAAGGAGCGGCACAGCCTGACGCTGCATGTTCGAGCCCATCAGTGCGCGGTTCGCGTCGTCGTGCTCGAGGAACGGGATGAGCGCGGTCGCGACCGACACCATCTGGCGCGGCGAGACGTCCATGTAGCCGGCGTTCTTGGGATCGATCTCCTCCGGGTCGCCACCCTTCATGCGGCACAGGACCTTCGGGCGATCGAACTTGCGGGTCTTCTGGTCGAACATCTCGTTCGCCTGGACGATGTTGTGGAGGTCTTCACGGTCTGCTGTGAGGAAGTCGATCTCGTCCGTGACCTTGCCGTCCGTGACCTTGCGGTACGGGGTCTCGATGAACCCGTACTCGTTGATGCGCGCGAACGTGGCCAGCGAGCCGATCAGGCCGATGTTCGGGCCTTCAGGCGTCTCGATCGGGCACATGCGACCGTAGTGGGACGGGTGGACGTCGCGGACCTCGAAGCCGGCACGTTCACGCGAGAGGCCGCCGGGCCCGAGGGCCGAGAGGCGACGCTTGTGAGTGAGGCCGGCGAGGGGGTTCGTCTGGTCCATGAACTGCGAGAGCTGGCTGGACCCGAAGAACTCCTTGATGGCGGCGACGATCGGCCGGATGTTGATGAGCGACTGAGGCGTGATCTGTTCCACGTCCTGCGTCGTCATCCGCTCCCGGACCACGCGCTCCATGCGGGCGAGCCCGATGCGGAACTGGTTCTGGATGAGCTCGCCCACGGTGCGGACGCGGCGGTTCCCGAAATGGTCGATGTCGTCCACGTCGTAGCCGTCGCGCGCTTCCCACAGGTTGACCAGGTAACGGACCGCGGCGAGCACGTCCTCGCTGGTGAGCGTGGACTGCTCGATCGGGAGCTTGAGTCCGAGCTTGGTGTTGACCTTGTAGCGGCCGACCTTCGCGAGGTCGTAGCGCTGGGCGTTGAAGAACAGGCCGTCGAGCAGCGACCGTGCGGACTCGACGGTGGGTGGCTCGCCCGGACGGAGGCGCTTGTAGATCTCGATCAGCGCCTCTTCGCGGTTCTCGGTATAGTCCTTCTCCAGCGTGCGCTTGATGCACTCCGAATCGCCGAGCAGATCGAGGATCTCCTCGCGGGTCTCGGCGATGCCGAGGGCCTTCAGGAGCACCGTGACCGGCTGCTTGCGCTTGCGGTCGATGCGCACCGAAACGACGTCGCGGCGGTCGGTCTCGAGTTCGAGCCATGCGCCACGCGCCGGGATGACCTTGGTCGTGTAGATCGGCTTGTCCGACGTCTTGTCGCGCTCCACCGAGTAGTAGACGCCCGGGCTCCTGACGAGCTGGGAGACGACGACGCGCTCGGTTCCGTTGATCACGAAGGTGCCACGGTCGGTCATGAGCGGAAAGTCGCCCATGAACACCTGCTGCTCCTTGAGCTCACCGGTCTCGCGGTTGACGAAGGACACATCCACGAAGAGCGGCGCCTGGTACGACATGTCCTTTTCCTTGCACTCCTCTACGGAGTACTTGGGGTCGCCGAACTCGTGCACGCCGAACTCCACCGCGAGGTTCCCGGTGAAGTCTTCGATCGGCGAGATGTCGTGGAAGGTGTCGTGAAGACCCTCTTCCAGGAACCACTTGAAGCTGTCGCGCTGGAGCGCGATGAGATTAGGTACTTCCAGCACCTCAGGGATCTTTGCGAAGGTGCGTCGCTGGCGAAGACCAGCTTGGACAATGCGGGATTCGGCTCCACGGGTCACCAGGTGATTCCTCCTCCGGTCGTGGGGCTGGATACATAGCGCAGCAAACGAACAGTCTATGCGATGGGCACGGACCGGTCAATACCTTTTCGTGCCTTTCTTGTGTTCCCCCTCCGTCTTCGCCGCAGACGGCAAAGACGGTTGTGGGGCCGGGCGCTTGCACGCACCCGGCCCCACCGCGGAGATGCGGTGCGAACTACTTGAGTTCGACGGTAGCGCCGGCCTCTTCGAGCTTGGTCTTGGCCTTGTCGGCGTCGTCCTTGTTCGCGCCGGTCAGCACGGCGGCCGGTGCGGACTCGACGAGATCCTTGGCCTCCTTGAGGCCCAGGCCCGGGACGATCTCGCGAACGACCTTGATGACGGAGATCTTGTTGGCACCGATGCTGGCGAGCATGACGTCGAAGGTGTCCTTCTCCTCGACGACAGCGGCCTCTGCGGGACCGGCGGCGGACGCGACGGCAACCGGCGCGGCGGCAGAGACGCCGAACGTCTCCTCCATCATCTTGACGAGCTCGGAAAGCTCGAGCGCAGGCTTGACCTTGATCGCCTCGAGGATCTCCTCATTGGTGAGTGCAGCCATGATGTGTTTCTCCTTCGTGTCCTGCTGCGGTGGCACGTCTCACGGCCCCGCATGTCTGTTGATACGTGCGGGCTTCGGCCTATGCCGCAGCCTTCTGGTCCGCAACGGCCTGGACCGTGCGGGCGAACGCTTCGACGGGGCCGTTGAGGACCCGAGCAAAACCGACGATCGGGTTGAGCATGGTGCCGAGCAGCTTGGCGATGAGCACCTCGCGCGATGGCAGTGAGGCGAGCGCGGTGATACCGGCAGCGTCGGTGACGGCGCTGTCGACGAATCCGCCCTTCACCGCGAGGACCTTGTGGTCCTTGGTGAAGTCCACGATCGCCTTGGCGGGCGCGACCGGGTCGCCGTACGAGAACAGGAACGCGGTCGGACCCTCGAGCAGTGCTCCGAGGTCCGGCAGGGCCAGCTCGCGCATGGCGATCTGAGCGAGCGTGTTCTTGTACACGCGCAGCTCAGACCCGGATTCGCGAAGCTTCGTGCGAAGTGCCTGCAGCTCCTTGACGGTCAGGCCGCGGTAGTCGGCCAGGATGACCGCCGACGCGCGGGCGAACCGGTCCTTGATCTCAGCTACTTCTTCGATCTTGTGTTCGTTGGGCATGGGTTTGCGTCTTCCCTCCTTTCGTACGCGAGACCGCCGCTTCTTCGTGCCGGCCGGGATCTCCGGTCGGCGTGGCGGTGGCCTGGTGCGTCCGGCGGCGAAGCTCGCCGCAAGAAAGCACATGGCCTCCACCGAAGGAACTCGGCGGAGGCCATGGACGGTTCTCGTCGCGCACGATAGCGCCGGTTCGGCGCTGACGTGCTCATGGACATCCACCTCGGCTGGCGGGAACCTCTCTGGCTCCCCTTAGGCCCGGACCTTGACGATCCGGGCACCGGCTGTCTCCGGTGTCTGTCGGTCGGTATCGCGTGGTGTCAAATGGTGCGTCGCGTACCCTACCACCGCTGTCTCCGGGCGGCAAGCGCCCGATAGAGCGAAGCGGGTGTTAGTCCTCCAGTAGAGCGCGGGTGCGGGTCGTGTCGACCTTGACGCCCGGGCCCATCGTCGATGCGATCGTGATCGACTTCAGGTACTTGCCCTTGGCCGACGACGGCTTCGCGCGAAGGATCTCGTCGAGCACCGCGCCGTAGTTCTCGACAAGCTTGCCGGCGTCGAAGCTGACCTTGCCGATGCCCACGTGCGCGATGCCGAACTTGTCGGCGCGGTACTCGACCTTGCCGGCCTTGAGCTCTTTCACGACTCGCGCCACGTCCATGGTGACGGTGCCGAGCTTCGGGTTCGGCATGAGGCCACGGGTGCCGAGGATCTTACCGAGGCGCCCGACCTTCGCCATCATGTCGGGGGTCGCGACCGTCGCGTCGAAGTCGAGGAAGCCGCCACTGATCTTCTCTATCAGGTCGTCGTCGCCGACGACGTCGGCTCCTGCGGCCTCAGCCTCGCGCGCCTTGTCGCCGGAGGCGAACACAGCGACACGGACGGTCTTGCCGGTTCCGTTGGGGAGGGACACCGAGCCACGGACCTGCTGGTCCGCCTGGCGGGTGTCGATGCCGAGGCGGAAGTGCGCCTCGACCGTCTCGTCGAACTTCGCGGTCGCAAGCTCCTTCGAAAGCGAGAGCGCCTGCAGCGGGGTGTAGACGACGTCCTTGTCGACCTTCGCGCGGACCTCGCGCAGTCTCTTTCCGATCTTCATTTCTTCTACCTCCAGTGGTATGTCGGGCCTTGCCGGCCCTCCCACACGATCCTCTCGGGCCGGGCTTCTTGCCCGGACCGGGTCGCGCCACGTCGCTAGTCGACGACGGTGATGCCCATCGAGCGCGCGGTGCCTTCGATGATCCGCATGCCGGCCTCGACGTCGTTCGCGTTGAGGTCGACGAGCTTGGTCTCGGCGATTTGCCGGACCTGGTCGCGGGTCACCGTTGCGACCTTGGTCTTGTTCGGCTCGCCCGAACCCTTGTCGACGCCCGCGGCCTGCTTGAGCAGGTACGCGGCCGGCGGGGTCTTGGTGACGAACGTGATCGAGCGGTCCTCGTAGACCGTGATCTCGACCGGGGTGATGGTGCCCATCTGGCCCGCCGTCTGAGCGTTGAACGCCTGGCAGAACGCCATGATGTTGACCTGGTGCTGGCCGAGCGCAGGACCGACCGGCGGAGCCGGGTTGGCCTGACCGGCCGGGATCTGCAGCTTTACGAAGCCGACGATTCTCTTGGCCATGATCTTCTACATCCGATCCTTGTGTACCGTCAGCGCGTGATGCGCCTTCTTCATTGTCCCTGCTCACACATCGACGCACCACGCGCGACTTCGCTGGGCCTGAGAAGCCCGGCTGGGGCATCACTCCCGCCGGCGGGCCGCCGCGTCGCACGCGGCACGGAATCTACAGCTTCGCGACCTGATCGAACCCGAGCTCGACCGGTGTCTCGCGACCGAAGATTGACACCATGACTTTGAGCTTGCCCTGGTCGGCGTTGACTTCGGCGATCGTGCCGTCGAACTCCGCGAGTGGTCCGGAGGTCACCTTGACCGCCATGCCCTCGTGGAACTCGGTGAACGACTTCGGCTTGGCGCCGACGACGCCCGTGGTGCCCTTCACCCGCTTGACCTCGTCCCGGGAGAGCGGGACCGGCTTGCCCTGGCTGCCGACGAACCCGGTGACGCCAGGAGTGTTCCGGACGACGTACCAGCTGTCGTCGTCCAACTGCATCTCGACGAGGATGTAGCCCGGGAACACCTTCTTGTCGGAAGTGACCTTCTTGCCACCCTGCTTGATCTCGGTGACGGTCTCCTTCGGGATGAAGATGTCGAAGATCTTGTGGGCCATGCTCATCGACTCGATGCGGTGCTCGAGGTTCGCCTTGACCTTGTTCTCGTAGCCCGAGTAGGTGTGGATGACGTACCAGCGCTTAGCCACTACTGGCCCCCAACGCCAGCGAGGAACAGGATGATGTTCTTCGCGATGACGTCGTACGCACCGATCAGCACGATGAAGATCGCGAGCGTGATCACGACGATCCAGGAGGAGCTGATGATCTCCGGACGGCTCGGCCACACGACGCGACGCATCTCCGCCTTGACGTCGCTGAAGTAGCGGGCCAGGCGCTTGAACACGCCGGGCTTGGCCACCTTCGCGCTTTGCTGGGCCATCTCGTCGAACCGTCCTCTCAGGTGCCCGCTCTCGACGTGCCGGCGGGGCGCTTCATTCGGTACGGACCGGGCATTCCGCTTCTCGCGGCTTGGGCCCGGACTTGTGTCAGGTGGCAGGCCAGGAGGGACTCGAACCCCCAACATCCGGTTTTGGAGACCGGCGCTCTACCATTGGAGCTACTGGCCTAGATCACTGTGGATCCCCGCAGCGGGTGTTCCCTACCGGGTCTCTTTGTGGACCGTGTGGCAACGGCACCACTTGCAGTACTTCTTGAGCTCGATGCGCTCAGGGTTGTTCTGCTTGTTCTTCTTCGTCGTATAGTTCCGACGCTTGCAGTCCGTGCAAGCGAGCGTGACGAGCGTCCTCATGGTATCGCTTCCTAACGAAGGGCCTGGTCCCACCCGGGAAGTTGCTCGGTCGGGCAGGGGCGGTAGCGTAATCTACCACCCGCTTTCGGCGAGTGTCAAACCGCTCCGGAGCGGGCGACGGGGCCCGACCCATCAGGGCCGGGCCCCCTCTATGCGCAGTTTCGCGTGTGAAGGTCGAGCTACTTGATGATCGAGCTGACCTTGCCTGAGCCTACGGTGCGGCCACCCTCGCGGATAGCGAAGCGGAGGCCCTCTTCCATGGCGATCGGGTTGATGAGCACGGCCCTGACCTCGACGTTGTCGCCGGGCATGACCATCTCGGTGCCCTCGGGCAGGTGCGCGATACCGGTGACGTCGGTGGTGCGGAAGTAGAACTGCGGACGGTACCCGTCGAAGAACGGGGTGTGACGGCCGCCCTCTTCCTTGGTCAGGATGTAGACCTGGCCCATGAACTCGGTGTGCGGCGTGATCGAGCCCGGCTTGCAGATGACCTGGCCACGCTCGATCTCGGTGCGGCCGACGCCGCGCAGGAGCACGCCGATGTTGTCTCCGGCCTGGGCCTGGTCGAGCAGCTTGCGGAACATCTCGACGCCAGTGACGACGGTCTTGCGGGTGGTCGGGTGGATGCCCACCATCTCGACCTCGTCGCCGACCTTGACGACGCCGCGCTCGACACGGCCGGTGGCGACGGTGCCACGGCCGGTGATCGTGAAGACGTCCTCGACGGCCATGAGGAAGGGCTTCTCGATGTCGCGGACCGGGTCCGGGATGAACGTGTCGATCGCGTTCATGAGCTCGTCGATGCCGACTTGGTACTCATCGTTGCCCTCGAGCGCCTTGAGCGCCGAGCCGCGGATGATCGGGGTGTCGTCGCCGGGGAACTCGTACTCGTCGAGCAGCTCACGGACTTCCATCTCGACCAGCTCGATGAGCTCCGGGTCGTCGACCATGTCGCACTTGTTCAGGAACACGACGATGTAGGGGACGCCGACCTGGCGGGCGAGCAGGATGTGCTCACGCGTCTGGGGCATGGGGCCGTCAGCGGCGGACACGACCAGGATCGCGCCGTCCATCTGCGCAGCACCGGTGATCATGTTCTTGACGTAGTCGGCGTGACCCGGGCAGTCGACGTGCGCGTAGTGACGCTTCTCGGTCTCGTACTCGACGTGCGCGATAGCGATGGTGATGCCGCGCTCGCGCTCTTCGGGAGCCTTGTCGATCTGGTCGAACGGGGTGAAGTCAGCAAAGCCCTTCGAGGCCTGACGCTGGGTGATGGCAGCCGTCAGCGTCGTCTTGCCATGGTCGACGTGACCGATGGTGCCGACGTTGACATGCAGCTTGTTGCGCTCGAACTTCTTCTTCGCCATGTGTCTCCTCCTTCAAAGGTGACGCTGGGCGGACCGGTCGCTTCTTCGTGCGTACCGGGCTCGCCCGCTGCCGGGTGACGGCCGGCTGGTAAGGACTGCGTGCTCTCGTGCCTCTAACGTATCTACGACCGGCCGTCGGGCTCGGGCGTGGATGACCTTGGTAGCGGTGGCTGGACTCGAACCAGCGACTCCGCGGGTATGAACCGCGTGCTCTAAACCAACTGAGCTACACCGCCACATGATATGCGACCGGTCAACGGCGCGTTCTCGCGAAGATCTCCGCGAGCGCCGCCTCCGACCGGTGAGTGGACAATGGAGCCCACAATCGGACTCGAACCGATGACCTCTTCCTTACCAAGGAAGTGCTCTGCCGACTGAGCTATGTGGGCGTACTGGTGGGGGCGCCAGGATTCGAACCTGGGTAGGCGTAGCCAACGGGTTTACAGCCCGTCCCCTTTAGCCACTCGGGCACACCCCCACACAAACAAAAAGCCGTATTCGCGATGTCAAGGTCAGAACCGGAACCCTGCGAAAAGGCGAATGGATAGTACCCGCCTGCCGTCATGCCTGTCAACGACAGCAACGGCACCGGGCGTGTCTACTCCCGACAGCCGGGACACCCTGCAGGGCCGGTGCGGCCTACGGTTGAACCGCGGACCGGGATGGGTCGATGGAGCCGGCGATCGGATTCGAACCGATGACCTATCGCTTACAAGGCGATTGCTCTGCCAACTGAGCTACGCCGGCGCGTGAGACATTCTGCCGCATCCGACGGCGGAGCGCATCATGGAACCCGCGCGACGCAAGCGCGCGGACCGGACCGGGGGTCGCCCTCCCCCAGGTCAGCAGGCGCGGCAGCGCTGAATCTGGAGCTCGACCTTGCGCTTGACGCGCTGGAGGGCGTTGTCGACTGCCTTCGAGTGCCGGCCGAGCTCGTCAGCGATCTCGTTGTACGAACTGCCGTTCACGTACAGCCGCAGCACGTCGGTCTCGAAGCCAGACAGCGCGCCGATGAAGCCTTCCTTGATACTGGCCGTCTCCCACGCCGAGATGACGACCTCGGCGGGGTCGCAGACCTCCCGCGCCGACAGGATGTCCGAGAGCACGCGATCGCCCTCGTCTTCAGCGCCCGCGGGCCGGTGCAGCGAGATGTAGGTGTTCAGCGGCGTATGCTTCTGCCGGCTGGCGGTCTTGATGGCCGTGATGAGTTGGCGTGTGACGCACAGCTCGGCGAACGAGCGGAAGGATGTCTGACGGTCGGGCCGGAAGTCGCGGACCGCCTTGTACAGGCCGATCATGCCTTCCTGGACGACGTCGTCGCGATCGGCGCCGGCGAGGAAGTAGCTGCGCGCCTTGCAGCGGACGAAGCTGCGGTACTTGGTGATGATCGCGCTCGACGCATTCTCGTCGCCCGCCTGCGCGGCCATGACCAACTCGAGCTCGGCCTCTGCGCCGATGCGCCTCGCCGTTGCCCCTATTGCACCCATTCCTTTGACGACCTCCCCGGTATTGGAACGGTGACACCCCCGAGACGAACCGCTCGCCCCCCGGCGAGACACGGCACAATGGACGCTAGCTTGGATACATGACGTTTGTCAACGAGAAAGCAGGAGAATACCGGGGCAAGGCGACGAGGGGTCAGCCGTCAGAAGGCTTCCGCCGGCCCGCCATCCGGTCGAGCCGGCTTCGTACGCCGCCTTCGAGACGGTCCGAGACCGTGGACCGGCCCGGACCGTTCGCGTGCTGCTCGCGCCACGCCCGCTCATCGCCATCCAGTTCCTTCGAGAAGGCGGCCGCGCGGGTCACTGTGACGCTTCCGCCGACCGACGTCCAGCGCGTGGCGGCGTCCGAGGTGACGATCTCCGTCTCCTCTCCAGCGGCTCGCGCGCCCCACGCCAGCGCCTCGATCACCGAGTCGGCGTCGGTGCCGGCTGCCGAGAAGATCACCGTGAGCCCGCCTACCTGTCGCGCCTCCCCGTCGGACACGGGGTTGGATGCCCCGTCGAAGACGATGGTGACGCGCTCCCCTTCCGCCGCGCGGGCACCAAGGTCCGCGATCAGCCTCTCGCGGGCGGCGTCGATGTCCCGGGCGGCGTCGGCCGCGTAGCGGGGCGAGCCCATGAGCAGGTTGTAGCCGTCGACGATGACGTGGCGGGGCATCGGCTCAGCCGCGCGGCGCGCGGCGTAGCCACTCGTATGCCAGCACGGCCGTGGCAGCGGAGACATTCAGTGACCCGATGTGCCCCTGGACTGGGAGGCGGACCAGCAGGTCGCACTCGCGCTCCGTCAGTCGCGCGAGGCCGGTGCCCTCGGCGCCCATGACCAGCGCGATGCGCCCATCGAGCGGCGCGTCCCATGCCAGCGTGTCGGCCTTCTCGGACGCGCCGGTCACCCAGTAGTGCTCCTGCTTGCAGCGCGCCAGTGCCTGCGCCACGTTCGAGACCCGGCAGATCGGCATGTGCTCGGCGGCGCCGGCCGCGGACTTGATAGCCGACGCGGTCATCGCGGCGGCGCGGTCCTTCGGGATGACCACGGCGTCGGCCCCCACGACCTCCGCGGTGCGGACCACCGCCCCGAGGTTGCCGGGGTCTGTGACGTGATCGAGCACGATGAGAAGGCTGGTGGGCTTCTCGGCCGCCCGCGCCAGGACCGCATCGAGTTCCACGTAGCGGAACGGCTCGACGATGGCGACGACTCCCTGGTGCGCACCGCGCTCGCTCATCCGGTCGAGCTCGTGCCGCGAGACGGCGTCCACCCGGATACCCTTGGCGCGGGCCTCGTCGGTCAGAGAGGCGATCGGATCGCCGGGCCGCGCGCCCTCGAGCACGAAGAGACGCTCCACGCGTCGTCCGGTCGCGAGCAGTTCGGTGACGGCGTTGCGGCCTTCGACGCGGTCTTCCACGGCGGCCTCAGCCCTCGGTCACGGTGACGCGGGCGCCAGCGGCGGTGTCCTCGATGCGGATACCGAGCTCGACGAGGCCGTCGCGCAGGGCGTCCGCACGCGACCAGTCCTTCGCAGCCCGCGCGTCCGAGCGCGCTTCGATGATCGCGTCCATCGCCGCGGACGGGTCGTCGCCCGCATAGCTGGCGAGGTGCGCGGCGAGCTGGACAACGCCTGCGGGCAGCGCCGGCCCGGCCTCTTCCACTGGAAGCGTCACACCCAGCACGCCGAGGAGCTCGCTGACGGTGGATGCAGCATCCGAGAGGACCGCGACGTCCGCAGCGGACAGGGCCGCCTCGTTCGTCGACAGGAAGCCGTTCGCAGCCCGCGTCAGCTCGAAGACGGCGCCCAAGGCGCCCGCGCTGTTGAAATCGTCGTCCATACCTTCGTCGAAGCGGACCCGGGTCTCGGCGACGGCCGCAGACAGCGCCTCGCGGTCGGTCGCCGGAGCGCCGGCACCGGACGCCGGGCGGTCATTCAGCCAACCTACGGTGCGCACCATCGTGGCGAACCGCTCGTAGGCGGTGCGTGCCTCTTCCAGGCGGTCCGTGGAGAAGTCGAGCGGGCTGCGGTAGTGGGTCTGCAGCATCATCAGGCGCAGGATCGGCGCCGGGTACGCCGCGAGCACGTCCTTGAGCAGCGTGAAGTTGCCCAGCGACTTGGACATCTTCTCGGCGTTGATGTTGAGCATGCCGCCGTGGAGCCAGTAGTGCGCGAACAGCTTGCCGGTGGCCGCCTCGGACTGGGCGACCTCGTTCTCATGGTGCGGGAACATCAGGTCGCTGCCGCCGCCGTGGATGTCGAACGGCACGCCCAGCTCCATCTCGGACATGACCGAACACTCGAGGTGCCATCCGGGACGCCCCTCGCCCCACGGGCTGGTCCAGTGCGGCTCCCCGGGCTTGGCGGACTTCCACAGCGCGAAGTCCAGCGGGTCGGTCTTGCGCTCGTCGACGTCGACGCGCGCCCCCGACTCGAGGTCGTCGATGTCGCGGCCGGACAACTTGCCGTAGCCCGGAAACGAGCGGACAGAGAAGTAGACGTCGCCGTCGACCATGTAGGCGTGGCCCCGCTCGATCAGGCGCTCCACCATCGCGATCATCGGGCCGATCGTCTCGGTCGCGCGCGGCTGTGCGGTCGGCGGCTCGACACCGAGGTCAGACATCGCCTTCAGGAACGCCTCGCTGTAGCGGGTGGCGATCTCGGAAGCGGGAACGCCCTCTTCGGCGGCCGCGCGGATGATCTTGTCGTCGACGTCGGTGATGTTCTGCACGAACCGGACGTCGAATCCGCGGTGCTCGAGATAGCGCCGGATCAGATCGAACGAGAGGAAGGTGCGGGCGTTGCCGATGTGGATGTGGTTGTAGACCGTGGGACCGCACACGTACATGGAGACCCGTCCGTCCACGAGAGGGACGAAGTCCTCCTTCGCGCGACCCATCGAGTTGTAGAGGCGCAGCGTCACTTAGGTCTCTTCCGGGGTCGAGGTGGGTTCCTGTGTTTCAGCGGCCCGGGCGGCTTCCTCATCTCGCGAGAGCCGCACCTCCACGCGGTCGATCCGGTGCTGGATACAGCGGAGCATCTCGACCACCGGGTCCGGAAGGTCCTCGTGGTGCAGGTCGATGACATCGACGCGCGAGCCCTCTCGCACGACGACACGTCCGGGGACGCCGACGACCGTGCAGTTCGCCGGCACGTTGTTCACGACCACCGCACCGCCGCCGACCTTGCTTCCGCGGCCTATCGTGATGTCGCCCAGGACGGTGGCACCCACGCCGATCACGACGCAATCCTCGATCGTCGGGTGCCGCTTCCCGCGTTCCTTGCCGGTGCCTCCGAGCGTGACCCCCTGATAGATGGTCACGTCGTTGCCGATGATCGTGGTCTCGCCTATGACCACGCCCATGCCGTGGTCGATGAACAGCCCTTCACCGATCGTGGCCCCGGGGTGGATCTCGATCCCGGTCCGGTGACGTACCCATTGGCTGATGGCCCGCGCGAGGAAGGTGTGGCCCGACAGATAGAGCCGGTGGGTCCGGCGCTGCCATCGGATCGCCTTGAGGCCCGGGTACACGAGGTACGCGGCCCATGCCGACGTCGCCGCGGGGTCGCGCTCCATCACAGCCGCTATGTCGCGTCTTAGTCGATCGAACACGGGTCGCCTGCCATCTGTCGCGCCGATTCAGGAACAGCTGCCACGCCGGGGGTCATCGTCCGGGCTTGCCGCCAGTGTACCCGAGCGGCCGGTGGTCGCGTCACCCTGCCAAGGCGCCGACGATGCGATCCAGAGTCTTGCCGACCCCGAGCAGTGCGACGATCGTCGCCACCGGCAGCCCGTGCGCCCTGCCGGTGACCGCGGCCCGCACCGCCGGCATCGCCTCGCGCGCCGCCAGGCCTGCCGCACGGAACGCGGGGCCGAGCGAGGCGGCGTCGCCGGACGAAGCGAGCGAGGCGCGCGCGATCTCGAGCGCAGCGCGGGCAGCGGGCGCCTTCAGCGCCGTCTCCGCTTCCGCGTCCGGCGCCAGCCGGCACGCTATCCCGGCGACCAGGACCGCTGCCTCGCCCGCCACCTCGACCTCGTCCGCCAGGATCGCGGCAGCGGTCGCACGGTCGACCCCGGGCAGGTCGGGAAGGAATCCTGCGACGAGCCGGGCCCGTTCGTCAGCAGCCAGCCGCGCCATGTGCTTCCGGTTCAGCCACCGCAACCGGGCCGTGTCGTGCGCCGGGCTCGACCCCGAGACGCGCCCCAGGTCGAAGGCGGCGGCTATCTCGTCGTGGCTCATCACTTCACGGCCGCCCGGGTCGGACCAACCCAGCAAGGCGAGGTGGTTCGCTACCGCCTCGGGCAGGAAGCCCTGTCCGCGCAGGGACGAGAGAGGCTCGGCCCCTCGCGACTTGGATAGTGGGCGGCCGTCCGTCCCCATGACGAGCGGGACGTGCGCATAGCGCGGCACCTCGGCGCCGAGCGCGCGCAACAGAAGCACCTGTCGCGGGGTGTTCGGCAGGTGGTCGTCCCCCCGGACGACGAGCGTGATGCCCATCGCCGCATCGTCCACGGCGCACGCCAGATCGTAGAGCGCTCCCCCATCGGCGCGGGCGATCACGAAGTCGGCGATGTCGCCGGCGTCGAAACGCACCGGGCCGTGGACCAAGTCTGTGACGAGGATCTCGCCGGAATCCGGGACCGCGAAGCGCCAGCAGTAGGCTTCGCCCTCGCGCGCGCGGCGCGCTGCTTCGTCCGACGGCAGCGAACGGCAGGCGCCGCGATAGCGGGGAGCCCGCCCCTCGGCCACGTCCGCGTCGCGGTCGGCTTCCAGCATCGGCTCGTCGCAGAAGCAACGGTACGCATGTCCCGAGGCGGCCAGGCGCGCGACCGCTTCGGCGTAAAGGTCCGCCCGCTCCGACTGACGGTAGGGACCGAACGGTCCTCCTTCATCGGGACCCTCCTGCCAGCGCACTCCGAGCCAGCGGAGATCAGCGATCAACCCGGGCTCGTTCGAGGCGTCAGAGCGCGCCAGGTCGGTGTCCTCGAACCGGAGCACGAGGGTTCCGCCGGTGTGGCGCGCGACGAGATCGTTGAAGAGGGCGGTACGGGCGCCGCCGAGATGCAGGCTCCCGGTAGGAGCCGGGGAGAAGCGGAGACGCTCGGCCATCATTCAGTCCCGCTCGAGCAGAACGACGGCCTGAGCCGCCACGCCCTCGCCACGACCGGTGGCGCCCAGACCCTCCGTCGTGGTCGCTTTGACTCCGATCGACCCGATGTCGACTCCGAGAGCAAGCGCCATCGACTCCCTCATCGCGTCGCGGAAGGGAGAGATCCGGGGCTTCTCCAGGATCAGTACCATGTCCGCGTCGATGAACCCCCATCCCTGGTCGCGCATGAGAAGACCGACCCGCTCCAGCAACTCGATGCTGCGGCACCCTTCGTAGGCGGGGTCGGTGTCCGGGAAGTGCAGCCCGATGTCGCCGGCGCGCATCGCGCCCAGGATCGCGTCCATGAGCGCGTGTACGAGGACGTCCGCGTCGGAGTGCCCGAGAAGTCCGCGCTCGAACGGGATCTCAACGCCTCCCAGGATGAGGGGGCGCCCCTCGACGAGACGATGCGCATCGTATCCGAGGCCGATCCTCACCGTGCTCATCGGGCCTCATCGCCCCGCGCCAGGAGCAGCGCCTCGAGTATCGCGAGGTCTTCGGGCACCGTCACCTTCAGGTTCGAACGGGGGCCCTCGACCATGACGACATTGCCTCCCACCGCCTCGACCAGAGAGGCATCGTCGGTGCCCTCGAACCCGGCGATGCCGGCGCGCCAGTAGGCGCGGGAGAGCGCGGATGCGCGGAAGACCTGCGGCGTCTGGGCGTTCCAGAAGCGGGTGCGGTCGGGCGTAGCGGTGACGTGGCCGTCCGGGTCCACCTCTTTGATGGTGTCGACGGCCGGGTAGCCGACGACGACTCCATCCACGTCGGGGTGTCCCGCAAGCGCCGCGAACGCTGCGGCGATCGTGTCGGGAGTGACGGCCGCGCGAGCGCCGTCGTGGATTGCGACGAGGTCGACGCCTTCGGGGAGAGCGGCGAGGCCCGCCCGCACCGACTGGATGCGGGTCGCCCCACCCGCCACGACCGCTACGACCTTCGATGCACCGGAGCCGTCGACCGCCACGCGGCGGTACTCGTCGACCCGGTCCGGGTGGGTGACGACGACCACCATGTCCACGGCGTCGCAGCGCTCGAAGGCCAGCAGGGTGTGGGTCAACACCGGCAGGCCGGCGACCACGGCGAGCTGCTTGCCCGCCGCGTGCCCGAACCGCTCGCCGCTTCCTCCGGCCGCTATGACGGCGGCGTTCACGGTGTCAACGCCGGACGGGCGAAGATCATTCGGCCGCCTGAAGTCTGCAGCACGGAAGTGACCAACACGTCGGCGGCGCTCCCGAGCAGGTCGCGCCCTCCTTGGACGACGACCATCGTGCCGTCATCAAGGTAGCCGACGCCCTGGTCCGGCTCCTTGCCCTCCTTCGTGACCTGGATGTGCAGCTGTTCGCCGGGAAGATGGTTGGGCTTCAGCGCGGTCGCGAGATCGTTGACGTTGAGGACGGTGATCCCCTGGAAGCGGGCCACCTGGGTGAGGTTGTGGTCGACGGTGACGATCGATGCCTTGGCGTCGGTGGCCAGCTGGACGAGTTTCGAGTCCACCTCCGGGATCTCCGGGTAGTCGGCTGCGAACACCTCTACCGGCCGCTCGCCACCGCGCATCGAAGCGAGCAGGTCGAGTCCGCGCCGGCCGCGAGCCCGGCGCACGTCGTCCGCCGAGTCCGCCAGTGTCTGAAGTTCCGACAGCACGAAACCGGGGACCCGGACCTCGCCGTCGATGAACCCCGAGTCGACGAGCTTCGCGAAGCGGCCGTCGATGATCGCGCTCGTGTCCAAGAGCCTGACACCCGCGGCGCTGGGCTGGGTGGTGTCCGGTGTGAACCTTGCGAAGGCGCGCTGGACATCCGTGCGCTTGATCAGAGACAAACGCATGCCCACGTAGCCCAGCACGACGAAGAGGCCGATCTGTCCGGTGATCGCCAGTGAGGCCGGCTGCAGGCCCCTGAAGGGCACTGAGACGATGAGCGCGAAGACGAGCCCCACCAGCAGGCCCGACGCGGCCAGGATGAGGTCGGAGAGCCACATGCCCCGCACGTAGTTCTCGAAGTAGTCGTATGCGTGCTGCAGCTCTCTGCCGATCATGCCGCCGGCGAGGAAGCCGATGGATGTCCCAAGGATGACGAAAAGGATGATGATCGTCTCGCGCGAGTAGGCGATCTGTGTGGGCCAGTCGATCAGACCGTTCACGCTCAAGCCGGCGAGCGCTCCCAGCGCCGCCAACACGAACCGCGTGAGCTGGACGAACAGAGCGGTCGCGGTGCGCGCGAACGGGCGATTGGGCTTCCCCTCTGGCATAGCATCCTCTCTCATCGAGACGCCTCCGCGGGCGTCCCGCGTCGCCCCCTTGGACGGGCACGATTCTAGCATCGGGCTCCGACCCACCCGGCACACGCACGCCGGGCGGCCGGCGGGTCACGAGAGCGTGGTGTCGCGCAGGCGCCGCAACCCTTCGGCGATCGTCCGCGCGCGACGCGCTCCGACACCGTCCACCTCGTCGAGCTGCTGCTCGGTCGCCCTCGAGATCGTCGCGAGGGCCGCGAAACGCTCCACGAGCCGGTTGACCACCGCACCGGGGAGCGACGGGATCCGGCGCAACACCCGGTAGCCGCGCGACTTCACCGGCAGCTCGAGTCCATCGGCGGTTCCGGGGAATCCGAGGATCACTGCAACCCGGGCATCGTCTCCGAGATCGTCCTGCGACAGCCGGGCGAGCGCGTTGCGAGCGTCGGCGGTCTCTCGGATACCGCCCGACCTCACGTAGTCACGGATCAGGAGCACATGATCCTCGGCCGCGTTGGCCGTCAACTCCTCCGCCTGCAAAGCAACGAGTCGACCCTCGGAACCGAGCTCGTCCACGTAGCGCGCGACTTCCTTGGCGACGCGGAGCACAAGCTCCGAGCGCTGGACCGCCTTGACCGCCTCGCCGACGGTGACCGAGTCGTCGAACTCGAGCAGCGTCAGACGGCCGAGCGCGTTGTCGAGCCCGGACCGGGTGCGCTGAAGGGTCTGGAGCGCCTGATTCGCCTTGGCGAGGACGACCGTCACGTCCTCGAGGCTGCTCCTCGATCCGCGCAGGTACAGAGTCACGATGCGTCTGCGACGCGAGACCGAGATGACGAGCGCGGACGTCTGAAGACTGACCCGCTCGGCGGTGCGGTGGCGCATCCCGGTCTCGGACGTGGGCAGGGATGGATCGGGGACGAGGTGGACGTTCGCTCGCAGGATCGTCTTGCACTCCTCGTCCAGCAGGATCGCGCCATCCATCTTCGTCAGCTCGAACAGCCGCTGCGGCGAGAACGGGACCGAGAGTGCGAATCCACCGTCACAGAGCGGAGACACGCCCTCATGGTCACCGATGACGATGAGCGCTCCACCATCGGCAGAGACGACGTTGTCGAGAGCCTCGCGAAGGCCGGTTCCCGGTGCGGCGCGTCGCAGCGCTTCATCCATCCCGTCACGCCGTGGCTCGGCCGCGCGCGCGGTACCCTTGGGGTGCTTGGGATTGGGAACCTGGTCTTGAGCCATCTGCTACTCCCCGCTCTGGCGGCCCAGCAAAGCCACCGCCTCTGAGACGTTCGTCACCACACGACGGTCGATACCCTTGACCGGCCCCGAGTCCCCTCCAGAGGCCGCCGCGATCATCGTGAGCCCGAGCCGCGAGGCCTCGCTCACGCGGGCGGAAGCGTGCGGCACGGCGCGGATCTCGCCAGCCAGCCCTATCTCTCCGAACGACACCAGGGCGCCCGGGAGCGCCACGTCGCGACGCGCGGAAGCGAGCGCGAGCGCGAGGGGCAGGTCGGCCGCGGGCTCGGTGATACGCATGCCGCCGGCCACGGAGACGTAGACGTCGTGCTGGCCGAACGCGAGTCCGGCCCGGCGTTCGAGCACCGCCAGGACCTGCAGAAGGCGCTGCGGATCGATCCCGTTGGCGAGCCGGCGGGGCATCTGGAAGTACGAGGGGCTGACCAGCGCCTGTATCTCGACCAGTACCGGTCGCGAACCCTCCATCGCCGCCATGACGGCGGACCCGGCGACGTCGGCGGGGCGATGCGCGAGCAGCGCCGCCGAGGGGTTGGGCACCTGAGCGAGCCCGGCCTCGACCATCTCGAAGACGCCTATCTCCGAGATCGAGCCGAAGCGGTTCTTCACGGCGCGAACGATCCGGAACGCGTGGTCCCGGTCCCCTTCGAAGTACAGCACGGTGTCGACCATATGCTCCAGCACGCGCGGGCCGGCGATCGCGCCCTCCTTGGTCACGTGACCCACCACGAGCGTGGTCACGCCGTGTTCCTTCGCGAGACGGGTCAGCCGTGCGGTCGAGGCGCGGACCTGACCCACAGAGCCGGGTGACCCGGGGGAATCGGGATCGAACATCGTCTGTATCGAGTCGACGATGAGGACGTCCGCACGATCCTCGAGCGCGGCCGACTCCACCAGAGCGACGTCGGTCGCGGGTAGAAGGCCGATGTCTCCCGAGCAACCCAGCCGCTCGGCGCGCATCTTCACCTGTGCGGGCGATTCCTCACCGCACGCGTACAGCACGCGGGTACCGGCGCGCGCGAGCGCGTCGGCCACTTGTAGCAACAGCGTCGACTTGCCGATGCCCGGCTCGCCGCCGAGCAGCACGATCGAGCCACGGACCAGCCCGCCGCCTAGGACTCTGTCGAACTCGGCGATCCCGCTCGCGACCCTTCGGTCGCCGGCGGTCTCGACGGCCGCGAGCCGCACCGGGCGGACCGGCGCGCCGAGCGCGCGCGAGGAGGCCGCCGACCGGTCGGCGACCTCCTCGATGAACGTACCGTATTCGCCGCACTCGGGGCAGCGGCCGGCCCACTTGGCCTCGACGTGCGAGCACTGACCGCAACGCCAGATGCTGCGCACCTTCGGCATGGGTGCGGCCCCTACTCGGTGGCGGTGCCGCGACCCGCGGAACCGCTGTCCTTGGTGCCCGAGCGCTGCGGCATCATGGCCCTCTTGCGCGCGGCCTTCGACACCGGCACCTCGGGAGCGCCGTTGCCCTTGCCGAAGACGAGGACGCCGTCCTTCGCGCCGAGCTCGACCACGTCACCAGCGACCCAGTTGCCCGCGAGCATCTCCTCGGAGAGCGGGTCCTCGACCAGGCGCTGGATCGCGCGGCGCAGTGGCCGGGCGCCGAACGCAGGGTCGAACCCTTCCTTGGCGAGCAGCTCGCGCGCTTCAGGGGTGAGCGTGATGCCCACGCCGCGCGAGATGAGCTGGACGCGGAGCTCGTTCATCATCAGGTCGACGATCGACCCGATCTCATCGGAAGTGAGCTCGTGGAAGACGATGACCTCGTCGACCCGGTTGAGCAGCTCAGGGCGGAACAGCTTCTTGAGCTCGCCGGTCACCCGGTCCTTGATCGCCTCGTGCGTGATGCCGCCCGAGGCGGACTGGGAGAACCCGAGTGTGGTCTTGCCCTTGGTGATGTCGCGGGCCCCCACGTTGCTCGTCATGATGATGATCGTGTTCTTGAAGTCCACCTTGTGGCCCTGGGCGTCGGTCAACCTGCCCTCTTCGAGCATCTGCAGCAGGACGTTGAACACGTCGGGGTGCGCCTTCTCGATCTCATCGAACAGGATGACGCTGTACGGCTTGCGCCGGACCCGCTCCGTGAGCTGTCCGCCCTCCTCGAACCCGACGTAGCCGGGAGGCGAACCCACGAGGCGGGAGACGGTGTGCTTCTCCATGTACTCGCTCATGTCCAGCGAGATGAGCGCGTCCTCGCTGCCGAACAGGAACTCGGCGAGCGCCTTGGCGAGCTCGGTCTTGCCCACGCCCGAAGGCCCGAGGAAGATGAACGACCCCGCCGGGCGGTTCGCGTTCTTGAGTCCCGCGCGGGCGCGGCGGATCGCCTTGGAAACCGCGGTGACCGCCTCGTCCTGGCCGATGACGCGCTGGTGCAGCGAGCCTTCCATGCGGAGCAGCTTCTCGGTCTCCTCTTCGGTGAGCGCGGTGACGGGGATGCCGGTCCACATCGAGACGATCTGGGCGATCTCGACCTCGGTGACCTCGACCACGCGCGACTTCTCGGGCTTGAGCCACTCTTCCTCGACAGCACGCTTCTCAGCGAGCGCCTGCTTCTCCTTGTCGCGCAACGCAGCCGCCTTCTCGAACTCCTGGGCCTCTATCGCGGCTTCCTTCTCCTGGCGCACGGCACGGAGACGCTCCTCCACCTCGCGCACGTCGGGAGGCGCGGTCATCGTCTTGATGCGCATCTTGCTGCCGGCCTCATCGACCAGGTCGATCGCCTTGTCCGGGAGGAACCGGTCCGATATGTAGCGGTCCGCGAGGTTCGCGGCGGCTTCGAGCGCGCCGTCGGTTATCGAGACACGGTGATGCGCCTCGTAGCGGTCGCGGAGCCCCCGCAGGATCTCGATCGTCTCTTCGACGCTGGGCTCGCCGACCTGGATCGGCTGGAAGCGCCGTTCGAGGGCGGAGTCCTTCTCCACGTACTTGCGGTACTCGTCGAGCGTGGTCGCGCCGATCGTCTGGAGCTCGCCACGCGCCAGTGCGGGTTTGATGATCGATGCTGCGTCGATCGCGCCTTCGGCCGCGCCGGCGCCGACGAGCGTGTGCATCTCGTCCACGAACAGGATGACGTCGCCGCGCTCGCGGATCTCCTTGATGACCTTCTTCAGCCGCTCCTCGAACTCGCCGCGATACTTCGAGCCGGCTACCAGGGCGGCCAGATCGAGCGTGTAGAGCTGCTTGTTGCGCAGAGTCTCGGGGACCTCGTCGGCCGAGATCTTCTGAGCGAGGCCCTCGACCACCGCGGTCTTGCCCACCCCGGGCTCACCGATGAGCACCGGGTTGTTCTTGGTACGGCGCGACAGGATCTGCATGACGCGCTCGATCTCCTGCTCGCGGCCGACCACCGGATCGAGCTTGCCCTCGCGGGCCTGCTTGGTGAGGTTGCAACCGAACTCGTCGAGGAGCTGGCTCGACTCGCTCGAGTGCTCGTCTCCGCCCTGCTCGCCGGTCCTGCCGTTGTAGCCGGACAGCAGCTGGATGACGGCCGACCGCACCTTCTCTAGGTCAGCGCCGAGGTTGAGCAGGACCTGTGCGGCCACGCCCTCGCCCTCGCGGATAAGCCCGAGCAAGACGTGCTCGGTGCCGATGTAGTTGTGGCCGAGCTGCAGAGCCTCGCGCAACGACAGCTCGAGGACCTTCTTCGCACGCGGCGTGAAGGGAATGTGGCCGTTCGGGACGTAGGTACCGCGGCCGATCAGCTCTTCCACCTGCCCGTGGACGTCCTCCAGCGAGATGTTGAGCGACTCGAGCGCCTTGGCTGCGATGCCGTCCTGCTCGCGGATCAGGCCGAGCAGCAGGTGCTCGGTCCCGATGTAGTTCTGGTTGAGCATCCGCGCTTCTTCTTGAGCGTAGATGACGACCCGTCTGGCCTTCTCGGTGAATCTCTCGAACATGATGTTCTCCTATCACTACGCGTCGCATGTGACGCGGAAGATGCGGATCCATGGGCTGAGTATACCCGCGTGGAGTGACACTCGCCGCCCCCAACGGTGCCAAAGAAGCGAAACGGGTGCCATATCTGAGTGTGAGTCGCTCAGATGTTGCGCGAGTTCGCGACGCCGGTACCCGCGCGGCTCGCTCCGCGTCGCCCGGGGTCAGGCCTCGGGCCGCAGGTGCGGGAAGAGCAGGACGTCCCGGATCGAGGCGCTGTCTGTCAGGAGCATGACGAGGCGGTCGATGCCGATGCCCATCCCGCCCGCGGGGGGCATGCCGTATTCCATCGCCCGCAGGTAGTCCTCGTCGTAGCCCATGGCCTCTTCGTCGCCGCCGGCCTTCGCGTCCATCTGGGCGGCGAAGCGCTCGCGCTGGTCGATCGGGTCCACGAGCTCGGAGAACGCGTTCGCGATCTCGCGGCCGGCCACGATGAGCTCGAACCGGTCGGTGAGCTCGGGCTCGTCCGGCTTCTTGCGCGCCAGCGGCGAGGTCTCGAGCGGGTAGTCGGTCACGAACGTCGGCTGGACCAGGAACCTCTCCACGAGCTTCTCGAACAGCTCGGTGATCAGCTTGCCCTTGCCCCAACCCTTCTCGAACGGCACCTCGTGCTTGCGGCACAGTGCCCGAAGCTCCTCGAGCCCTCGCGCGAACGAGACGTCCTCGCTGGCGGCCTCGGAGGTGAGCTCGATCATCGTCGCGCGACGCCACGGTGAGCCGAAATCGACCTCGACGCCTTGGTAGGTGACGGCCGTGGAGCCGAGCACCTCTCTCGTCACGGTGCGCACGAGCCCCTCGAGCAGGTCCATCATCGAGCGAAGGTCGCCGAAAGCCTGATAGCACTCGAGCATCGTGAACTCGGGGTTGTGCCTGACCGAGATGCCCTCGTTGCGGAACGAGCGGTTGATCTCGTACACCCGCTCGAACCCGCCGACCAGCAGCCTCTTGAGGTACAGCTCGGGGGCGATGCGCAGGTAGAACTCCATGTCGAGCGCGTTGTGGTGTGTCGTGAACGGCTTGGCGGTCGCTCCGCCCGGGATCGGGTGCAGCATCGGGGTCTCGACCTCGAGATAGCCCTCGCCGTCCATGAACCGCCGGATCGCTGCGATGATCGCGAACCGCTTCGCGAAGGTGTCCCGGACCTCGGGGTTCGCGATGAGGTCGACGTAGCGCTGGCGATAGCGCGTCTCGGTGTCCGACAGGCCGTGAAACTTCTCGGGTAACGGCCGGAGCGACTTCGAGAGCAGCTCGATCGACACGGGGGCGACCGAGAGCTCGCCGCGGCGCGTGCGCAGCACGGTGCCTTCAGCGCCGATCCAGTCCCCCAGGTCGAGGTCCTTGACCTTCGCGAACGCCTCTTCTCCCAGCACGTTCACGCGGCAGAAGAGCTGGAGGTCGCCGGTTGCGTCCCTCAGCACGATGAACAGCGCCTTGCCCTGGTCGCGAAGGGCGACCACGCGGCCCGCGACGTGCACCGTGTCCGGGGTCTCTTCGCCGTCGGCTAGGCCGGCGTACGTCTCGGAGAGGCTGGCCGCGCGCGCATCGACGTCGTAGCGGAGCCGGTACGGCTCCTCCCCGTTCGCGCGCAGGGCATCGAGTTTCGCCCGGCGGACAGCGATCGGATCGTCGCTGTCCAGGGTCTGCGGATCGCGGTCCTCAGCGGCCATGGCGTCCCGCCTTGCGGTCCCTAGTGGTGGATTGACACGATCGTGTACTCGAGGACCTTGCCCGAGGGCAGGGACACCGGCACGCTATCGCCCTTCTTGCGGCCCATTATGGCCTGTCCCACCGGGGATTCGTTGCTGATCTTGTCGGCCGCGGGATCGGCTTCTGCCGAGCCCACGACGCGATAGAGATGGATCTCGCCGTCGGCGTCCCGCAGCTCGACCTTGCTGCCGAGGACGACCTTGTCGTTCTTCTTCGGGCTCACGATGATCGTGGCGTGGGCCAGGATCTGATTGACCTCGAGGATCCGGGTCTCGACCATCGCCTGCTCGTTCTTGGCGTCGTCGTACTCGGAGTTCTCGGAGATGTCCCCGAACTCCTTGGCTTCCTTGATCCGCTCGCCAACCTCGCGACGCTTGACGGTTTCGAGGAAGTGAAGCTCGTCTTCGAGCTTCTGCTGGCCTTCGGGGGTGAGTGCAATCTCTTTGTTCATGTGGCGCTTCTGCTCCCATCGGGCGCGGCCCCTTCCCCTCCAGGGGGAACCGCGTAGCCGGACCCTTACGCAATGCGTAGGCCGCCCGTTATCGGGGCGGCCCTCGCGTGAGTTTCGCCAGAGTATAGCGCCCCTGCCCGCATACGCAAGTCGCGGGCGTTCAGCGCATGGCGGCGGTGTGGCTGGGATCAGCCCTTGTCAGAGGTGTCGGAATCCGAGTCCTTCTCGGCCAGCTTCGCCTTGTCGGCGGCCGCGGACTTCTCGTCCTCCTCCTCGAGCTTGCCGTCGATGCCGTCCTTCATCGCCTTCGCCGACTTCCCGAACATCTTCGCGAGCTTGGGAAGCTGGGTCGGACCGAAGATCACGAGCACGACGACCAAAATGATCCAGATCTCGGGTCCACCAGGCAGACCGAATGCAGCCATGACTCTCCTCCAACACGTCTACGGGAATCTTCTTCGGCCCCAGGGCCGGTTGCGCACCGCCGTGAAGCGTACACCTAGCGCGCTTCGGGCGCTACGACCTCACGCCTCGAGAGGTAGTACAGGGTATGGAGCAACTCTTGGACCGGATCGGTGTTGTGCAAGGTCACACCGTCCGGAACCTGCACCATGACCGGGGTGTAGTTGAGCAGGACCCGCACGCCCGCGTCCGCCAGACGGTCGGCCACCGCTTGGGCGGCCTCGGGCGGGACCGCGATGACGCCGATGGCGATCGCCTGCTTCCGGACGACGCGCTCGAGGTCCTTCATGTCGAGCACGACCAGGTCGCCTATGCGGCCACCGATCTTGCCGGGGTCGGTGTCGAACACCGCCGACACGATGAAGCCGTGCTTGCTGAGTCCCGCGTATCGGGCGATCGCTGAGCCCAGGTTGCCGGCCCCGACCAGCGCCAGACGGTGGACGTGGTCCGACCCGAGGATGTGCTGGATCCGCTCGACGAGCGTCTGCACGTCGTAGCCGATCCCACGGCGGCCGAACGAGCCGAAATGGGTCAGGTCCCTGCGGATCTGGGCGGGGTTCACCCGCGCCAACTCACCGAGACGCGCGGACGAGACGGTCATCTCCCCGCTGGAGCGCAACTGGAGCAGCACGTTCAGGTACGCGGGGAGCCGCTCGATGACCCCACCCGGGACGTGCTCCTGGACCTCGCTCATGGCGGCAGCAACTCCATGCGGATCGCGTCGGCCCGCGCCAGCGCGGGACGGTCCGCGGCAGCTGCCTTGGACACCGCCAATAGTAACTGTGGTTACAAAGTCGGCGCAACCGGCGCGCCAACCGTGCGGGCGCCGCGGGCGGCGACGGCTGCGGCCTGCGTCAGAACGCCGCGCCCTCCAGGGCGTGCGCGCACGCGCATGGGCGCTCGCGCGGGAGAGCCGGGATCATCGCGTGCAGGAGCGCCCGTACCTTCTCGTTGTTCTCAGCGAAGACGCGGACGACCTCATCGTTCGACACCGGCTCGACGCCTTCCGCACCTGCATCGTGATCGGTGATCAGCGAGATGTTGCAGTAGCAGATCTCGAGCTCGCGCGCGAGGTAGCACTCCGGGTACTGGGTCATGTTGATGACTTCCCAGCCCTGGGACGCGAACCACCGCGACTCCGCGCGTGTCGAGAAGCGCGGGCCCTGGATGACGACGACGGTGCCGGTCTCGTGAACGGTGATCCCGAGCGCGCGGGCCTGCTCGATCGCGACCACGCGCATCGTGGGACAGTACGGGTCGGCCGACGAGACGTGCGTGGTCACGGGCCCATCGTAGAACGTGTCCTTGCGGCCCCAGGTGCGGTCGACGAACTGGTCGCAGATGACGAAGTCGCCGGGCTTCACGTCCGGCTGTAGCGATCCGCACGCGTTCGGGCCGATGATCCGGCTGACGCCGAGCTCCTTCATCGCCCAGACGTTGGCGCGGTAGTCGATCATGTGCGGAGGCAGCTCGTGCGCCAGACCGTGGCGGGGCAAGAAGGCGACAGTGCGGCCACCGATCTCGCCAACGGTGACCGGCGAAGATGGCGCGCCGTACGGAGTGTCGATGATGAACTGCTCGGCACCGTCGAGCAGCGAGGTGAAGCCGCTGCCGCCGAACACGCCGATCTCTGCGTGCGGAGAAGCCATGGTGTCCACTCCCGTCGGAGATGCGCCCGTAGATGGCCACGCCCGCCAGGGCGCGACCGTGCGGATTGTAGCGCACGGAGGCCGGCCTCTGAGCCCCGCAGCCGGTCACGCACAGGCGCGGCCCACAGATACTTGAGAGCCCACGCCGGCTGCAGCGACGACCGCCGTCGGAACGGCGGGCGCGGAGGGGACCGGGACCATCAGTGCTCGTCCGAAGCTGTTCGAACGATCACTCCAAGGCTGCTCGAGCACCGCGGCGCCGGAGACCGCTTCCATGAACGCGGCGGCTTGGGCGTCGGTATGGTCTGCGTGATGGAGGAGCAGCGCCTCGAGCGTGCATGGGCACCTGGGAGCTCCCCACTCGCGCTCACCGTGGTGGGCCAGCACGGCGTGCATCAGGCGCAGCGCCGTCTGCTCGGGAAGCGGACGGGCTGCTTCGCGGATCGCCGCCGACAGCAAACGCTCTCCCAGGACGACGTGGCCGATCAGATGGCCGGCGTCGGTGAGCCCTATCGACGTGTCCGCCGAGAGCTCGTCGACCTTGCCGACATCGTGCAGCAGGGCAGCCGCCAGGAGCACGTCGCCGTCAGCCTGTGGATATGCCGCGGTGAGAGCCAGACACACGTTCGCGACCGACACGGTGTGCTCCAGCAGCCCTCCGACGTAGGCATGGTGTCGGCCGACCGAGGCGGGGCATGACGAGAAGCGGCCGATGAACCCGGGCGCCCCGAAGATCGTGCGCACCACCGCACGGATCCGCTGGTCTTTGATCCTGCGCACCAGCCCTCGCAACTCTGCGACCAGCTCATCGCGGTCGCGGGTGCCGGCAGCAAGGAAGTCCCGGGGGTCGAACCCGTCGGTCGGCTCGAGCGAGTCGACGGTGACTCGGCGTACGCCGCGGAACGTCGTCACAAGCCCACGGACGCGCACGACCGACCCTATGGGCAGCGATTCGTCCAGACTGCCCGGCCGGAACATGACGGCAGGCATCCTGCCCGTGCAATCGGCGACCTCGAGGGCGAGGTAGGGTTCGCCGGTCCTGGCCGAACGGATGTCACGAGAACGCAGCGCGAACGGGCAGTCGACTCTCGACCCCTCGCTCAGGTCCCTGATGTACTGCTCCTTCATCGCGCGCCTCCGTCTGCAACGATCACCTCTGACACGCTCATCGTATCGGGGGGCTCTGACACCAGGCCCCGCGCTCGCGCTGGGATACCATGACAGGGAATCGATCGCTTACCGCCCGTCGAGAAGGACCTCCCGTGTCCCGCCGCGCACTCGCCTTCATCGCGATCCTCATCGGACTCTCCGCTCTCGCGGCCGGATGCAGCCCGCGCTACGCGCTGCGCTTCGAGACGACGGGGGCGCCACTCACGGGTCCGCAGGCGGAAGCGCTCGCGTCGACCACCGATATCGGCGCGCTCGCCAGCATCACGGCGACGGACGCCATCGCCATGCGTGCCCAGGTGCTCGCCGACTTACGTACCCGGGGCGACCTCGGTCAGCGTGCGGCGGACCTGCTGACGGTGGGCTTCCCTGAGAGCACATCGGCGGTGCCGGTACTCGTGCGCGCATCCACGGTCGACGGGATCGACGCGGTCATCGTGGTCGAAGCGTTCGGCAGTGAGCGCGAGAACCTCACGCACAGGCGGCTGTGGGTGTTCGACCGCGTGTCGGGCGCCGTGCTGCGGGCCGCCTCGTTCAGATAGAGGCCCGCGCCATCGATCCCGTGGAGTCGGCAGCCTCGCCGAACTCGGCAGCGAGCGACGCCGCGACGATGAGCCGCGCGATGGCCGGCGCCCCTCCCGCGAGCGCACGACGCCGCACGATCCCCCAGAAGTAGGACTCCATGCGCGCGGGCGCGACCTGGCGCGACGCCCCCTCGGCAAGGAACCGGGCGGCCGTGACCCGCCGGGCCTCCTGGGCGACTCTCTCGGGCGCCCCCGCCGACGTCGCGGCCGCGACGAGGCGCGACAGCGCCGCGTCGAACGTGTTCTGTACGTGTCCGTTCATGAAGAGCTCCTATCGAACGTAGGTTCGATAGGAGCATACGGAACGGCTCTGACACCGGTCGGGCGGGACTAGGAGGTCTCTTCCTCCATGATGCAGTCGATGCTGTCCCTGTTGACCGCGATGTACTTCACCCGATGCAGCGGCTCCTCCGCGCCGACCGTCGAGATGGTGGCGTCGGTCACCGGGAAGAAGTCCTTGCCCTTCGAGTTGAGCGCGTCGGTGAGACGGCTGCCGGCGAGCACATGCAGGTCGCCTTCGATCTGAAGGCTCCTGATGAGGATGACGACGTGAAGCCGGTCCTTCTGTGAGTACATGAAGCCCCCTCGCTTGTGGCCACACCGTGGTCCCGGTGCGCTCCCGCCGCGATTCTACCTTTGCTGCACGATGCTGGAAAGCGCGAGCCTGAGCCAGTCGGCGAGCGCGAACTCGATGACCGTGACCGTGAGCGCAAGGAGGATCGCGGGCCACGCGTCGCGCAGACGCGCCGCAGAGCGCTCGAAACGGGGGACGGACGCGATGACGATCAGGTTGACCGCGCTGAAGGTCACGAGGATGCAGATGGCGGTCACGACCGCGTAGCCCGCCCCCAGCAGCGGCGCCCCCCAGACGAGCACGCCCAAGGTCGCGGGCGCCGCAGCGAACCACACTAGTCCCTTCCATGGCTCCCCGAGCACGCGACCGGTCCCCGGCCTCACCCACAGCCCGGAGTTCACGGTCGGGACCATGACGAGAGGGAGCGCGAACCCGGCGCCGAGCCCGCTGGCCAGACGGAGCAGGTTCGTGGTCTCGCGGAGGCCCATGTAGGAGGTCAACCCGTCCCAGGCCATGAACGCGAGCGCGGCGACCCCGATGCCCAGGATCCACGCGGGAGGCATGTCCTGGTGCCGGCGGCCCCGGTCCACAAGCGCGATGACCGCGAGCGATACCACGAACCCGATGTAGATCCCTGTGTCTCGGGCACACACGGGCAGCTGCACGCCGCCGGCAGTGAACGACCGGTCAGCGAGCTGGTGGCACAGCCCGAATCCCAGCCAGTGCATCGCGGTCTCGAGCATCGAAGTCCCGTCCCGGATCCCCCGGATACGACACGGCGGGCCCGGCGCTTAGCCGGGCCCGCCGTCAGTCGTCAGCTGGTCGGGATGGCGGGATTCGAACCCACGACCTCTCGGTCCCGAACCGAGCGCTCTACCAAGCTGAGCCACATCCCGACGAGGTCGTATCCTACACGGTC
>Ga0209638_1000120_pt1 | contig 49496 bp, 56 predicted proteins | sample BarGraNGADG00211_FD_184490 | JGI IMG/M metagenome (GOLD analysis project Ga0209638, IMG submission 184490) | Arctic peat soil microbial communities from Barrow, Alaska - Barrow Graham LP Ref core NGADG0002-211 (SPAdes) (version 2) | ecosystem: Environmental > Terrestrial > Soil > Wetlands > Peat... | reverse complement strand
GCGGCGGAGCGCCGCGTCGATGCCTATCCGCACCAGCTGTCGGGCGGCATGCGCCAGCGCGTGATGATCGCCATGGCCCTCATCAACTCGCCGGACCTGCTCATTGCCGACGAGCCGACAACGGCGCTCGACGTGACCGTCCAGGCCCAGATCATTGAGTTGATCCAGGACCTGCAGCGCGAGTTCGGGACGACGGTGATCATGATCACCCACGACCTGGGTATTGTCGCTGATGTCGCCGACGAGGTGGCAGTCATGTACGGCGCGCGGATCGTCGAGCTCGGCCCGACGGAAACGATCTTCAACGAGCCCGAGATGCCGTACACGCTGGGCCTCCTCTCTTCGATCCCCAGGATGGACATTGAAGTCGCGGGCAGGCTGTTGCCGATTCCCGGCAATCCGCCATCTCCACTGAAACTGCCCAAGGGTTGCGTGTTCGCGCCGCGCTGCCGATACGCGGCGATGACCAACGGTCTCTCCGAGACGGTGCGGCCCGAGCTGCTACCTTCGGGACCCAATCACTTCGTCCGGTGCCATCTGCCCATCGAGACACGACGACGGATCACCGGCGAGGTGCTCGCCACCCTGGCAGCAGGACAAAATCAATGACCATCGCTCATGACATCACCCTCAACGGACCAGCCGCACCAGCGTCCGGATCCGCGAAGGAGATCGTCCGCGCGACGCAACTCAAGACCCATTTCCCGGTCAGGTCGCGCGGCATCCTGCCGCGCACGATCGGTTACGTCAAGGCGGTTGACGGCATCGACCTGACGATCAACGCGGGCGAGACGCTCGGCCTCGTGGGCGAGAGCGGCTCGGGCAAGACAACCGCGGCGCGTTCGATCCTGATGCTTGTCCGGCCGACCGCGGGCTCGATCGAGATCGATGGCCAGGACATCACCAAGCTCAGCCCCAAGCAGCTGATGCCGGTCCGGCGCAAGGCACAGATGATCTTCCAGGACCCATACAACGCGCTCAATCCGCGCCACACGGTGGGCACGATCATCTCCGCGCCGTTCAAGGTCCAGAACGTCGTGCCCGAGGGTGGGATCCGGCATGCCGTGCAGGACATCATGAAGCGCGTCGGTCTCAACCCCGAGCACTACAACCGCTATCCGAATGAGTTCTCCGGCGGCCAGCGCCAGCGCATCGGCATCGCGCGCGCCGTCGCCCTGCGCCCGAAGTTGATCGTCTGCGACGAACCGGTCAGTGCGCTGGACGTTTCGATCCAGGCGCAGATCATCAACCTGCTGCGCGATCTCCAACAGGAGTTCGGTATCGCGTACCTGTTCGTCGCTCACGACCTTGCCGTCGTGCGCCAGATCTCGCACCGCGTCTCGGTCATGTACCTGGGCAAGATCATGGAGAGCGCCCCACGCAAGGTCATCTATACGGGGCCACTTCATCCCTACACGCACTCGCTGCTGTCGGCCGTGCCGATCCCGAACCCGGAGGAGCAGCGTCACCGGACACGCATCGTCCTGCGCGGCGACGTGCCCAGCCCGATCGACCCGCCCAGTGGCTGCGTCTTCCGGACGCGCTGCTTCCAGGCACAACAGAAGTGTGCGGAGGAAGTGCCGCCGCTCATCGAGGTCGCGCCCGACCACCTGGTTGCGTGCCACTTCCCGGTGACCGTTGACGACCTGCCGGCGACGCTCAAGGAATCCCAGAGGCGGGCTGATATGGGTCCGCAGGCCGAAGGCGAGGAAGCCCTCGACCTCCCGCTCGCCGCGCCGGGCGGGAGCACCGAAATCCACACACCGCACGCGTAAACCGAGTCGGTCGGGGCCTCGGACGACGAGCCAACCGGCCAACCGGCCCGATTAACATCAGCCGGTGACAACGCTGCGGATCGGACTGGGTCAGCTCGCGCCGCGGCTTGGAGCCGTCGAGGCGAACCTTGAGCTGCACCGCGGTGCGATTGCAGAGGCGCGCACTCAGGCAGTCGACCTGCTCGTCTTTCCCGAGCTCGGCCTGACGGGCTACCTGCTCCAGGACCTGAACTCCGAGGTCGCCATGCGCCGCGACGACGAGCGGCTCCAATCGCTGGCGAGCGCCGCGGCGGGCATGTCAACGATCGTTGGTTTCGTCGAGCGCTCAGCTGAAGAGCAGCTCTTCATCGCCGCGGCGCTGCTCGAGGACGGTGAGATCAGGCACGTTTACCGCAAGTCGTACCTGCCCAACTACGGCCTGTTCGATGAGCGCCGCTTCTTCGGTGCGGGTACCCAGCTGCGGGCGGTCGACTCGCGCCTCGGCGTGCGCCTGGGCCTGTGCATCTGCGAGGACTTCTGGCATCTGCCCGTGCCGTACCTGCTCGCCGAGGACGGCGCCCAGATCCTGATCAATATCTCGTCATCGCCCGGCCGCGACGTGGCCGCCGTCAACGATGGCGGCCTGGGTACGGCCATCTCATGGCGCACGTTGATGAGCGCGTATGCCCAGCTCACGACATGCTTCGTCGTCTTCGTCAACCGCGTCGGGGTCGAGGAGTCGGTCACCTTCTGGGGTGGCTCCCAGGTCATCGACCCGGCGGGCGGCGTCGTCTACGAGGCGCCAATGCTCGACAGCGGCCTGTACGTGACCGACATCGACCTCGACGATGTGCGGCGCGAGCGCACCGCCTTGCCGCTCCTGCGCGACGAGCGACCCGAGTTCGTGCTCCGCCAGCTGGAACGCATGACGCGCGAGCGCGCGGGCATGGTGGACGAAGAGCAATGACGGTGAGCCTGCCGTTCACTCTGCCCGATGAGCTGCTGATCGACACTGGCATTGCGCGCCGCATCATCTCCGAGTTCATCCGCGGCCAGCTCACCCAGACCGGTTTCGAGCGGGTTGTGCTCAACCTGTCCGGCGGACTCGACTCGGCGCTCGTCGCCTTCCTCGCGGTCGAGGCGATCGGCGCCGAGAACGTGATGTGCCTGATGCTGCCATATCGCACGTCGTCGCCGGACTCGCGCGCAGACGCCGAACAAGTGGTCCGCCGCCTTGGCACGCCGAGTCTCGCAATCGACATCAGCCCGATCGTCGACGGCTACCTCGAGTCATCTATCGCAGGCAAGGAGATCACCCAGCTGCGCCGCGGCAACCTCGCAGCGCGGGCGCGGATGATGGTCGCCTTCGACCAGTCCGTGCCGTGGCGGGGGCTCGTCATCGGTACGGGCAACAAGACCGAAGCTCTGCTCGGCTATTCCACGAACTACGGCGACAACGCCTGCGCGTTCAACCCGATCGGCGACCTGTACAAGAGCCAGGTCCGCCAGCTGGCGATCGACGTCGCCGTGCCGCAGCCGATCCTGGTCAAGGCGCCGAGCGCGGACCTCTGGCCGGGCCAGACTGACGAAACAGAGATGGGCCTGGCGTACGAGGAGCTCGATCGGCTGCTGTACTGGATGGTCGACCGACGCCATTCCCGCGAGCAACTCATCGCGGCGGGCTTCGATGGTGCTGCGATCGACCGAGTCGCGCGCATGGTCGCGCTCAACGAGTTCAAACGCCAGGTTCCGCCGGTCGCCAAGCTGACCACGCGCACGCCGGGCGTCGACTACCTCTACCCGAGACGGCGGCCGATCCCGCGCAGCGGTGGCTGACGCGGGCCAGGGGAGCCCAGCTGCAGGGACGCTATACGTGGTCGCCACGCCCATCGGCAACCTGGGCGACATGACTGTCCGGGCGGTGGACGTGCTGCGCAGCGTCCCGCTCGTCGCCGCCGAGGACACGCGCCTCACGCGCCGGCTGTGGGCACGCTACGAGATCAAGACACGCCTCATCTCCTATCACGCCCAGTCCGGGCCGGCGCGTGAGCGCGAGCTGCTCGAGCACCTGGGCGCGGGCCGCGACCTGGCCATCGTCACGGACGCCGGCACGCCGCTCGTCAGTGACCCTGGCGCGGAGCTGGTCAGTGCCTGGGTCGCGCGCGGCGGCCGCGTGGTTCCAATTCCGGGCGCATCGGCCGTTCTCGCCGCGCTCGTCGCCAGCGGCCTGCCGGCGGCGCGCTGGACGTTCGAGGGGTTCCTGCCGCGGCGCGGCCGGGAGCGACGTGAGCTGATCGAGCGTATGTGCGGCGACGAACGCACCAGCGTGCTTTTCGAGGCGCCCGGCCGCGCCGCCGCGACACTCGCCGAGCTCGCCGTGCGCTGTGGCGGCGAGCGCCGCGCCGCGTTGTGCCGCGAGCTGACCAAGCTCCACGAGGAGATCTGGCGCGGCTCGCTCGCCGAGCTCGCCGCCCGTGCCGCGGATAACGACCCACGCGGTGAGATCGTCATCGTCGTCGGTGGTCGTGAGCGTGGAAGTGAGGAACCCAAGATCGGGCTTGCGGAGGGTCGGTCGGAGGTCCAGGAGCTCGTTGACAAGGGCTGGAGCCGATCATCGGCCGCCCGCGACGTCGCCCAGCGCACGGGTCTCGCGCGGCGCGAGCTGTTCCGGGAGGCTTAGTAGACTCGCGCGGATGACACAGGACAAGTCGACGCCCGCTTCTCTCGAGGGAACGCCTGCCGATCCGACGCCGCACCAGTCGCCCATCGCCGAGCCGGTGCCCGACGAGACACTGGCCGTGCCGGCTGAGGGTCTGGAGCCACTGCCGCAGACGGCCAAGCGCGTGATCATCGTCGGTGGCGGGATCGCCGGTCTCGTAGCCGCCTTTGAGCTGCGTCGCCAGGGCCACGAGCCGCTCGTGCTCGAAGCCCAGCATCGCGTCGGCGGCCGGGTCAAGACCATCCGCGACTTCGCGCCCGGCCTGCACGCCGAGGCCGGCGCAATGCGCATTCCGCGCGTACACGACCTGACGCTGGCGTACTGCGAGCTGTTCGGCCTGCCCATGCGGCCGTTCGTGATGGGCAATCCGAGCACGCTCGTGTTCATCGACGGCCAGCGCATGACGATCGAAGACGCCGACGCGCACCCGGACAAGCTGCCCTTCGACCTGTCCGACACGGAGAAGGGCAAGACATGGACGCAGCTCTGGAACGAGGCCACCGCTGAGTTTCGAGAGCGCTACGAGAAGGGCGGCCACGACCAGCTCGAGGATCTGCTCAAGGAGTACGACCAGTACTCGATCCGCGAGTTCCTGACGATGCGCGGCTTCAGCGAGGGCGCGCTCGAGCTGTACGGCGTGATGAGCTTCCGCGAGTCGAACATGAACGCGGCCGTGGTCGAGCAGCTGCGCGAGATCGTCGGTCGCGCCTTCGAGGACATGCAGGAGATCGCGACGGGCATGGACGCGTTGCCCAACGCGTTCTACGAACAGCTCAAGCCGTTCGTCCGCTTCGGCGCCGAGGTCACGGCCATCGACCAGGATCCTGACTCGGTGACGGTGCACTACAAGACCGCCAGTGGCCGCTTCACTGTCCGCGGCGACTACGCGATCTGCGCCATCCCGTTCAGCGTCCTGCGCGACATCGAGATCCTCAACACGCCGTTCTCACGCCAGAAGCAGAAGGCGATCCGCGAGCTGAACTACAACGCCTCGACCAAGATCGTCTTCCAGACGCGGCATCGCTTCTGGGAGCAGCAGGACGGCATCGTCGGCGGCACGACGGTCACCGATCTTGGCATCCGGCGCATCGTCTACCCGTCGTTCTCCGATCCGGGCGAGGAGCGCGGCACGCTGCTCGCCTCGTACACCTGGGGCCAGGACGCCCTGCGCTGGGGGGCGATGGATCCGTCGATGATGATCGAGCAGGCACTCGAGGACGTCGCCCAGATCCACCCCTCGATCACGACCGAGTTCGAGGTCGGCGCGGTCCAGGACTGGTACGGCGACGAGTGGGCGCGCGGCGCCTTCGCGCTGTTCGAACCGGAGCAGCAGACGCGCCTGCAGAGCGCGATCGTGCAGCCCGAGGGCCGCATCCACTTCGCGGGCGAGCACACGTCGCTCTACCACGCCTGGATCCAGGGAGCTCTGGAGTCCGGGATACGGGCTGCGAAGGAGATCCACGAGGCACCGCAGGTGTTCGCGTCGGTCGACGAGGGGAGCGCCGCCGCGGGTTAGTAGGCGATGTCGTGTACGACGGTCGCCACGGCGCCACCCAGCGTGAGTGCCGAATCCATGTTGATGTTGGCGCGCGTATCGCAGGACAGGTGGTAGCAGGCGTCGGCCGGTTCGTCCACGTGGCCGCCGAATACGGCGACGTCCGACTGGGTGAGACGGTCCAGGCCGGAGAAGACGCCGGCGCTGGGGATTCCGACGAGCTCGAAGTTGTAGTGATCCGACGCGCCGCCGACGTCGGTGATCAGGCCAGGCTTGCCGGCCGCGGACAGCGCGTCGAGCAACAGCTGGGTCAGCTCATCGGAGCCCGGCGGCGCCGTCGAGTCGTCGTACACGAAGCGCGCCGCGTTGGGCGAGGCGACCATGTCGAGGTTGAAGTAGTCGGAGATCTGGCCGATCTCGTCCGGCGACAGGCTGTGCACGTACGCGGCTGAGCCGAGCTCGCCGTACTCCTCCCCGCCCCAGAACCCGAAGCGGATCGTCTTGAACGGCTGCGAATTGGCCGCGACCGAGTGCGCCAGTGAAAGCAGCGTGGCAACTCCCGAGCCATCGTCGTTGATGCCCGGGCCGTCGAGGACCGAGTCGAGATGCGCGCCGAGCATCACGACCTGGTCGGTCGTGCCCGACCACTCGGCGATCAGGTTGTCGTTCGTCGCGGGTCTCGTGGTCACCTGCGAGTCCAGCTCGACCGTGGCGCCGGCAGCGGCCGCCGCGAGCAGCGCTTGCGTCGGCTCGCCGCCGGCGACGACGGCCGGAATCGTCACGCCCTGCGGATCGAGCAGCGTCGGCCGGCGCGTCTGGCCCTGTGTCCAGTTCGGGTAGAGCGAGATGAGTCCGATCGCGCCCGCGTACTGTGCGTTCAACACCTGGTCGCGGCGCAGGCACGGACCCGACTCGATCAGGGCGACGTGACCTGCGACGAAGTCCGACCAGTCGTCCGGGTCGCAGCCGCCGGTGTTGATCTGCCGCCCGTCGGGCGTGAGCTTCACGCTTTGGACCACGCCGGTCACCTCGCCGCCGGCCGAGTAGAGCATCGCGTGCAGCCAATCCGCGCCGCTCCAATGCTGACTGCCCACGGTGAGCTGGACGGGCGCTGCCTCGTCGAAGAAGGTGAACTGGAACGGGTCGCGCTGGACCACGTAGCCCATGTTGGTCAGCTGTGTGGCAACGTAGTCGGCGGACGCGTCGTAGCCAGGAGTTCCCGCCGCTCGGATTCCGTTGTTGGCCGTCGCGATCTGCATCAACGCGTCGAGATGAGCTCCGATCTCGTCAGCCGACAGCGTCAGGTTTGGAGGCCCAATCGGAGATGGCGGGGCAGTCGGCCGTTTCGAGGCCGGCCCTGGCTCGGTTGCAGTGGCGCTGCGCGCCAGGCTGGCGACAGAGCTCGCGCTGGGAATCGGAGCAGTGACCGGGGGCGGTCTCATCGGCGTCGGTGGTGGAGTCGCTGAGCAGCCGACGATGAGCACGAGAGCGGTGATTGCGGCCACCAGCCGGCCAAACATGGTGGCCAGCGTACAGCGCGAGGCCCTAACCTCTGGACGCGAAGGAGGGCAAATGGCCGACGAGAAACGTTGGACGTCGACAGACGAGATTCAGTCGCTCGCGGCCGAGCAAAACAAGACGGACCCGAGCGGCCAACCGCCGCCTGACGAGGCGCCGCCGGTTCCCAAGGACGTGCTCGCCGTGCCGCGCGACGGACTTCACAAGCGCTCGGGTGCGCGCAAGAAGGTGCTCATCATCGGCGCCGGCATGGCCGGGCTCGTGGCTGCATATGAGCTCAAACGGCAGGGTCACCAACCCCTGATCCTCGAGGCGCAGGGCCGGGTGGGCGGCCGCGTCCACACGCTGCGCGAGCCGTTCGCGCCGGGGCTCTACGCGGAGGCCGGCGCGATGCGCATCCCGCGCGTCCACGACCTGACGCTCGAGTATTGCTCGCTGTTCAAGTTGCCCAATGCGGCCGTTCGTGATGGGCAATCCGAATGGCCTCGTCTTCGTCGGCGGCAAGCGCATGACCGCGGCAGAGGCCAACGCTCATCCTGAGCAGCTGCCGTTCAATCTCGCCCCGTCCGAGCACGGCCACTCGGCCGACGACCTGTGGCAGGCCGCCATCGCCGACCTGAAACAGATGGTCGAGCACGAAGGCCAGGCCGCCTGGCCCGAGATCGTCAAGCGCTACGACGAGTACTCGCTCTACGAGTTCCTGCGCCACCGCGGCTTCAGCGAGGGCGCGATCGAGTTCTACGCGGTCATGAACTTCGTCGAGAGCGACCTGCACAACTCGTTCATCGAGACGTTGCGCGAGGAGCTTGGCGGCTTCTACGTGGATATGCAGACGATCGTCGGAGGCATGGACCTGCTGCCCCAAGCGTTCTACCGCGAGGTCCAGGACGAGGTGCGCTTCGGAACGGAAGTGCGCGCCATCGAACAGAATGGCGACGAGGTCAAGCTGCACTGCCGCGTCGGTCCTGACCGGGTCACGTTCCGCGGCGACTACGCGATCTGCACCGTGCCCTTCTCGGTGCTGCGGCCGATCGAGGCCGACTTCTCGCACGACAAGGAACGCGCCATCCGCCAGCTCAACTTACCACGCGTCGACCAAGATCCTGTTCCAGGTCCGCGAGCGGTTCTGGGAGAAGGAGGACGGCATCGGCGGCGGGGCGTCGGTGACCGACCTGCCGATCCGGCGCATCAACTACCCACGGCGGATGACTCGACCTCGCGTGGCGTCCTGCTGGCGTCCTACACGTGGGGCCAGGACGCGCTCCAGTGGGGCGCGATGGACGAGGAGATGCGCATCGACGAGGCGCTCGACGACGTGGAGCAGATTCATCCGCGCATAAGGCACGAGTTTGAGGTGGGCGCATCGCACGCCTGGTACAGCGACCGCTGGGCGCGCGGCGCGTTCGCGCTCTTCGCGCCAGAGCAGCAGACGACGCTCCAGAGCGCGATCCTCAAACCCGAGGGGAGGGTCTACTTTGCCGGCGAGCACTGCTCGCTCTACCACGCCTGGATCCAGGGCGCGCTCGAAAGCGGCATTCGCGCCGCCCGCGAGATCCACGAGCTGCCGGCACCGTCCGCTTGACGCGGGCCGAGCGCGGGGCTGCGTCGTGATGCGTGAGCTGCATCGGAAACGGCAGGTTGCCGGAAGAAACCCACCTCCAAACGACGAGTTCGAGGGCAGTCTGCCCAGGGAATGGCCGGGCTTCGATGCCCTGCGTGCATCGCCGCGAGCGATGCTTCTCGTCGTCGCCGCCCTCACGCTGTTCTGCGGCGCGAGCGCGGCGCGCGCGGCGACCTGGTGGCAACCAAGCGGAACTCTGAGCTGGCAGATGCAGTTCAGCGGCCGTATCGATAAATCGGTCAAAGCTGACGGCTACGACATTGACGCCTTCGAAACTCCGGCCACCCTCGTCGCGAAGATGCACGATCTGGGCCGGCACGTCGTCTGCTACATCGCCGCCGGATCCTGGGAGATGTGGCGACCCGACGCTGCTCGCTATCCGGCGTCCGTCAAGGGCAAACCGATGGCCGGCTGGCCGGGCGAGCGCTGGCTGGACATCCGGCGCACCGATCTCATCGGCCCGATCCTCGAGGACCGCGTCGCCATATGCGCTGCCAAGGGCTTCGACGGCGTCGAGTTCGACAACGTCGACGGCTATTCGAACAAGACAGGCTTCGCGCTGACCGCGCAGGACCAGCTCGCGTTCGATCGCTGGCTGGCCGATACGGCGCACGCGCACGGGCTGGCGGTCGGGCTCAAGAACACTCCGTCTCTGGCGGCCCAGCTCGAACCCAGCTTCGACTTTTCGATCGTGGAGGAGTGCGTCCAGTACCACGAGTGCGGCTCCTTCGCGCCGTTCCTGGATGCCAACAAGCCGGTGCTCGACATCGAGTACAAGGTCACGGCCGCGACGTTGTGCCCCAAGACCGAGCGGCTGGGCATATTCGGCATGCGCAAGCACCTGGAGCTCGACGCTTGGCGCAGGATCTGTTGACGGTCAGCGGCCCTCGCTAGCAGTTCGGGCCGTAGAGCTCCTCCAGGCCCAACATGTCACCCAGGCCAAGCGTCGACGCCGAGTCGTCGCACGTGCCGTTGATCGTGGTGCTCATCGTCAGCTCGCCGTGCTGGCGCTCGTTGACGTGGTCAAGCCCAAACACGTGGCCGGCTTCATGGGTGATCGTCGGCTCAAGCAGGACCTGGAGGAAGCAGAGGTCGTTGCTCAGTGCCCACGGGATCTCAGCGTTGATGACGATGTCTGCTTCAAACGCGATGGCTGAGTCTGGACCTCCTGAGTACGGGCAGGTATAGGCGATCACGTCCGACGCCAGGTCGCTGGGGATCGCGCCAAAGGCGACTGTGTTCACGCCGTCCGCCTGATCGGTGCACGGCGTTCGCTTCGTATCGCTCATGTACAGCGCCTTCGCGTGGATGGTGTCCGGCCGACCGCAGTCGTTGTGCTCGTCGGTGACGTTGTCGAAGGCCGTCTGGATCACGGCCAGCGTCGCAGCAGGGTCCAGGTTGGCCGGCGTGGTGTCCGAGTCGTAGAACCAGCGATAGGTCTCGTTCCAGCTGAAGCCCTCGAGGTTGAATGCGTCGTCGGAGCACGCGGGATCGGTTGGATCGACTGTCGCAGCGGGCTTGGTTGGCGCGGGTGTGCGCGTGGGCGCGGGCGTGGCCGAATGTCCGGGCGATGGGCTTGCCGGAGCGCTCGGAGCGGTCGTGGGACCAGGGGAGGGAGTCGCGGGCAGCTGAGTCGGCACCGCGGCGATGAAGGTGGGTGGCGGCGCGGTCGGCGGGCTCGTCTCCTGCGCGACCGGCGTGATGCTGATGCACGCGGACGCAACAAGGAGGACGGCGATCGACAACGTTAGGAGGCGCGCTCTCGACCTCAGCTGATCGTCCTCCTGAAACGCGCGGAACTGTCAGATCAGTGACTGTTGATCGGCAGGTTATCGCGCGATAAGTGATCGCCGCTAACGTCCGCTCCGTTGAGTTCCCGCCGTCCGCCGATGTTGCAAGGCCGATGCCCTGGATGTAGGGCCGGCCAGGAGGTGTAACGGCATGAATCAGGTCCTGCTCACGGGTCGCCTCACGCGCGATCCAGAGGTGCGCAAGCTCGCCAACGGCAAGACCGTCACGCACTTTAGTGTTGAGTATTACCTGATACCCTGACGGCATGAAAGCCGTCGCGTACATCCGCAAGTCGAAGGTCAACCCGAACGGCCACGGCGTGTCCTGGGAGGTCCAGGAGGCCGCAGTGCGCGACCTTGCGACCCGTCAGGGTGATGCCGATCTCGAGATCCTGTCCGACTGGGGATCGTCGGGTGCCGCGGCCGCCGGCGTGTTCGGTGGGACGACTCGAGGCGGCAAGCGACGCATCTGGCAGCAGCTCGTCCAGGCGATCGACGACGGACAGGTGTCCGCGCTCTACGCCTATAGTCTGAGCCGCCTGGCGCGTTCGACGAAGGAGCTGCTCGAGCTGGCCGAGCGGTGCGCGAAGACCGGCGTGATCGTAAGGCTCGCCAAAGAGGGAACGCTCGACTTCATGTCGGCAACCGGGCGGCTGTATTTGACCGTCCTGGCCGGCGTGTCGACGTTCGAGGCCGAGATAAGCGCGGAGCGCGCCAAGGATCACGTGGCGCTGCGCCGATCGCGCGGCGATCACATCGGCCAGGCGCCATACGGCTTCCGGCTCGTCGACGGCAAGCTCGAGGCGGATCCGCGCGAGCCTGTCGACGTCGTCGCGACCGCATTCGAAGACGCCGGCACGTACAACGGCGCCGCCAAGCTGCTCAACAGCCGCGGTGTCCGGTCGAAGGTCGGTCGATGGTCAGATATGTCCGTGCGGCGCGTCCTAGGCCGCTCAGGCGCCGCTGCCGTGCCCGCGGTGCATCCCGGTAGACCACGGCGCCGACCGGCGCTGCTCTCGGGGCTCCTGCGCTGTCCGTGCGGCACGATCATGACGCCGGCCAGGGAGTCGCACAGCCTGGCACGCGGCGGCACGACCGAGTACGTCGCCTATATCTGTTGGCGATCGCGCAACGAGCCCGACCACCAGAAGACGCGCAAGGTCTCCCAGAGCCTGCTCGAGCCGTGGATCCGCGAAGAGGCCGCGCGGCTGCGCGTGCCGGCAAACGTCGCGTCAACCAATGATCCGGAGCGCCACGGCGAGCTCCTGGCGCGTCGACAACGTGTCGTGGACAACTATGAGGACGGGCTCGTCTCACGAGAGCAGCGTGACGAGAAGATCCGCGCGATCGATGAGGAACTTGAGCGGCTGTCGGCCGTTTCTGCGGCCGTCCTGAACGTTCCGCCGGCGATCGACTGGCGCTGGGACACCGACACGATCAACGGCGTCCTGCGGGCGATGTGGGACCGTGTCGAGCTCGACGAGCAGCTGCGACCATTCCGCGCCGAATGGGTCGTGCCTGAATGGCGCGCATGAACCACGCCCAATGTCTGCGTGCTGTGTGGCATCCGGACGCCCTCCGTCCCGGCCCCCCGCCGACCGCGGCGGGGCCGTTTCATGCACCCGGAGAGTGGCGCTGCGGTGCATGTGGTGAACCGCTGCTGACAAGCCGCAGCGCAAATCAGGCAGGTCGAGCCGACGGATTCGCGAAGGGGCTCACGGATCTAGCCCGACTGCACGACAAGCTGCACGTCTATGGCCTGCCAGCGCGCACGATGGCATCTGGCAAGTCGCGCCGGCACACAGGCACCAAGTGGCCCGAGATCCCATGCTTCGTCTACTGCCCGCGCCATGGAGTGTGCGGAAGGGGCCAACACATCGAACCGGCGTCTGCTATGGTAAGTGGCAGCGATTAGAAGCAAGCCCACTAACGAGCTGCCCCTGTGTAGGTGACGATAGGGGCCGAGACCGGCACCAGGAGGTAGTCCGGGTCGCTCGTGGGGACGATAACGACGGCTTCGGCTGACGCGGAGAATGCGCGTGACCGAGGCCGTTTCTGATTCCAAGAACGCGACAAAGGCCCGTGCTGGCCTAATCGGCGCCCGTCGACGCTGGGGTGACCCCGGCGTCATCCGACTCGACGAGCTGACTGCCCCCCAGCGGAGGCTCGTGCTCGCGCTCGTCGACGCTGCCAGGGCCGAACGGCGCAACGAATCCCCCGAAGCCGCGTGAGCGGTCGCCACTGAAACGAAGGCGACCGCCGCGTCCCCACGCGACGGCCGCTGCCAGGAGATGTCAGCGATGTCGACTCATCCCCTAGTCACCGCGAAGGATACCCGACCGAAGTCGCCCTTCGCCACGAGCGCGAGGAGGGCAATCCGTCAGGCCCGCGCGGCCAGAGAGCGCGGCGAGCTGGACGTCGCGAAGGAATATGCGGAGCTTGCCGCGCTCGCGATCGACCTGCACCTCGCCGCAATCCGAGCGGACCTGTGACCGCCGGGTTTCAGCACGGACTAGAGCTCGCCGAGCTTGTCGGAAACCGCACCGTCGACCCCGATCGGAACGCCGCTGCCCGTAGCGACCTCGACCGCACTACAGCAACCTACGTGCCGCCCGTGCTGCTGGACGTCGAGCAATATCCCGACCCGCGCGACGATCCGGCATTCGAGCCGGCGCCGCCCGGTTGGCGACCATCGCACAACGTCCCGCCGGCGGGACGGTCAGACACGCGGCCCGCGATCCTGACATGGGCTGATCTGCTCGCGCAGCCGCCAGAGCCGCCGCCGCAGTTGCGGCCGGGCATCCCGCTCGTCGGCGTCACCGTCCTGGCCGGGGCACCGAAGGTAGGCAAGTCGCTGTGGTCGTCGCAGACGGCCCTCGAAACCGAGCGGCCGGCGCTGCTGGTCATGGAGGAAGGCTCCCCCGCGGGCATCGCCTACCGGCTGCGCCGCCAGGCCGCCGACATGGGCCTGACCGAGCCGCCCATCAGCGTCATGCACCGCCACCGGATCCGGCTCGACAACCCAGCGAGTGTCCGTCAACTGCGCGAGGTGGTCGCCGAGCTGCGCCCGACGCTGGTCGTGCTCGATCCGCTGAACAAGCTCCACGGCGCCGACGAGAACCGCCCGACGCAGATGACCCCGGTCATGGACGCCTTAGCGGGGATTGCCTATGACTACGAGTGCGCTGTTCTTGCAATTCACCACCTGTCGAAGCCGAGCGCCGAGCGCCGCGGCGACGTGTGGGACCGTTTCAGAGGCGCGGGCAGCATCCGCTCGGGCACCGACGCGAACCTGGCAATGGACGGCACTGGCGAACGGATCAAGCTCGTCGGCGAGTTCCGCGACGCCGAACCGATGACCGCATGGCTCGAGCTTGACCGTGAGGCGCTGCTGTTCCGTGAGGCGGATGCGCCCGAGGCACCGGCCAAGGTCGACGCCATGGCGCTCCGTGCGTTCGTTGAGGAACGTCGTCAGGTCACCGCGGCACAGGTCTGCGAGCAGTTCACCGTCGCCCGTCACACCGCCCTGAAAGCACTGCGCGCGCTGGGTTGTGACGAGTTCGAGGGCAGCCGTCGGCAGCTCAACTTCAGCCTCAGGACGAGTGTGCAATGACCATGCAGTCAGTGTGCATTGCACGCTCACAGAGGGCAGTGTGCAGTGTGCATTCCCTGTATAGGAATGCACAGTCACTGCACGGTCAAGGAATGCACGGCGTGACTGTGCACCGTGCAACGGCCAAAGCGGCATGTTGACCCCCGTCCGTGCCACGGTCACCGAACAGCCGGACGGCTCGCTGGCCTACCAACTGCGCTGCTCGTGTCTGACCGTCCGCGGCCTGGCCGCACCGTGGGAGGCCGCCGCCGGACTGTGGGTACGGCTCGACGCCGAGCATCGCCGGCGGGCGCCGCTCTGCCCGCACCGCATGACCCGCGTCTCGGGCCCGGACACCCGCGCCCCAATGGCGCCTCCCAAACTTCGGGCGCTGCGACCCCTCACACCCGCGTCCGCCGATCTGCACACCTATAACAGCCCCGAGGGGGGATGCCGGTCGCAAACTCCCCGCGCTGAACGATTGCTGACCGCTCTCGGTGTTTTCGCGTGCGCAGACGAATTTGGGACTCCCTGTCTGGTGGAGAAACCCCGATGACACGCTGCCCAATCGACGGGAAGGCCCTGACGCGGCCCGCGTCAGGCCGCCCGCCCGTGTACTGCTCCAGCGCCTGCCGTCGCGTCGCCGAGGCCGAGCTGCGCCGGCTCGATCGGCGCCTCGCGAGCCTCGAATCCGAGCGCGATGCGTTCGCTGTTTCGATCGCCGCCTGGGGAATCGCCGGTTCGCCTTCGAGCAAGCGCCAGGTAGCCGCAATCGAGACCGCGATCGCCAAGGCGACTGCGCGACAACGGCAGCTCTATGAACAGCTCACCCCTGAGAAAGAGGCCCCATGAGAACACCACGCCCGCCGAGCCCCGCCGATGAGCTGCGCGCAACGATGCTGGTCGAAAACGTCACCGCCCGGCCCGATAAGCCCGATCCGCTCGGCGCCATCGGCGCCGTTGAGCTGATATTCGCGCTCGGCGCCGTGCTCTTTGTGACCGGGCTCGCGATGATCTGGCCGCCGCTCGCGCTCGTGACCGGCGGTATCGCGCTCGCCGCGCTTGCCTGGCAGTCGGCATGATCCGGTATCGCGAGGTGGACGCCGCCGACGTTCCGCGTCGGACCCGGCAGGCCGCCGAGCTCGCCGTCAGGTTCGCCGCGGGCGACTTGGTGACCGCGGTGCCCGATATTCGCTGGTTTCTGCCGGCGCCGACCACGGCGCGCGAGGCGTTCGCGTCGATGCTGAACGAGATGAGCCCGCCGGAGCCGCCCGATGCATTCGAGCACAAGCGGCGCATTCTCGGCAAGGCCGGCGCCGATGACGCGGTGTGGCTCCTGGCCGACCGTGACGCCCGGCGCACGGCCGCGGTAGCACTGCATGAAACGTGCCACGTCTGGCAGCGGCGCCAGATCGGGCCGGCACACGGCCCGCACGAGCACGAGGGTCGCGAGCGACAAGCTCGCAGCTATTCCGCCGACCTCGCCGAGGTTGCGCGGGCCATCGCCAACACCGTGAAAGGGGCACAGCACAATGCCTGACGCCAACGGATTCATGACCCCCGCCGAGAACCGCGCCGAGTGGGTCGCCGCCGAGGCCGCCCTACTGGCCCGCCGTGACCCGGCGCAGCTTGCCGGCGAGGCGACCCCGGCCGAGGCGAAACAGCTCGACGCCGCCGATGCGAAGCTCGCCGCCGCGATCGCCGCCAATGGCGCCGCATTCCGTGGTCTCGTGGCGGCGCAGAACGCGCCGGAGGCGTGGAAGCCGGCCACCTCCCATCAGCGGGACGCCATCGTGGAAGCCGAGCGCGCCCTGGAGCGCGCCCGACGCGATGAGGAGGACGCCCGGCGTGAGCGTATCGAGCTGGGGCGGACGGTCTCCGCCGCCCGCCAGGCCCGCCGGGAGGCCGCCGCATGAGCGACGCCGAACAGGCGCTCCTTGTGGAGCGCACCCGATTGCACGGACGGATCAATGCGGCGCGGGCCGCGAGAAAGGACCCAAGGCAATGAACGGCATCAAGTTCGCCGACGCCGGCATTATCGAAGGCTGGGCCGCACCCTACGGCTCGCCCACGAACCGGGACGCACAAGGGGAATGGTTCAGCCCGCGCACGGACTTCGCCCTGGACATGATCCCGAACGCGCGGCCGCTCCTGATCGGTCACGGGCTGGGCGCCGCCGGCCCCGTGGTGGTCGGCCGGATCACGGGTGCCGAGAAACGCGCCGAAGGGCTCTGGATCCGCGCGCAGCTCGACAAGGCCGGCGCTCACTTCGGCCGGATCAGGGACGCGCTCGCCAAAGGGCTCCTGAGTTTCAGCTCTGGCACCCTGGCCCACCTCGCCCGCGTCGCGGCCAACGGCGAGATTCTGGCCTGGCCCTTGGTAGAAACGAGCCTCACGGATCGACCCGCCTCGGCCGACGCGCGGATCGTCAGCGTCAAGCACGCGGTAGAGCACTACGCCGCCATCGGCGAGCCCATGTCGGCCCTGAAGTCGCTCGTGTTCGGCGACCGGGAGCCGATCGAGCCGACGCCCGAGGAGCGCGCTTATGCGCTCGCCACGAAAGAGGCCCTCCGGGTCGAGGCGCTCGGCGCGTGGGCGGAGTATCGGCATATCGCCGCCAAGATGGACGCCCGGCTCGCCCGGCGGATGCGCTGATGCAAGGGAACGCTGTGTTTGGCTTGCCGGCATGACTGCCAGGGGCGTGTCGGCTCGCTAGCCTTGTCACCATGACCGGCCCGCTGTTTCACGTTTCGCAGGCCCTCTACCGGCCGGGTGACCAGGTATTGCCTGGCAACTGGGGCCGTCTTGTTTTGGGTCAGGGACCCGTCCATCCATTCTTCTACCGCGAGTGCCTGTGGGAATACATCCGCGCCCAGGAGTTCGCTTATCGTCTGACGCGGATGGAAGCTGCCTATGTGTTCGAAGACGCGTCATTCGCCGCTGAGTGGGCCGCACTCGATCAGCCGCATGGCTACGTGTACCTCGTGTCGCTCCCCCCGGACGCTCGGACAGACAGACTGGACATGAGCTGGGTCACGTTCGCCAAGCAGTACCACTCATTCGAAGGCGCGCAGCTGACCATCCGTAGTTACTGGCGTGGCGATATGAGAGATCCTCGCCAAGTCGAAATCCTTACTGGCTCTCCGCTGACGATCGTCCAGCGACTAACACCGATCTTGGAGAACGGTGCGGAGTAGCGAGGGGCGGGCCGTCCCTTGACCCTCGCCGACGCCTGGGAAGAGCTACACGCCGCGACTCCGCCCGGCTGGTTCGTCGGCCGTCCCGGCCCGTGACGTACCCTCTACTCGTCGGCTACTTAACCGGCCTTTGAGGGAGGAGTCACTAACCAATGAGGCTCGGCTGCTTTGGCCTCCTGGTGATCCTGCTGCTGGCGGTCGCGTGCGGTGGCCCCGCGGCCACTCCGATCGTGATCTACGTGACGCCTCCGCCCGCAAGTACAGCTCCCGCAACGGCAACGCCAGCGGTCACCTCAATGCCTGCCGTCACGCCAACGCCAGCGCCCCAGACGCCCGCCGCGCCGAGTATCCCGGCCGGGTTCCAGATGGTGGAAACGCCAGCGTTTCGCGTACTCCTGCCCGCGACCTGGACTGTGGAGCTGAGCCCCTCGGGTGGGGGACTGCTGGAAGCCAAGTCACCACTCGGCGGCACCATCTTCGATGTCTTCAAACAAACTCTAGGCGGGAAGTCCCTGACCAACTTCGTCGGCGAACAGGACGTCCAACTGGAGGGGATCTGGCAGACGGACATCACGCAAACCGAGACGACCCTCGGAGGCGTACCGGCGCTGCGCGGAGACGCAGTTGCGACCTACCCGACCACGATTACCCACACGCTTCTCGACGCCGAAGAGCCAGTCGGTTCAGGCACAATCTGGGATCTGAGCCTCAACACGGAAGGCCCGACACCCGACAAGGCTCTGGACACGATCCTGAGCACATTCACCTACCTCGAGTGACCGATGCTGTCGGTGCCTGCCGGGAAGGGTACAAGTGACCGTTGACATCTAGCTGTCAGCGCCCTAATCCACCAATGTGGGAGAACGCGAATCGTGGGCGGCATCGAGGGACGAACCTCCGGACGAGATTGAGGCCATTCGCTGCTGGTCGTGTCGAAGCTTCATTGAAGCCGATAGCACCTATTGCCCGTGGTGTAGCGCGGCAGTCGTTGCCGCGCGAACGCCCGTCCAGCCCAGCGATGCATCAATAGCCTCGGCCCCAGTTCCGCAGCCGGCGCCTCCGCCCCCAACCGTTACGCCAGCGCCGCCGCCAGCTTCCCCCCCGCCCGTGACGTCGCAAGCGATGCCGGTGCCGAGTCCGCCGCCACAGCCGGCGCCGTACCGCGTGCCAGATGCGGACCCATATTGGCAGGCAGCTCAGCTTCAGGCACGTCAGTCGGTTGTGCTGCGTGATCCATTACCGCCGGAGGTCGGTCGTAACCCCGTGAACCCCGAACCGCCCCCATTTGTCGTATGTCCGCGCTGTGGAACACCCGCCAGGCCCGAGGACCGATTTTGTCGGAACTGCGGTCTCCCGCGCCTCGAGAGTTCGAGCGCCACGATCCCGCCTCCGGTTGCTGGCCGGGGAGGGCGGCGAGGGTTCATCTTCGTGACGCTCGCCGTTGCCGCTGGTGTGATCATCGCGGGCGGCGTCTTCTTCGTTCTCCAGAGCGGGGCTCTCACGCCGAAGCACACAATTAACGGCACATTCGTGCTCAACGGCGACTCTGACAGCATCCTCACCTTGGGAACGACGTGCTGGGGTGACGACGGTTACTCGGACCTAGCCCCAGGGATGCCAATAACGGTCAAGGATGAGAGCGGGAAGATTTTGGGTGCGACGTCGCTCGGCACTGGAACGGGCAACTCGTCTCGATGCACCTTTACGTTCGTTCTCGACGGCGTCGGCGATGCCAATATCTATAGCGTCGAAGGGGGCCGTCGAGGCGCCGTTTCGTATCCTCGGTCACAGCTCGAGGACAGCGGCTGGACCGTAGCCCTCTCGATCGGGAACTGAGAGGCGAGCGATGCTTCGGCTTGTTTGCATGGCGTGTTTTGCAGTTCTCGCAGTTGGCTGCGTGTCGGCTGGTCCGGCCGCCACTCCGATCATCATCTACATCACTCCGCCCCCCGCACCAGTTGACCGGACACCGATTCCATTCGCTCAACCAACGCCGACCACCGCATCGTCGACCCTGGTGGGCCCGACGGTTCGCCCGACGGTTCGCCCGACGCTGCGTCTGCCTGAAACGGGGAGTTGGTACGTCGCGCCCGTTACGAAGGATCCGCTAACTGATCAGTCGACGATGTACATCATGGTCAGCGCGCACAGCGGAAAGTCTGAGTTCGGCGATTCGCCAGCGCTGTACATCCGCTGCAAAGACGGCAACACGGAGATGTACATCAACTGGTCCACGTTCATCGACACGGAAAGCGCCCTAGTGACGACTCGCGTTGGTTCGGCGGCCGCATCCAACCAAATCCTATCGGTGTCGACGGATTACGAATCGACCTTCTTCTTCGCGCCTGAAGACCTTATTCGGTCGATGTTCGGACAGGAGACATTTATCGCCCAGGTCACCCCGTACTCGGCGAATGCGATCACAGCCTCCTTCGACATCACTGGTATAGAGAATGCGATCTTTGAGGTCCGAGCAACATGCGATTGGTAGGACGTCGGGATTGGTAACGCGAGCCGTCGCCGAGTCTCGCATCATTCTGCTTGGGATAACTTGACAGTGGCGCAAGCCTCAGTGGAGGACGCAGCCGCCTCGAGGCAATACTCCACGCCTACCCAGTTCGGCGTGGCCACGAACGACTACCGCGGCGGGTCCGAGCACAGCGAATATCACACGGTCGTCACCTGGGACCGGCTGGCCGAGATCTGTGGCCAGTATCTGGGCAAGGGACAGCTCGTCTCGATCACCGGCCGCATCCAGACGCGCCAGTGGGAAGACGACGAGAAGAAGCGCCAGTGTTAGAGTTATCCCATGACCGCATACGCCTACCTCCGGAAGTCGAGCGTCAGAGACGGCGACCGGGACACCAGTCACGAGTCGCAGGAGACTGCCGTCCGGGAGTTGGCGAAGCGGTACAACGACAACGGCTCGACCTTGACGATCCTGGCCGACTGGGACATCTCTGGACGGCTCGGGCCCGACAGGCGGCCCGGATACCGGGCGCTGCTTGAAGCGATCGAGTCCGGCAGAGCGACCGCTGTCTATAGCTACAGCCTGAGCCGACTCGGACGATCGCTGCGCGAGCTGACCCGGCTCATCGACCTGTGCGACAAGCAGGGGATACCGGTCCGCCTCTACGTCGATAGCTTGGACACGTCGACAGCCTCAGGGCGACTGCTGGCGCACGTCCTCGGCTCCGTGGCACAGTTCGAGGCGGACGTCGCCGCCGAGCGCCAGCGCGCTTCTCAGGCGGCGAAGCGGGCGCGCGGCGAGAAGATCGGCACGACGCCCGTGTATGGCGAGCGCGAAGGCGAAGATGCCGCCATTGTCTCAGCCGCGGTCATGGAGGCCGGCAGCTACTCAGGCGCCGCGAAGCTGCTCAACGAACGCGGGATCAAGCCGCGCAGCAGCAAGCGCGGATGGTGGGCTTCATCGGTCTCGGTGGTCATGAAGCGGATCGACCCCGACGTGCATATCAACAACCGCGGACCGAAGGGGATCGGACCGGACTTCATCCTCGCGAAGGTGCTGCGCTGTCCAACTTGCGGGACACGTCTGACAGGCATGGCCGACCGAACGTGGCGCACCAGCGGCCCTCGGGTCCGCTACGCGTGCCGTCAGGGGTCGGTGACGCCGCACGCCCGGACGAGCGTAAGCGAGCATCTGATCCTGCCTGCCATCAGGGCGGAGGCCGATCGGCTTGTTACACCCGAGATGATTGAGGCGGGCGACACTGAAGCAGAGCAGCGCGCCGAGTTGGAGCACCGAAAAGCGCGAGTGCTGGACATGTTCGAAGCGGGCCACATCGACCGCGATGAGCGCGAGCGACGCTTGACCGGCATTTATCAGTCACTCGAGAAGCTCGACGCGAGGCGGGTCGTCAACGCGATCCCGCGTATCGACTGGACCTGGCCGTCCCGCCAGATCAATGCCGTATTACGGGCGCTGTTCGAGCGCATCGAGCTAGATCCCGCGACGTTTCAGCCGGTCGCGTTCGAGTGGACTGTTCCGGAGTGGCGTGCATCGGGAACCTAAACGCCGGGAGGTCGCGTATTGAAACCGAAAGGACGAGAGGCGCGCTACGGACTGCCTAAGCGCACGAGTGTCAGCTCCTGGCGCCGGGCTGTTTTCTGTGCAGCGTGCAATGCCGAGCTCGGCCGGCAGGATCTCCAAGCGCTTCCCGAGCTCCTCTCGACGGGCGAGCTCGGTCCTGTTCGACTCCGCGAAGCCGCCCTGGCGATCCGGATCGAGTACATCCGGTTACCCTCCGAGCCGGACGGCACGCCTCGCTACGGGCTGCGACAGGCCGCCATGCGCGCTCGTTTGCACGACCAGCACAGCTCGCTCAGGGCTTCCCCCAAGCTGCCCGGCTTCAAGAGCCAACGTCGGGCCGGCATAGCCGTGAACGCGGACCAGGACTGGCGAGTCTTGGAGACGCCCGATCGCGACGCGCCATTTCTCATCCTCCACTGCATCAACCCAAGCTGTCTGGCCCGGAACCTGCTCGATCGAGGGCCGGAAACGATCGCCCGGAGCGCCAAAGTCACGTCCTCGGGCGTGATTTGACACGACGCCACAGCGCGTACTAGCGTTGTAGTCAAGAGCTATCCCCGAAAGGCGGATGCCTACGCGGGCCTCACCGTCGGTTCTGCTGGCGGGTGGAGAGCCCATGTCTACGGAAGATCGCACCGCCCTCGCCCTGCGCGGCCGGATCGGTGCCTACGTCACCCTCTCGCGCCACGATCCGCGCGTTATCACTGCGCCAGCTCGCGCCGCCTTCCTCGCCCGTTTCGAGCGCGAGGTCGATGCCTCCGACCCGGAAGGCAAGCTCGATCCGGTCGAGCGCGCGCGTCGTGTCGCGTACATGCGCCGCCTGTACTTCGCCCGGTTGGCGTACCGCAGCCATGTCGTTCGAGCCCAACGCCTGGCCGAGCGCCGGCGCGCCAAGCGCCCTTGGCTCGTTGACCCGGAGCTCTGGGCTCCCGAGGAGTCAGGCGATGTGCGCTGAGCGCAGCCTGAACGACGGCGGCCTTACGAAAGCCGTCACGCTGGCCAGCCTGTCTGCGCCACAACGCCGGCTCATCAGCGCGCTGCTCGAGGCCGCGCGTTCCGAGCTGAGCGCCCCCGATCTCGTTCCCGACAACAAGATGGACCCCGCGGCACTCGAGATGCCCGCGGGGTCCGGAACGGAGCACGGCCATGCCCCGCGCCGCCCAACCTAACACCCCGCTTGCGGGTCTCAAGCTCGAGGAGCGAGCGGCCGAGCTCGGCCTGCCATACGGCGAGACGGCGGGCGACAGCGCGCTGGCGGGCGGTCCGCGGCAGCCTGAGCCGGTTGCCGACGATGAAGGCGAGGCTTGGGAGCGCCCGGCCCGGCTCGATCTCGAGGCCAGCCCGCCATCGTTCCCGACCGAGGCGCTGCCGGATTGGATGCGGAGCTTTGTCGAAGCAGTGGCCGAGGCGACGCAGACGCCGCCCGACCTGGCCGGGATGCTCGCCCTAGCGACCGTGGCCACGGTCGCGGCGGGGCCGATCCTCGTCGCACCGGCGCCCGATTGGCGTGAGGGGATCAACATCTTCGTCGCCGTCGCCATGGAGCCAGGCTCGCGCAAGTCGGCGGTGTTCAAGGAGGTCACCCGCCCCGTCAGCGCGTACGAGCAGCGCGTCGCCCAAGAGATGGGGCCAGAGATCGCGCGCGCTGCCGCCCGGAGGCGTCTAGCCGAGAAACGGCTCGCCCACCTCGAAGGCCAGGCGGCCAAGGCCGGACCCGACGATCGCCTGTCGCTCGAGGCCGACTGCGAGGTTGCGGCGGTCGAGCTCGAACGGCTGATCGTCCCGCCGGAACCTCGTCTCTTCACCTCCGACGTGACCTCTGAGGCACTCGGCTCGCTGCTCTCTGATCACGGCGGGTGGTTCGCCGTCCTCAGCCCGGAGGGCGGCGTCTTCGATCAGATGGCCGGCCTGTACAACAAGGGCCTGCCGAACCCCGACGTCTTCCTTAAGGGCCACGCGGGCGACACGATCCGAGTGGACCGTCGGGGACGGCCGACCGAGTATGTCGAGCGGCCGGCGCTGACACTTTGTCTGGCGGTTCAACCGAGCTCGCTCGTCGCCGTGCATGGCAATCCGAGCCTGAGCGGGCGCGGGCTGCTCGAGCGATTCCTGTTCTCCATTCCCCAGAGCATCGTCGGGCGCCGAACGATCGACCCGCCGAGCGTCCCGGGCGAGACCCGCGCCAGATACGAGTCGGCCATCGAGACGATCGCCCGGTCCCGTGACGCGCTCACGGCTCCGATCATCCTCACCCTCACGCCTGGGGCGGCACAGCTCTTCCGGGCGTTCCGCACCGAGCTCGAGGTCCGGCGTGGCGCCAGCGGCGACCTCACCTACCTCGCGACGTGGGCCTCCAAGCTCGACGGGGCGACAGCCCGCGTGGCCGGTCTCCTACATGTCGCGCAGGAGTTCGCCAACGGCGTCGATCGGCCGATCGGCGCTGCCACGATGGAAGCGGCAATCAAACTTGCCCGTTTCCTCATCCCGCACGCCCGCATGGCGTTCGACCAGATGGGCGCCGACGTCCATCGTGACGATGCCCGGGCGATTCTCGAGTGGCTCCGTCGGGAGGACCTGCGCTCGTTCACGCGTCGCCAGGCGTTGCGCGAGCTGCAGGGCCGATTCCCAAATGTCGCCACGCTCAAGCCCGCCCTCGAGCTGCTCGCGGCCCACGGCTGGATCCGCGACGTCGAGCCTTCGGCCAGTCCAGGTCGGCCATCCATCGCCTACGAAGTCACTCCCTTCCTATATGACATCACGACACAACTGACACAACCTCCTCATTCGCCCGAAGCGGGCGGTATTGTCAGTTCTGTCTCATTGTCATTAGAGGCGAGTTCCAAACCTTCCACCTCCCTCCCTGACGCTACCGACGACCCGGCGAATCCGGACGGCTATGGGTCATCGGCCTACCTCGATGAGGACGGCCAGGAACTGTCCGCCGGGGGCGGCGGCGCAACAACATGACCCGGCGCCCCCCGTTCGGTCCAACGAACCGCGATCAACGGGTTGCCGATCGTGAGTGCGCCATCTGTGGCGGCGCCGTCTTCCGGGCATCTCGCGGGCCGGCGCCGCGGTGGTGTCCTTCGTGCGATATCAACCTCCGGCGTCGGCGCCAACTGCGAGCCTATCTGCAGGCGGCCGCTCGCATTGCCGATGAGCTCAGTATCGCGAAGGTTGCCGAGCTGACACGCCAGGCAGTCGCATCCCTCGACGACGAGAGAACGAGCGAATGAGCGCCATGGATGACGGGTCGGGCGCCGCGTCGTCGGCCAGCCCGACCGACGCGCGCATCCTCGTCGTGCTTGCCGACGGCCCGTTGTCGACGGCGGCCATCGCCGAGCGGCTGGGAGCATCTGAGCGCACGGTCCGTCACCGACTCATGCGTCTACGCCAAGCCGGCCGGGTAGTGGCGTTGCCAGACGGCCGCCACCGCCTTGCCGACGTGCGGGCGGCAAAGCCGGAGCGCGCCGACGTCACGGCCGCGGAGGGCGGCGCCGTAGTTAAGGGCCAGTTAGCCAAGGGGACATCCCTCGTCGCCCTGGCCGCAGTGGCATTGATCGCCGCGCTGGTGGCCCGTGCCGCGATGGCAAAACGGCCGGCATTGCCGCCGCGCCCTCCGGGCACATGGCCGCGCTATTAGTGGTGGCGTCCGTGGGACAAGGCCAACTGAGCCGAGCACTGTCTGATTCATGCCATCCGCAACCCCACGCCCGGGATGATTCGAAACGAGGTCCTTTTAGGGGACGCTGCTTGAATGATCGATACTGACGGGCGCGACCCTTGCGTAAGTGGCTGCGCGCGCCTGGCTCACCGAAGGGCGCGGTGATCCCGCTATGCCGGGGCTAACGAACGCCACCGGGCATTACTACCGGATCTAGACTCGCGCCATGATCTGTCCGTACTGCGCTGGCAAGACCGGCCCGTAGTCCATTGGAGACGAACGTCCTCTACTACGGCGACAACCTCGACGTTCTCCGCCGGCACGTTCGAGACGAGTCGATCGACCTCGTGTACCTGGACCCGCCATTCAACTCAAACGCTAACTACAACGTGCTCTTCGCTGAGCACGGCGAGAAAGCCGCAGCCCAGGTCCGAGCGTTTGAGGACACGTGGGTCTGGGACACACAGGCACGGCTGGTCTATGAGGAAGCGATCGAAGGCGGTGGGCGCGTAGCCGACGCTCTACGGGCCTTCCGCACGATGCTTGGTCCCTCTGACATGCTCGCCTATCTCGCGATGATGGCTCCACGCCTGGTTGAGCTTCACCGAGTGTTGAAGCCCACTGGATCGCTCTGGTTGCACTGTGACCCAACGGCGAGCCACTACCTGAAGTTGTTGCTCGACTCGATCTTCGGGCCGAAACGCTTCGTGAACGAGATCGTCTGGCAACGGACGGGCGCGCACAACATGAAGGTCCGTGGCTGGCCCAACATGAACGACACCCTTCTTTTCTATTCCAAGGGCGAGCTCTTCACCTTTAACCAGCCGTATGTCGACTACGGCGAGGCCCAGCTCAAGCGTTATCAGCCCGACGAAAACGGGCGCATGTACAAGGCGGAGAACCTGACATTCACGACCCCGAACAGTCTGCGCACCTTCGAGTGGCGCGGCACGAAGCTGCCGCCGAACCGGTACTGGGGCGCATCTCTCGAGCAGCTCGAGGCCTGGCTGGCTGAGGGCCGGATCCTGCTCAAGCGCGACGGCTCACCGCGCATGGACGGGCTCAAGATCTACCTCGATGAAACGAAGGGCAAGCGAGTTGGGACGAACTGGACTGACATCCCGCGGATCCCGAACACCTCGCGCGAGCGGCTCGGATACCCCACCCAGAAGCCGCTGGCCCTGCTCGAGCGGATCATCTCGGCTTCGACCAACGCTGGCGACGTCGTGCTCGATCCGTTCTGTGGCTGCGGCACGACGATCGACGCCGCGCAGCTGCTCGCGCGACGCTGGATCGGCATTGATATCACGCACAAGCTCACCCGCCAAGGTCCGGGGATTGGGCGCGGTCGAATGGCTAGTGACCCATCCGCCGAGTGCCGTACCAATGATGATGAGCCCTCGATGTTCGGTCGAGGGCTCTCTCTTTTGGCGATCATCGCGGCGCGGGATGAGTTGACAGTGGCGCAAGCGACCGTGAAAGACGGCCGTCGACCCGACAGACGTGGAGTGCATGCGCGAGATGGCGCGCTGTCTGCGGGAGATTAGCGAGCGAGGCGACCGTCAAGAAACAAGCGTTGCGCGTCACTGGCGACACAAAAAGGTCGGATTGGGCGGGGTGTAGAGTGGTTCGACCTTCGGCAGGCGGTGTTGAGGGCCGGCGGTGAGGAAGGACCGTCGGCAAGTGTCCCTCGCACATGCCGTTGCGGGACGCACCCACGTCTTCTCACCCGCAAAGAGAGGCTCGACATCATGCGATTCCACGTAGCTTGGCGTCCGACTGCGGCGCTCTTCCTCGTCCCGCTGCTTGCGACGCTGTGCGCGGTGCCCGCCTTGGCTGGCAACGATCCAAGCGGCATTCAGCCCGCCTCCGTCAGCCACAAGCCCGACGCGAGCATTCGGATGGTCTCATCGCGTTACCACCCCTGCCAGTGGGTTTCCGGTACCCGGGAGTGCTTCGAGCCCGCCTTCTATTACACCGACCCCAACTATTTCGTCTGGCACGGCGTTGGCGTCTTCAACACAACCGGCACGAATCAGGTCGTCAAGGCAGACTTCCAGAACAACTGCTGCGACGAGATTCACACCTTCAGTGTCTCCATCCGCAACGACGGGAGCACGAGCGACCGCTTCACGGTACACGCCACCGGCTCCGGGCTGACCGGTTGGAAAGTCGCATATTTCAACGGCACGACGAAGGTCACCAGTGCTGTTGTGGCGGGCACGTTCAAGACTCCGCTTGTCGCCCCCGGGGGTCACTTCCTGCTCAAGGTCAGGATGTCTGGCACGTTCGACACAGAAACCTTCGCCGGTTACCGACTGATCACGGTAGCGTCGTCCGCAGATCCTACGAAGAAAGACGCCGTGCGTCTCCAGCTGGAATATGCGACTTGGTGTCACTGCTAGAAAGGTGATCGGCTGAAGGGAAGGCCCATGTCGCGGCGCCTGGGCATCGCGATGTTCGACTACACGCTGCCGCAGCAGGACGGAACGCTCCACGTGGGATAACTGGACAGTGGCGCAAGCGCCACTGGAAGACGGAGATCGTCGCCAATACCGTCGAGATGCTGTCGGGCAAGAAGAAGAAGGACTACGCGGCCGAGTCAGCCGCGGAAGCCCTCGCCGCTCAAGCCGCCGCGATGGGCCTCACGCCCGAAGAGGGCTCGTTCACGACCTCTGCAGCGGCCTTCGAGCCGGACGACGAGGACGACGACGAGTCCGAGATCACCGACGACGACCTGGTCGCCGCCTAGCGCGGGATCAACCGAACCTCACGCCCCAGCACCCGCCGAGCAATCAGACGCGGCGAGCGACCACTCCCCCTCCTCAGGCCGCTCGCCGCGTTTGGCTATTGGCTCGAATTCGGCCTCCGGATCCATTCCATGACGGCGACGACGATGCCGAGGCCGACGAGAATGATCCCCACCGCCTCCCAAAACCCGCTGCCGCTCATCGCGCTGCCACCGATCATGCCGCTGCCTTGGCCGATCCAGAACAGTCCGAGAAGCAGCAGAACGGCGGCGGCGGCGAGTCGAGAACGGTGCATGGGGTTGGTCTCCTGAGATTAGCGGGCAAGCATGATCCCTTTCGCACCTTGGTGCCAGCGGCGCACCGGGCGGTCGACTACGATCGGTCGGTCCCTTTGGACGCGGCGGGAGGGATGACCCGATGAGGCTGTCTGGCTACAGCGCCCAGCGCGGATGAGCGATCCTCGCCAGGCTCGCCCTCGCCTCGGCCGGCTTCTGGGCATCGGCGCCGTGGTGCTCATATTCGCTTTCTACGCGGCATTCGTCGGCGAAATGATGGTCGTCGGCTGGGATGTGCTGGGCCGAGACAACCAGTACCTGCTCGACTACGCACGCCAGTTCGCCGGCGGCGCCCTGCCTTATCGGGACTTCGCGTTCGAGTATCCGCCGCTCGCCCTGATCATGATCGTGCTGCCCTATCTGTTGGGCGGCACGGACTTGGCCCAGTGGTCTGCGCTGCTCGCGGCGGAGAACCTCGTCGTGGTCATCGCCACGGCCGGCTGCCTGGCGTACCTGGTGCGGCGCGGCTGGTCGGCGCGCGGGACGGCCGACACCGTCCTGATTTACATACTCCTCATTGCTGCGACCCCGATCGTTTTCATCAGGTGGGATTCGCTGCCTGCCCTGCTGACGGTCATCGCCCTGTGTGCAATGGCCAGTGGCAGATCGGCGGCTTCAGGCATCGCGCTCGCTCTCGGCGGCCTCGACAAGCTCTACCCGTTGCTTCTCGTGCCGGTCGTCGCGCTGCCGAGCTTTCTTTCGAGGAAATGGCGCCAACTCGGCGCCATCGTCGCCGGCTCGGTGGTGACCGTCGCGATCGGATTGGGGGCGCTAATCGCCCTGGTCGGTCCAACACTTGGACTGTCGTTCCTGACCTACCACGCCGACCGAGGCTATGAGATCGAGAGCGTCCCGGCGACGTTCGGCCTACTCGCTCACGCGTTCGGCGGCGCAGAAGCGACCACGTTCAATGCCTTTGGCTCGTGGCAGCTCCAGTCGCCGCTGGTCGACTCCCTGGGCTGGCTGTGGCTCGCGATTGCCGCGCTGATGGCGGCAGCGGTTGCGGTCTCGGCGATCGTTCAATACCGCCGCGAGCTCAGGATCGGTGGCTCGGTCAGCCCACTGACGCAGATCGGGTTGCTCATGGCGACGATCCTCGTGTTCATGCTCGGGTACAGGGTGCTATCGCCTCAGTACGTGATCTGGCTGTTGCCATTTGCGGCCCTTCTGCCGCGAGGCAAAGTTGTGGTCACGGCCATGGCGTGCCTGCTGACGCTGTACGTGTATCCGTTCGGCGCGCAGGGACTGATCGATCTGGACACGTTTCCGATCCTGTCCTGGCGCTGCGCAACTCAATGCTCTTCGGCCTATTCGCCTGGCTGGTCGCCCCGGGCATCCGCCTGGCTGCGCGCGCCGTGCTCGTGCGCCGAGGCGCCTCTAGCGCGTGATGTCGACGTGCAGTACGGCCGTGAAGCTCATGCGGATCCAGCTGAGCACGGGGTGGCGCGTGACGCCCCACGGATTTATCAACGCGCTGATCGCGTAGCCGCCGCCAACGTAGATGCCGGTGTGCTTGTTGTTGCCCCAGATCAGCACGTCGCCCGGTTGTGCGTCGGCGAGCGAGCGTGAAACCTTGGCGTTCTGGCTGAACCACTTATGGAGGCCGGCGACGGTTCGCCGCTTGCCGCCGATCTTGTCGATCAGGCCGGCCTGCTTGTACACGAAGTAGACGAAGCCAGAGCAGTCAAAGGTCTTGGGTCCCGTCGAGGCGAAGGCGTACTTGTCGCCCAGCTGGGCCTGGGCGATGGCCACGATCTGGTCTGCCTGCGTCTGCGGTGCGGCCGCGGCGGCAACAGGCGACGGCACGGCGACGACGAACGTCAGCACGACGGCGGCGAGCAGCAGCACCTGGCGGGCTGGGGCGAAGGACACGGCTTTCCTCTTGTTCTTGGGACAGATGACGGCCAGTGCCGCGGGCTAGCTCTTGATCTGGGTGTGCAGGTAGTAGCGGAACGGCACGTTCAGCCAGCCCGTGACTGGGTGGACCTTCACGCCCCACGGGTTGATAAGCGCGCTGATCGCCTGGCCGTTGCCGACGTACATGCCGAGGTGCTGGAAGTTGCCCCAGATGATGAGGTCGCCCGGCTGCGGGTTCGTCTTGGAGACGAGGCCACGGGCCTTGAACCAGTTGTAGTAGCCCTTAACGCCGCGGTAGCCGCCGATCTTGTCCTGGAGGTTGTTCTGGTGAAAGATGAACCAGACGTAGCCCACGCAATCGAACTTGTTCGGGCCCTTGGCGAAGTGCACCCACGGGTCGCCGATCTTGGTTTTGGCCAGGTCGAAGATCTGCCCGAACTGAGTCGGCGCGGGCGTGCTGTCGGCGGCTGCCGGCGCCACGTTCGTAACGAGGACGCCGATCATCAGCGCCACGGGCAGCGAGATGCGCGCAACGGCTCGCGCAAGTGCCACGGCTTTCCCTCCCAATTGTCCGTGCCTGGGGGCACGTCGTCCGTGCTGGGGCACGGCCTTGACTGGTTGGATCCCTGCCTGAGTGCTGGGGCACTCAGTCAGAGCGTTATGACGGCTCGGTCAGTGCTGGGGCACGTCCGGCCTTGTTGTCGCTGCGGAGGTTAGCGTGTCATGCCTTTGCAATGCAACCCCGGACGATCGTCTATGCGCCCACGGTCGTCGCTTCGGTGGCTTCCTTTGGCTCAGGTCGGAAGCGGAAGTAGGCCCAGAAGCCGACAGAGGCGAGGCCGAAGATCACGAACAGGATGATCGCGGGGATCAGCGGCGAGACGCGAGTCGAGCCGAGGTAGCCCACGTTCGGCTCGAGCATGATGTAGGCGAACAGGAACGCGGCCGAGCCAAAGAGCACGGCCCACACGCTCTTGCGCCAGGCGAATACGACCTGCCCGCGCAGGAAACGGAGAGGCAGTAGCTCGAACAGGATTCCCTCCAGGCCCGCGACGAAGATCGTCGCCAGGGCCGCCGAGAGGCCGATATCGAGGAGCTGCTGTGTGCTGACGTTCTGGTCGACGAGCGGCAGGCCCAGCCACGCCACGATCGACACGACAAGCATCCAAACGCCGGTCCAGACGTGGGCGTGGGCTTCGTCGCGCAACTCGAGGTGGTGGGCAAAGGCGTAGCCCACAACGAGCCCGTACAGGTAGCCCGGCTGGAAGTTGGTCAGCCTGGAGGCGATGACGCACAGGACGCCGACCAGGATCGTCATCGGGATCACGCGCACTCTGCCGCGCTCATGGAAGACGCGCCGATGCGTTATCCAGATCGGCAGCTCGAAGGTCAGGATGACGATGAACAGGCCGACGAGGATGCCTGCCAATGAGGCAAGCGACTGCGAGTTAATCCCGAATGACGGACTGAGGAAGCCATACAGGATCGCGCTCAGGACGATGAAGGTGGCGATCCCTAAGCGCATATTCCAGAACCTGCCAAAGGCACCGCGCACTCGGGCGCCGAGTGCCCCGCCGCGCGCGAACCAGCGGCCGATCTCGTCCTCGTGCTCTTCGTACGTCTTGTTGAAGAGTTGGCCTGGGAACGCCGCGAGGAGCAGGAAAAGGAGCGCAAGAAGCGCGCTGGTACCGACCGTTGCTGCGTCAAAGGAAAGCTGGTCCACGGTCGGCACGGACGCCGGGAAAGAGTTCGGAGGCAGTCCACCACCGATTACGGCTACGACCGCCTGCGTCGGGCTTGGTGACGGCGACGGGGACGGCGTCGGCGTCGGAGTTGGCGTGTCCGTCGACGAGGGCGCCGGGGAAGGGGTCGGCGACGGCGACGGTGTCGCTGCGGGAGATGGCGATGCAGTCGGTGATGGGGTTGATGTCGGAGCCAGCGACGGGCTTGGCGCCAGCGTGGCGAACGGGCTGGCGGTGTCGGTCAGCTTTGGCGTTGGCGTCGGTGTGGGCTTGGGAGTCGGCGTTGGAGTCTGGGTCGGAGTCGGAGTTGGTGTTGGAGTCGGAGCCTTTGTCGGCGTTGGCGTCGGAGGTTTGGTCGGCGTCGGCGTGGGTGTGGGTGTGGGTGTCGGCGTCGGGGTTGGCGTCGGTGTCGGAGACGGCGCGGGCGGGATATAGCACAAGGCGACGCCGGTCGTCTCCTGACCGCCGCCTGCGCCTCCAGCGCCGTAGCGCAAAGTCGTGTCCTGTTGCACGGGCGGCTGCTCCGTGTACTTCGCCGTGCCCGTCTTGTCCGTGACCTTGAACCATGCCACGGGATAGGTCGCTGCCTGGAAGTAGTCGGCGTAGTAGCGGTCGGCGATCTGCACTGAAAAGCCACGAGAGTCGGTGTAATTCACAATCCGGTTCTTCTGAAGTGTCGGAAGCGCAATGGCGAACTGCCGGCAGGTTGCCGCGTCAGTCGTGTCGATCGTCGACGGCACGGCGAAAGGGCGAGCGAACACGAAGCCGAGCGCGACGACGAGCGCGCCAAGGACGAGCACAGCGAAACGGCGAGCCTGGACGTGAATTTGAGTCGTGGGTTTGGTGCTCAACGCCTGGATTCGCTCGGGGCTTGAGATTGCGGACTTTAGCGCCTTCGAGTCAAGACGAGCGAGTAGCCGTTTCGGTTGCGTGACCGGATCTTTCGGATGCAGTGGCACTGCTACACTGCCGCCTTCGACGCGCGTCCAGGAGCCGTTGCGGTGGCGCGCGCGAGATTGGGAGGAGCCGTTGCCCGAGGAGGCGCGGGCGGTCCCGTGAGGCCGACACGCTGCCAGCGAAGGCTCCCGGACGCCGGGAGCAGCACTCAGGGCCGGACTCTATCCAGCGCAGTCGCCCACGCCGCACACGGGCACGGAGCCTGACATGCCGGCAAGCGTGATCTGCGGACTCCAGTGGGGCGACGAGGGCAAGGGCAAGGTCACCGACCTGCTCGCTGCGGACGTCGCGCTGGTCGTCCGCTACCAGGGCGGCGACAACGCCGGCCACACCGTCGTCCTCGGCGACGAGACGTTCAAGCTCCATCTCGTTCCGAGCGGTGTGCTCCACCCGCACATCAAGCCGATCATCGGGCCGGGCGTCGTCGTCAACCCGCGAACCCTGCTCGACGAGATTGCGACGCTCGAGCAGCGCGGAATCTCATGTGCTCATCTGCGGGTAAGTGCCGCCGCGCACGTGATCATGCCGTACCACGTCGCCCTCGACGGAGCGCGCGAGAGCGCCGCGGGCGAGGAAATGATCGGCACGACTAAGCGCGGCATCGGCCCGGCATACGGCGATCGCGCGTTGCGGACGGGCATTCGCATGGGCGACCTGCTCGATCCGCCTCTGCTGCACGACCGCCTGAGCGCGGCGCTGGCCGAGAAGAACGCGCTCCTCGTGGGCGCGTACGACCTGCCGCCGTTCGATCTCGAGGGTCTTTTCCAGGAAGCACTGGGCTGGGGCGAACGGCTGCGTGGGCGAATCTGCGACACGACCGCGATCGTCCAGGCGGCGTTGGAGCGTGGTGAGCACGTGCTGCTCGAGGGCGCCCAGGGCACGCTGCTCGATCTCGATCACGGAACGTATCCGTACGTCACCTCGAGCAACCCCGTTGCAGGCGGCGCGTGCACCGGCGGCGGCGTCGGGCCGCTCCAGATCAATCAGGTCATCGGTGTGCTGAAGGCCTATTCGACGAGGGTAGGCTCAGGCCCGATGCCGACCGAGCTCGACGACGAGATCGGCGCACACCTGGTCGAGAGCGGGCGCGAATACGGGACGACCACCGGCCGCCGCCGCCGGTGCGGCTGGCTCGACTTCGTGCCGCTGCGCTATTCCGTCCAGGTCAACAGCGTCAGCAGCATCGTCCTCAACAAGCTCGACATCCTGTCGGGGCTGGAGCAGATCAAGGTCTGCGTCGCGTACCGCGTCGACGGTGAGACGGTCAGTGAGTGGCCGCTCTCGGCGGCCGTGCTCGAGCGTGCCGCACCGGTGTACGAGACGCTCGAGGGCTGGCACGCTGATCTGCGGCCGTGTCGCTCGCTGACGGAGCTGCCCCAGGCGGCGCGGCGCTATATCGCGCTGATCGAGGATCGCGCCGGAGCACCCATTTCTCACGTCAGCGTTGGCCCGGAGCGGACGCAGACGATCGTCGTGCGCGACATGCCCTTGCTTGCCGGACGCGCGGCATGACCGTGCGCAGCGTGCTCGTCGTGGGGGCCGGCGCCCGGCAGCACGCGCTGTGCTGGAAGCTGGCCGCAGAGCCGGGCGCCGAGCGCGTCATCGCCGCGCCGGGCAATCCCTTGATGAGCGACGTGGCCGAGCTGCGCGCCGACATCTCTGCCGACGACCTGGATGCCGTCGTCGCGCTCGCGCTCGCGGAACGCGTCGATCTCGTCGTGGTTGGTCCGGAGGATCCGCTGGTCGCCGGTCTAGCCGACCGCCTGGCGGCCGCCGGCGTGGCCTGCTTCGGGCCGACGGCGGTCTGTGCGCAGCTCGAGGGCAGCAAGGCCTTCGCGCGCGAAGTGTGCGACGCGGCGGGCGTGGCGATGGCGAGGGGCCACGCGTTCGAGGACGCCGCGTCGGCGATCGCGTTTGCCGGGCTACTCGGCGGCCGGGTCGTGGTCAAGGCCGATGGGCTGGCACTGGGCAAGGGCGTAACGATGTGCCCGGACCAGGCAGCTGCGGTGGCCGCGATCCGGGATGCGCTGATCGAGGGCCGTTTCGGCGCCGCCGGGCGACGCGTGGTGGTGGAGGAGTGGCTTGACGGGTCAGAGGCGAGCGTCTTCGCGCTGTGCGACGGCGAGCGCTACGCGTTGCTGCCCGCGGCGCGCGACCACAAGCGCGCGTTCGAAGGTGACACAGGCCCGAACACGGGCGGCATGGGCGCCTACTCGCCGCTGGATGAGCTCGACGACGGCGCGATGCTGGCGATCGGCGAGTCGGTCGTCGCGCCCGTCCTGGCCGAGATGGCGCGCCGCGGCACTCCGTACCGCGGCGCGTTGTTCTGCGGCTTGATGCTGACCGAGCGCGGTCCGCGCGTGCTCGAGTTCAACGTCCGCCTTGGCGATCCGGAGACGCAGGCAGTTCTGCCGCGAGTGAACGCCGTGCTGGGCGAGCTCATGCTCGAATGCGCTGACGGCCGACTAACTACTACAGGCGTGCTGCCCACGCTGCCAGACGCGACCGTGGCGCTTTTTCTCGCCGCGGACGGATATCCCGACAGCGGGCGCCGAGGCGATCGGATCACTGGAATCGATGCTGCCCGCGCGACCGGGGCGCTCGTCTTTGGTGCCGGCGTGGCACGCGGCACTGACGGTGGGCTGGTCACGGCCGGCGGACGCGTGCTGACCGTCGTCGGCCGCGGCGCGACCGTCGGCGAGGCCGCGGACGCGGCGTACGCCGCCGCTGCCCTGATCGAATACGACGGCGCGTGGTATCGGCGCGACATCGGCCGAAGTCTTGCGGCGGCCGTGGCGTGATCGCGCGCTACACGCTGCCCGAGATGGGCCGGCTGTGGACCGACCAGGCGCGTTTCGAGAGCATGCTGCGCGTCGAGGTCGCCGCGCTGCGCTCCGTTGAGCGCCACGGACTAGTGCCTGCCGGCGTAGCGCAGGAGGTCGAATCCGGCGCGCGGGTGGACGTCGAGCGCATCGCCGAGCTCGAGCAGATGACCGACCACGACGTGATCGCCTTCGTCAGCCAGGTCGCCGAGACGGTCGGGCCGAACGGCCGCTTCATCCACTTCGGGCTGACTTCGAGCGACGTCGTCGACACCGCGCTCGCGCTCCAGTGCCGCGCCGCCGCTGAGCTCCTTCTCAGCGCCACTGACGCGCTCCTGGCCACGCTCATCGCCAGGGCGCGCGAGCACTCCGAGACCGTGATGATGGGCCGTACTCATTCGGTCCACGCCGAGCCGATCACGTTCGGCCTGAAGCTGGCGTCGTGGGCGTTCGAGCTGCGTCGTGATCGGGATCGCCTGGCGTCGGCGGCGCAGGATTTGGCGACCGGGAAGCTGTCCGGCGCGGTCGGGACCTACAGCCAGCTCGCGCCGGAGATCGAGGCTGAGGTCATGGCCGAGCTCGGCCTGGCCGTCGATCCGATCAGCACGCAGATCATCCAGCGCGACCGCCATGCGGCATTCCTCGCCGCGATAGCCGTGTGCGGCGGATCGCTCGAGCGTTTCGCGACCGAGGTGCGCAACCTCCAGCACACCGAGATCGGTGAGGTCCAGGAGCCTTTCCGCGCCGGCCAGAAGGGCTCCAGCGCGATGCCCCACAAGCGCAATCCGATCACGTCGGAGCGCATCGTCGGTTTGTCTCGGCTGCTGCGCGGTTATGCCGTCGCCGGGCTCGAGGACCAGGCGTTGTGGCATGAGCGTGACATCTCGCACTCATCGGTCGAGCGCGTTGCGCTCCCCGGCGCGACGACGCTGCTGCACTACATGCTCGTCCGCTTGCGGCGCCTCGTCGACGGCCTCGTCGTGCGCCCTGAGCGGATGCGCGAGAACGTCGAGCGCGGCCTCGGCCTGTTTGCCAGCAGCCGGCTGCTGACGATGCTCGTCGAGGATGGCGGGCTGTCGCGCGAGGACGCGTACGGCATCGTCCAGCGCGCGGCGCTGCGGGCTGCAGACGAGCGGCGCCAGCTGCGCGAGCTCGTCGAGGCAGATCCGGATGTGACCGGCGTCCTGTCAGAAGTGCAGATCGCTGCCTGCTTCGACGTCGCTCGTCTTCTTGTTCACGCCCGCACCCTGATCGATCGCCTGGAACAGCTGGAGGATCACGCCGATGCCGCTCGCTGAGCTCGTACCCGGTTTCGTTCGCTCGGGCAAGGTGCGCGACATCTTCGCCCTCGACGACGCGCGCCTGCTGCTCGTTGCGTCGGACCGCATCAGCGCGTTCGACGTGGTCCTGCCGACCGCGATCCCGGATAAGGGACGCGTGCTGACGGGCATCTCGCGCCACTGGTTCACGCAGACGGCGGCCGCCGGCATCATGCCCAATCACCTGCTCTCGACGGACGTGGCCACGCTGCCCGGCGATTACGGCGTGGCGGCAGCGGAGCTGCGCGGCCGATCGATGATCTGCCGCCGCGCCGACGTGCTGCCGGTCGAGCTGATCGTGCGCGGCTACCTCGCCGGCAGTGGCTGGAAGGATTACGGCCGGAGCGGCGCGGTATGCGGCATCCCGCTGCCCGCTGGCCTGCGCGAATCGGATCGGCTGCCCGAGCCGATCTTCACGCCGTCGACCAAGGCCGATGTTGGCCACGACGAGAACATTTCGTTCGACCAGATGGTTGCGTTGGTCGGCGCTCCACGGGCGGAGGAGGCGCGCGCCAAGGCGCTCGAGCTGTACAAGTTCGCGGCGTCGCGCGCTGAGCCAGCGGGCATCATCCTGGCCGATACGAAGTTCGAGTTCGGCATCGTGGCGGGCGGCGACGCCGCTGCCGACGCAGGCCAGATGATCCTGATCGACGAGGTGCTGACGCCCGACTCGTCGCGCTTCTGGGACGCGTCTACCTACGAGCCCGGGCGCGCCCAGGATTCGTTCGACAAGCAGTACGTGCGGGACTATCTCGAGACGCTCGACTGGGGCAAGACGTATCCCGGCCCGGAGCTGCCCCAGCAGGTGGTCGACGGCACGCGGGCGCGCTATGTCGAGGCATTCGGGCGCATCACCGGCGGCTCGTTCGAGCGCTACCTGGCGCAGGACGTCGTCGGCTGATGGCGGGCTACCGGTTCAGCGTATCGATCATGCCCCGCGAGGGCATCCTGGACCCTGCCGGCAAGGCGGTCGAGGCGGCGCTGCCCGAGCTTCACGCCGACAACGTCCACGAGGTACGCGTCGGCCGGCGGGTCGAGCTGACCGTGGAGTCCGAATCCGCCGACTCAGCTCGGGCAACGGTCGACTCCCTCGCCGCGGACTTCCTGGCCAACCCGCTCATCGAACGCTGGGAGATCAGCGCGCTGTGAAGGTCGCGGTCGTCGTCTTCCCGGGCAGCAATTGCGACCGCGACGCGCTGCACGCAGTTGAGCTCGCCGGCGCGGATGGTGAGCTCGTCTGGCACGAGACGACGGACCTGCACGGTGCCGACGCGGTGATCCTGCCCGGCGGCTTTGCCCACGGCGACTACCTGCGCGCGGGCGCGATCGCTCGCTTCAGCCCGATCATGGCCGCGGTCCGCGCGCACGCGCAGCGCGGCGGCCTGCTACTCGGCATCTGCAACGGGTTCCAGGTGCTGACCGAAGCCGGGCTGCTGCCGGGCGTGCTGCGCCGAAACGCCACGCTGCGCTTCGAGCACCGCTGGGTCCGACTCGCCGTTGCGCGGCCCGACACGCCGTTCACCTCGCGCATTCCGGCGGGAGTCACGCTGCGTATGCCGATCGCGCACGGCGAGGGCAACTACTGGCTGCCCGACGACCAGCTCGACGAGCTCGAGGCGGCCGGTCGCGTCGTCTTCAGGTATGCGGGGCCGGAGGGGAACCCGAATGGCTCGGCGCGCGACATCGCTGGGGTCATCGACGCGACCGGCCGCGTGTGCGGGCTGATGCCGCACCCCGAACGTGCCAGCGAGGCACTGCTCGGGTCGGACGATGGCATGCTCCTGATGCGCTCGCTGGTCGAGAGCGTTGCAACCGCGCCGGCGCGCGTCGAGGTCGCCGCTTGATCAACGCGCCGGCAGCCACGACAGCGCTTCATCGACGGCTGGGGCTGACCGACGCCGAGCTCGACGCCATCAACGATCGACTCGGCCGCGCGCCGAATGACCTCGAGCTCGCCATGTTCAGCGTCATGTGGAGCGAGCATTGCTCGTACAAGAGCTCGAAGCGGCTGCTGCGCACGCTGCCGACCGCGGGCACTGACGTCCTTGCCGGCCCGGGCGAGAACGCCGGCGTCGTGTCGATCGGCGACGGGCTCGCCGTCGCGTTCAAGATCGAGTCGCACAACCACCCGAGCGCCGTCGAGCCGTACCAGGGCGCCGCGACCGGCGTGGGCGGCATCCTGCGCGACATCGTGGCCATGGGCGCGCGGCCGGTCGCGCTGCTCGACGCGCTCAAGTTCGGCTGGCCCGACGACCGGCGCACTCGGGGCCTCGTCGATGGCGTGGTGCGCGGCGTGGGCGGCTACGGAAACTGCGTCGGGGTTCCGACCGTGGGCGGCGAACTGACCTTCGACCCGACGTACACGGGCAACCCGCTGGTCAACGTGATGTGCGTCGGCATCGTTGCCAGTGGCGGCATCGCGCGTGCCATCGCGCCAACGCCGGGCTCACTGGCCGTGCTTTTCGGATCGCCCACTGGCCGCGACGGGATCGGCGGGGCGTCGGTGCTCGCCAGCGCGAGCTTCGACGAGGGCTCGGCTGCCATGCGCCCGAGCGTCCAGATCGGCGATCCGTTCGCTGGCAAGCTGCTGATCGAAGTCACCCTCGAGCTGGTCGAGAACGGGCTGGTCGAGGGCATGCAGGATCTCGGCGCGGCGGGGATCACGTGCGCGACGTCGGAGGTCGCCGACCGCGGCGGAACAGGCATCAGGCTGGACCTGGGTGCCGTGCCGCTGCGTGAGCAGGACATGCGGCCGTTCGAGGTCATGATCAGCGAGTCGCAGGAGCGGATGCTGGCAATCGTCCGACCCGAGCGGCTCGACGAGGTTCTTGCCGTCTGCCGACGTTGGGCGCTGCCCGCAGTCGTCGTCGGCGAGATCACCGGCGACGGCGATGTCGTCGTCGTCGAGCGCGGCACTGAGATCGCGCGGATCCCGGCGCGGGCGCTCGCGAGCGATGTTCCCGAGCAGCTTCATCAATCTGCCCAGCCCACTCGACGCCGGCTCGCGCCCGCGCCGGGCGAAACGCCGCTGGCCCATGACGGCCTGCCCGAACGCGGCATGAACCCAGGGGCGGTGCTCGGGGCGCTGATGGGCCACCCGAACCTCGGCAGCCGCGCGTGGGTGACGACGCAGTACGACCAGACCGTGGGCACGGACACGATCGAGGGCTGCGAGCGCGCCGCAGCAGTGCTGCGCATCAAGGGCACGCGCCGGGCTCTGGTCATTGCCACGGACTCCCAACCGGCCGTGGCTCATTACGACCCGGCACTTGGAGCGCAGATGGCCGTTGCCGAGTGCGCGCGCAACGTCGCGGTCACGGGCGCGCGGCCGCTGGGCCTGACGAACTGCCTCAACTTCGGTGATCCGAAGGTGCCCGAGGCGTTCTGGCAGCTGACTGAATCCGTGCGCGGCCTGAGCGAAGCCGCGACGGCGCTGGGCATACCCGTCACGGGCGGCAACGTCAGCCTGTACAACGAGTCACCGCTCGGGCGCATCGCGCCCACGGCGCAGATCGGCATCGTCGGCCTGCTCGACGACATCGACACGCTCGTACGCCCGCAGTTCAGGAACGAGGGCGACATCGTCGTGCTGCTCGGCGAGACCGGCCCGGGCATGGGCGGCTCGGCCTACGAGCGGCTTGCTGGCGCGGCACCTGATGACCGCCCGCCATCGCTCGATCTCGCGCGCGAGGCCGCGCTGCACACCGTGCTGCGCCGCGCCGCGGCCGAGCGTCTGCTCGGCTCCGCCCAGGATGTCAGTGCCGGCGGCGTGGCCGTGGCCGTGGCCGAGTCCGCCATCTGGTCCGGCCTGGGCGCGGACCTGCAGCTCCAGGTGCCGGTGGCGCCGGCCGTGTCGCTCTTCGGCGAGAGTCCCGGCCGGGCGATCGTCAGTCTTCCGCTCGGGAACTGGAACGCGCTCGCCCGGCTGTGCGCCAGTCATCGGCTGGCTGCCCGCCGACTCGGCGTCGTCGGTGGCCCTCGGCTGCGCATCCGCCTCGTCGGCGTCGGCGCAACCGGAGCGGCAGAGGAAAGAGGCGCGGGCGTGGCCGACGAGCTCGACATCGCGCTCGACGAGCTGAAACGCGCATGGACGCAGGCACTGCCGCGCGTCCTCGGCGTGCGGGCGTAGCGCGATGTGCGGCGTGGTTGGCGTTCACGCGCCGGGGCAGGATGCGGCCGGACTTGCGGCACTGGCTCTGTTCGCGCTCCAGCATCGCGGCCAGGAATCAGCCGGCCTTGGCGTCAGCGACGGCCGTGGCGTGATGGTCTACAAGGACCTCGGGCTGATCGACCAGGTGCTCGACGAGCGCCGGATGCAGTCGCTCAGCGGTGATTTCGCCATCGCCCACTGCCGCTACTCGACGACCGGCTCGACGACCTGGGAGAACAGCCAGCCGACGCTGCGCATGGGCTCGCGGCGCACGGTCGCGGTGGGCCACAACGGCAACCTGGTCAACACGGCCGAGCTGCTCACCCAGCTGCCCGGTGGCAAGGCGCGCCTGGTCGGCACGACTGACACGGACCTGCTCACCGCGCTGCTGGCAATGGAGCCGGCCGCAGACACCGTGACTGCCCTGCAGCAGCTGCTGCCGCGTGTCTCCGGCGCGTACGCACTGGTGGTCATGGACGAGCAGCACGTCATCGGAGTGCGCGACCCGTACGGGTTCCGGCCGCTCGTGCTGGGCGTCCTGCGCGCGCCCACCGGCACCGCGTGGTGCCTTGCGTCGGAGACGGCCGCGCTGGACATCCTGGGCGCGGAATTCGTGCGCGACGTGGAGCCCGGCGAGATCGTCGTGCTCGGCGATGGCGATGGGCCGCGCTCGGTGCGCTTCGCTGAGGGCCGCGAGCAGCTGTGCGTCTTCGAGCTGATCTATTTCGCGCGGCCCGATTCGTACATGCTCGGGCGCAACCTGTACGAGGCCCGGCGGCGCATGGGCGAGCAGCTCGCGATCGAGGCGCCGGCACAGGCCGACCTGGTCATGCCCGTGCCCGACACGGGCGCGCCGGCAGCCGCGGGCTACGCCGAGGCGATCGGCATCCCGTACCGCGAGGGCATGGTTCGCAACCGCTATGCCGGCCGCACGTTCATCCAGCCGTCGAACGGCCTGCGCCAACGCGGCGTCACGGTCAAGCTCTCGGCGCTGCGTGAGCAGGTCCGTGGCCGGCGGCTGATCGTCGTCGACGATTCGATCGTCCGTGGCACGACGACGCGCAGCATCGTCGGCCTGCTTCGGCGCGCCGGCGCGCGCGAGGTCCATCTGCGCATCAGCGCGCCGCCGATCTTCAACCCGTGTTTCTACGGCATCGACACACAGATCGAGACCGAGCTGATCGCCGCCTCGAAGTCGCTCGAGGAGATCCGCCAGTTCGTCGACGCCGACTCGCTCTCATACCTGTCGATCGGCGGCGTGCTCAGCGCGCTGGATCTCCCGCGCGAGCGCTTCTGCTTCGCCTGCTTCGACGGCAACTACCCGGTGCCCGTGCCGTACGACGTCGCCAACCACAAGCTCGTGCTCGAGCGGGAGACGCTGGTGGCGGCCGGATGACGGAGCGCCGCGCCTACGCCGAGTCGGGCGTGGACGTCGAGGCGGCAGATCGCGCGATCGAGCGCGCTCGGCGGAAATGGCCGATGTCATCCGCCGACAGGTTCGCCGGGCTGAGTGAGTTCGGGGCGGTCGCGCAACTGCCCGACGGTCTGAAGCGGCCGCTGATCGTGACTTCGACCGACGGTGTCGGCACGAAGACGGAGATTGCGCGCCGGCTCAACCGCTACGACACGATCGGCCAGGATCTCGTCGCCATGTGCGCCGACGACGTCGTTTGCCACGGCGCGCAGCCGACCTATTTCCTGGATTACATCTCGGTCGGAAAGGTCAATGAAGAACGCGTGAGCGCACTGATCGAGGGCATTGCCAAGGCGTGCGATGAGATCGGCTGCGTGCTCGTCGGTGGCGAGACCGCCGAGCACCCGGGCGTCATGGCCGAGGATGCGTTCGACATCGCGGGCTTCTGTGCAGGGTTCGTCGAGCAGGATTATCTGATCGACCGAAGTCAGGCCCGCCAAGGCGACGCCATCGTTGGCCTGGCGAGCTCGGGCATTCATTCGAACGGCTACTCACTGATCCGCAAGCTCGTCGACGAGGGCAAGCTGCCGCTGACGGCGGACCTGCTGACCCCGACCCGGCTGTATTCGCAGGCCGTCCTGGACGTTGCCGATGCGGTCCGTGAGAAGGGCCGCCGGGTGGGCGGTATGGCGCACATCACTGGCGGCGGCCTCAGGCGCAACATCCCACGTGCGCTACCCGACTCCATGTCCGCTCGCATCCGCCCGTCGACGTGGCCTCAGCCGCGCATTTTCGATGACGTCGCACGGGCGGCAGGCATGGATGACGACGAGATGCGCGCCACGTTCAATTGCGGTATCGGCTTCGCGATCGTCCTCGAGCCGTCAGCGGTGGATGTCGCCCTGAAGGTTCTCGATGCGGCCGGAATCGCGGCGTGGGAGATTGGCGTGGTCGGGCCGGCCGACTGGTTCGACGGGGAGCGCTACGTAGAGGCGTGAACGACAAGGTCGCGGTCTGCGTTTCGGGCGCCGGCACGAACCTGCGGGCGCTGCGTGCATACGAGAAACGCGGCCTGCTCGGCGGCGAAATCTGTCTTGTTCTGGCCGATCGACCGTGCGACGCGCTTGCCTTCGCCGCCGACGAGGGCATCACGGCCGCGCTCGTCGATCCGGCCGTCCACGCCGACCGGGAGGCATGGGACGCAGCCGTTGCCGACGCCCTTGCCGCGGCTGGCGCCGAATGGGTCGTTCTTGCCGGTTTCATGCGCGTCCTGGGCGCGCAGACCCTGGCCCGCTTCAGCGAACGCATCCTCAACGTCCACCCAAGCCTGCTGCCGGCCTTTCCCGGTGCGCACGCCGTGCGCGAGGCCATCGCGTCCGGGGTGCGCGTGACGGGTGTCACGGTCCACCTCGTCGATGAGCGGCTCGACGGCGGCCCGATCGTCGCCCAGCAGGCGGTGCCTATCCTGGCCAGCGACAGCGAGGACGACCTGCTCACTCGCCTCCACGCAGTCGAGCATCAGCTCTATCCGAGGATCGTTGCGCTCGCGCTCGCCGGAGCGATCAGCGTTCCAAAGGGCCGCGTAACGATCGACTGGTCGAAGGCCGCTGATCTGCCCCGGCGGCGGCGGGCGCTCGTCTCGGTATCGGACAAGACCGCGCTGGCAGCGTTTGCAGGGCGCCTCGCGGGCATCGGCTTCGAGCTCGTCTCGACCGGTGGCACGGCGCGAGCGCTGCGCAACGCCGGCCTCGATGTGACCGACGTCGCCGATGTGACCGGCTTCCCGGAGATGCTCGACGGGCGTGTCAAGACGCTCCACCCGCGCATCTCTGCAGGCGTCCTGGCCGACCTGCGCCGCCCCGAGCATGCCGAGCAGCTTGCTGCGCAGCTGATCGAACCGTTCGAGCTCGTCGTCGTCAACCTCTACCCGTTCGCGGAGGCGGCGGCGCGCGAAGGCACGACCGAGGACGAGCTGATCGAGCAGATCGACATCGGCGGGCCGACGCTGGTGCGTGCTGCGGCCAAGAACCACGCCAGCGTGGGCATCGTCACGGGCCCTGCGCAATACGACGCGGTCATGCTCGAGCTGGGCCACGGCCGCGGGTTGACGATGGGCATGCGCCGCGAGCTCGCTGCGGCCGCATTCCGGCTGACGGCGGGCTATGACGCGCTGATCACCGAGGAGCTCGGCCGGCGCTGGTGGGCGCGCAGGCCGGTGGTCAGCGAGGATCCAGCCGAGGCACCGACTGCGAGCAAGCAGCTGCCGGCGACGATTGAGCTCAGCCTCGAGCGCGTGCAGGCGCTGCGCTACGGCGAGAACCCGCACCAGGCGGCGGCTCTATACCGGTTGAGCGGTGCCGACATTGCACCGGGCGCCTTCTCGAACGGTGTGCTCGTTGTCCAGGGCAAGCCGCTCTCGTACAACAACATCCTCGATGCCTCGGCCGCGTCCGGACTGGCGCGCGACCTGCGCGGCGCGGCGTGTGTCGTCATCAAGCATGCCAATCCGTGCGGCGCGGCGGAAGCGGGCGATCTGCTCGCGGCCTGGGAGCTCGCCCTGGCCGGTGATCCGGTCAGTGCCTACGGCGGGGTGGTGGCCGTGACGCAGCCGATCGACGCCGCGCTCGCGGACCAGCTGGTGCGCATCTTCCTCGAGGTCGTCGTCGCCCCGGCCGTGGCACCGGACGCGCTCGAGATCCTCGCCCGGCGGCCGAACATGCGCGTCGTCCTCGATCCGGGCCTGGGCGCGCCGCCGCTGCCGGGCCTCGAGTTCCGCAGCGCCGGCGGCGCGCTCCTCGCGACCAATGCGGATGTCGCGGCCGACGATCCACAGTCGTGGCTCGGCGCGAGCACGCGCCAGCCAACGGTCAACGAGCGCGAGGCGCTCGATTTCGCGTGGCGCGTGTGCCGCCACGTCAAGTCGAACGCCATCGTTCTTGCCCGCGGGCATGCCCTCGTCGGCGTCGGTGCCGGACAGATGAGCCGGGTCGACAGCGCCCGCCTCGCTGTGGCCAAAGCCGGGCCGGAGCGGGCGCGGGGAGCGGTGTGCGCCTCGGACGCGTTTTATCCCTTCCCCGACGCGGTCGAGGTGTGTCTCGAGGCCGGTGTCAGTGCGTTCGTTCAGCCGGGCGGCTCACAACGCGATGCGGAGTCGATCGCGGTCGTCGACGCGGCCGGTGCGACGATGCTAATGACCGGGACGCGCCACTTCCGGCATTAACGAGCGCCATTGCCGGGCGGCCTAAACTGGTCGGTATGGACGAGCAGCACAACGGGTTCGACCAGCCGGCGGAGCCGACCGGTCAGGAAACTGACAACAGCGCCAATCCGACCGAAGCGGCGCCGGGCGCCACAGACAAGCCTCGCGCGCCGGCCGGCCGCGAGATGCTGATCCAGCTACAGCAGATGATCGACACAGTCGCCCTGCAGACCGCGCCCGTCATGCGCGAGGTTGCAGCCAAGGCGGCCGAGCTGGCCGGCGTCGCCGGCGAGAAGGCAGGTCCGCTGGCGCACAGAGCGGCCGACGTCACCGAGCACATTGGCCAGCGGCTTGCGGCGCGTTCCAAGAACATCGCCGCGGATCTGCGCCGGCCGCGCGAGGATGAGCCACCGAGCGATGGCGGGAACGCCGGCCCCGATGGCATGGACGGCCCTGGCGGAGGCGGCGACTCAGCGTCGCACGAGTAATCCGGGTCGAATTCCCGGCAGATATGGAACCGGCGCCGCCCATTCGGGCGGCGCCGGTTCGTTCGTTGGAGGATCGTCGCGTTAGCGGCGGTTCTTCTTCTTTTGCTCGGCCTCCCGTGCGCGCTCGCGCTCGCGGACGTCACGGTCGATCTCGGTGCGTCGGTCGATGTTGCGCTGCAGGTAGTAGTCCTGCGTGGCGAAGATGTTGTGCCCTTCGACGTCCTTGTCGTCTGTGGGCTCCTCGCCGCCTGGGCTCTTGGTCTGCTCGTCCTTGGCCATTGGTCGTCTCCTTATCGGTATGTCGTGCCGTCAGCATCGTCTTTTCGACGCGCGACGGCAATGCGCGGCCCGACACGGCGCCTGTAAAGTGGCCGACAGCGTGAGGGAGAGCCAACCGCGACCGTGGCGTCTCTTATGGGAGTGATCGACGCCTATCGTCGCCTGCTGCGTAACGGTCCGTTGGCGCGACTCCTGTTTGGCGAGTTCATCTCGTCCATCGGTGACTGGCTGTACCTGGTCGCGCTCCTGGTCGTCATCTGGGACATATCCAAGGACCCACTTGTCCTCGGCATAGTCGGCGCCGCACGGATCCTGCCCTACATCCTGCTCTCGATCCCCGCCGGCATCGTCGCCGATCGCTTCGACCGCCGGCTAGTGCTCATGACCGCGGACATCGCGCGCGGCCTGATCATGGTCGCCATCGCCGCCGTGCTCTTCGCGGGGGGACCGATCTGGATCGTTGTCGTCCTGGCCGTGGTCGCCACCTGCTTCTCAGCGTTCTTCGCGCCCGCGATCGGCGCCTACCTGCCCAGCCTCGTGAGCGATGAATCAGAGCTCGGCCCGGCCAATAGCGCGTGGTCGAGCCTGGATAATCTGGCCTTCTTCATCGGCCCCGCGTTCGGTGCCATCCTCTTGTCGCTCGGGCCGCTGCCGGTTGCCTTCCTGCTCAACGCGGCGACCTTCGCCGTGGTTGCCCTGGTGCTGCTGCGCCTGCCGCCCAGCCGGCCGAATGCGACCAAGGAGTCAGTGACTGGCATCGGCGCGGCGCCGGCAGAGGGAGGCGGGGCGACGGCCAGCCTGCGCCGTGTGGCTCGTCCGCTGTCGGGCCTGGCCCTGCTCAACATCGCCACCGGCTTCGTTTTCGGCGGCCTGGGCGTGATCACCGTCATCCTGGCCGTGGACGTCTTTGCCGTGGGCGAGGCGGGCACCGGGCTGTTCAACTCGGCTATCGGCGTCGGTGGCGTCGTCGGCGCCCTCGTCGCGGGCGCGCTGGTGCTCCGTCGGCGGCTCGGTCGACCCATGCTCGGCGGCGCGCTGATCATGGCCTTTGGCCTCGTCGTCCTAGGTGGGGTGTCGGTCTTCATCGTCGCCTTGGTCGCGATAGCCGTGGCCGCGGGTGGCGCGCTGCTGCTCGAGATCGTCTCGACCACGCTGCTCCAGCGCATCGTGCCCGACGAGTCGCGCGGGCGGGCGATCGGACTGATGGAGACGACGTCGGTGACGGCCTACGCGGCCGGGTCGTTTGTCGTGCCCGTCCTGGGCGCTGCCCAGCCGGGCCTGATGCTGAGCGCGTCGGCTGTGGTCATGGTCATCGTCGCGGTAGCCGCAGTCGCGCTCCTCGGGCGTTATGCGGTCCAGGAGCCCTCGATTGCCCCCACAGCGAGCCGCATCGCGAAGGTCGAAATGTTCGCCGGACTGCCACCCGCGCGGCTGGAGGCAGCAATGCGCGCCGCGAGCGTCCGCCAGGCGGCGCCGAAGGAGGTCATCATCCGCCAGGGCGACGAGGCGGACTTCTTCTACATCATCGACGAGGGCGAGGTCGAGGTGACCCACACGTCGGTCGGCGCTGCCGCGGCCCGTGTTCTGCGGCGCATGGGCCCTGGCGAGGTGTTCGGCGAGATCGGCCTGCTCAGCCGCGTGCCACGGACGGCTACGGTTACGGCCGTGACCAACACACGCCTCGTGGTCCTGGGCAAGGACGACTTCCTCGAGCTGGTCAATTCAGGCCCGGGCTTGACGTACACGCTGCTCGATCTTCATCGTGGCGGCATCCAGGCCAAGGAGGGTTAGGTCATCGACGCCGACTTCGCAATCCAGGCTCTGTCTCGGTGCCCGCTGTTCGAGCATGCCGATCGCTCGATGCTGACCTCACTCTCGAACCGTCTGCGCGTGCGTCGTTTCCGGCGCAACGAGGTGATCATGCACCAGGGCGACCCGGGCGACTCGCTGCACATCGTTGGCGCGGGCGCGGTCAAGATCGTGCTGCCGTCCGCGGAAGGGGAGGAAGCGATAATCGCCACGCTCCGGCCGGGCGATTTCTTCGGTGAGCTGGCACTGCTGGATGGTGCGCCGCGTTCCGCCACGGCGACCGCGCTGGAGCAGTCCGAGACGCTCGTCCTGCCGCGAACGGTGTTCTTCGAGCTGCTCGACACGGTGCCCGGGCTGCGCGACGCGCTGCTCTCAGGAGTGGCCAAGGAGCTGCGTCGACTGACCGGCCATGTCGAGGAGCTGCACTTCCTTGACCTCGCCGGGCGTCTCGCGACCAGGCTTGCGCGCCTGGCAGAGGAGGCGGAGCCAAACGCGGAGGGTGAGATTCACCTGAGCTGGCCCTATACACAATCCGATCTGGCCGCGATGATCGGCGGTACGCGACAGAGCGTTAACAGGCTGCTGAGCGATCTCGTCGACGAGGGCTTTGTGCGCATTGAGCGTGACTCGCTGGTGATCATCGATCTCGAGCAGCTGACGCGGCGCGGCGAACGGTGAGCGTCGGGCAGATGGCTGAAAAGGTGTCCACAACACGACACTTGGCGTGTCGCTTGCGGACTTGAGCTGCGCAGAGCTCCGTCTAGTCTCAGCACAGGCGCTGGGGAACCACAGCGGACGAACTAGGAGGATCTAGACAAGATGGGCCAGGACAAGCTGGATCGCGATTCGGTCTACCGAATCGGGGATGACGACGTCGAAGGCCACCGGATGGGCAAGCCGGCGGCAGGCGGCGACGATGACGTCGAGGGCCACCGAATGGGACGCCCGGCGGCAGGCGGCGACGATGACGTCGA
>Ga0209638_1000119_pt1 | contig 49620 bp, 38 predicted proteins | sample BarGraNGADG00211_FD_184490 | JGI IMG/M metagenome (GOLD analysis project Ga0209638, IMG submission 184490) | Arctic peat soil microbial communities from Barrow, Alaska - Barrow Graham LP Ref core NGADG0002-211 (SPAdes) (version 2) | ecosystem: Environmental > Terrestrial > Soil > Wetlands > Peat... | reverse complement strand
TAGATGAGCGGCAGGATGAAGATGAAGCAGACGAACCCAACGAGCAGAGAGACCGCTGTCCGCTTTCCTGCGCCGCGTATTCGTCGATTCCACTTCGAGCGCGCGCCCTTGGCGGTAGTCATCGCTGTAGACGTCATCGGTCGCCACCCGCGTAGAAGACCCATCGTGCCGACGTTCGGAATAGGACTACCGAGAAGCCCAGGACGACGACGAACATCAACCAGGCCAGCGCGGCTCCATGCCCCATGAAGTTGTACTTCCACGCCTCGTCGTACAGGTTGATGTTGTACACGAACAATGCGCCACCGGGGTTTCCTGAGCCGCCTCCGATGACGTACGGCTGAGTAAAGTACTGGGCCATGCCGATGACGGCGATGAGGAGGTTGTAGAAGAAGACCGGCGAGATCATCGGCAATGTTACGTTGCGGAACTGCTGCCAGCGTCCGGCGCCATCGATGCCCGCGGCCTCATACAGTTCGGTGGGAACCGTCTGCAGGCCGGCCAGGAAGATGAGCATCGCATTTCCGATGCCCCACAGGCCCATGAGGATCAGGCCGGGCACTGCCCAATTCGTGTCCTCGAACCACGAAGGTGCAATAGGTGTGTACCCGTGGGAAACGTTGAGGATGCCGCCGAAGAAGTTGAGGAAGATGTCCTGGAAGGTGTTCAGTATGTAGGCCAGCCAGCCGTTCGAGCCATTCAGGAAGTCCAGCCAGACGATCGTGCTTGCGACGAGCGGGATCATGACCGGCATGAAGAAGAGGGTCCTGAATACTCGCTTGCCCGCCAGAAGCTTCTGGTTGAGCATGATCGCAAGTCCCAAGGCTAGGAACAGGCCGAGCGGAACGCCGATGACGGATAGCTTCAACGTGATGAAGAACGAGCTTACCGTCGCGCTCTCGCCGAACATCCACTGGTAGTTCGCGAGGCCGACGAACTTCACGGAGCCGGCATGAACCGGGTTGAAGTCGGTAAACGACATCGCGAACGAGATGATGATCGGAATTGCGTAGAACAGCGCCAGGCCGATGAACCACGGGGACAGGAAGAGGAGGCCCCACGCCGTCTCGCGGCGAGCCATAGTCAATCTGCGCTTCGGCGCAGACGTTGTTAGCACCTCTGTGTCTTGAACGATCGCCATCACTTCGCTCCGCGATATGCCAGTTGTATCTGTGGCGGCCGTCGTGAGACGGCCGCCACAGGATTCTCCTGGCGAGGAGTCGGACTAAGAGGCTGCTGCGCTGTCAAAGTCCTTCTGGAGGATAGCCTTGAAGGCAGCGATCTCGTTGTCCATGTTCAGACTACCGGTGCTCTGCAGCTTGGTGTAGAACGCCTGGTCGTCAGTGGTGCCCTTGACGTAGTTCGGGAACGGATCCTGATGGGTCGGGGATGCCGCGTACTTGAGCATCTCGGTGGCAACAGACCAAGTGATCGTGTCGCCGGGGTACTGCGCGCTAACACCAGCCTGAGCGGAGGTGAAGTAAGCGGCCTGCTGGGACGGGACGGCCGGCATTGCGCCGTACGCCACCGAAAGACCGGAGTCGGCTTCCATGGCAAGCATGGCCTTGTAGGCCTGATCCGGAACCTTGCTGGCCTTCATGATGGTGAAGGTGTCAGCGTCGACCGGGTCGGTCGTCACGCCGCCATTGGACGGCAGGACAGCCATGTCCCATGCCTTGAACTTAGAGGTCGACTTGCCGCTGGCATCAGTGCTGCCAAAGGACGAGATCGCCCAAGTCCAAGAGACTTCCATAGCTACGCGGCCGGTGCCAATGGTCGTGCCGCTAGCCATGTCGGCGGCGGAGCGCTCGGCATTGTTCGGGGCGAAGTGGGAGGTCCACATCGCGTCGTAGTACCACTTCCACGCCTGAGCCCACGCAGCGGGGATCTGGGCGGTCTTGCCGTCAGAGGCAACGTAGTTTCCGGCGCCGAACGGGGTCGCGAAGCGTCGGAGGTCGTTGACCCACTGAGTGTCGAAGCCGTACTGCTTGGTCTTCGCGGCGGCGAAGCCGGCATCGGTCGACTTCTTGCCGGTGGTGTCGATGGTCAGCTGCTTGGCCAGCGTGCCAAGAGCGTCCCAGGTCCAGTCCTTGCCCTGGTACTGCGAGTTAGCCGTGGTCGGCAGGGCCGGCAGGCTCTGGGCAGCGAACAGGTCCTTGTTATAGAAGATGAACCCGGGGTAGATGGCATACGGCAGACCGATGAGGCCGTCGGTACCCATCTTCATCGAGTTCACGAGCTTGTCGCCGTAGATCGTCAGGTCGGTCTTGTTGGAGGCGACTTCGGCGGTCAGATCGAGGAACACGCCGGGGAAGCCAGCGCGGCCCTGGATGCCAACGGGGCCGACGATGTCGGGGCCCTTGCCGGCGGCGATCTGGGTCTTCAGGACGTCGGTCGCATTCAAGTTAGGAATGATCGAGAGCTGAAGGAAGATGTTGTCTTTGTTGCTGTTGTTGTAGTTGTTGACGAAGTCCGTCTCAGCCTGGAGCTGATTCGGCTGGCTGCCGGCGCCAAGGCCGATGAACCACACGACCTTCGTCGCGCCGGCCGGAGCGGCCGACTGTGACGGGGTGATGGAACTGGCGGTGGCCGTAGCGCCAGGGCCAGTGGTGGCCGTCTGTGTGGCGCCGCCGTTGCCGCACGCGCTCAGAACGAGGATCGGCACGGCTGCCAATGTAATGAGGCGCAACCCTCTCTTACCCATTGGGCTCCCTTCTCTATCGCTAGTGACCCATGTCGCTAGTGATGCAATAGGCTCCTGGGAATGTCGCATTCCCTTCGTGCCGCATCTGCGGCACTACCCGTTGCTCAGTTCTTCCCTGTCGGCAACCCTCCACTCGACTGCCTTGCTACCAGTTCGGTTGCCAGGACTACACGGCGCAAGACGTGGTCCCTGGCGTCGACTGCTTGGAGCAGCACGCTGACGAGTTCGCGACCCATCGTTTCTACCGACTGCCGGACGCTGGATAGCGGCGGCTGGGTCGTCAGAGCGACGGCGGAGTCGTCAAACCCGACAATAGCGACTTCTTCAGGGACTTTTCGGCCCGCTGTGCACAGTGCCTCCAAGGCCCCGGCTGCCATGAGGTCGGAGGCGGCGAAGACCGCATCGATCTCCGGGCAGCGTCCAAGCAGCTCTTGAATTGCTCGAAATCCCCCTTCCCTGGTGAAATCGCCGCCCGCTTCGAGCTCGGGTCGGGGGGCGATGCCCGCGGCGCGCAGGGCGTCCAGATAGCCCTGGCGGCGGGAGGCGGCTCCCGGCATGTCCAGTGGCCCGGTGATCGTCGCGATCGTGCGGCGCCCCTGCGCCACGAGATGGTTCACCGCCAGAACGGCTCCGCCGTGGTTGTCGTTGTCTACGTAGCTGACCCGCGCCCCTCGCGGCGGCTCGCCGGCGACGACGACCGGGACCCCCTGCTCGTGCAAACGCTCGGGAAGCGGGTCGTCGCCGTGGAGCGAGATGAATATCGCGCCGTCGACGTGGCCGCTGCACATGTACTGCTCGAGCCGTCGCTCTTCCTCCGGCGATTGGGGCATCAGCAACGCCAGCTGCATGTGGCGCGCAGTGAGCGCCGCACCTATGCCGCGCAGCATCTCCAGGAAGAACGGGTCGCTGAATACTCTGGTGGTGGTCTCGGCTATGACGACGCCGATGGAGTCGCTTCGGTGAGTGGCCAGGCTGCGAGCCGCGCTATTCGGGACATAACCTAGCCTCGCCACGGCCTGCTCGACCGAGTGGCGGGCATCCGGCCCAACGGTGGTGCTGCCATTGACGACGCGAGACGCTGTTGCGCGCGAAACACCGGCGGCTCGAGCTACATCGTCGAGCGTCGCAGTTCGCACCAAGATGCCTCCAACGTAGCGGCCTGCGGATGCGCGACATCGGGAACGACGGCCCCACCCATCGCCGACGCCGAACTTCCTTGAGGGTGACGGGACGCGCGGCGTGCCTTCGACGCTGGCACCCGGCTCCTCGTCCGCCCGGGACGGTTCGGGACTGACTCGGTTGACTCCTAATAGGTCAAGACGTTCTTGGCGTGGGCTCGCAAGCGTCTGGAGTCTGAGCGGGGGCGCGAAGAACCAACTCAAGCGCGACACACGGACTTTAGCAGGCCAGTCAAGCAAGCTCTCCCGGGCGGTTGAGAGCGATTCCCTCACGCGGAGGGCTGGAGCAACTTGGCTTCCGACCTCGAATTCGCCGCTCAGCGAGCCGCCGAGGGACGCGAAGACAGGCGGAACCGGAACCCGACGCGCTTCCCCTTCTGGTATCTGCGAATGCGCGACCACCAGCATGCGGACAGTGTCCTCGAGCGCTTCCCCTGCGATGCTCCCCGGAGGAGACGAGCAGTCCCCGCTTCCTATACGGACCGGGAGCCCCAGCGGATCAGTGGCGGATCAACCGAACGAACCCCAGGTAAGCCCGACCGACGCGCCCCGGGGCCCCATTGCGCCGATCGCGCCCGCGCCCGCGCGATCCTCAGTCGTCGGCTCGAGGCGAACCCACGGCGGCGGCGCGCTTTCGGGGGGCGGGCTCGATCGCCAGCGGAACCTTTCTCGCAGCCGGCCGGACGCGGCCGGCAGACTCCGCGAAAGTGACCGAGGAAAGCGGCACGAGCGGCTCTCCCCGCAAGACTCGCGCCAGGTACTCGCCCGTTGCCGAGCCGGGAGCCCTGGCCACGTCCTCGGGCGTGCCCTCGGCGATCACGTAGCCGCCTCGCTCGCCGCCCTCGGGTCCCAGATCTACGATCCAGTCCGCCGTCTTGACCACGTCGAGGTTGTGCTCGATCACGACGACGGTATTACCCGTGTCCACGAGGCGGTGCAGGACGTGGAGCAGCTTCTCGACGTCGGCCATGTGCAGGCCGGTCGTGGGTTCGTCGAGGACGTAGAGCGTCCGCCCAGTCGCCCGCCGCGAAAGCTCGGTGGCAAGCTTGACGCGCTGTGCCTCGCCGCCGGAGAGAGTGGTCGCCGGCTGGCCGAGGTGCACGTAGCCCAGACCGACGTCGTTGAGCGTTTGCAGCTTGGCCTTCACGGCGGGCACCGGAGTGAAGAACTCGAGCGCCTCCGCGATGGTCATCTCGAGCACGTCCGCGATCGAACGGCCCTTGTAGTGGATCTCCAGCGCTTCCCTGTTGTAGCGCTTGCCCTTGCAGACCTCGCACGGGACGTAGACGTCGGGCAGGAACTGCATCTCGATCTTGAGGATGCCGTCGCCCTTGCAGTGCTCGCAGCGGCCGCCTTTGACGTTGAAGCTGAAGCGGCCCGGCTTGTAGCCCCGGACCCTTGCCTCCTGCGTTCCGGCAAACAGCTCCCGGATCGGGGCGAACAGGCCCGTGTAGGTCGCTGGGTTCGATCGAGGCGTGCGGCCGATGGGGCTCTGGTCGATGTCGATGACCTTGTCGATGGCTTCGACCCCGTCGAGCCGATCGTGCTCGCCGGGCTTGTCGCGGGCGCCGTTCAGCTCGCGGGCAAGGGCCCGGTACAGGACGTCGGAGACGAGCGTGCTCTTGCCCGAGCCGGAAACGCCGGTGACGGCCACGAAAGTGGCGAGCGGGAACGCCACATCCACGGCCTTGAGGTTGTGCTCGCGGGCGCCCCGAACCACGACCGAGAGGCCGCTCCCCTTGCGGCGCGTCTTCGGGATTGCCACTTGCAGCTCGCCACGCAGGTAGGCCCCGGTGATGGAACGGGGCTCCGCGAGGATCGCCTCGAGCGGCCCGGATGCGACGATCTCGCCGCCGTGCTCCCCCGCCCCCGGCCCGATATCGATGACCCAGTCTGCCGTCCGGATCGTCTCCTCGTCGTGCTCCACGACCAGGACGGTGTTTCCCAGGTCGCGCAGGCGGGTCAGCGTCGCGATGAGCTTGGCGTTGTCGCGCTGGTGGAGGCCGATCGAAGGCTCGTCGAGGATGTACAGGACGCCCATCAGGCTCGAACCGATCTGGGTCGCCAGCCGGATGCGCTGAGCCTCGCCACCGGAGAGCGTCTGGCTCGTTCGATCGAGCGTCAGGTAGTCGAGCCCGACGTCGACGAGGAAGCCGAGCCGGGCCGCGATCTCCTTGAGGATCTGGCGCGCGATGGTGTTCTCGCGCTCGGTGAGCGTGGTCGGCAGGTTGCCGACCCAGTCGCACGCATTGATTATCGAAAGAGTCGAGACGTCCCAGATGTTTCGCCCGTCGACCGTGACCGCGAGGATCTCCGGCTTCAGGCGCTTGCCCTCGCACGTAGGGCAAGGCCGGGCGACCATGTAGCGCTCCAGCTCGGACTTGATGAAATCCGAATCGGTTTCGCGGAAGCGGCGCTCGAGGTTAGGGATGATCCCTTCGAAAGTGGCGCCGTACGTGTTCTCGCCGCGCTCGTGGCGGTAGCCGATTACGACGCGCTCGCCCTTGCCGGAATAGAGGATGTAGTCGAGCGCTTCCTGCGGCAGCTTCTTGACCGGGGCGTTGAAGTCCCAGCCGTGCTCGGCGCAGACGGCCTCGATGATCTTGCCGTGCCAGGAACCCTCCATCGGCAGCCGAGACCACGGAATTAGGGCTCCGGCCGCAAGCGACAGGTTCTTGTTGACGACGCGCTCGGGGTCGATCTCGAGGCGGCTGCCGATGCCGGTACAGCTCGGGCAGGCGCCATGGGGCGAGTTGAAGCTGAAGCTGCGCGGCTCGAGCTCGTCAACGGTGGTTCCGTCGTAAGGACAGCTGTAGCGCTCACTGAAGCGGCGCTCTTCGAATTGCGGCGCCTCGCCGTCCCGTGGCACCGGGGCGATCATCATCACGCCCTCACCGAGGCGCAGGGCCGTCTCGACCGAGTCCGCGAGGCGAGTGGCGTCGGGGCGCTCGGTGGTCGGGGTCGCGGGCGCGTCGGAGGCGGTCGCGCTCTGGCCGACGGGAGAACCCTCGCCGGCCGCCAAGGCACCCTCGTCCGCCACCGAGGCCTCTTCGCGATGGACCACGAAGCGATCGACCACGACCTCGATCGTGTGGCGCTTGTACTTGTCGAGCTGCCTCGTTTCGGCCAGATCCATCATCTCGCCGTCGACACGAACCCGGGCGTAGCCCTGGCGTCGGATCTGGTCGTATTCGCGATTGCCTTCCGTCTTGCGGTCCTTGATTACCGGGCCCAGGACGAGCAGGCGCGTTCCTTCAGGCAGGTCGTAGATCTGGTCGACGATCTGCTGCACGCTCTGGCGCTGGATCTCGCGCCCGCACGTCGGGCAGTGCGGATGGCCTATCCGCGCGAACAGCAAGCGCAGATGGTCGTAGATCTCGGTAACGGTCCCGACGGTCGAACGTGGGTTTCGGCTGGCGCCCTTCTGGTCGATCGAGATGGCCGGACTCAGGCCGTCGATCTGATCGACATCCGGCTTCTGCATCTCGCCGAGGAACTGGCGGGCGTACGCGGACAGGCTCTCGACGTAGCGGCGCTGGCCTTCGGCGTAGATCGTGTCGAAGGCGAGGCTGCTCTTGCCGGACCCGGACAGGCCGGTGATCACCACGAGCCGGTCGCGCGGCATCGACACCGTGACGTTCTTGAGGTTGTGTTCGCGGGCCCCGCGGACGACGAGATGTTCCTGTGGCATACCTCGCCATTGTAGAGCAGCGCGCGGAAACAGAACAGACGTTCGTGCACGATTGGCGCGCCGGGCGCGGCTTGGAGAGGCAGCCGCGGCGCGGCGACGGTAGGTCCGATCCGCCGGCGCCCTCCATTTATTCGTTGAGCGACTGGTATCGAAGGGCGGGGCCGCTCGGAGCAGGCGAGCGGGGGTCGTGGCCGGATCCTGGCATGCATCTGAGCGTGGACGCGACCATGAAGCGGCCATCTCATACGCAAACTCGACGGCTCGAGCCTCCTAAACGTGGATAAGAGTCGCCCCGCGCATGAGTGGGAGGGTCCGCCCCGGCGGCGACCTGCCCTACCCCGAATACTCCGGCTGGGCCCGAAGGAGTTCGGAACTGGCTGCCGACCCGGGCGTGAGCATCAGTCGCGCCAACCCTTGGCCAGCTCGGGCAAAGCCTCGCGCCACGAACTTCCCGCGCGGACCGATGCAAGAGCCAAACCCTCACGCAGGCCGGCGCGCGACACCTGCAGAACGGGACGGCCAGCTCGGTCGAGCACTGCCTCCAGAATCGCCACGCCAGCGGGCAGGAGCCTGGCCCTCCAGGCGTTGATGCGGCGTCGCGTCGCGAAACGCACTGAAGTCTCGTCCTCGAGCTCGGCCATCACCCGGGCAAGCCTGTCCACCGACAGCATCCGGTCGAGCGCGGCCCCGCCGGCCACTTTGGCCAGGTTGCGCGCGGAGCCGCCCACGGCGACCAGTTCCGAGTCGTAATCGGGCTGGCCATCCAGCGCCGACCGCGCGGCGATTCTCAGCGAGGCGATTTCCTGGGCTCGAGGCGGGTCGCGCCTAACGTGATCCGATGTCAGCCGCGCCGTCCCCAGCCCGACTCCCCATGCCCGTGCCGGGCGTCCAGGCTCCAGGAGGACGCAGTCCGTACTGCCCCCGCCGACGTCCACCAGAAGCTGCCTTCGAGTTACGCGGCGCCCCGCTCGCGCTCCCACGGTCATGAGGAAGGCTTCGTCCTCGTGGCTGAGCACGTCCAGCGTGACGCCGATCCGCCGCTCCAACTCGGCGGATGCGCGTTCCGAGTCGACGGCCCGACGCAGGGGCTCGGTGCCTACGACTCTGACGTCGCTCGCGCCCAGGCGCCTCGCCCTGGCCACGTAGTCCCCGATCGTGGCGACCAATCGGTCGCGGTGGGCTCCGATAGCCCCGCCCCGATCGACTATCGGCCCGAGACCGAAATACGTGGAGCGATCCCCCAACTCCACGATCGAGTCCCCATCCACCAGGGCCACGAGCATGTGGACCGAGTTGGAACCAACGTCGATGGCTGCGCGGACCGACCCGCGCCGCGTGGAATGGGCATGGGGAGCGGCCTTCGTGCGCTCGTCGCGGGCTTTTCGGCCGCCGGAGCGTTCGTAGCCAGGCTGGTGCATGGTCCGAGCCTGGCGCAGGCCTGTTATCCGTTCATGAGCCCCGTGTTAACGTCGGTCAAACGGCTCGATCATCGAGGAACTCCACGTCGCCGGTTTCGACCTTGTAGATCGCGCCGACGACGGTGAGCCGGCCGGCGTCCACTCTGCGCCGGATCGGGAGAGACAAAGAGAGCAGCTGCTCGGTGGTCCGGGAGACGTTGGTGCGTACGGCTTCGCCCCACGGGTCGGTGGACGACGAGTCGCGCTTCCAGCCGAGGTTGTTGCGGATCGAGGCTAGCAGCAACGACAGGCTGAGCGAGCCCGTGGCGTCGGGCGGCGCCTCCGCTCCGGCCGGCAGCCGGGCCATCGCTGCGGCTACCCCGCCACATTGGGTGTGGCCCAGCACGACGATGAGCGGGCATTCCCACCGGGCCAGCGCGTACTCGATTGTGCCGATCTCGGCGTTGCCGGCGACGTTCGCGGCGACGCGGATGACGAAGAGCCGCCCGACGGTCTCGTTGAAGACGGTTTCCGGCGGCACGCGGCTATCCGAGCAGCCGAGCACGACGGCGTAGGGGCTCGCGACTGCCAGAGATGCGGTAACGGCGGCGGGATTGGCGGTGTGGGCGATTGCGTCGAGGAAGCGGGCGTTCCCGGCGCGAAGCCGAGCCAGGCCGCCCTGCCCGGTGTTCGATCCCCTGCCGGACGACTCGACCATGCGATCTCCCTCCTCGCTTACGCGCAGGAGCATACGCCCCGTTCCTGCGCGACGTCCGGTACCATCCGACGACCTGGCCCTGCGGCCAGCCGGCAGAGGAAGAGCGACGATGAGCGGGGAAATGGCTGCTGCTGCGGAGGAACGGCCGCCGGAGGCCGTGGCTGACTCGCGGCGGAAGCTGGTCGGCGACGGGATGGCGATCGCCGCTTACGCCTTCCCGGTTGGGCTCGTATTCGGGCTGGCCGCGCTGCAAGCCCACTACTCGCTCATCGATGTCGTGGCCAACTCCGTGGTGGCATTTGCGGGCGGCGCGCAGTTCGCTGCCGCGGGCATGGTCAAAGACGGCGCCTCGTGGCTGGCGATCGCAGGCGTGACCTTGCTGGTCAACGCCAGACACCTCCTCTACTCGGCTGCGACGGGGCCCTACACGGCGGCCCGGTCGCGCAAAGAGCGGGTCTTGATGGCGCACTTCCTGACCGACGAGACTTTTGCGCTGTCTCTTGCCCACTTCCGCCGCATCCGCGCCTTCGACGCGCCCGGCTACTGGATCGCGGCGATGGCGATCTTCATCCCGTGGACCACCGGCTCGGCTCTCGGTTACGTGGCCGGCGGAGCGGTGGACGTAAACCGGCTCGGCCTGGACGTCGCTTTCCCGGCCGCGATGGCCGGCCTATCGCTCGGCATGGTGTCGGGCCGGCGCGACGTCGCCGCCGCACTCGGGGCGGTTGCGGTGGCTGTGCCTCTTGGACTCGCCGCCGGCGCGTCAGTGGGGTTGGTGGCGGGCGCGATAGTCGGGCCGCTCATCGGCCTCGCGATGCCGGAAGCTGGCGGCGGCGCCGGTACGGTCGACGCGGCCGCCGGGACCGGTAGCGTAGATGGAGCTGGGCCAGCGCACGAGCGCGCTTCGGAAGCGGGCCTGCCGTGAGCCTCAGTCTCGGTCTTGTGCCCCTCGCGTTCCTCATGTGGCTAGCGACGTATCCCTCCAGGGCGCTGCCGATGCTGGCTCCCGGGATCGAGCACCTCCCACCGCGGGCCGTCGCCTACTTGCGGCTCTCGGGGCCGTCGGCGCTGGCGGCGCTGGCGGCAGTCAACTGCCTACTCACGTCCGACAAGCCGGCCCGGCTGCTGCTTGGCATCGAGCCCGTCGCGGTAGCGGTTTGCGTCGTGGTTGTGTGGCGAACCCGAAGGCTTCTCCCGGGCGTGGTGGCCGCGGTTGCGGTCGTCGCGGTCGCGAGGGCGGCAGGCATCGGATGAGCGGCGCGCAGCCGGTCGAACTCGCGCCGGAGAGCGGTCGCCCCCCGGACGGCGGTCGCGCCCCGGACGGCGGTCGCTTCCCGGACGGCGATCGCGCCCCGGCCGCCGGACACACGGCCGGCCGCGGGGCCGGACGGGCCGTCGGGCCATCCCTCCGGCTGGCGCGAGCCTCGGTGGCCGCGGCGTTCGTCGCCAACGGCGTCATGTTCGGATCGTGGGCGGCCCGGATTCCAGCCGTCAAGGAGCAGGCCGGGCTCGATTCCGTCCACCTGGGCTTCGCCCTGTTTGCGGCCGGAATCGGGGCCATCCTGGCGATGCCCGCCGCCGGCGCCCTGGCCGGCCGCGTGGGGACCCACGCGATGACGTCCGGAACGCTGCTCGGCTGCTCCGCCCTCATGCCTCTGCTTGCGGTCGCGCCTTCGTTCGTGGAGCTCTTCGGGATCCTGCTGGCGTTCGGCGCCTTCCAGGGCTCGATGGACGTCTGCATGAACACCAACGGCCTGGCGGTGGAACGGGCCGGAGGCCGGCCGATCCTCTCGCGCTTGCACGCGGCCTGGAGCATCGGCTCCTTTAGCGGCGCCTTCCTCACGGCAGTCGCGATCCAGATCGGACTCAGCCTGCTGAGCCAATTCCTGCTACTGGCCGCGGGTCTCGCCGTGACGGCCCTCGTGCTGACTCGCACGATGCTCCCCGACGTCCGCCGCGGCGAGGGTCCCTCGTTCCGGCGCCCGCCCCGTCGCGTGGTGGCTCTAGGTCTGCTCGCGTTTGCCGGGTTGATGGCCGAGGGTTCGGCCAGCGACTGGGGCGGCGTCTTCGTGAAGGATTCGTTGGCCGGCACGGCTCAAGAAGCCGCGATAGCGCTCGCCGCCTTTGCGGCTGCCATGGCGACGGCGCGATTGGTCGGCGACCACCTGGCCGCGCGCTGGGGCTCTGCTCGGGTGGTTTCGTGGGGCGGCGCCATCGCCGCCGTCGGGCTTGGTGGAGCCATCGTCGTGGCCAGTCCGATCGCCGCCATCGTCGGCCTTGCCTTCATGGGCATGGGCCTAGCGGCCATAGTCCCGACCGTGTTCCGCGCCGGCGGGTCGCAGCCTGGCATATCCTCGGCCGTGGGCATCGCGGCGGTCTCGACGATGGGCTACGCAGGCGGCCTGGCGGGCCCACCGCTGATCGGCTCGGTGGCCGGGATCACCGGGTTGAGAATCGCGCTCGGGGGCGTAGCCGCGCTCCTGGTGTTGCTCGCCCTGACGGGACCGCGAGCGCTCGGTTCCGCCGGCGACGCGCCGGGTCGGCCGGCCGCCGGCCCGGGGGCGTAGCGGCTACAAACCCGTCACGAGCAGCGTCATCGATTCTGGAGGCAGGGTGACGTTACCTCCGGGAGCGAGCGGCGTTTTGGCGACCTGCGCGGCGTTGTGGCCGGCGTCGAAGAGCCAAGTTTCACCCGAATCGGCGGTCGTTCCTCCGAGCACGGTGAGAGGCTTCGTCGCCGCGGTCGAACCCAGGTTCACGATCATGATCGTGAGCGTTCCATCGGCCCGCCTGGCGGCATAGACCGACACGAGCGGATCGTCCGAGGCCGACCGAACCAGCTCCGTCCCGAAGCGCTGGTACATCAGGTAGTCGTAGTAGATCGGATGGGGTGCATCCAGCCCGAGAATCCCCCAGTCGCCGGCAAGGGCGAACTGGGCGACGATGTCGACCTTCTGGCGTATGAGACGACCCAGAACGTCGCCGAACCAGATCGCGTTGTAGTGCGAGTCCATGGTCGCCTCGCCGGCCTGATTATCGGCCCAACTCGAGTTCAGTTCGGTAACGGCGACGGGCAGGTCGCGGCCGAGCTGCGTCCGGACCACGGTCTTCAATGCCGGAATTATCGAATCCCACTCCGGCGGGTTGGCCCGCAAGTCCGCGATGCTCGGTGGCCCCGACGTCGTGCTTGCGGGAAACGCATAACGGTGGATCGAAACGATGTCCACCAGGTCGCCGTTGGCCTTCAGGAACGTCGAGAGCCAGTCGGTTCGGGCCTGCAAATATGAAGAACCGTTGGTGTTTCCGACGAACTGGCTGATGTCCGGCCCGATCAACTTGATCTTGGGATCGACGGCTCGCATAGCCAATGCAAATGAACGCCAGTCCGTGTCGTATTGGGAGACTGAGTAACCGGTGAGTCCGTTGGCCTCGTAAAGATCGGGCTCGTTCCCAATGCCCCAGTATTTGACGCCATATCCCATCGTCACGTTGGCATATTTCACGAGATCGGCAGCCTTCTGTGCCGTGCCGCCTTTGAGCCGGACCACGATGCGCGGCTCTGCGCCGACCTTGCGGCAGAAGGCGATGAAGTCGTCGATCTGGAATTGCTGCAGATCGTTCTCGTCGCCCCAGTTGCCACCGGGGAAGCTCAGCATCGTCAGTTTGGCAGCGGTAATCTGATCGTCGAGGATCGGGTTGACCACGAGCCAGGGCCCGTCGTTCGTGCCGTAGACATACGGGCTTATGACGCCGAGGTCCGCACCGGCGTCCACGAACAGACCGGGGGTCGGCGAGGGGGCGGCGGTGGGCAGCGGCGTTGGAGATGGAGTGGCGCGCGGCGTCGGCGACGAAGTCGACGTCTGGCCGCATCCCGAGAGGATCAACACAAGCACCGATCCTAGCGCGACGGCTCCGCGCGATCTGCTGCTAGCTCGCACGACGGGCCATCCAGTAGCTCCAAACGTCCAGGTCGGGCGCAGCGTAGCCGCTCGCCGAGAGGACCGTGCAGATCTGCGTGCGATGGTCGTTGCCGTGGTGGAGCGCCTGAGCCACGACCAGGTTCGTGGCGTGCGGCAACTCGGGCCGGTCGCGGCGGGCCGGCAGCGTGACGTCAAGATCGTCGATCCGGGACAGCACGACCCGCCAGCGGACCGCCTGATCGCGCCCGGCGTCGGCGAGCTCGTCTAGGGAGCGGACGGGATCCGGCCCCGTCCGCGGGGGCGGCGGCGTGCCCTCGAGGTAGCTCAGGTAGCGACCATCCGCGCCGAGCAGGTGCGAGAGCGTTGCCAGCACCTCCCCGTAGACGCCGGGAGCGCTGGCGGTCAGCGCGGCTTCGGGCAGGTTCCGCAGATGCTCGATCAGCTGCTCCGTGGCCCAGGTGTGGTGCTGGAACGCCTCACTCAACGGGTCCATCTGGCTGGTGGCTCCTTTGTCGGCGGCTACCGGCGTCGCCGGCCCCTGGGGGCCCGCGTTCCGGTGCGCTTGATCACGTTCGGGGTGACGGTATGGTCCCACGTCGGACGGTCGAGCCACTTGACGGTCCAGCCGTCGTCCTCGTGCTCGTCGCGGATGCCGGGCAGCCAGCTCGAGGCGGTGGCTGCGGCCGCGTCTTCATCCGATTCTGTGGCGGCGACGATGCGCACCTCCGTGACGTCCAGTGCGGTCGCGTCCAGCTCCACGTCGGCGGGTTCGCCACGCCGTCGCCGCTCGGCCTGGCGGACCGGCTTGATCGTCCTGCCGGACCGCGCCGGAGCCTGGTGCGGGGAGATCTGACCGGTCGGTCGAGCCTTGCCGGCCTTCTCCGCCGCCCGGGCGACCACGGCCGAGGCGTCCTCCTCGAGCACACGCAGCCGGATCTCCTGGACCTCGTCCCTGAGCGCGGCGGCTCTTTCGAATTCGAGGTCGCGAGCGGCCTGGCGCATCTCCGCCTCCATCTGCGCAACGAGCTTCTCGACCTGCTCCTTCGCCATCGCCGAGAGGTCGCGCTCGTGGCCGGGCGCCCCGCCGCCGCCATATGCGCCATGAGCCTCCGCAACCGCCCGCAGCCGATCGTTGATGTCGCGGATGCCCTTGACGATCGTCACCGGCTCGATGCCGTGCTCGCTGTTGTGACGCTCCTGAACGGCGCGGCGTCGGTCCGTCTCGCCGATCGCGGCCTTCATCGAGTCGGTCATCCGGTCGGCGTACATCACGACCTCGCCGTCGATGTTGCGCGCCGCCCGTCCGATCATCTGCACAAGTGACCAGGCGCTCCGCAGGAACCCTTCCTTGTCGGCGTCGAGGATCGCGACAAGCGTTACTTCGGGCAGATCGATGCCTTCGCGCAGCAAGTTGATGCCGACGATCACGTCGTAGACCCCGAGCCGAAGGTCGCGGAGGATCTGGACCCGCTCCAGCGTGTCGACTTCCGAATGGAGGTACTGGACCTTCACGCCCAGCTCGTGCAGGTAGTCGGCCAGATCTTCGGCCATCTTCTTCGTCAACGTGGTCACGATCGAACGTTCGCCCTTTTCGACGCGACCGCGTATAAGTTCGAGCAGATCGTCTATCTGGCCTTCGGTAGGCTTGACCGTTATGTGTGGATCGACTACGCCGGTCGGTCGTATTAGTTGCTCGACCACCTGCTCGCTTCGTTCGAGTTCGTATGGGCCCGGCGTGGCGCTCATGTATACGACTTGATTCACGCTGGTTTCGAATTCCTCGAATGTCAGCGGCCGGTTGTCGAGCGCCGATGGCAGACGGAAGCCGAAATCGACGAGGATCTCTTTGCGCGTTCGATCGTTCTTGTACATGCCCACGACCTGAGGTATGGACATGTGGCTCTCGTCGACGACCAGCAGCCAGTCGGGCGGGAAGTAGTCGAGCAGCGTCCATGGGCGCGAGCCGGCGTCGCGGCCGGAGAGGTGGCGGGAGTAGTTCTCGATGCCGGTGCAGTAGCCCAGCTCGCGGATCATCTCGAGGTCGAAGGTGGTGCGTTGCCGGAGCCTGGCTCCCTCCAGCTCTCGACCCTGGGCCTCCAGCTCGCCGACCCGGACTTCCATCTCCTCGTCGATCGCCTTGACCGCCGCCATCAGCTTGTCCTTGGGAGTGACGTAGTGAGTGGCTGGGTAGACGTTGACCTCCTTGCGCTCGGCCAGCAGCTCCCCGGTGAGCGGGTCCAGTTCGGTGATGCGTTCTACCTCGTCGCCGAAGAACTCGACCCGAACGAGACGGTCCTCAGCCGCGGGAATCAACTCCAGGGTGTCGCCGCGGACGCGGAAGCGGGCCCGGGTTAGTGCGGCGTCGTTGCGCTGGTACTGGAGATCGACGAGGTGGCGCAGCACAGCGTCGCGGCGGTATTGCCCGCCGACCCGCAGCCGCAGGATCGTGGCCCCGTAGTCGACCGGGGCGCCCAGGCCGTAGATGCAGCTCACGCTCGCGACGATGATCACGTCCCGCCGCTCGAAGAGCGCCTTTGTGGCGGCGTGGCGTAGCTTGTCGATCTCGTCGTTGCGGCTCGAGTCCTTCTCGATGTACGTATCCGAGCGCGGCAGATAGGCCTCGGGCTGGTAATAGTCGAAATAGCTGACGAAGTACTCGACGGCGTTGTCCGGGAAGAACTCCCGAAACTCGGAGTACAGCTGCGCGGCCAGCGTCTTGTTGTGGGCCAGCACGAGCGTGGGCTTCTGGTGCCGCTCGATGACTTGCGAGATCGTGTAGGTCTTGCCCGAACCGGTGACGCCGAGCAGCGTCTGATGACGCAGCCCTTTGGCCAGGCCTTTGCTCAGTTTCTCGATGGCATCGGGCTGGTCGCCGGTCGGCTTGAAGTCGGCGACGAGCCGGAAATCGGGCACTTCGACCTCGTCAGCGTGGGCGTCGAGTATACCGCGCAGCGGCCCAATAGCACGGGCGTTCTAGTGCCGGGGGGCAGGCGCAGCTCCGCGGGCACGTTCCAGGCCTCCCGGCGCGTTTCTGCAGATTTCCCGCGTGGCGGCATAATGCAGCGATCTAGCGCGGCAGACCCGGCTCGCGGGGTCTTCGGAGAGTTGAACGGCCGCAGGTGTCCCTCCCACGCGCTGCGCGGCGTTGGAAACGGTCGATCCGGGCGCCAGGTGCCCCAAAGTTCCGCCCACATCCTGAATAGCGTCCGCACGGCGCGAATCTTGCAGAAACCGCAGGAACGGGGCCCTGCGACGGACTCCGCTACTCGAGACTCGGTGCGTCGGTTGCAGCCAGGCGCCAACAACGGGACGTCACGGGGTCAGGTCGCCGACGAACACCTCACCTGACGTGGCAAGCACGACCCGATCGCCGAGGCCGGCGACGTGCGTGTTGAGGTAGAAGCCAAGGATCAGTTTGGGGTCATCGGCGAGCAGTCGCCAGGTCAATCCATCGCTGGAGATCCATACGTTCGCCGCTGGCGCCGGTACCGGCGCCGCCGTCGGCCCACCCAAGCCGAAGGTGACCACGCCCTGGCCCGTGTAGTTCGCGCCGATCGCCACCAGTGAATCGCCGACGACGGTCACGTCGCCGAAGCCCGTCGCGGCCTGCCTGGCGGATGCGGTCGCTTTGACCCAGGTTCGACCGTCGGTAGACGACCATGACGTTGGGACGAGGCTTCCAACGCTGCCTTTTGGGTCCAGGTAATCCCCTACCGCCACGACGCGTCCGCCGAGCGCCGTGATAGCGAGAGGCCCGAAACCGACGAAGTCCTGCGTTGTCTTCTCCCAGGTTCGCCCATCGGCCGAAGTCCAGATGGACGAAGACAGCACGAGCCCATCCGATTGGGCGATCGCCGCAAAGCCGCCCTTCCAGGCTGTGACTGCCATCGGAGCGTAGCCCGACGAGTCGGGCAGGACGACCTGGCTCCAGTTATTGCCGTCCGCGGAGAACCAGGCGTACATCTGGTTCACGGTCTGATCCGCCGCGCCCCCACTCACGGGCACCCGCCAGTCGCCGATCGCGACGATGGCCCCGGGCCGGGCGGCGACCCCGGCCATCCTGGCCAGCGCCGCGGTTCCGACCTGCGCCTGCGTCCACGTCCGGCCGTCCGTCGAATGCCAGGCCGTCGGTATCGTGGTCTCGGTCTGATCACTCGAGACGCCGCCCACGACGATCAGACCGCCCTGGCCGTCGCTCGAGATGCCCTGTGGGAAAAACCTCCCTGACTTCTCGAAAGCCCCGGGCGCCGAGACGGGCTCCCAGTTGGTGCCGTCAGGCGACGACCAGACCTCCGTGGTTTGCGTGCCACCCGCCGGTGCAGTGCTCCCAACCATGAAGAGCTTCCCGCCTGCCGTCGCCAGGTATGGCCCGAACATGAAACTGGTTCCGGGCACCTGAACGGCCGGCCGCCACGCGATCTCTGAGCCTGAGGACACTGTGCTTTGAGTTGGCCGGAGGACGACGACCGTCAAGAGCCCGACGGCGAGGACTGCCGTGAATGCCAGCGCGACCATCCCGCCGAAGGCACGGCGCGGCCGCGCCAACCCCCACAGCCGGCTCCGCCCGGTGGCTTCGGGCGGGATGCTAGCCCGAATTCGGTCGGACCGGACGGCCTGCTGCAGCCCCCCCGGCGGTTCCGGGCTCGGGGCAGCTCGGAAGCGGGCCGCAAGCCACGCTTCGAGTTCGGTGTCATTCATGGCGCTACCTCGCGAATTTCGTGCCCTGCGTCGCGCTCCAACCGCTTTCTCATGGCGGCCACCGCGTGGTGCAAGCGTGACTTGACAGTGCCGAGCGGCCAGTCGAGCCGTTCGGAGATCTGCTCGAGCGAGAGGTCCTGCCAGAAGCGGAGCACGACGACGACCCGCTGGTCCGCGGTCAGCGCCTCGAGAGCCGCCTCGATCTCGTCGCGGGCCAGGAAATCGCGGAAAGGATCGTGCCCCTCGATCTCCAGGCTCGCTTCGAGGTCGACGATCTGCACGACTCGGCGGCGACGCAGGCGATCGCGGCATGTGTTGACCAGAATGCGGTCCAGCCACGCGTCGAAGGAAGCCGTATCGCGCAGCGTGCTCCGCGCTCGCCAGGCCCTGGCCATCGCTTCCTGGGTCGCGTCCTCGGCATCTGAGGCGTTGCCGAGCAGATAGCCTGCCAGGCCGTATGTGCGTCGGAGTGCAGCGTCGCTCAACGCGGCGAAGGCCGCGTCGGTTGGTTTGGATCCCTCAGGCGTCGTCATCAACGCCACTCTGCCACCGCCACAGTCTCGCACCCCGTCGGCTCCAGGTTTGACCGCCAGCGTCGCGGTCCCTCAACACCCAAGACGAACGACGAGCCCGATAGGTTCTCGGCGCTTGCACACGGTTGTTCGTGCCGGTTCATCTGGTGGCGATGGGCGTCGCTTCTGCCTGCTGGTTGGGCGATTTCGACCCGACGACCGGATTCCCGCTCGGCGTGTCCACCTGGTGGACACACGCGACGAGTTCTGTCGGGAAGGCTTCGCGACTTGTCGGTTCTGCCCGGATCTGGGTACCGGTTCGGGCTGGAGGGACCGGATTGGGTGCTCGCTAGGAGCCGCGCGCCCGGGATATGGCCCGACCCGGGCAGATTCGACGACCTTGCGGCCTCGCGCTGGGGTCACTGGTCACATATGCCCAGAGGGTGGGCACTGGACCGGGGCGAGGAGGTCTGCGGTCGCGAATGTCGCCAGATCCGGGCAACAGCGCCTCGCCGCACTCCTACGAGAGGCCGAACGAGTCCCGCGCCGCGTCGGCCAGCCAGGCTCCGATCGCGAGGGACGCGGTGGCGGCCGGCGACGGGGCGTTCTGGACGTGCAGGACGTGGGCGGATCCGCCGATGGCGAAGTCATCGACCATGCGGCCGCCGATATCGATGGCCTGGGCGCGGACGCCCGACGGACCGGGCAGGAGGTCGGCCTCGGTCAGCTCGGGGATGTGGCGCTGCAACGCCCCCAGGAAGGCCCGCTTGCTGTAGTCGCGCCACATCTCGCCCACGCCGGCGGAGAGATTCCGGCTCGCCAGCCGCAGGAAGCCGCGATTCCCGAGGATTCGCACCAGCTCGATGGGGTCGACGTCGCGGCGGCGGTAGCCTTCGCGGGCGAAGGCCAGCACCGCGTTCGGCCCGGCCCAGACCTCGCCGTCGATCCTCCGCGTAAAGTGCGCGCCGAGGAACGGGAAACGCGGGTCCGGCACGGGGTAGATCAGGCCACGCACGAGCCGCGCCGCCTCCGGCCGCAGTACGTAATAGTCGCCGCGGAACGGCACGATCCGCGGACCCCGCGTCCCGGTCATTGCCGCCAGCCGGTCGGCCTGCAGACCGCCGCAGACGATCACGTCGCGAGCCGCGATCGGCCCGCCTGTCGTCTCGAGCACGCGCTCGTCGGCCATCTCGCGGATCGCAGTCACTTCGCGCTCGAGGAGGATCGTCCCGCCGGCCTCTCGGATCTCGTCGGCCAGCGTGGCGGCGACCAGGCGGTAGTCGATCACACCCGTCTCCGGCGACCAGAGCGCCGCGACGCCCGCGACGTGCGGTTCGATTTCCCGTATGCGCTCCCGATCGAGCAGCTCCGCGCCCGGGACGCCGTTGGCCTGAGCACGCTTCAGCAGATCGGCCAAACGCGGCCGCTCAGCCTCGTCGACCGCGACGATCAACTTCCCGGAATGCTCGAACGGAATGCCGTGCTGGCGGGCGAACTCCTCGAGCTGGGCCTTGCCCGCCCGGCACATCGCCGCCTTGCGCGAGCCCGGAGCGTAGTAAACGCCGGCATGGAGGACACCCGAGTTGTGCCCGGTCTGGTGAGCCGCGACGCGCGTTTCCTTGTCGACCACGACCAGCCGCAGGCCCGGGTGAGCGATCAGTAGCGCGCGGGCGGTGGCCAGGCCGACGATTCCCGCCCCGACGACGGCGATATCCGCGCGTTCGCTCGCCACAGCCCGCCTCCTACCAGACGAAGCCCGAGCCGCCCGAGTCCCGGATCGCGCGGACCATGGCCGCCTGCGTGATCACGTGGATCTGGCCGTTCTGGTTGCCGCCGCGGTTGTCGCACGAGCGTCCGCAGGTGTCGATGTAGGTGTAGGTCGGTGGGTTCGCGGCGTTGTCGTAGCCGACGATCGTGACGCCGTGCTGGATGTGCGGCGTGGCGGGGCCGGCCTGCCAGTTCGGCAGCTCGAACGAATCCACGGCGGCGATTACCGGCACCCCGTCCCGACCGACGTCGAGCATGACCGCCATCTGCAGGTCGCGAGCCAGCGTCGGATCGACGTTCGTGACCGAGGTGTACCAGGCGTCAGCCCAGCCGCTCGGGTCGTGGCCGGAGACCTCCCAGTTGATCGCCATCAGGATGCTCCGCGGCGATGCGCCGCGCGTCGGATAGAGCGGATGGCCCTTCTGGTCGGTGAAGACGTCGATACCGGTCGAGGCCCAGCCGGGCGGCTGCGCGGCCATCGCGAGGTACATCATGTAGCCGCGGCCGTTGGCCCGATAACCGCTGGCCGTGTCCGTGCCGGACCAGTACGTCCCGAGTGGCTGTATCGCACCCGCCGGAATTGCGAAGCTCGGGCCGGCGGCCGGCCACGCCACCGCCTCGGCCGCGTAAGGATCGAGGAAGTAGCCGGCAGTGCCGGTGACGTTGGGTCGGCCCGTCAGCTGCTGCCAGTAATAGAGCGCCGCAGTCATCGTTCCCGGGCCGCATAGGTTCCAGTAGCTCTGGTCCGAGTAGCGATTGCCCTTGGCGTCAACGCCGCTGCCGGGCGGCTCGATGACCCAACGAGTCCAGCCGAAATCGAGGGTCCTGGCGGCCGCCACCGGGGCGCCTGAGGCGCTGACCAACGGATTCGAGCCGGCGTCGAGGAGGCCGATCCTGCCATCGTGCAGGTTCACGCGGCCGGATGCCTTGAGGCTGAGCCAGTCGGACGACTGCTCGGCCAGGGGACGCCGATCGTCGACGAACGAGAAGTCGAACTCGCCGGTGGCCGATCCGGCCTGGCCGGGGCCGGGGGACGGCGCTGCCAGCACGTCCAGGGCGTAGAAGGCGGGTGGGGTTGGCGCCGCCGTCGGCGCGGCGGTCGCGGTCGGGGCTGGGGAAGCCTTGGGCTGGGCGGAAGCGGTTCGACTGGCGACTGCAGTCGGGACGAGGGATGCGATCGGGTCGAGCGACGGTGTGGGCGCGGCGGAGTCGGTCGGCACGAGCGGTATCGTGGGCGATGCGGCAGTGGGGTCGATCGAGGCGATCCGGCCGATCGAGAAGGTCAGCCCGAGCGAAGCCCTGGCCGTGTCAGCTCCCCCACCGGGCCACCGGACAAGGAGCCCGGCGGTGACAAGAACGAGCAGGAGACCTGCCGCTCCCCAGGGGACGAATCGCCGCCAGATCGATCTCACGCGACCGATTGTACGGGTGTGTGCACGAGGCTCGGCTCGCCGAGTGTGGGCGCCGATGCCGCCCGACGCGTTTCGGAAAGATTCCCGCAGGGCGGGAGCTATGCAGCGACTCCCAGCGCGACGAGCAGCATGGCTCGCTCTGCACGGACGAATCGCGCACCGCCGAGCCTGCGGGCCACCTCAACCCGCACGAATCGCGCTGGGCCGAGCGAGCCGATCACCCGCGCCGGAAGCCACCTGTGGACGTAAGCCACTTCGGACCCCACCGGCTCCGGTTGGCTCCTGAATAACGTGCCGGAGGCGGGAATCTTGCAGGAACCGCGCGCCCCGGGCAGAGGTTGGGGGCCGCGGGGCGACGTCGCTCTGACGCCGGGCCGCGTCGCGGTGCCGCGCCCGTGCCGCGCCCCGCCGGACCGCTCGTGTCGCGCCCCGCCGGACCGCTCGTGTCGCACCCGGGACCGCTCGCCCCGCTCGTGCCGCCACAGCCCCGCTCCTACCAGACGAAGCCGATCCCTGCGATGTCCAGGAGAGCCTGGACCATCGCCGCCTGCGAGATCGTGTGTGTGCCGCCGTTCGTGTTGCCGGCGCGCCCGTTGCAGCTCCGGCCGCAGGTGTCGATGTAGGTGTAGGTGGGCGGGCTCGCGGCGTCGTCGTAGCCGACGATCGAGATTGCGTGGCGGGTGTGCGGCGTGGCGGATCCGGTCTGCCAGTTGGGCAGCTCGTGCGTATCTGCCGCGGCAACCACCGCCACGTGGTCGCGGCCGACGTCCATCTCGACCGCCTCGTGCAGGTCCGTGGCCAGGGTCGGGTCGCCTTTCGTGACGTAGACGTACCAGGTGTCCCCCCAACTCGCCGCGTTGGGCCCGGCAATCTCCGAGTTCAGCGCGACGGCAATGCCACGCGGCGAGGCGCCGCGCGTGGGGTACATCGGACCGCCGTCGGACGACGTGAACACGTCAACGCCGGTGGCGAGCCAGCCGGGCGGCTGCACATTCATGGCCATGTACATCACGAAGCCGCGGCCGTTGGCCACGTAACCACTGAGCGTGTCGCGGCCGGACCAGTAGGTGCCCAGGCGCGCCCCGCCACCGGACACCGCGACGGTCGGGCCGGGAGAAGGCCAAGCGACACCGGCAGCGGCGTATGGATCGAGGAAGTAGCCGGACGTGCCGGTGATGTTGGGGTGGCCGACGAGCTGTTGCCAGTAGTAGAGGACCACTGTCGCCGCCGCGGGGCCGCACAGGTTCCAGTAGGTCAGGTTGGAATAGCGATTGCCCTTCTCATCGGTGCCGTAGCCCGGCGGCTCCACGATCCGGCCGGTCCAAGCGACGTCGAGCGTGTAGCTGGCCGGGACGAGCTTGCCCGAAGCGGGCACTGTAAGTGGATCGGCGTTCACGGGCAGGGCGACGATTCGCCCATCGACCAGAGCCACGAGACCGCCGGCTTTGAGCGCGAGCCAGTCGGAGGCATGCACCGGCGTGGGTCGTGAGGGATCGAACCGGGGAAAGCCACTGAGGCCGCTCGGCGTCGGGCCGAACGGCACTGATGGATCCGGCGCCACCAGGTCGAGCGGCTGGAAGCCAGAGGCGTAACTCGGGACGGTCGTCGGGCCGAACGAGGGCGAAACGGACTGCGAAAGCTCAAGGGTCGGAGTCGCAAGATTGTCCGACGACGCCACAGCTACGTCGGCGGAAGACCCAGGCGGCGTCGGGCTGGACCCAACACCGGAATCGGCTGGCGACCCCGCGATGGACCAGGCGATCGTGACCGCCAGGACGAGGACGAGCGCGGAAGCGGCGGCGAGCTTGCGAGGGTAGGAGATACGGGACGGCATTCGAGCCTGATTGTACGAGCCTGCCCTCCACAGCTTCCCTGAAAGGGGCAGGCGAGGACGCCGCCCGATCAGCGCTGCTTGGCCAAAGCCTCGTCCAGCGCCTGCCGCACAGCTCGCTCGACTTCATCGCGCGGCCCATCCGTGCTGATCGTGCGCGTCGCGGCCGCTTGCCAGATCGGCTGAGACGGAGCTTGCGCCTCGATCCGCTGACGAGCGTCCGCCTCGGACATGCCCCGGCCGAGCAAGCGGGCAAGCTGCACCGGCGGCGCGCAGGTGATGAGCCAGACCTCGTCGCAGTGCTCGGCGTGGCCCGCTTCGACCAGCTTCACGGCTTCGAGCGCCATCGCTCGCGGCCCCTGCTCGTCGGCCTGGCGCACGATCCGCTCCAGCAGCTCGTTGATCGCCGGGTGGACGATCGACTCGAGGGCCGCAAGGCTCGCCGGGTCGGCGAAGACCAGACGTCCGAGCTCACGGCGATCGAGTGAGCCGTCGAGCAGTCGGAACCGCTCCCCGAAGCGCGCGAAAACGGCGGCCGTGACGGGCGTCCCCGGAGCCATGAGTTCGCGCGTGAGCCGGTCCGCGTCGACGATCACGACGCCGCGATCCGCGAGCCAGCCGGCCACGGTCGACTTGCCGGCCCCGATCGGGCCGATCAGACCGATCAGCAGGGTCTTCGTCGCAGGTGGATCGCCGGCAGGCTCCGTCACGGGGCCGATTCCTCCAGCTCGAGCCAGGCCTCTTCGGCCGCGGCGAGCGCCTCGTTCACGGTAGCCAACTCGCCGCTGACCCGGCGCAGCTCGACGAAGTTGCCGTGCACGCTCGGGTCCTGGAGCGCCGACTCTAGCAGGCGACGGCGGTCGACGAGATGCGCGAGATCCTCGTCCACCGCGACTTTGCGACGGCGGTAAGCCTCCTTGGATAGCTTGGTCGCAGCCCGCTTTTGCGCCGGAGTCAGGGGCGGTGAAGCGACCGCGGGGTCCGCCGGCCGCGCCGCGCCATTGCGAGCCGGGCCTCCGACCGCACCCCCCGGCCGCCGTCCGTTCGTCTTCGGCGGACGTCCGCCATGAAGCCGGTTGGCTTCCCTTTCGGCCGCAGCCTCGACCGTCCATCCATCCGCGACGGCCGCCCGCCAGGCGCGGTATCCGCCTTCGAACGGAACGGCCAGCCCGTCGTCGACCACCCACAGCAGGTCGCAGACGGTCTCGAGCAACCGCCGGTCGTGGCTGACGATAACCAGAGTCGCGTCGGTCGTGCCCATGAAGGTTTCGAGGGCTTCGCGCGCCGGAATGTCGAGGTGGTTCGTGGGCTCGTCGAGGAGTAGCAGGTTGGCCGGCAGCAGGAATAGCAATGCCAGCTCCAGCCGCGAGCGTTCCCCGCCGGAGAGCGCGGCTACTTCCTTCAGCGGGTCGTCGCCGCGGAACAGGAAGCGCGCCAGGTGGCTGCGCGCCGCTCCCTGGGTCAGCGGCATCTCGTCGAGGATCGCGTCGAGGACGGTGGCGCCGGGTATCGGAGCGTCGCGGAGCTGGGCGAGGTAGCTGAGCTGGACGTTGCGGCCGAGGTCGAGGGCGCCGTCGAGCGGCGGTAGCTCCCCGGCGATCGTGCGCAGGAGCGTGGTCTTGCCGGCTCCGTTGGGGCCGACGATGCCGACGCGGTCGCCGCGCCGCAGCTCGAGCCAGGGGACGGTGGCGACGGGGACTCGTTTCTCGCCGCGAGCCGCTCTCGCTTCGCCGCGGGCGCCGTTTCGAGCGCCAGACGCGCCGTAGCCTACGACCAGCCCTTCGGCATGCACCACCGACTCGTACGAGCGAGCCGGCGCTCCCCCGGCGAGCGCCTCGGTCGGCAGCCGCAGACGCGCATCGGCCCGGCGCTTCTCGACCGGCTCGAGAGCCTCTAGCCGGGCCTCGTGCTCGTGCATCTTGCCGTGTTTGCGCTGGTGGCGATATTGCTGGATCAGCTCCTGCTCGCGGACTATCTGGCCGGCGCGAGCCTCGGCCTCTTCGGCGCCGCGAAGGTCCCGTTCCTCTCGCTGGCGGTAGTAGGCCGAGTAGCTGCCACGGAACGGCGTGAGGCGTCGATCGCGCAACTCCCAGACCCGGGTCACGGTGGCGTCGAGGAACGCCCTGTCGTGGGAAGCCACGAGCAGCGTGCCGTGTCGCCGCCCGAGGTGTTCCTCGAGCCATTCCAGCGCGGCGAGGTCGAGATGGTTGGTCGGCTCGTCCAGGAGGAGCAGCTCCGGGTCGCCGAGCAGGAGGCGGGCCAGCGCCGCGCGGGTCTGCTCCCCGCCGGACAGGTTGGTCGGCTGCCGGTCCCACTGATCGCGCTCGAAGCCCAGGCCGGAGAGCGCCGCCTCGACCCGCTGGTCGAGCGAATAGCCGTCCTTCACCGCGAACTCGTGCTGATAGGCCTCGTATTCGGGTTCGGTCACCCGGCCTTCATGCTCGAGCTGTCGAAGGGTTCGTTCGAGCACCTCCAGCCGCCCGGCGCCCGCTCGAACCGCCTGACGCAGGCTCGGGGCCTCGATGAAGCCCGAATCGACGTGCGCTTCCTGCGGCAACAGGCCGAACGACAGGCCGCGTTTGCGATGGACCTCGCCCGCGTCGGGCTCGTCGAGGCCGGCCAGGAGCCGCAGCAGGGTCGTCTTTCCGGCGCCGTTCGGGCCGACGAGGCCGATTCGATCGCCTGCGGCGATGGCCGCGTCGACGTGGTCCAGGATCACGAAGTCGCCGACTTCGCGCACGACACCGACGAATCGCACGATCGACATCAGGGCGTGCCCTCGACCGGAACACCGGCTCGGGCGGCGGCCCGGCGAATGGCGGCAGCCTTGCGGGTTGCGGCGGCGCGGCGCGCCCGCGCTTCCTCGTCCGCCGTCCGCCCGATGGCGCCTTCGCCGGACAGCTCAGTCCAGCGCGGGCCGCGGCGGGCCGGACGCGCCGAAAGTGCGGCCGCCCGCCCCGCAACGCCGTCCCGCTGCTGGCGCGGCAATCGCTGACACCAGCTGCAGAAATGGGTCGAACGCCCGCCCACGACGATCCGCCGAATCGGTCGGCCGCACCGATCGCACGGTTCGCCGGCGCGCTGGTAGACCTGCAGGTGCTCCTGCATCGAGCCGTCGCCGTCGGGCGCCGTGTAGTCGTCGACGGAGCTGCCGCGCCGTTCGACCGCCTCGGCCAGAACGTCGCGCAGAGCCGCATGGAGTCGCCGCGCGTGGTCGGATCGGAGAGTGCGAGCGTCTCGCAGGGGGTGGAGGCGGGCACGCCACAGTGCCTCGTCGGCGTAGATGTTGCCGACGCCGGCAAGAAAGTCCTGGTTCATCAGCAGCGTCTTGAGGCGGCCACGCCGGTGAGCGAGCAGCCCCGCGAACCGTTCCGCCGTGAAGTCGTCGGAGAGTGGCTCGGCCCCCGTTGCGAGCACCCCGGCCGCCTCCCCTTCGACCGGCAGGCCGCTCATCGGATCGCGACGGTACAGGCCCATCCGCCCGAACTTGCGGATGTCACGGAATCGCAGCTCCCGGCCATCCGCCAGCGCCAGAACCACGCGGACGTGGCGATCCTGCGGCGTACCTGCGGGGACTACGAACAGCTGACCGGTCATCTTGAGATGGATAGTCAATACGGCCGGATCCGGGTCCGTGGGGCTCGCTGAGAGCCGCAGCAGGAGCTGCTTGCCGCGCCGGCCGACGCCGTCGATCTGTCGTCCCGCGATGGCTGCGGCAAAGGCGGCCGCTTCGTGGCTGCGCAACGTCCGGGGCCAATTGGAGCTTGCTCCCGCAATCCGCGCACCTTCGACCAGCCCGCGCAGGTCGCGGGCGATCGTCTCGACTTCGGGCAGCTCGGGCATGCACTAGAGGGTAGCGGGGCGGCGCTTCCGACGCGCGCTCACAGACTGAGGACTACTATCGACTCCACTCAACCTTCGCCCGTCGCGTTCCCGCTCCCGACGGGTTTGCCACTCACGGAGGATTTCGTGGGCTTCCTCAGGCGCGCCATGGGCGACAAATCCGCCCGGTCGGATAGCGACGCGATCGCGATGGCGCGCGAGCAACTGAGCCAGCTTGGGGCAGACCCCGATCAGCCCCACACGACTCGCCATCTTCTCTATTTGCCTTCGGTCGCTGCCGCCCAGCAGGCTGCCCGAGCGCTCAGAAAGCCGGATCGGCGGATCGACATCGAGCCCTCGGGACGAAAGGGCTTCTGGCTGGTAATCGTGACCCAAACGGTCGTCATCACTCCCGAGACCATCGCCCAGATCAACAGCGAGATCGCGCTGGCGCTCGAGCTATTCGGCGGCGAGTACGACCGCTGGCAGGTCGTGCCGAGCGGTCGCTGAGCCGGGCTCGATTTGCTCGACTTGCGGGGCCAGTGTCGGGGCCACCTTCTGCTGCAACTCCAGGCATACCTGACGAGCCAGCTCGACGAAGGCGACCTGAGCAGTGGAGCGGTATCGGTCGCGGTGCCAGGCGAGCGTCAACACGCGCGGCGGGACGTCGGTCGCTACGACGGCGCAATTGGGGTCCATCTCGTCGACCGTGAGGCGCGGCACCAGGGCAACGCCGATGCCGGCGACCACGAGCGCCTGGACGGTGGTGTTGTCGTCGGACCGGAACACCCACTGGGGATTGCCGCCGTTGGCACGCAGGTAGGTCTCGGCCGCGACGGTGCTGCGGCAGTGGCGAAAGCCGATCAGCGGCAGATCAGCGACTTCGCGCGCGGTGGCGGGCCGATCGAGGCCGGCGAGCGGCGAGCCGGCGGGAACTACGAGCACATACGGATCGCGGAACAGCTCCACGGCCTCGAACGGTCCTTCCGAAAGCGGGTAGACGGCGAACGAGAGGTCCAGGTCCCCGGATTCGACGAGGTTGAGCAGACCGTCGTCGCTGTTGGTTTCCATCAGATGGACTTCGACGTCCGGCCACAAGCCGGTAAAGATGCCCAGGGTCGCCGGCAGCACCCGCGCGCCCACGCTTTGATAGGTGCCCACGCTGAGCTGTCCTGTCGCGCCGTCCGAATACGCCTTCAAGTCCGCCCGCACAGCCTGGATCCGAGCCGCGATGGCATCCGCATGGCGGAGCAACAGCGTGCCCGCCTCCGTTATCTGGACAGTCCGCCGTCCCCGCGACCGATCGAGCAGCCGCACGCCCAGGATCGACTCGAGTGCGGCGACGTGCTGGCTGACAGCGGATTGGGTGTAGTCGAGCGATTCGGCTGCCTCGTGGAAGGACCCGGTCTCCGCGACCGCCCGGAAGCTCAGCAGGTGCCGAAGTTCGATGTCGGCCAAATGATCAGTTGTCATGATTTGTAATTGAACTACATCGATTTGCTCTAATCAAGTGCCGGGCCTAGGTTATGCGGTATGGAAATCCTGATCTTCGTCCTCTTCGTACTCTTCATCGGAGCGCTTTCGCTCGAGCTCGGTCCCGACTCGCGTCCGTCCGAGCACGAGCACGTGCGCAACTGGTAGAGCTTCCTGACTCTCCGCAGGCCCCGGGCCTGAGGTAGTCGGCGCTAGTCGCGTTACCCGCCACTAGCAGTACCGCACCTCACGGACGGGGCCTTGCCATGTCCGGGCCGTGCCGCCTGCACGAAAAGAGGCTCCCGCCACCCGAGGGGGAGGATGACGGGAGCCTACGGGACCGGCCCGTCGATGACGAGCGGTCGTACGGCACAGTCTAGAACCGCCGGGGACGCGCCGCGGGCCGTTTCCCACCCCGCGACCCTACCCGGCGACGACCTCGGCCGGGGCCTCGCCAAGCTCGGCCAGGACCGCGTCTTCGCGGGTGAGTGGCACCATCGACTCCCAGTCGTCGCCGACCTTGACGTCCACGGTGAGCGGCACGTCGAGCTTGACGGCCTCCTCCATCGTGGCGCGGACGATCGGCGCCACGACATCCAGCTCGCCGCGCGGCACCTCGAGCACCAGCTCGTCGTGGACCTGGAGCAGGACGCGGGCCTTGAGCCCCGCGGCTCGTAGCCGCTCGGGCAGCCGGATCATCGCGATCTTGATGATGTCCGCCGCCGTGCCCTGGATCGGCATGTTGATCGCCATCCGCTCGCCGGCGCCACGTAACGCCGGGTTCGACATCCGCAGCTCCGGAATGGAGCGGCGGCGGCCGAGCAAGGTCGTCACGAAGCCCTGCTGCCGCGCCAGCTCCTTGATGTGGATCATGTAGTAGCTGATGCCGCTGTACGTGGCGAAGTAGTTGTCGATGAACTCTTTCGCCTCGGCGCGCGAGATGCCCGCCCGCGACGAAAGCCCGAAGTCGCTCATCCCGTACGCCAGGCCGAAGTTGACCATCTTCGCCATCGAACGCTCGTCGTGGTTCACGTCCTCGGGCGCCTTGTGGAGCACGCGCGAGGCGGTCTCGCGGTGGATGTCCGCGCCGCGGGCGAAGGCGTCGCGAAGGTGCTCGTCGCCGCTCACGTGGGCCAGGATGCGCAGCTCGATCTGCGAGTAATCGGCCGCCAGCAGCGTCACGTCCGGGCCGCCGGCGACGAATGCCCGCCGGATCCGGCGCCCCAGCTCCGACCGGATCGGGATGTTCTGGAGGTTCGGGTCCGACGAACTGAGACGACCTGTAGCCGCCACTGCCTGGTGGAAAGTGGTGTGCAGCCGGCCGTCGCGCTCGGAGACGAGCAGCGGCAGGGCTTCGATGTAAGTCGATCGAAGCTTCGAGTAGAGCCGCCAGTCGAGCAGTTTGCCGATCATCGGGTGCGCCGGCTTGAGGTCCTCGAGGACCGACGCGTCGGTCGAGTAGCCGGTTTTCGTGCGCTTGCCCTTGGGCAGGTTCAGCTCGTAGAAGAGGATCTGCTCGAGCTGCTTGGGCGAGCCGAGGTTGAAGTCGTGGCCGACATCGAGGTAGATCTCCGCCTCCAGGCGGGCCATCTCGCGGCTGAACTCGACGTCAAGGGCGGCCAGCGCCTCGAGGTCGATGGCGACTCCGGCGGCTTCCATGTCGGCGAGGACCGGTATCAGCGGCAGCTCGATCTCGCGGAAGAGCCGATCGAGGCCCGACTCGGTGAGCGCCTTCTCCAGCGGCTCGCGGGCCGCCAGCGCGGCGAGCGCGTCCAGCCCGACCCGGACGGCCGGGGCCACGTCCCCGGCCGGAGGCAGCGTCACGTCCAGGCGTTCGTGGGCGACGTCGGCGATGGTCTGGCTGCGCAGCGACGCATTGAGCAGGTACGCGGCGATCTGCGTGTCGAACGCGACAGGGAGTGGCACGGTCGACCCGCCGGCGATATTTGCCACCACGATGGGCTTCGTCTCGTGGCCGACGACCGGCACGCCGGAGCGGAGCAGCAGATCGCCGAGCCGGCCTACGGCTTCATGGCTCTCCGCCACCAGCACGCGGCCGTCCGAGCCCGCCAGTGCCAGCGCCTGGGGCATGCCGCGCATCGGCCGTGGGTCGTCCATGAGCAGCGCCACGCCGACCTCAGGTTGGCCGGCGAGCCAGGCGGCGGCGTCGGCCGCGTCGTCGTCGGTGGCTTCGAAGCGGTCCAGCAGCGTGGGGTCGGCCACGGCGGCGCGCAGGGCAGTGGCAGGATCCCGAGGTTCGGCGGTCGATGCGCGCGATGCCCGCGGCTCCGGCGCGGTTTCCGGCGCGCCCATGCCCGCCGACCCGAAATCCATCGAGAGCTGCAGCCCGTCGCCCTCGCCGATGAGCGAGCGGCGTGAGTCGAACTCGCGGCCATCGCGACCCCCGCCGGGGCGTGGGACCCGCGGCGGCTCGCCCGGCACCCGGGCCGCCCCAACAGTCCCGGCCACCGAACGCAGGGTCTCGACCGCCTCGCCGGCAGACTCGCCCGCGAGCGGCGGCAGCCGGTCGATCAGAGTCCGGAACTCGAACTCACGGAAGAGCCTGACAACCTCGGCGCGATCGTAGTCGGAGAGGCGCGCGGCCTCGAGGTCGAGCGTGATCGGCAGGTCGCGCACGATCCGGCTCAGCTCGCGGCTGGCGAAGACCTGATCGTGCGCCTCGACGAGCTTGTCGCGCAACTTGTCCGGCTTCACCTCGGCGATCCGCTCGTAGATGCCTTCGAGCGACCCGAATTGCCCGATGACCTTGGCCGCGGTCTTCTCCCCTACCCCAGGGATGCCTGGGATGTTGTCGGTCGGGTCGCCCTTGAGCGCCTTGTAGTCGATCATCTGGTCGGGCCGCAGCTCGAACCGCTCCCAGATCTTTGCCGCGTCGTAGTAGATCGTCGAATCCACGCCCTGGCGCGTCGTCATCAGGCGGGTGTGGTCGCTGACGATCTGGAGCATGTCCAGGTCGCCGGTGACGATCGTCGTGTCGATGCCCCGGGCGTCCAGATCCCGCGTGATCGTGCCGATGACGTCGTCCGCCTCGAAGCCGGCCATCTCGTAGACGGGGATGCGCAGCGCGGCTACCACCTGGCGCACGAGCGGGAACTGCGAGCGCAGGTCGTCCGGCATTGGCGCTCGAGTAGCCTTGTATTCGGCGAATTGCTCGTGCCGGAAAGTGGGCCCGGGGAGATCGAAACATGCCGCCACGTACTCCGGCTGCAAATCCTGGATGCCGCGCAACAGGATGCTGCAGAAGCCGAACACGGCGTTTACGAGCTCGCCGCGGCTCGTCGTCAGCGGCGGCAAGGCGTGGTAGCCGCGGTAGATGAGGCCGTTGCTGTCGAGCAGCATCAGGCGGTGCATGCGAGGCCTCGAGCGGAGCGGCGCCGGCAGCGGGGCGGCGAGCCGGCAACGCCGGCCGGCCTCAAGTGTACCCGCGTGGCGCGCCCGGACGAGGCACCCGAACGAGGCGCCCAAACTGGAGTCGAGCCGCTAGCTCCGGATCCTGCGCGAGCGCAACCGCGGGCCGAACAGCAGCAGCAGTCCGATCAGCAACAGTCCCGCGGACACGATCAGAACGACCAGCCTGGTGTCGACCGATCCGCCCGACGAGGGCTGAGCTGGGGACAAAGGCGCCGCACCAACTCCCTGCCGCGTGGCGCTCGGACTCGACACCGGCTGCCTCACGGCCAGCGACGCGGACTCGCCGAACGAGGCCGCCGGCGGAACCGCCGCAAGCTTCGTGGCATCGGAGCTCGAAGCCGCAGATCCCGTGCCGGCGGACTCCGCCGCCGCATTCGGCTGTGCGCTGGGCGGCACGAGACCTGCGCCGAGCGCGTTCTGGTTACCGGCCTGGTCCTCCTGGGAATTCGAGTACGGGAGGCTTGCCGGCTGGGCAGCCGGGGCGAAGGTCGTCGTCGCTCCGGCGATGAGGATGCCGGCAAGGCCCAGGGCCGCGAACGCCCCGCCCAGCGACCTGGTCAGGCCGCGCCAGAGAGATCGCCCGCGCGCCTGCGGCTCCGGGCGAAGCCGGGCCGCATCCGCCGCTGTGAGAGTGAACTCGCGTGGGCGCGCCGGCGTCGGCCGCGCGGCCGTCGCCCAAGCGATCTGGCCCAGATCCGCGAACAACGCCGCGCATTCCTCGCAGCCCGCCACCAGATCGAGGGCACGCGAGCGTTCCTCGGGGCCGACATCGTTGCCGTAAAGGCGGACGACGAGCGACTCGTCATGGTTCGCGTGACCTGTGGCGGAGCCTGTTTTCATCACGAACCTCTGACGTCGCTAGCCACGGAAGAGTTCCCTCATCGGCGCGAGAAGGGTGCGCAGGGCGAGCCGGCCGCGATGGATCCTCGACTTCACCGTACCTACCGAGACACCCATGATCTCGGCGATCTCCGCGTAGTCGTAGCCGTCCACGTCGAAGAGGATGATGCAATTGCGCTGCTCGAAGGGCAGGGCATCGAGGGCGGAGGCAAGCGCACGCGACCGTTCGACTTCCATCGTCCTGGCCTCCGGCTCCTCGGATTCGAGAGCGGGCGGCTGCCAGCTCTCGTCCTCGAGCTCCGGATACGGGCTCGACGGGCGGCGGCGCCGAGATCGCTGGATATCCATCGCGGCGTTGACGGCGATTCTGCCCAGCCAGCTCCGGACGCTGCCGCCACGAAAGGAGGAGAGGTTCCGGTACGCGCTGAAGAAGGCTTCTTGCACCGCATCGGCGGCCTGATCGCGGTCCGGGACGAGGTGATAGACCAGAGCGAAGAGATGGTCCTGGTGCCGCACGACCAGCTGATTGAAGGCTTCGAGCTGACCGCGGAGCGCCTGCTCTACTAGCGCCGCGTCGATTCCCTGACCGAGCTCTTCCGCCCGGCGGTTCTCGGCGGGGATCGAATCCGGGCCCGGACGCTCGCCGGCCAATCGCTCGTTCAAGATCGCCTCGCCCAGTGGCGGCGTTGGATCTGTGATGGTGCCGAAGGCGGGGGTCGAACCCGCACGAGCTTGCACTCAACGGTGTTTGAGACCGTCGCGTCTACCAATTCCGCCACTTCGGCACGGCAGCCGGCATGGTACAGCCTGAAGCGGAGACCCGAACGCTGGCCCCGACGACGCCGTAGCCGCACTCCGGCAGCTAGGTGGTGATGAAGTTCGCCGCTATGCAGGCGAGTCCGTAGGAGTTGACGACGATCCCGACCGCGACGGCCGTGACGAACCCGCGGGTCAGCCCGTTCCGGGCGACCACCATCGCCAGGAGCATCCAGATGAACGGCATACCGTCGAGGATGAAGCGATAGCCAAACTGGGCAAAGCCCGGGTTGCCATGCATCAGGTCCAGGACCAGCGGCAGCAACCCAAGCCAGCCGACGAGGATGAGGGGGCTCTTCCAGAAGGCCCGGCCCAGGTAGACGAGGAACGGCATCGTCAGCAGCACCGACGTCCCGGCCCATGACGGCTTCAGCCAGGGGAAGGCTTCGTCGAACTCGAAGCTGCGCAGGAACATCGTGTACAAGCCGCGGGCAAGGTAGAACGGCGACTCGATGCCCTTCGTGTACCACGGCTCGTCGAGGACCTTGCTACCGTCCGGGCCGGTGATCAGGTCGTACCCGAACTCGGTAGGCGAGCCGAAACGAGCCCAGTTGAACCAGGCCAGACCGAGGCCGATGACCGCGGCGCCGATGGCCAGAGACGCCAGCGCCCGCAGTCCGCCGGACCGCCAGTACAGGACGGCGAAGGCCGGCCCGGCGAGCAGAACCGACGGGCGGCAGCCGACGGCCAGGCCGAAAACGATCCCAGCCACCAGCGGCCACCGCCCCCGGAGGGCGAGATTCAGCGTTCCCAGGAGGAAGGTCACCACCAGAATCTGGGTCCAGTGGTGGATCCCGCCTGTCGCGGCGACGTAGAAGTACTCGCTGCCGAGGAAGAAGGCGATCATCAGGACGGCCATTGCCCTGCCTTTGAGCTCGAAGTAGCTCAGCAAGGCGTAGACCAGGAAGACGTTCAGGGCGCCGACGAAGGCGGACATTCCGCCGGTGTCCGCCACGTCCGGGCCGAAGAGCGCTACCTGCGGCACGAGCGCCAGGGCCGGAATCGGTGGGAACGGAAGGAAGTACTCGCCGTTCGGGCCGGGCACGCGTTCGATCCAGGGCCGGCTGCCGTCTATCCACAGGCGGCCGTGGAGGAAGGCATCGGCGAGCGGGAACCAGCCGTCGGTGTGGTACTGGCCGGGGCCCACGATCGAGTACAGGACGAACAACGCCGCGAACAAGGCCAGCAGCCCGAGCACCACGGTCCGATTGTCCGACCAGGATTGGCGGAGCCCGTGCCAGCCCATCTCCTTGGGCGCTTCGCTCACGACCGACCTCCTGCTGACGTAGGTCCCGAATCTATCCCAGCCGGGCGCTGCTCGATGGTCCGCCTAGCAGCTGAGGCCTGCGCTCACTGAAACCCCGCCGTCGGCCGAGGCAGTCACTTTGTCGAGCGCGTGTTTGGCTAGCCTACCGAAACACGAGCCGGACGGTGGACTCGATTCCTAGCAGGTGGCGCCGCCTCCGCCACTCCCACCGCTTATCCCGGCCGGCAGGCTGTCCAGGCCGTGGGCCACGATGCTCTGGATCTTGTTGAGCGAGGTCTGGTCGAGTACGTCGTATGCGGCTCCGGTCGCGGCCGGGTCCAGGCTGAAGCTGGCCGTGTTGCTCGTGCCGACCTTCGACGCCAGGGCGGCTATCGTCGCCACGTCGGACTGTGGCAGGTCCGTCCAGACTGCCCCACCCAAGGCGCCCAGGATGGCCAGAACCTGGGGAAGAAGACCGCACGGGTTGATCTGGTCCCGCACGGCCCGCAGCACCAGCTGCTGGCGCTTCATCCGGTAGTAATCCGAGTCGTAACCGGTGACATGCCGCAGGCGGGCGTACTCGAGGGCAACCTCGCCTGTCATCAGCTGCTGTCCCGCCTTGATGTCTATGTTGAAGACCCGTCGGCCATCGGAAAGCGAGTAGGCGTATTGCGGCTGCTGTTTGACTTCGTAGGGCACGTTGATGCTCAGGCCATTCGGGGCCAGGGCGTCGATGAGCTTGACGAAGCCGGGCAGGTTGATGACGACCGCGCCGTCGACCTGGAGATTGGCGAGCTGGCTGACCGCGCCTTTGAGGGCGCCGAGACCGCGCAGGAACTTGGAAGTGGCGTCGTTACCCGTGCCGTACTGCGAGTACCACGAGGGGTGGACGTTCGCGGCCTCGTTCCACAGGTTGTCGATGATGAAGTCCGCTTTGAGCTGGCCGGGGCCCGGACCATAGCAGTGGCAGGTGTAGTACTTGGCCGTTTCGGCCGGCAGCGGAACGTTGATCAAGTCACGCGGAATGCCATACATCGCTGCGCGCCCGGTCGCGATATCGACGTGGAGCAGGATCATCGAATCGGGCCGCAGGCCGAGATTGCGATCTTCGCCTAGCCCTGCGTCGATGCCGATCAGTAGAACGTTGAGCTGGCCGTCGGCGGCCCAGTCTTTCGCGGTACCCGTGAAGTTGGGCAGGTTCCCGAGCTGGTAGACGAGGGAGCCCTGGGTAGGAACGGGTGTGGCGGTCTGGCCGGGCGCGAGCGGTATGACCTCACTGAAGAAGAGCCTGGACGCATAAGCGCCGGCCAGTTGCCCGCCGGTGATCTGGATCCAGTCCGTGCTGGTCGTACCCTCGAAGGAGTAGGAGCTGCCGCTGACCGCCGCCCCGACGACGGTGTCGCCGGTATTCACAGTGCCGACGGCCGGCTGGTCCACGCCCGGGCCGGAGTGCACGGTGACGGCGTCGAATTGCGACTGCCAGCTGGGCGTCGCCGACGAGGTAGGAGCGGTGGTCGGCCCGCTCGATGTGGGACTCGAGGATGGCGCCCCGGCGGAGTTGTCGTCGGGGAGCACGCTGGCGTTCGGGTCGGGGGTGGCGGTGGGTCCCGAGCTCCCAACCACGCCGAAATCCCAGCATTGGGGTCCGCTGGCGCTGAAGATGCAGTTGAGTGCGTTCTGCGTTTGCATGTCGACCCCGGCGGCGACAAGGTGCATGCCCGCCGTGGCCGTCACGAGCACCGCAAGCATTCCCACCGCCGCGAGCTGGCCGGCCTTCCTGGAGACCGAGAGGCGGCCGCCGGCCCCGAGGTAGGCGTCGACGATGACCCACAATCGATACCCCAGGATCAGAAAGTCGAGCGCCAGGAACGTCGTCAGGAACTGCTGCGAGACCATCGTCGAGAGGATGTCGTGGCGCGCGAACAGCCACACGAGCACGAATGCGACCAGCATCGCGATAGCCGGCAGCGCGACGACCAGTCCCCTACGTGGCTTGCCCGCAGAGGCCTGCCCCAGACCCGGGATGAAGAAGGACAGAACGGCTGCCGCGATCGGCGATCCCGCCACATTCCGAGCGCCTGCGCCTATGCCGGAGGTAGCCCTGAGCCGTCCCGGAACCCTCAATCGCATCCGTTCTACCCTCGTTGTTGCCCTCGGGACGTCCGTCGGGCGTGCTTGTTGCGAGCCTTTCCGACGTGCGTACTATGCACGATAAGGAGCCTCGGCGCTCCTGAAAGAGCAACGTCGGGGTGGCCGGGAGGCCGGCCGAACCAGGTTCGGTGCCTCCCTATCGGCTCCTCATCGGCTCCTCATCGGCTCCTCGGAAGGGCGCCGGACCTGCCCGACCGAAGGCTCGAAAGACCACCTCATGGTCCACCGAGCGCTCCCTGGACGGACAGACCCCCCTCGTTCTGGGGCTTGTCCCGGCAGGCGATCCGGGACCGCCCACATCTCTGACCTCATCCAGCCCGGGTCGCGTTAAGTAGGTGAGGTCCTGGGCTTCAGCCAGCGGCCCTGGACCGAGCAACACGAGGTCCCCAGCATGGATTCGTCAGGAATTCCCGCCCGCTCTGGTTCGAGCCGGAGCAAGAACCCGACCCGCAAGCTTCTCCTTGTGGTTGCGGCTGCCGTGGTGCTCGTCGCAGTCGCGGGCGGTGCATATGGGGCCTGGTACATCCTCATCGGGCCTTCCAGCCCCTCGGCCGTAACCGGCGCCGCGATCCCTCCGGGCGCGAGCGTTCCGGCGCCGGCCTCGCTGGACGGAACCTGGCAAGCGAGCGACAGCCTGGGCAGTTTCGGCGACTTCAGCTCCACCTGGGTGGGCTATCAGGTGAAGGAGCAGTTTGCCGGTATCGGCGGTCACACGGCCGTTGGCCGGACCCCAAAAGTGGCCGGATCCATGACGCTTACCGGTGGCACCGTCAGCAACGTCCAGATAACCGCAGACCTGACGGCCCTTGTGAGCGACGACGCCCGGCGCGATGGCGAGCTGGGAGACAAGGGCATCGAAACCAACACCTACCCGACTGCCATCTTCAAGTCAACGCAGCGCGTGGTCCTCACACTGCCCGCCGAGCGTGAGGTCGTCAGCGTGACCGCCACAGGGACGCTGACGCTTCACGGCGTAACGAAACCCATCCAGATCGCGCTGCAGGCTCAGCGACAAGGTGGCATCGTGGCTGTGTCAGGCTCCACGAACATCGTGTTCGCGGACTACGGGTTCCAGGGACCGACGAGCCTTTTGGTCGTCTCGGTTGAAAACCACGGGATCGTCGAGTTGCACCTGCTCTTCACTCACGCGTGATCGAACGAAGGAGACACGGCCTTGTCTTTCCTGCGGTTCCTGGGCGCCCAGCCTGCGGCGAGCGCCCCAGCCGAACGACCCCAACTCGAGAGCGAGACGGAGGCCGTGCGCCGGATCGTCGCCCGGCTCGAGACTCTTCCGCCCGACACGGCCCGTTCGCTGGCCGGGATGGCGTACGTGCTGGCTCGTGCGGCGAATGCCGACATGTCGATCAGCGAGGTCGAAACCGCAGCGATGGCCCAGGAGCTCAGCGCTTCGGGCCTCGACGAGGCTCAGGCAGTCCTGGTCGTCGAGATGGCGAAGCTGCAGGAGCTGACTACAGGCGGCACGAGCGACTACCTGGTCACGCGCGACTTCCGCGAGCATTCGACGATGGAACAGCGGATGGCTCTCCTGCGCGCCTGCTACCACATCGCCGCGGCCGACGACTCGATCACGTCGATGGAGAACTCCACGCTCGTCGAGATCGCCAGTGAGCTCGACATCAGCCGCGACGAGGCGGCACCGATCCGCGCCGAGTTCGCGGACAAGATTTCCGCGCGCTTCGGCTTCTCACAAGGTACGGGCGGCGCCGGCGGCTGAACAAACCGCGCTCCCACCTCGTCTGGATCGGCGAGCCCGTGGTGGGTAAGCTACGCCCGCTGTCACCCTCCGGTCCCGGGTGCAACTGGGCCAACCCAGGATGGAAGCCTTGAGCGCCTACCTTCGAAGCTCCGCCGAAATCGTCCGCAGCTATCTGCGGATTGCGGCGCTGGTCCCAACGGGTGGGAAGTGGCTGGCAGCTGCGCTCACCGCTCTCAATATCGCACTGGGCCTGCTCCCAACCGCCTTCATCGTGGCCACGAGCGTGATGATCGGGCGCGTCCCGGCGGCCGTGGGGAGTGGCGTCGGCTCGGCCGACTGGCTGGCGCTGGTGGTGGCGTTTGTGGTCGCGGCATGCGCTTTCGTGGCCCAGCAGATCGTCGCGCCTCTCCAGGCGGCCCTCGGTGAGCTGCTGGCGCGACGCATCGATGGCCGGGTGTTCCAACGTTTGATCGGCGCGTCGTTGCAGAGCACCGGAATCGGCCCGCTCGAGGATCAGCGGCTTCTCAACGACCTGACCGAGGCCGCCAACAACCTCGAGTTCAGCTTCCGGACCACCGGTCTTGCCTGCGCGGGCCTGCTCGCCCTGATCGCCCGCTACACGCAGCTGGTCGCCTGCGCTCTGATGGTTGGTCTCGTTTTCTCCTGGCCGGCGGCCGCGGCGCTCTTTGCGGCCACGATGGTCTTCCGCAAGGGCAACCGCGGCGGTCTCCGCGCCTACGCTCATGTGTTCACCGACAATATCTCGCTACGGCGGGAGAGCCAGTACTACCGCGATATCGCGATGCGCTCGGGCGCGGCCAAGGAGATCCGCGTCTTCGGGCTCGCGGATTGGTTGACTGACCGCTATCGGAAGCTGGTGATGGAGTTCCTCAAGCCGATCTGGTCCGAGCGGCGGCGAATTCTCCTCCGACCCTACTTCTTCTACACGGCCTTCGGACTGGCGGTGTCGGGCATTGCGCTCGCGACGCTCGGCCGGGCGACGGCGGCGGGCGCAATCTCGCTCACGCAGCTCACCCTGGCGCTCCAGGCATCGCTGGCGGCGCTGCGTCTCGGCGAGTTCTATCCAGAGGCGGACACGCAGACGCAGTACGGCATGATCGCTCTCGACGGCGTCAAGGGCTTCGAGCGCGGGGTAGCCGCCTTCGACGAACGGGCGATCACCCTCGAGCCGCGCCGCGACCCGAAGGGCCGACCGCATGAGGAGATCCGCTTCGAGGGCGTGGACTTCAGCTATCCGGGTTCCGACAGGGCGGTCCTCGACGGCCTCGAACTCGTCATCCCGGCCTGCCAATGTACCGCCATCGTCGGCCTCAACGGCGCGGGCAAGACCACGCTCGTCAAGCTGCTGGCGCGGCTGTACGAGCCCGGCGCCGGTCGCCTCCTCGTCGACGGCATCGACGTTCGATCGTTCGGCGTAGACGACTGGCGCCGCCAGATAGCGGTCATCTTCCAGGACTTCAACCGCTACGAGCTCACCGCAGCGGAGAACATCGGCTTTGGGGCAGTCGAGCTACGCGACGATCGAGAGCGCGTCCGAAAGGCGGCCCGGCGGGCCGGCATGCTCGCCACCCTCGATCGCTTGCCGATCGGCCTCGACACGCCGCTGGCGCGCCAGTACGAGAACGGGACGGAACTCTCCGGCGGGCAGTGGCAGCGCGTCGCCATTGCCCGGGCGCTCTTCGCGCTCGAGAGCGGGGCGTCCATCCTGGTCCTCGACGAGCCGACCGCGGCCCTCGACGTCCGCGCGGAGGCCGCCTTCTTCGACAAGTTCCTCGACGTCACCCGCAGCGCCACATCGATCCTGATCTCGCACCGGTTCAGCAGCGTCCGCCACGCCGACAACATCGTCGTGCTCGACGGCGGCCGGGTCATCGAGCAGGGCAGCCACGAGGAGCTGCTGGTGCTCGACGGCCGCTACGCGGAGCTGTTCCGGTTGCAGGCCGAGCGCTTCGCCGAGGACGAGGCCGAGTCCGAGCGCGTCGACGCGGCCGACCTGGCCGGCGACGCGACGGTCGGCGAGGTGGAGGCCGTCTCATGATCGAGACCCTCCGCAGCGCCTTCAAGCTCCTCCAGCTCTCCTGGCGCCAGAACCGCTTCAAGACGATCGCTTCGCTGGTACTCGTCATGGGCAATGCCCTGGCCGCGCCGCTGATGGCCCTCGCCCTCAAGTGGATGACGAATGCGGCGGTCGGCGGGGACGGCCGCACGGCGGCGATCGCCGGGTTCGCCGTGGCGGTGGCCGTGATCGGCACGCTCACCCTCGGCCATTTCGCCCACATCGCCTACTTCGAGCTGTCCGAGATCAACCAGCTGACGATGGAGGAGCGTCTCATCGCCCTGGCCAACGGCTCCGCAGGAATCGAGCACCACGAGCGCGCCGAGTACGCCGACCGCCTGACCGTGCTCCAGCAGGAGCTGCGCCAGATGCAGGACGGGTTCTATGCCGTCCTCGCTTTGCTGAGCCTGGCCGTTGCGATCGCGCTGACCGGCGTTCTCCTGGCCTTCCTCAATCCGGTCCTGCTCCTCCTGCCGCTGGTCGCCTTCCCGCCGCTCTACACCGGCAGGCGGGCGCAATCGATCATGGACGGTGCGCGCGAAGAAACGGCCCGCGACACGCGGCTGGCGATGCACCTGTTCCGCCTGGCCACCACTGCCGGGCCGGCCAAGGAGCTACGGGTCTTCCGCCTCCAGAGCGAGATAAAGCGTCGCCATCTCGAACTCTGGGAACGGACGACGCGACGGCTCTGGCGCGCGGAGATCCAGGCCATGCTGTGGCGCGCCGCGGGGCAGCTGGTGTTCGCGGCGGGTTACGTCGCCGGCGTCCTGATCGTCGTGAACGACGCGATCTCGGGGCATCGCAGCGTCGGCGACGTGGTCCTCGCGATCACTCTCGCCGCGCAGGTCAACCAGCAAGTCTCGGCGGCGGTCTCGCTGCTGCACAACCTGCAGCGGATCACCAACGCCTTCAAGCGTTTCGAATGGCTCGAGCGTTACGTCGCCGAGCGCGAGCCCAAGGCCGCCGACCTGCCGGTCCCGGCGAAGCTGAGCCAGGGCATCCGCCTCGAGAACGTCGGGTTCGCCTATCCGGGCACCGACCGGGCGGTCCTATCCGGCGTGAACCTGGACCTGCCAGCCGGGTCCACCGTGGCTATCGTGGGCGAGAACGGCGCCGGCAAGAGCACGCTCGTGAAGCTGCTGTGCCGCTTCTACGAGCCCACCAAGGGCTCGATCCTGATCGACGGCCAGGATTTGCGACGCATCCCGCTCGCGGAGTGGCGGGCCCGGATCACCTCCGGATTCCAGGACTTCGCGCGGTTCGAGTTCGTGGCCCGCCGGACCGTGGGCGTAGGCGACCTGCCAGCGCTCGATAAGCAGGTCGCGGTCGAGGCGGCGCTCGAGCGTGCCCACGCCTCGGACATCGTGGGCCGCCTGTCCGATGGACTCTCCACGCAACTGGGCAAGTCCTACACCGACGGCACCGAGCTATCGGGCGGGCAGTGGCAGAAGCTCGCCCTGGGGCGGGCGATGATGCGCGAGATGCCGCTGCTGCTGGTGCTGGACGAGCCCACTTCCGCCCTGGACGCCGAGGCCGAGCACGCCCTCTTCGAGCGCTACGCCGAAGGTGCGCGTCGCGTGGGCGAAGCCACGGGCGGCGTCACGGTGCTGGTATCGCATCGCTTCTCGACGGTGCGCATGGCCGATCTCATCCTGGTCGTTGCCGACGGGCGCATCGTCGAAGCAGGTCCGCACGCGACCCTTATGCGCAACCGCGGCCTGTATGCCGAGCTTTACGAACTGCAAGCCAGCGCCTACGAGTGACGTGAGGCTCGTTCACGCGCCTTGCGGCGCTGGGGAGCTCACGCAGTAGCTTGGGTCAGCCTGCGGAAGCCTGCCGGATTCGGCCTCTGGAGCGCCTGCGGGCGCTGTGTCGGCCGATCCGGCCGGCGTTCCTCCGGCTTCCACTTTGTTGCCCGCCAGACGGCCGCGACCGCCCGCCGCAGCCGGGGCCGCTCTCCGGTTTGTCTACTTTGCCAGCCTGGCTGGCGGCGTACGGGATCTGGATCTCCGGCGGGGTCCGGACGGCGCGCGAGCTCCCGTGGGACGCGTCTCCAGGCTCGTTTCGGGTGGCGATGGACAGCCGATGGCGCGTCGAGGCATGCAGTTTCGATTTCGTGCCAGCCATACTGGCGAAGTTGAGAAACGGGCGGCTCGCGGTCGGGCAGCGGCGATCCAGTGAGGGAGGAATTCGATCCCATGGGCTCGAGCACGGAGAAGCTGGTCCGGGATCGGGTGCCCGAGGTGCTTTCTGAGCGAGGGATCCTGCACCAGGTCCGCGTGGCGGATCAGTCAGAGATGGCTGCCCTGTTGCAGGCGAAGCTCGTCGAGGAAGGAGCGGAGTTCGCGGCGGCGAGCGACGCGCAAGCCAGGATCGAGGAGCTCGCCGACGTCCTCGAAGTGGTCCTGGCCCTCGGACGTCTCTACGGTATCGACCGCAAGTCGCTCGATCGCGCTCGGGCCACGAAGGCCGCCGAGCGCGGAACATTCGAAGCCCGAATCGTCCTGATCTCCCGGCTTTCCAGCGAGTGAGCCGCCGATTCCCAGCGGGACGACAAGTCGGCGCGGATCGCCATCCGGTAGACTCGAACGCGATCCGCGAAATCCACGGAGGAGGGGTATGACCGCCGCCATCGAGGCACGAGGGTTGGTCCGGCATTTCGGAAGCGTGCCGGCCGTCGATGGGATCGACCTGTACGTCCCGCGGGGTTCCGTGTACGGCTTCCTGGGGCCGAACGGCTCGGGCAAGACCACCACAATCCGGCTCCTGCTCGGCTTGTTGCGCCCGGATCGCGGATCCATCAGCCTGCTGGGCGGCTCGCCACACGATGCCTCTTGCCTGGCGCAGGTCGGCGCAATCGTCGAGCGACCGGCGTTCTATCCATATCTCTCGGCTCACGAGAACCTCCGTTTGTTTGCCACGATGGCGCGGATGCCGTCTGCCACCGGTGCGGCAGCGGCGGACCGGGCGCTCGGGGTCGTCGGCCTTTCGAGCGTCGCCAGGCGCAAGGTCGATGGCTTCTCGACCGGCATGAAGCAGCGGCTGGCGATGGCGCTCGCGCTCTTGCGGGACCCAACTCTCGTCATCCTGGACGAGCCGACGAACGGGCTCGACCCGGGAGGCGTCGTCGAGGTCCGTGGCGTGATCGGAGAGCTGGCCCGAAGCGGTCGAACGGTCTTCCTGTCCACGCACGTCCTGACCGAAGTCGAGCAACTCTGTGACAGGGTGGCCGTCTTGCAGCGTGGCCGGCTCGTCGCGGAGGGCCTGACCCGCGAACTCTTGGAGCGCGGGCAGCGGTTGGCGATCACCTTCGACACCGAAGAGGAAGCAGGGGGCGCGGCCCGAGTCCTCTCGGAGGCCGGCTTCGCGTTGGAGGCGGAAGACGAGGGCGAAACGACGCTGCTTGTCGGCGGGGATCGGCTCGGATCCAGCGCCGTATGCCGGTTGCTGGCAGGTCAGGGTCTATACCCGGCCGAGCTGGTAGTCAGGCGGGCATCACTGGAATCGGTCTTCCTCGAACTCACGGAGGGGGTGTGATGGGTTACCTCCTGCGCGCGGATTGGCTGCGTATCAGGCGCCGTTGGGATGTCTGGATCATCGTTCTCGGCATCCCCGCACTGGGCCTGCTGGCCTACGTCACCGGCGCCATGTCCGCCGGCAACAACCAGATCCAGATCTCGGGAGACGTTCCCCCCGAGTTCCAGCTGCAGATTGCCGCTCAGGCCGCGGCACAGAAAGCCTTCCAAGCTCTGCCCTACCAATTCCCGCGGAGCATCGCGACGATGGTCGAAGGGACCACGATGTGGCTCCTCCTCGGTGCCGCGTACCTGGCCGCGTCGCTGCTGGGCAACGAGTTCTCGTGGGGCACGATCCGGAATGTGGCTCTCTTCCAACCGGGTCGGCTGCGTTACCTCGGTGCTCGCCTGACCTGGCTGGTCGCTCTCGTCCTCGTGGCGATCGTCGCTGTGACGGCGCTCGGGGCGATTGCGCCCGCAATCATCCGAGTCGATCCCGGCGATCCATCCGCACTGGCCCAGGATCCGTCCAGCTTTGGCATGCAATTCGTGCCACCCGCCCCGGTGACGATCGGCGGGGCGCTGATTGTCGTCGGGTCCTTGCTCTGCGTGGCGCTCGCCGGCATGGCCCTCGTCGGCCTCGCCGCCCTCAAGTTCCGCTCGGCCGCATCGGGCATCCTGGTCGCGGGCATCTATGTCGTCGTCGAGGGGATCGCCGCCGCGCTGGTGATGTCCCGGGCGACGGGTGATCTCCGCTATCTGCCGCAGCTTGGGCTGACCATGAGGCTGTCGGGACTCGTCCAGGACGCACAAGTGGCGGCGGGCCTCAGCTCGGGGGCAGGCAATCCGGCCAGTTCCCCCGGTTGGGTGGCGCTGCCGCCCCTCGTTGGCGCAGCGATTATCGCCGTCTGGCTATGCGGTCTTCTGGGGCTCTGGTTCGTGGTTTTGCGCCGGGCCGACATCGCCGAATAGCCGAGACGGCCTCCCGGCTCTGCCGTAAGTCTCGATCTCGCCGGAGCCGGGGTTCGGGTCCCTGGGGCCGGGGGCCGACGAGGCCGAGAGACTGGCTGGGCGACGGATCGCGAAGAGAGAGAGAAGGCGTGCCCGCCTTCCCTCGGGAACCAGATGGGTGAGAGGGAAGACGCGGATGACCGCGCTTGCTCTGCTCCCCGATCCAGACGGGACGGCAGCCCCTTTGTTCATCGGCGGGCGGGTCGGGGGCGGGTCGGCCGCCGCCACGTGCCGGGCCGGCGTCGGCGCGGGCGCCCCGCAGCTGCGGCGCCACGCCCAGCGGCGAGAAGCTAGGCCGCTCTCCGGGGCAGGCCCACGCCCTCGGTGCCGAACCAGGTTCCCGCGCTGCCCTTGACGATCGCGACCGCGTCTTCGAGGGCGCCGATTGCCGCGAACCTGCCCCCACCGCGCACGAACTCGGCGCAGGCCCGAACCTTGGGGGCCATGGAGCCGGATGGCCACGCTCCCGCCGCGAGGCCTTCAAGCGCTTCGTCAACGGTGAGGCGCAGGATCGGCTCCTGACGAGGCGTCCCCCAGCGCCGGTAGACGGCGTCCACGTCGCTCAGCAGGAGAAGCCCGTCGGCCTCGACCGAGCGCGCCAGCACCACAGCCGCGAGGTCCTTGTCGATGACCGCCTCACGTCCTTCGAGGCGTCCATCCGGCAGCTCCGCAACAGGCACTCCCCCACCCCCGGACGCCACGACGAGCACGCCGGCGTCGACCAGCCTGCGGATGGCGGCCGCCTCGACGATCCGAAGCGGCCGCGGCGAGGCCACGACGCGCCGCCAGTTCGAGCCGTCGGGGGCAACGTCCCAGCCGCGGGAGGCGGCGAGCGCGAGAGCCGTCGCCTCGTCGTAGACCGGCCCCACGGGCTTCGTGGGATCGTCGAAGGCCGGATCGTCGGCCGCCACGACCGTACGTGTGACGAAAACCGCGATTTCGCGTCGCCGACCGACTTCGAGGAAAGCGTCGTTGAGCGCCTGCGCCAGCAGATACCCGATCTGGCCCTGAGTCTCGGCTCCGAGGACGTCCAGCGGCGGCGCCGGAACGACCGACGAGGCCATCTCCGCCCCAATGGCGAGAAAGCCCACCTGCGGCCCGTTGCCGTGGGTAATCACGATCTCCGCCCGGCTGCCTTCGGCGAGGGTGACCAGGCCTCGGGCTGCCGCCACGAGATTGCGGCGCTGGACCTCGGTCGAGCCCGGCTCGCCGCGCCGGATCAGGGCGTTGCCGCCGAGCGCGACGGCCAGCCGGGTCACGAAAGGCGCTCCCAGCGCTCCTCGCCTGTAATCAGCAGGTAGAGCAACGCCTGCTGGACGTACCAGCGGTTCTCGGCCTCGTCGAAAACGCGAGATTGCGGACCGTCCATGACCTCGTCGGTGACCTCGTCGCCGCGATGCGCCGGCAGGCAGTGCAGGAAGATGGCTCGTGGAGCGGCAAGAGCCATGAGAGCCGAGTCGACGCGATACCCGGCGAAAGCGCGAGCTCGATCCTCACGTTCCTCTTCTTGACCCATGCTGGCCCAGACGTCCGTGTAGACAGCGTCCGCCCCCCGAGCCGCGACCGCAGGTTCGTGGCCGAGCTCGATGGCGCCGCCGCTGCTTGCGCAGTTGACTCGCGCCGCAGCAACGATTTCCGGATTTGGCTCGAAGCCTTCGGGCGCCGCGACCGCCAGCGTGAAACCCATGTAGCCGGCCGCCTGGATCAGCGAGTGGCAGACGTTGTTGCCATCGCCGATGAACGCGACGCGCAGCCCGGCGAGGTCGCCGAACGCCTCCTGGAGTGTCATGAGGTCACCGAGCGCCTGGCAGGGATGGTGCTCGTCGGTCAGGGCGTTGATGACCGGGATCGTGGAGTACCTGGCCAGCTCTTCGACCTTGGCCTGTTCGAAGGTCCGAATCACGAGCGCAGAGAGGTAGCGGGACAAAACGCGGGCAGTGTCGGCGATGGTCTCGCCGCGACCCAGTTGCAGCTCGTCGGAGCGGAGCGCGATCGGCAGCATGCCCAGACCCCAGATCGCCGCCTCGAAGCTGACACGAGTTCGAGTCGAGGGCTTGTCGAAGATCATCCCGACCCGGCCGCCCTCGAGCGTCTTTATGGTCTCGCCGTGCCGTGTCTTGATGTGCGCACCGAGCTCCAGCGTGTGGCGGATTCCGTCCCGCCCCAGGGAATCCAAAGTCAGCAGATGTCGAGCCATCGGATTCTCCTAGTGGGTCGGCGCCGTCGACGAGGCGGCGCGCGCCCGCTCGACGATCGGTGCCAGTAGATCGGAAAGGCTTGGATGGGCAACCTGGGCGGATCGGCCCGTTTCGGGAGCCAGTTCGTCCAGCTCGTATCGAACCCGGACGACGGGCTTGTCGAGATGCAGAACCCGCTTCAGGTCGATCGGGGTAGCCGAGAGCACCACGTCCGCCGGCATGGCGTTGAGCGTGTCCTCGAGCTCGCGCATCTGGCCATTGCCGTAGCCCATCGCCGGAATGAGGCGTTCGAGGGCCGGATATCGAGCCAGCGTCTCGGCCAGCTGACCGACGGCAAACGGCACCGGATCTACGAGCCCGGCGGCCCCGAACCGGCGCGCGGCCACGACGCCGGCCCCGAAAGTCATACCGCCGTGCGTGAGAGTGGGGCCATCCTCGACCACCGCCACATGCTTGCCCGCGATCTCGCCGCCCACGAGCGTCAGAGAGGAGCGAGCCAGAATAATCGGGGCGTTCGGATTGGCGGCCGCAATGTTGGCCCGGACCTCGGCGATCTGGGCCGGGGTCGCGGAATCGACCTTGTTGATGACCACGGCATCGGCCATTCGGATGTTCGTCTCGCCGGGATGATAGTGGAGCTCATGGCCCGGCCTGAGCGGATCGGCGACCACCACGAACAGGTCCGGCAGGAAGAACGGGAAGTCGTTGTTTCCGCCGTCCCAGATGACGACGTCCGCTTCGGTTTCAGCCTGGCGAAGGATCTCCTCGTAGTCCACGCCGGCATAGAGGACGCGACCGGCGTCGAGATGAGGCTCGTACTCCTCGCGCTCCTCGATCGTCGTCTCGTAGCGGTCGAGGTCGGCGTGCGTTGCGTAGCGCTGGACCCGCTGCGCCACAAGGTCGCCGTAGGGCATCGGATGGCGGCAGACCACGACCCTCAGCCCTTCACGTTCCAGGAGAGCGGCCAGGTAGCGCGTCGTCTGGCTCTTGCCGGCGCCGGTCCGCGTGGCTCCGGTCGCCACAACCGGGCGAATGCTCGGCAGCATCGTCCGGGCCGGTCCCAGGAGCTGGAAGTCGGCCCCGCTGGCGAGGGCACGGCTGGCCACGTGCATGACGTGTTCGTGGGTCACGTCGCTGTAGGCGAAGACGACCAGATCGATGGACTGCTCGGCGAGCTGGCGCTCCAGCTCGACTTCGGCGACGATCGGGATGCCCTCCGGATAGAGAGGACCGGCGAGCGGCGGCGGGTATCGCCGGCCGGCGATGCCCGGGATCTGGGTCGCCGCGGTGAACGCCACGACCTCGACGCTGGGGTCCTTCCGATAGACGACGTTGAAGTCATGGAAGTCGCGACCCGCGGCCCCCATGATCACAATTCGCTTGCGATCCATTGGTGTCTCCGGCCCTTCACGGTCGCGCCGTTGGGAACGCCCCGGCAGCGACTCTCGGGCTGACGAGCCGGTTCCCGCCTCAGGTCCAGCGGTCGTCTAGCTG
>Ga0209638_1000117_pt1 | contig 49917 bp, 49 predicted proteins | sample BarGraNGADG00211_FD_184490 | JGI IMG/M metagenome (GOLD analysis project Ga0209638, IMG submission 184490) | Arctic peat soil microbial communities from Barrow, Alaska - Barrow Graham LP Ref core NGADG0002-211 (SPAdes) (version 2) | ecosystem: Environmental > Terrestrial > Soil > Wetlands > Peat... | reverse complement strand
GTCAGCCAGCCAGTCGATGACGCGCTGGTCCCAGTCGTCGCCGCCGAGGTGGTTGTCGCCGTTGGTGGACTTGACCTCGTAGACGCCGTCGCCGAGCTCAAGGATCGACACGTCGAACGTGCCGCCGCCAAGGTCGAAGACCAGCACGGTCTGCTCCTTGGCGCCCTTGTCCAGTCCGTAGGCCAGCGCGGCCGCGGTCGGCTCGTTGATGATGCGAAGGACCTCGAGGCCGGCGATCTTTCCCGCGTCCTTCGTGGCCTGGCGCTGCATGTCGTTGAAGTAGGCCGGGACGGTGATTACCGCCTGCGTGACCGGCTCTCCGAGGTACTTCTCGGCGTCCGTCTTGAGCTTGCCGAGGATCATCGCCGAGATCTCCTCGGGCGTGAAGTCCTTGCCCTCGATCTCGACGGAAGCGCGGCCGTCCTTGCCCTTCACGACCTTGAAGGCGACGGTCTTGCGCTCGGAGACCGTCTCCTCGAACTTGCGGCCGATGAACCGCTTGATCGACTTGACCGTGTTCTCCGGGTTCGTGATCGCCTGGTTCTTGGCCGCCTTGCCGACGATGCGCTCCCCGTCCTTGCGGAACGCGACGACCGACGGCGTCGTGCGATCGCCTTCGGCGTTGATGATGATGGTGGGCTCCCCGCCCTCGAGCACGGCCATCGCCGAGTTCGTGGTGCCGAGGTCGATGCCTATGACCTTGCCCATGACTAAGGACTCCTTCCGAACGGACCTGTTACCGGCACGATGTGCCGCCTTCACATGGTACAAATCTGAGTGACTCATTGTCAAGTTATGTTCGTGTCACGTACGCATGGTACCCGGGGTGCGACGGCCGGAAACCACGGAACGCACGCGGATGGCGTGGAGGCGCACCGGCACGCGGCCCCGGACGCGGGAAACGGCCGCAGAAACCGTCTTTACACCCGGCGCGGCAGTGGGTAAGGTACGGCGCGACCGCTTGCTTGAGGACCACGCGTGGAAGAGGAACGCCCATGCCCCGACCGATCATCAACGAAGAAGAATGCTCCGGCTGCGGCGTGTGCGTCGACGCCTGCCCCAACAACGTCATCGAGCTTGTTGGCGACGTGGCGGAACCGATCAACGAAGACGACTGCACGGGGTGCGGGGATTGCCTCGAGGAGTGCCCCATGGGCGCGATCACGGAGATCGAAGAGGACTAGTCCCGGCCTGCGGCCTTCGGGTCCGGCCTGGGTTCGGCAAGGGGCGCCTTCGGGCGTCCCTTGGCTTTGAGGCCCGCCTGCGTCGCGACGGATTTCATCGCCGACCAGGCCTTGGCCTTCGCCGACGCGTCGTCGAGCGAGGCGGTGAACTCTCCGACGAAGGCGAGCGAGCGGCCCATGGCGCGGACGGGCCTGCCCGCGCGCAGCCGATCCAGTTCGAAGGCGCAGGCCAGATCCTCCGCAGATTCAGCGTCAAGCGCGATCACGGCGGGAGCGTCCACGGCCTCCAGCGCGATGCGCACCCGTCGCGCCCGTGCCTCCGCGGAGGTCTTGGCCTCGGGTCGCGTCACCAGCACGAAGGTCGCGTCCGCCGCCCCCAGCGCTTCTGCCGCCCGGGCCACCGCCTCTGCGGTCCGCTCCCCGAGGATCGCGGCAGGCGCCGGATCTGCCCGCTGAGCGACCAGGAACACGATGCGCGCGCCCACTACCGGACCGTCCCGGCTGTCGGACCCGACTCCGGCCACGACATCGGCGTCGGCGAGTTCCGCGCGCGCCTTCGCCGCGTAGGCCGCCTCCAACTTGTCCACGGAGCTCACTTCAGGTTCGCGCACATCCACCGCCACGTGAACGCGAGGCCGTTATCGATCGGCTGTACCGCTGCCCAATCTAGAGTCGCTGAGGCCTTCCCCGGGTCCAGCACGCTGTCGGCGATGTCCCCGTCCCGGGCGTCACGATACTCGGGCGTCTTGAGCACTTGGGAGACCGCGCTCAGGTACGCCGCGACCTGAAGGACCGACGTCGGCTGCCCTGTCGAGACGTTGTATGCCGGGCCGTCCTGACCGGGCTGCGCGAGAACGCCCTCGAAGTCGAGCGCCTCCCAGATGAACGCGACGACATCCCCGACGTAGATGAAGTCCCGCGTCTGGCGTCCGTCTCCGTAGATGACCGGCTTCTCCCCCTCCGCAAGACGAGAGGCGAAGATCGCGACCACGCCACCCTCCCCACGCCAGTCCTGACGCGGGCCGTACACGTTGGAGAAGCGCATGCACGCGAAGTCGACCCCGGTGCCGGACAGGGTGTCGGCCAGAGCCGTCTCGGCAGCCAGCTTGGAGGCGCCATACGGGTTCGCTGGACGCTTCACCGCATCCTCACGCAGCGGCAGCGATTCCGGCGGGCCGTAGACAGCCGCTGAAGACGCTGACAGCATCCGGCGCGCACCGGCCGCAGCGGCGGCCCGCGCGACAGCGACCGTCCCATCCACGTTGAGCCTGCGGTCGCCCTCGGGGTCGGCGATCGAGCGGGTCACATCGGTCTGAGCGGCAAGGTGCACCACTGCGTCCGGCCCGAATTCGGCGACCGCCTCGTCGAGCCCGGGGTCAAGGATGTCCAAGCGCCGCAACCACGCCCCGGGGTGGACGTTCGACATCGAACCGGTCGAGAAGTCGTCGATGACGCCGACTTCGACGCCGCTGCTGACAAGGGCGTGCACCAGGTTGCTCCCGATGAAGCCCGCCCCGCCCGTGACCAGAACGCGCATGAAGGCCCCTCTCCGCTATGTGCCGAAACGACGCGACGGGCCTCGAGCGGTCTGCGTACGAGGGGATCGCCACCGCCGCCACTTTACACCGCCTTCCGGACGCGGCACTCTCGCAGACGGAGGGGATGCGGCATGCCGGACGCGCACTGGATACTCACGGAACACATCGGAGCTGAAGGATTCGCAGCTGTGCGAGATGACTGGCGGCGGCTGACAAGTGAGATGCCGGACCCGGCGATCTGGCATTCCTATGAAGCGTACGCGGCGTACATCGCGAACCTGTGCCCCGTCCCCGCGGCCTTCCGTTGTCTGGCGTTGTCCGACGGTCAACGGACCCGCGCGATCCTGCCGCTCGGGGAACGACTCGACCGGGGCCTGTACGAAGGCGGCCGCGGGGTGCGGATGCGGGTCCTGGGCATGCCGTGGCGCAAGGAGAACTGGGCGCTCACCGACGCCGTGGGACCCGAGGACGACGCACGCCGGGCGCTGCTACCGGCGGCGATTGCACACCTGCGGCGGCAACCGGACAGGCCCGCGATCCTTGCCCTGGGCCGCTCCCGCGAGACATCCGCCCTCTGGGACGGCCTCGCCTCCATGTCCCCTTGGACGTGGTACGCCTTCGGCGACGTGAACGAGTTCGTCGTAAGCACGGACATGTCGCCAGCGGAGTTCGAGACCCGGCTCTCGCGCAACTCGCGGCAGATGCTGCGGAGGGCGGCCCGGCGCTACGACGCCTTCAGCGGCACGAGATCCGTGCGCGCCGTGGCACCTGAAGAGCTCGCCGACGAGTTCGAGCGTTTCCTCGATGTCGAGGCTTCCGGCTGGAAGGGCGCGCACGGATCGGCGATCCGGCAGGTCCCCGGCGAGGAAGGGTTCTACCGGGACCTCGTCCGGCTGATCTCTCTGGACGGCCGCTGCGAGATCCACTCCCTGTATGCCGAGGGCCGGTGCATCGCGTCCGGACTGTGGGTGTTCACGAGGCATCAGGCGGTGCTGCTCAAGTGCGGGTACGACGAGTCCTACGCGCACGCGTCGCCCGGCCGGCTGCTCACCCACCGCTCGCTGCTCTTGTGCTGCGACGACCCCGAGATCGACTCGGTCAGTCTGCTGGGCGATGCGCCGTGACTGCGTCACTGGAACCCGGTGTCGAACGGCCTCCAACGGGCATACGTGGCGCTGCGCCCCGTCACCGGCGCCGCCTACCTCGCGGCGCTGCGGCTTCGCTACGGTCCGATCCGGCGCGCGGTGCGCGCTCTCAAGCAGCGACGGGCGCGACGCGCCGGCGGTGTGCGGATCCCCGGGCGCGAATCGGAGTGACCGGTCACCGCGCGGTGACCTGTCCGCACCAGCGACCGCCAGCCCGCCCCGCCTGATACGCGGCGGCTCCTACTTGCCCTTCCGACCGTTCGGCCTGCACGGCGCGACCAGCGCGCGCGCGAGCACCTCGTCCATCCGCTCGACAGGCACGATCTCGACCTCGTCGCGCACGTGCGGCGGGAGCAGGTCGAGGTCGCGGACGTTGTCCTTCGGGATGAGAACGGTCTTGATGCCGGCGCGGTGCGCTGCCAGCAGCTTCTCCTTGAGCCCACCGATGGGGAGCACGTGACCGCGAAGGGTGATCTCGCCGGTCATCGCGACCTCGCGACGGATCGGACGTCCCATGAGCGCCGAGGCGAGCGCGGTCGCCATCGTGATGCCGGCGGAGGGCCCGTCCTTCGGCGTCGCCGCAGCGGGGACGTGGATGTGCAGGTCGAGCTTCTCGTTGAACGCCGGGTCGATCGGCCAGTCGGACACATGCGCGCGTATGTAGGAGACCGCGGCCTGCGCCGACTCGCGCATCACGTCGCCGAGTTGGCCGGTCAGGATCAGCTCGCCCTTGCCGGCCATCGTGGTCGCCTCGATCGAGATCACGTCGCCGCCAGCTTCGGTCCACACGAGCCCCGTGGCGGTCCCGATCTCGTCGGTCTCCTCCGCCAGCCCGAACCGGAACCGGGCCGGTCCCAGATACGTGTGCAAGGTACGGTGCGTCACGCGGGTCTTGCGCCCGTGGCCCTCGACGACGCGACGGGCCACCTGCCGGCAGATCGATGCGATCTGCCGCTCCAGACCTCTCACCCCTGCCTCGCGCGTGTACAACCGCACGATCTCGCTGAGGGCCTCGTCGGTCATCTCGAGCTTCGCGGCGCTCAGCCCGTGCTCCTTGAGCTGCTTCGGCACGAGGTACCGCTTCGCGATGTGGAGCTTCTCGTCCTCGGTGTAGCCCGGGAAGTGGATGACCTCCATGCGGTCCTGCAGCGCGGGCGGGATCGTGTCGAGCAGGTTGGCCGTGGTGACGAACATGACGTCGGACAGATCGAACGGGACCTCGAGGTAGTGGTCCTGGAAGCTGTTGTTCTGCTCAGGGTCGAGCGCCTCGAGAAGCGCCGCCGTGGGGTCACCGCGGAAGTCCACGCCCACCTTGTCGATCTCGTCCATCATGAAGACCGGGTTCCGAGTGCCGGCGGTGCTGATCGACTGGATGATGCGGCCCGGCAGCGCCCCCACGTAGGTGCGCCGATGTCCGCGGATCTCCGCCTCGTCGCGTATCCCGCCGAGGGACATCCGGATGAACTTGCGGCCCAGCGAGCGGGCGATCGACTTGCCGATCGAGGTCTTGCCCACACCCGGAGGTCCGACGAAGCACAGGATCGGGCCGCGCATCGTGTCGGTGAGCTTGTGGACCGCGAGGTACTCGAGGATGCGCTCCTTGACCTTCTCGAGGCCGTAGTGGTCCTCGTCCAGTATCTTGCGAGCCTCGATCAGGTCGAGCTTCTCCTCGTCCTCCACCGCCCACGGAGCGCCGACCAGCCAGTCGAGATAGGTCCGGATCACGCCGGTCTCCGCCGCGGCGGACGGCATCTTCTCCAAGCGGCCCAGCTCCTTGACCGCTTTCGCCTCCACCGCCTCGGGCATCTTCGCGGCGACGATCTTCTCGCGGTACTCGTCGAGCTCCGCCTGGGCCTCGTCGTACATCCCGAGCTCCTGCTGGATCGCCTTCATCTGCTCGCGAAGGAAGAACTCGCGCTGCGAGGCGTTGAGCGAGTCCTTCACCCGGTTCTGGATCTTGCTCCCGAGCTCGAGGATCTGCAGCTCGCGGCGCAGGAACGTCGAGGCCTGTTCGATGCGGGGCGCCGGTTCGACCGCTTCGAGGATCGCCTGCTTCTCGTCGGACTTGAGGTTGAGGTGGAAGGCGACGAAGTCGGCGAGCCGGCCCGGCTCCTCGATCGCGCCGGCGGCTATGAGGACCTCCTGCGGGATCGGCTTGCCCAGCTCGGCCGCCTTCTCAAAGTCGTTGACCAGGGCGCGCATGACCGCCTCGGTCTCGACGTCGGAGACGACCTCCTCCTCGATGCGCTCGACGCGCACCTGCATGTACGGCTCCGAGGTCACGTACTCCAGCACGCGGATGCGGACGACACCCTCGACGAGCGCCTTGGCGGTCCCGTCCGGGAGCTTCAGCTCCTGCAGCACCGTCCCGACGCAGCCCACCGCGTGGATCTCGCCTTCGCCAGGCTCCTGGGTCTCCGGCTCCTTCTGCAGGACGAGGGCGACGTGGTGATCTCCGCGCAGAGCCTCCTCCAGCGCCAGGATCGACTTCTCGCGGCCGACGAACAGCGGTACCACCAGGTTCGGGAACAGCACGAGGTCCCGCAGCGGTATCAGCGGAAGGATGTCAGGGACCTCGGTGGGTGCGTCGTCGACCTTCGACATGCTGGGCCTCATCACTCTTGAGGGCGGGTGCGCCCGATCTCGTTTCGTTGTGTTTCTACATGCTACCCGTACTCCCCTGCTGTGAGGGTGCTGCGGGCGCCGGCAGGGTGATCCGCCGCTATACTTGACCGGCGCGGGCTCGGCTCCCGCGGACCCGGGTATACCGTCATCGGTCGAACATCAGCGGCAAAGCGAGGCGCATCGTGCGCACGGTCGTCATCGATACGAACGTCCTTCTCTCGGATCCTGAGGTCATCGGCAGGTTCCACGACGCCGACGTCGTCATCCCCGAGATGGTGTTGTCCGAGATCGACAAGCTCAAGACCGCTCGGGTCGACCCGGAGCTGCGCTTCAAGGGCCGCCAGATCAGCCGCGTGCTGTTCGAACTGTCCGAGCGCGGGAGCCTGAAGGACGGGGTGCCGCTGCCCGACGGTGGCCGGGTCAGGGTCGTGGGCCTCGCGTCCGACGCCGAGTTCCCGGCCGGGCTGTCGGCGCGCAACACCGACGACCGCATCATCGCGGTGGCGGTGTCGGTCCGCGAGTCCGCCGATGGAGCGGTCACGCTGGTGACGAACGACCTGAACATGCTGCTCAAGGCTCAGTCCTATCACCTCGAGGTCGAGCGCGTCGAGACCGACGAGAGCCTGCTTCGCCGTCTGCTGGTCCGGCCGTTCCAGCGGTATCGAGCGGCGCTGAGCATCCTTGGCGTGGCGCTCGCTGTGTTCGCCGCCGCGATCTACCTGACGCTGTTCAGCCCGTTCGCGGCAGGACAGCAGAGAGTCGGCCTGACCTCTCTGCCGTCCGAGTTCCTCGAGCAGCTGTCGGTCGAACAGCAGCAGGAGCTCAACTACCTGTTCCGCCTGCAGGCCGACCCGAACAACATGGACACCTTGGTGTCGCTCGCTACGGTCTACGACAGCCTGGCCCAGCAGAACGCCTCGTATCTCCCCTACGCGGCGAGGTACTGGGAGAAGGTCCTGTCGCTGAACCCGGCCGACGATGACGCGCGGACAGACCTGGCCACCGACTATCTGCGTCAGAGCAAGGTGGACCAGGCGATAGCCGAGCTGAAGACGGTGCTCGCCCACAATCCTGACCACATCAACGCGAACCTGAATCTCGGGGTCATGTACATGAACACCTCACCCAAGCAGTACCAGAACGCAGCCAACCAGTTCGCTCGTGTGGTCACGCTGACGAAGGCGAACACCGACCTGGCGACGGTGAACCAACACGCTCAAGCCCTGCTGACGCAGGTGGAGACGGACGCGAAGACCGCCGGGCAACCGGTCACCATCCCAGGGAGCAGCCTGTGAACGACATCATCGACATAGCGATCATCGGAGGCGGCCCCGCCGGACTCGCGGCGGCGCTGTATGGCGCTCGCGGCCGGGCGGAGACAGTGGTGTTCGAGAGCCAGCTCCCGGGCGGCCAGATCATCACGACCGACTGGATCGAGAACTACCCCGGCATGCCCGAGGGGCTGAACGGCAGCCGCATCGCCGAGCTCATGCACGCGCACGCCGAGAAGTTCGGCGCGCAGTTCCGCACGTTCGCTGCAGTCGAGAAGATCGCCACCGAGCGCGGGGGGTTCCTGATCACCGCCGACGGCGAGGAGTCACTTGCCCGCACGGTCATCTTCGCGACCGGGGCGCGCCCGCTGACGCTCGGCATCCCCGGCGAGGCCGAGTTCACCGGACGCGGCGTCTCGTGGTGTGCCACCTGTGACGGCGCGCTGTACCGCGGCAAGGTGGTCGCGGTGGTGGGCGGCGGTGACGCGGCGCTCGAAGAGGCGCTGTTCCTGACGAAGTTCGCCGAGCGGGTGCACCTCGTGCACCGTCGCGACGAGTTCCGCGCGGCGCGCTGTATCCAGGAGCGCGCGCACGCGAACGAGAAGGTCGAGTTCCACCTCTCCCGCACCCCGGTGGAGATACTGGGCGAAGGCGGCAAGGTGTCCGCTCTCGTGCTGCGAGCGACCGCGGGAGGCCCCGACGAGGAGATCGCGGTCGCAGGCGTCTTCGAGTTCGTCGGCGTCCGTCCGGAAACCGAGCTCGTCGCAGGATTGGTGGAGCTGGCCGACGGTGGATGGGTAAAGGTCGATTCGTCGATGGCGACGTCATATGCGGGGCTGTTCGCGGCCGGCGACGTTACCGACACGCCACTGAAGCAGGTGGTGACCGCCGCAGGACAGGGCGCGACGGCGGCTTTCGAGGCGCTCCGCTACCTCGATTCCGGCGTCTGCCCCTTGTAGTAGTATCGGGCGCGCAGCCGCCGGAGCGGACTGTGTCGAGAAACCTTGGAGGACAAGTGAGCGACATCATGTTGACCGTGACAGACGCCAACTTCGAGAGCGATGTCGTCGGCAGCTCTCTGCCCGTGGTCCTGGACTTCTGGGCGCCGTGGTGCGGTCCGTGCCGCATGATGGAGCCGGTGCTCGAGGAGTTCGCAGCCGAGCACGCCGGCAAGATCGTGGTCGGCAAGCTGAACGTGGACGAGAACCCGAACACCGCCATGCGCTTCGACGTCATGTCGATCCCGACGCTGCTCGTCGTGGTCAACGGCCAGGTCGCCAAGAAGCTCGTCGGCGCGATGCCGAAGAAGAAGCTCGTCGACGAGCTCGCCGCCTACCTCGGCTAGCCTGCCGGCCCCCGCAAAGCCTGACACCAAAGGGAGAGGACCCACATGTGCGAGAACAGCGTGAACGTGCCTCAGCTGAAGCTGTCGATCGGCCAGGTCGATGACGCGATAGCCCTGTCGCAGCAGTGGCTGGAGCAGCTCCACCACCTCGCGGACCACGGCAAGAAGCCTGAAGCCTCCGCGGAGATCGCACAGGCCGGCGTACTGCTCGGCGAGGCCCGAGCGCGCCTGCAGAGTTCCCTCGACGCGCTCGAAGGGCGAGCGGCCTCCTCCGATGTGACGGTCGAACTGGTCTAGCACCGCCCCGGATCCGCGCGGGTCCGGACCTGACGGAACCGAACGACACGCCCGGCCTTCCTTGACGGAAGCGCCGGGCGTGTTACGCTTCCCGAATTCGTGTTACTCATGCACGCACGACGAGAAGGACCTTCCGGTGGCGCACTCGCACGAGACGACGAGCAACAAACTCGGAGGACGGCTGATCGGCGGCATCGCCATCAACGTCGTGATCTTCGCTGTGCAGATGGTCGGCGGTGTCCTGTCGGGCAGCCTCGCGCTGATCGCGGACGCCCTGCACAACGTGACCGATGTCGCCTCGCTCTCGCTCAGCCTCGTCGCGTTCCGGGTCGCCAAGCGGCCGGCCGACGAGCGCTACACCTTCGCGTATCGCCGGGCCGAGGTGCTGGCCGCCGCGGTGAACGCTACGCTGCTGCTCGTGATCGCCGCCTACGTCGGCTACGAGGCGCTCCTGCGTCTAGCGCACCCGATGCCGGTAGGAGGCACGATCATGATCGCGGCCGCAGCGTTCGGCGCGGTCGCCAACGGCGCGGGCGCCATCCTGCTTCACACCCGTGACGGGAACCTGAACGCACGCAGCGCGATGCTCCACCTGATGTCTGACTCGGTCGCTTCGATAGGCGTCCTTCTCGCGGGCGTCGCGATCCGCCTGTGGTCGCTCGACATCGCCGACCCGATCATCTCGCTGCTGATCTCCGTGTGGCTGTTCAGGGAGTCGTGGAGCCTCGTCGCGCGCACCGCACGCATCCTGATGCAGGGTGTCCCGGAGGACGTGGACATGGAGGCTGTGCGGGCCGCGGTGCTCGCCGTCGACGGAGTGGCGGAGCTTCACGAGCTGCGCGTGTGGGCGCTGTCCGGAGCCGATGTGGTGCTGAGCGCCCACCTGGTCCTGGACCGCAGCGACATCAGCGACGCCACGGGCGTGGTGACGGTCGTCAAGGACCTCCTGCACGACCGCTTCGGCGTCGCTCACGCGACCATAGAGACCGAATGCGTCGCCGGGGGTTGCTCCGGCTGCTCCGCCCGCCAAGGCTAGAAGGAGGACCCGTGGGATCTCTTGCGCGCTTCAGCGTGGCCATGGACGAGGACCTCCTCGCGCGGTTCGACGACCTCGTGGCGCGCCGCGGCAGCGGCGTGAACCGATCGGAAGCGGTCCGTGACCTCGTGCGCGACGCGCTGGTCGACGCCGAGTGGGAGGACAGCGCGGGCGAGATCGTCGGCACGGTCACCATGGTCTTCGACCACCACGCCTCCGACCTCTCCGACAAGCTCGACGCGCTGCAGCACGCGCACCACGAGCGCATCGTGTCCTCGATGCACGTGCACCTCGACGCCCACAACTGTCTCGAGGTCATCGTGGTGCGGGGGACCAGCGCTCAGGTGCGCGCGATCGCGGACGGGCTGCTCGGCACGAAGGGCGTCAAGCACGGCAAGCTCGTGTCGACCACCACCGGCGCCCACCTCTAGCCGGCGCACCGTGCACATCCCCGACGGATACCTCGGACCGCAGACCTACGCCGTCCTCGACGCGGCGATCATCCCGCTGTGGGCGGTGGCGGGAGCGAAGGTCAAGAAGACACTGAAGGCGAAGCAGGTCCCTCTGCTGGCGCTCGGCGCCGCGTTCTCCTTCGTCATCATGATGTTCAACGTCCCGGTCGTCGGCGGCTCCACCGGGCACGCCGTCGGAGCGACGCTCATCGCGATCCTGCTCGGACCTTGGGCGGCGGCTATCGCCGTCTCGATCGCTCTCGTGATCCAGGCGCTCGTGTTCGGCGACGGCGGGATCACCGCCATCGGGGCGAACTGCCTCAACATGGCGATCATCATGCCGTTCGTAGGCTTCTACATCTACCGCCTGGTCTCCGGCGACAGCCCGTCCACGATCCGCAGGTCCGTCGCCGCCGGCATCGGCTCCTACGTCGGCATCGTCGTGGCGGCGATCGCAGCCGGGATCGAGTTCGGCATCCAGCCTCTCATCGCGCACACCGCCTCGGGGCACGCGCTCTACGCGCCATATCCCCTCAGCGTCGCGGTCCCGACGATGGCGCTCGAGCACCTTGCGTTCTTCGGTCCGATCGAAGCGGTGATCACGATGGGGATCATCGCGGTGCTGGCGAAACAGGACTCCCGTCTGCTGCAGATGAAGCCCGCCGCCAAACCGCTGCGGTGGCTGTGGGCCGGCTTCGGTGTGCTCGTGTTGCTGACGCCGATCGGCGTGCTGGCTCCGGGGACCGCGTGGGGCGAGTGGGGCGCGGAGCAGCTGCGGACGACGCTGGGCTACGTCCCGGCCGGGCTCGAGAAGCTCGGCGGGGCCTGGACGTCGGCGATGCCCGGCTATGCGCCCGCCTTCATCCGCGACCCGCTGGTGGGGTACCTGGTCGCCGCCGTCGTCGGCTCCGCGCTGGTGGTCGGCATCGCCTGGCTGCTCGGCAGGGTTCTGGCCCGCAAGGAAGAGCCGCCTGCGACCCCTCCATCGGGCACCACATGATCCCGGCGGTCGCACACATAGGCGACGCCGCTCCACGCAGACGGGCCGGCGCGCGATCGGTCGCGCGCAGGACCGCCGACGCGATCGCTGGCGCCGTCGGCGAGGTGCTCGAGAACGACCGGCTCGCCTCGCTGCCGGGCCTGATGCAGCGCCTCGACCCGCGCATGAAGGCGGTGAGCATCGTGCTGCTCGCCGTCGTCACGAGCTTCGTGCACTCCATCCCCATGCTCCTCGTGCTCGTGGTGGCGACGATGCTCCTGGCAGCGGCTTCGCATGTGAGCGTGGGCTCCTTCGCACGGAAGGTCTGGGCCTCCGCCGGGTTCTTCGGAGTGCTCCTGTCCGCGCCCGCAGCCACGGCGTGGATCACGCCGGGGCCGGTGGTCGTGGCCCTCGGGCCGTTGTCGATCACCGCGCCGGGCCTGCTCGTGGCGGGCCGGCTCATCCTTCGAGTGGCGGCCGGCGCCGGGTTCGGGCTGCTCGTGGTGTGGACCACCCGCTGGTCCGACCTGCTACGCGCGCTCGGAGCGATGGGCGTCCCCGACCTCGTGGTCGCGACCTTGGCGATGACGCAGAAGCAGATCATGTCGCTGCTGCGCACGGTGGAGAACATGCACCTGGCGCGCGAGAGCAGGATGCTGTCCGCCGGGTCGGCCCGCGAGAACCGCGGTTGGGTGGTCGAGCGGATGGCGTTCGTGGCGAGGCGCTCCATGAAGACCGCCGACGACGTTTACGACGCGATGCTGGCCAGGGGGTTCACCGGGGCGATGCCCTCTCTGGTCGACCTCAGGGCCAGCGATCGCGACTGGCTCTGGCTCGCGGCGACCGTCGTCGCCTGCACCTTCGTCCTCCTCATCGACAGGATGGTGTTCCCGCTGTGACGGCCGAATTTGCACTCTCAGGAGCGACGCACATGTACGGATCGGACATGTGCGCCCTCGACCGCATCGACCTGACGATCGAGCCGGGCGAGCACGTGGCCGTCGTCGGCGCGAACGGGAGCGGGAAGTCCACGCTGCTCAAGATGCTCGACGGGCTGGTCTTCTGCAGCTCCGGCGCCATCGCCGCGTTCGGTCACACGCTGACCGAGGACTCGCTCGAGGAGCCGGCGCTCCGTCGCGAGTTCCGCTCCCGCGTCGGCTTCGTGTTCCAGGACGCCGACGTACAGCTGTTCTGCAACACGGTCCTCGACGAACTCGCTTTCGGCCCTCTCCAGCTGGGGATGGAGCCTGACGAGGTACGCGCCCGTGTGGCCGAGGTCGCAGCTGCGCTTCGGATCGAGAAGCTCCTCGATCGAGCCCCATACACGCTCTCGGGCGGCGAGAAGAAGCGCGTCGCGATCGCGAGCGTGCTGACGATGCGGCCGCAGGTGCTGCTCCTGGACGAACCGACGAACGCCCTCGACCCGCGCAGCCAGGTGTGGCTGCTCGACGTGCTCCGGGAGTGGAAGGCCGCCGGGCGCACCGTGATCATCGCGACGCACGACCTGACCGCCGCCGCCGAGTCGTGCGAACGCATGGTGGTGCTGTCCGAGGAGCATCGAGTCGTCGCGGACGGAGCGCCTGAGGACGTGCTGTCGCAGCGCGCGCTGCTCCTGTCCGTGAACCTGATCCACGAGCACGAACACCGTCACGGCGGGATCGGACACACACACGATCACGCGCACGGCCACACGCACGGATAGCGAGCGACCGGTCCCGGGCGCGCGGCGCAGCGCGCTTCACGAGACGAGCAAAGCGGTACACTTCCAAGCATGACCGATCCCACCAAACACCCTGCGGCGAAGGCTCCCACCTTCTGGGAGTGCCCCGCCTGCAGCTACCTTTCGAGCGACCCGTCGTTCGCATCGGGCACGTCGCCGTGTCCCGGGTGCGGCTCCAGCGTGAGACCGCGTCGGCAGTTCCCGCCCGACACCCAGCGCCTGCTCGACGACCGCATCCGCGGCTACTTCCGCGAGGGCGAGTGGCAGATCACCGTCATCCTCGCCGCCGCGCTGCTCGAAGCGCTGCTCGAAGACATCCTCGACAGGATCATGGCGGCACACGGCGCGGACATCGCGATCCGGGGGACGCTGCTCGACTCGGTCCGGGCCATCGGCACGCGCATCTCCCGCCTCTTCCCCGACCTGACCGGCGTGGAGTTCGAGGACGCCGCCTCCGAAGCCGGGTTCCACGACTTCCCGAAGCGCTGGCGCAAGGTGCGCGAGGTCCGCAACGCGTTCATCCACGACACGCCCTACCGCGACGTCGTCGAGACGCTCGACACCGGCACCGCGGAGGAGTCGATGCTGCTCCTCGACGCGGCCTACCACTTGTTCGTGTCGCTCAACAACAAGTTCGTGGCGGATGGCCGCGTCCATCGCGGAGACAAACCGCACACGTCGCTGCACGGCGGAGCCACCGACGAGGAAGCGCCCCACGGAGCCGTCGGGCCGTGACGGGAGCCGCCCGCATCCAGGTCGCCGGCGTCGTGCAAGGAGTCGGGTTCCGCCCCTTCGTCTACAACCTCGCGCGCTCGCGCGGCCTCAACGGCTGGGTCAACAACACCTCTCAGGGAGTCACGATCGTCGTGGAGGGCGACCCGGAGGTCGTGGCCGCGTTCCCCGACGACGTGTGGCGCCTCGCGCCGCCGATGGCGGTCGTCCAGTCGGTCGCCTCGACACCCGAGACGCCGGAGGGGTTCTCCGATTTCGAGATCCGCGAGTCGGAAGCCAGCGGCGACCTGACGCTGGTCTCGCCCGACATCGCGACCTGCCCGGCATGCCTCGCGGACATGACCGATCCGGCGAACCGCCGGCACGGCTACGCGTTCACGAACTGCACGAACTGCGGGCCGCGGTTCACGATCGTGGAGTCGCTGCCATACGACCGCCCGGCCACTTCGATGAAGTCGTTCGAGATGTGCCCTGAGTGCGGCGCGGAGTACCGCGACCCGGATGACCGCCGCTTCCACGCCCAGCCGAACGCCTGCCACGTGTGCGGCCCGCGGCTGTACCTCAACGGCGGAGGGGCGCCCGAGGATCTCGCTTGGACTCCAGCGGAGGCGGCCACGCCGCTGCCCGGCCGCACCCGCGACAGCGAGGAAGCGCGCTCCGCGGACCTGCTCGCGCGCGCCGCCACGATGCTGCTCGACGGCCGCGTGCTCGCGATCAAGGGCCTCGGAGGGTTCCACCTGGCGTGCGACGCGACCAACGAGGACGCTGTCGGCGCCCTGCGCGAGCGCAAGCGCCGCTGGGGCAAGCCGCTCGCGATCATGCTCCCGACCGTGGACGCGGTGCGCCGCTACTGCGAGGTGGGCGACGAGGAGCAGGCCCTTCTGGAGGGCACCAAGCGCCCCATCGTCCTGCTGAAGCTGAGGGGGAACGCTCCCGGCGCGGACATCGCGGACGCCCGCGCAGCGAAGTGGCACGAGCAGGCCGAGACTACAGGCTCGGCCGTCGCGAGCTGCCTGAGCGAAGCGGGCGTCCGCGATGTCCGCGCAGCGGACGCGCTCGCCCCATCGGTGGCCCCCGGCCTGGCCGAGCTCGGCGTGATGCTGCCCTACACGCCGCTCCACCACCTGCTGATGGATGCGGTCGGCGGGCGGCCGCTCGTGATGACGTCGGGTAACCTCTCGGACGAGCCGATCGCGATCGACAACGCCGAGGCGCTCGCCCGCCTCTCCCCGATCGCCGACGCCTTCCTGCTGCACGACCGCGAGATCCGTCAGCGCTACGACGACTCGGTCGTGCGCGTCGTGGCCGGTTCCACCGAACTCGTCCGGCGCTCGCGCGGATACGCACCGTTCCCCATCGCCCTCCCGTTCGACACCGACGTCCACATCTTGGCGGCCGGGCCCGAGCAGAAGAGCACGTTCTGCCTCGCGCGCGGCACCCACGCCTTCGTGAGCCAGCACATCGGGGATATGGAGAACGCCGAGACGCTCGAGGCCTACGAACGGACACTCTCGCTCTACGAGGAGATGTTCCGGGTCGAGCCCGCGCTCGTCGCGTACGACCTGCACCCCGAGTACCTCTCCACGAAGTTCGCGAAGTCACTCGGGCTGCCCGCCGTCGGCGTGCAGCACCACCACGCACACATCGCGAGCGTGACGGCGGAACACGGGATCTCGGACAAGGTCGTCGGCATCGCGTACGACGGAACCGGCTACGGGACCGACGGCACCATCTGGGGCGGCGAGGTGCTGATAGCCGACTGGACGGGCTTCGAGCGGTTCGCGCACCTGCGCCCCGTCCCGATGCCCGGCGGGGCCGCGGCGATCCGCCGTCCCGCCCGTATGGCATCGGGGTTGCTTTCCGGTATCGACGAAGGGCTGTTCGATCATCCTGGGGCTGCGATCCTACGAGAATCACTCACGAACTCGGAGCAGGCCACACTTCGCGCGATGGCCACCCAGGGGTTGAACAGCCCTTTGACGTCGTCAATGGGGCGGCTGTTCGATGCCGTGGCTGCGCTGGCGGGAGTCCGCGCGGACGCGCTCTACGAGGGGCAGGCCGCGATCGAGCTGGAAGCCCTGGCGGACCCCGGGGAGCGCGCCGCCTATCACTTCGCGCTCGTCGGGGACTCCCCCGTTGTCATCGACCCGGAACCGATGGTGTGTGCGCTCCTGGCCGATCTGGCATCCGGCGTGGGCGCCTCCACGATCTCGGCCCGCTTCCACAACGCGGTCGTCGCCGTCACGGTCGAAGTCGCCTCACTCGCGTGCGCGCGGGCGGGCGGGCGCCACGTCGCGCTTGCCGGCGGCGTCTTCATGAACCGGATCGTGCTGGCGGGCGTCCGCGCCGGACTTGTGGCCGCGGGCCTCGTCCCGCTCGCGCATCGAGAACTTCCGATGAACGACGGAGATGTCTCGTACGGCCAAGCGGTCGTGGCATGGGCGTTGCGGGATACGGTATAACAGGCCGGTACGCCGGCACGCGTTCACGACCCCAAGAGGAGATCTCCCATGTGTCTTGCGATCCCGGCCCAGGTCATCCTGATGAACGAGAACCAGATGGCGGAGGTCGACATCCACGGCGTCACGCGCACGGTCAGCCTCTCGATGACCCCCGAGGCCGAGGTCGGTTCGTGGGTCCTGATCCACGCCGGCTTCGCGATCCAGGTGGTCGACGAGGAGTTCGCAGCGGAGTCGTGGGAGCTCATAGAGCAGATCGAGTGGGACGACGGAGACGTCGCCTCTCTCGGCGCGGACACTGCCGAGGTCGGCGTCTGACATGGCGGACCTCCTGTCGGCCTGGCGCGACCCGGAGCTCGCCAAGCACCTGGTCGAGCTCATAGATCAGGCCGCCGACCGCCCGATGAAGCTCATGGAGGTCTGCGGGACGCACACGGTGGCGATCGCGCGGTTCGGCCTCCGAGGGCTCATGCCGGACAACGTCACGCTGCTTTCCGGACCGGGCTGTCCGGTCTGCGTTACCGCGAACCGCGACATCGACTACGCGATCGAGCTGGGCCGCCTCCCGAACGTCGCGATCACGACGTTCGGCGACATGATGAAGGTGCCGGGCTCGTATTCGTCGCTCTCGCGCGAGAAGGCGGACGGCCGCGACATCCGCATCGTCTACTCCCCCCTCGACGCCGTGAAGATGGCCGCCGCCGAGCCGGACAAGCAGGTCGTCTTCCTGGGGGTCGGTTTCGAGACCACCATCCCGACGATCGCCGTCACCATCAAGGAAGCCAAGAAGCAGGGCCTCACGAACTTCAGCGTGCTGTCGGTCCACAAGACGGTCCCGAAGGCGCTCGAGGCGCTCGTGAACGACCCCGAGGTGCAGATCGACGGCTTCATCCTGCCGGGTCACGTCTCTACCATCATCGGCCCGGAGCCGTACCGGTTCCTCGCATCGCAGTACCACGTGCCCGGCGTCGTGACCGGTTTCGAACCGATCGACGTGCTGCAGGGTGTGTGGATGCTCGCCCGGCAGATCAAGGAGGGCCGCGCCGAGGTCGAGGTCGCGTACAAGCGCGGCGTCAACTCGGACGGCAACCCCACCGCCCGTGCCCTGATCGAAGAGGTCTTCGAGCCATGCGACTCGGACTGGCGCGGCATCGGGATCATCCCCGGCACCGGACTCGCCATCCGCGAGGCGTTCTCCGACTTCGACGCCGCGAAGCGGTTCGACGTCACCCCGCCCGAGCCCAAGGAGATCCCCGGCTGCCAGTGCGGCGACGTCCTGCGCGGCGTCCTCCTGCCGTTCCAGTGCCGGTTGTTCGGCAAGGGATGCACCCCCGAGCACCCGATCGGCCCGTGCATGGTCTCGTCCGAGGGATCCTGCGCCGCATACTATCGTTACACCGACTACGGCCGCTCCTAGACCAGGAGCGCCGCCCGCCCGCCTGCTTCCGGAGGTACCCCATGCACTCCGACCGCGTCCTTCTCGCTCACGGCAGCGGCGGCACGATGATGCGCGAACTGATCGAGGACGTGTTCATCGCGCGCTTCAACGATGAGGCGCTCCTGCGGATGGACGATGCGGCGTCTCTGGAGATACCGGCGGGCCGGATCGCGCTTACCACCGACACCTACGTCGTGACCCCCCGCTTCTTCCCGGGTGGCGACATCGGCCGCCTGGCCGTGGCCGGCACCGTGAACGACGTCGCCACCGCGGGAGCCACGCCTATGTTCCTGACGGTCGGCTTCGTGCTCGAGGAAGGCCTGATGATCGAGGAGCTCCGGCGGATCCTCGACTCGATGGTGAGCGTGGCTGCTGAGGCCGGGGTCCGCATCGTCACGGGAGACACGAAGGTCGTGGAGCGCGGGCACGGCGACGGCATCTACATCAACACAGCGGGCGTCGGGGTCGTGCGCGAAGGCGTCGATCTGTCGAGCCGCTACTGCAAGCCGGGCGACGTGGTGCTGCTGTCCGGCACGCTCGGAGACCACGGCATAGCGGTCATGTCGACCCGGGAGGGCCTCTCGTTCGGGACCGACATCGTCTCGGACGCCGCGCCGCTGAACCACCTCGTGGCCGCCACGCTCGACGCCGCGCCGAACACGCGCTGCTTCCGCGACCCCACGCGCGGCGGGCTCGCCAGCTGCCTGAACGAGCTCGCGGGCGCCTCCGGCGTCTCGATCACCGTCGACGAGGAATCGGTGCCGGTGCGCGAGCAGGTGCGCGGCGCGTGCGAGATGCTCGGCTACGATGTCTACCAGGTAGCGAACGAGGGCAAGATGGTCGCCGTCGTGCCGGCCGACCAGGCCGACGCCGCGCTCGCGGCGATGAAGGCCGCGCCCTACGGGGCCGACGCCGCGATCATCGGTTCGGTCGCTGAGGGCCCCGCCGGCCGCGTGTATGTCAAGACGTCCTTCGGCGCCCGCCGGATCATGGACATGCTCGTCGGCGAGCAGCTGCCCCGGATCTGCTAGATGACGGCGCCGGGGGGCCGCCGCGCACAGCTGACCGGCCTGCTGCTGGTGGGAGCGGCGGGGCTGGTATGGGGGACTATCCCGCTAGCGCTCGCGGCAGCCGACGGCGCTTCCGTCATCAAGGTCTTCTACCGGGTCTTCTTCGCGGGCATCGTGCTCAGCGTATGGATGAGCGCCTCGGGCGGATGGCGCGAGGTCCGCGGCCTCCCGCGCCGCAAGATGCGCCAGCTGGTCGTCCAGGGTGTGATCCTCACCGTCAACTGGGTGCTGTTCCTTACTGCGCTCGACCTCACCAACGTCGCCACCGCCGAACTGCTCGGCTACATGGGGCCGGTCTTCGTCGCGGCGCTCGCTCCGTTCGTGACCAAGGAGCGGTTCGACCTGCGGATCATTGGCCCGATGGCGCTCGCGCTCGGAGGCATCGTCGTCATCCTCGTGCCGCAGGGCCTCGGCGTCGCCGGAGGGCCGCAGCTTCTCGGCGCGATCTTGGCGTTCGCCTCGGCGCTCACCTACTCGGTGTTGCTCCTGCGATCGAAGCAGATCCTGCACGGCGTGACCGGCCGCGCGCTGATGATCGTCGAGTACGGCGTCGCGAGCGTCCTGCTGATCCCGTTCGTGGCGTGGATGTACGCGCACGGCCAGGGACCGACCACGCTGGGCTCGTACGGAGCGCTCGCCACGCTCGGCATCGTCCACACCGCCTTCGCCGGCGTCCTCTTCCTCGCGGGCCTTCGGCGGGTGCGCACCGACCACGCCGCGATACTCACCTACGCCGAACCGGCGTCCGCAGTGGTATTCGCGGCCATCTTCATGGGGCAGGCACTGACGGGGTGGACGGTCGTGGGTGGGCTGATGGTGGTCGCGGGCGGAGCGATCGTCGCGGTGCTGGAGTCCCGCACCGTCGACATCACGCCCGAGAGCGCAGGCGGCACCGGAGAGGCACTCGGCGAGGCAGGGGCGTCCGGACCCGAGTAGGTCCGGTCCGTGGGGTGGTCGGGTACCATTGTCGAGACCGTGAGGAGGACCGCCATGCCCGTGGACGCCCGCGCCCGTCTCGTTGAAATGGGCGCCGTCGAGCGCCTCGCCGCGCGCGACGCGATGCTCTTCGCCGACCCGGCCATTGCAGCTACGCGGCTCGGGTGGGTGGGGCTTCCCGCAGCAGCGCTGGTTGAGGCGCCGAGCCTGGCAGCACTTGCCACGGCGCTCACCGGGGGCATCACCGATGTAGTGCTCCTCGGGATGGGCGGTAGCTCGCTTGCCGCGCTCGTGCTGGTGCGCTCGATGCCCGCCGAACCGGGTTCGCCGACGCTCCGTGTGCTGGATACGACCTCTCCCGGACAGACGACGGCGCTGCTCGACCGGCTGACGCCCGCCACGACGCTCGTCGTGGTCGCCAGCAAGTCGGGATCCACCGCCGAGCCGATGGCGCAGCTCGACATCTTCGGTCCGTGGCTCGAAGGCGCGCTCGGCGACGAGGCCGGTTCGCACCTGGTGGCGATCACCGATCCGGGTTCTTCGCTCGAAGCCCTCGCGCGCGAGCGCGGGTTCGCCGCGACCGTGTTCTCCGATCCTGACGTCGGCGGCCGCTACTCGGCGCTGACCGCGTTCGGGATGCTACCGGCCGCGCTCACCGGACTCGACATCGAGTTGCTCGCCTCTACCGCAGCGGCTTTCGAGGGCTCCTGCCGCAACCCGCCTGAGAGCAACCCCGCGCTCGCCCTCGCCACGTGGATGGCGGACGCCTACGCGGAGGGCCGCGACAAGCTCACCCTGGTCTGCTCGCCCTCTCTCGCGTCGTTCGGGATGTGGGTCGAGCAACTCGTCGCGGAGTCCACCGGCAAGGACGGCGCGGGCATACTCCCCGTCATCGAGGAGTCCCCGGGCCTCGCTGCGGCGCATGGCCCGGACCGCATGACCTTCCTGCTGCGTGAAGACGGCGACGAGACGCTCGCTGCCCTGCACGCCTCCCTGCCCGAGGGCGAACCGCTCTTCGAGGTCGTCGTGGACGATGCGGCCTCGCTCGCCGCGGAGTTCGTGCACTTGGAGTGGGCGGTGGCGCTGTTCTCAGCGCTCGAAGGGATCGAGCCGTTCGACCAACCCGACGTGGAATCGGCGAAGGCCGCCACCCGCGCGCTGCTCGCCGGCAAGTCGGAGGCGGCGGACCTGACGGCGCTCTCGACCGCAGACCTTACCGGCGGCGACCTGCCCGCGCGCGTGCGGGCGCTCGTGCGCGGGGCGCGAGACGGCGGCTACATCGCCGTTCTCGCGTACCTTACCGAGGACGAGACGGTCCTGGCGCCACTGCGCGACGCCTGCGCGCGGCTCGCCGAGGCAACGCGGATGCCGGTCACGCTGCAGCTCGGGCCGCGGTACCTGCACTCCACCGGTCAGTACTTCAAGGGCGGACCGCGCACGGGCTCGTTCCTGATCGTGACGGCGGATCACTGCGGGTCGCTCGCGGGACCGCTGGCGTCACTCGCACGGCTCAATGAGGCGCAGGCGGCCGGCGACGCGACCGCGCTGCTCGCGTGCGGATGCCCGGTGCTGACGGTCGCCCTCGCCGGCGAGACCGCCGCGGACAGCGCTCCGCTGCTCGACGCGCTGGACAAGGCCGCACTGGACTAGACCCGGGCGTGCGGGGCGGTGCGCTACCCCAGTTGCACGATCTCCGCGCTCACGGCGCCGTCCGACGCAACGGTGATGGTGGCGATCGACGGCTTCTGGCCCTCGCGCGGGAACGCGGGACTGCCGGGGTTCACCCATAGGACGCCGTCTCGCTCCCCGATCGCGGCCACGTGAGAGTGCCCGGTGATCGCGACCCGGGCACCGGCGGTCACCGGGTCGAGCGAGCCCGCGAGGTCCCGTTCTTTGTGCGCGATCACGAAGCGCGCGCCCCCCAGGACCGTGTTCACGGCGATCGGGAACGTCGACGCCACCCCGATGTCGCAGTTGCCGCAGACCGCGGTCACCGGGGCGATCGCTTCCAGGAGTTCCAGCGCGTAGCCGGAGCCGACGTCGCCGGCGTGCACGATGGCGTCGACACCTTCGAACGCGGCGGTCACCGCGTCAGGCACCTCGCCGTGCGTGTCCGAGACCACGCCTATGCGGAACGGCGCCGCAGCGGTCTCGTCGCTCACAGTCCCAACGCCTTCTTCAGCGAAGGCACGCGCCTGCGCGAGACCGGTACCTGGCTCGCGGCCTTATCCTTCATCGTGAGGAGGAGCGTGCCTCCATACATCGGTACGACCTCCTTGACCTTCTCCAGGTTGACCACGAACCGCCGGTGCACGCGGAAGAAGCCGCGCGGCTCGAGCTTGCGCTCGAGGTCCTGCAGCGACATCGTCGAGAGGTAGCGCTCGCCGTCGGTGTAGAGGTAGCTGTAATCGTCCTTGGCCATGATGTGGAAGATCTCGCCCACACTCAGCAGCAGCTTCTTGCCGGCCTTCTCCACCGGTACGCGCTCGACACGCGCGGTGCCCGCCACCGGTGTCTGCGGTGATAGCCGCTCGATCGCGCGACGCAGCCGTGCGACCTCCACCGGCTTGACGAGGTAGTCCGCCGCCTCGACCTCGAACGCTTGGACCGCGTGCTCTGAATAGGCGGTGACGAAGATGATCGCGGGAGGCCGCTCGAGCTCTCCGAGCGCCGCCGCAAGGCGCATGCCGGAAAGCCCGGGCATCTCGATGTCGAGGAAGACCACGTCGTAGGGGATCGCACGGATGAGCTGAATCGCCTCGGCGGCGTTGCCCGCCTCGCCGATGACCTCGATGCCGCCGGCCTCGGCCAGCAGGAAGCGAAGCTCGCTGCGGGAGGGAGCCTCGTCATCGACGACGAGCGCCTTGAGCGTCATGCCGTCGTCTCCGGAGTAGCCATGCATGCGAGCGTGAACGTCACCTTTGTGCCCTGCCCCTCGGTGCTCTGGACGTCGAGTCCGCTCTCCGGTCCGAAGTGGCCCTTCAATCTATCGTCCACGTTCTTGAGCGCGATGCCAAGCCCGCGCCCGAACCCGATATCCAGGACCCGCGGCAGATCGGCCGCCGGGATACCTCTGCCGTCGTCCGCGACCTCGATCAGGACCGCCTCGTCGCGACTGTGAGCGGTGAGCTTGATGTGCAGCGGCCCGGACGGACGGATGCCGTGCTGCACCGCGTTCTCGACGATCGGCTGGAGCACGAAGGCCGGCACAAGCAGTGAGTCGAGACTCGCGGGCACGTCCTCCGAGAAGCGGACCCGCTCTTCGCCGAACCGGGCCCGCTCGAACACGAGGTACCGCCGCACGTAGTCGAGCTCCTGGGACAGCGGTATCAGCTCGTCGCTGTTCTCCAGCGTGCGGCGGTAGAACGTCGCGAACTCGCGCAACAGCTCTCGGGCGCGCGGGGGGTCGGTGCGGATGAGGCTGGCGATCGTGTTGATCGTGTTGAACAGGAAGTGCGGGTTGATCTGGCTCTGGAGTGCCTTGAGCTCCATGCGGCACGCCAGCTCGGTCTGGCGCTCCAGCTCCGACAGCTCCAGTTGGGTGGACAGCAGGCGCGCGAGGCCGTCCACCATCGTGACCTGCGTCTCGTTCAGGAGTCGCGGTGTCGCGTAGTAGAACTTCAGGGTCCCGACCGGGGCCCCGCGCACCTCGAGCGGCACCACGATCGCGGCGCGCAGCGGGCAATCGCGCTTCGGGCAGCCGATCTCCTCGCGGGTCACGAGCACCCGGTGCTCGCCGGTCTCGAGGACCTCGACCGTGGCGCGCGTGATGATCGGCCCGCCCACGGTGTGGTGGTCCTCCCCCTCGCCGGCGAAGCCCAGGACCGTGTCCCGGTCGGTGATCGCCACGGCATCGGCCTCGGTGCGTTGCAGCGTGAGCCGGCACACCTCCTGCGCGGTCACAGGTGTCAGGCCCTGACGCATGTAGGACAGCGACACGTTCGCGATGTCGAGGATGCGCTGCGACTGGACCGCGCGCAGGTGGTCCGGCCGCGACGCCATCCGGTTCCAGAGCGCGGCCACCGCGGCGGCTGCCAGCAGCGCGCCGGCGATGATGAGCGATGTCTCCGAAGCGCCGAACAACGGGGCGATCACCACGTAGCCGCCGAGCGCGAACACGGCCGACATGGCAGCCCAGTCCAGTATCAGTCGACGTTGCACCTGTCTCACCGTCCTTCGCCGGTCTCGCGCGTCAGACCCGACGACGCACACGCGACGAGCACGTCGCCGGTCTCCGCGAACCCCATGCCCCTGTACAGCGACCGCGATGCCGTGTTGGCCTCGTGGGTCGATAGTAGCGCGCTTCGCACACCCTGACCGACCAGCCAGTCGACGGCCTCTTCCGCCAGCGCCCGGCCTATCCCGCGGCGTCTGAGGTCAGGGGCGACGGCGAGCCGCCCGAGACTGCCGTCCCCCGAGCGAGAGGTCGCCAGGGTGTATCCGACGATGCGCCCGTCGATCGTTCCCACCGCCAGCCGTCCGATGCGCGCGAACCGTTCGAGCCCGGTGCGGTGGTAGCGCCAGAACGGCTCGAAACAGTCCTGGTCGATCCCCAGGATCGCTCCGAGGTCAGCGAGACCCGCCTCGCGCACTGCCAGCCCGGGCACCCGGGTGGTCCCGCCGATCGCGTCAACGCCGTCCCCATCCGCGCGTGCGCGCGCACGCAGGTCGAGCCGCATCACGACGACACGCTCGACGACCCTGAGACCGGCGTCCAGGTACGGGCCGCATGCGGGCTCGGGCACGAGCGGACCGAGAAGGCGCCCGAACCCCTGCGCGCGTGCGACTTCGAGCAGGTCGGTGACGATCAGCGGAACTCGACGCGGAGAGCACCATAGGCCGAGCACTGCACAGTAGTCGAGATGCTCTCGCCACCTCGCCAGCAGGGCCGCCTCGCCCTTCTCCGTGACCCGCACCCGCCAGGGTTCCGACCCGGAGATGGCGACGAGCTCGGCGCGGTCCTCGACCAGCTGGGCCCGAACAGCCGGCCCGGCGATCCAAGCGAGCTCCCGGAGTGTGGCCGGGCGCGTGAGGCCGCTCACAGGTGCAGGCCGCCGATCTCGCTGACAGCGAGCCACACGCCGACGGCGGCGAGAAGGATCGCGAACGACAGGCGCACCGCGCGGTCGGAAGCGCGCTCGGTGAGACGTGCGCCGATCACGGCGCCCGGGACGACCCCGAGCGCCAGCATCAGCGCGAGCGGCCAGTCGATGTGTCCCAACATGCTGTGCGCGATCGTTCCGGGGATGGCGAGCACCGCCACGGTCACCAGACTGGTCCCGATGGCACGCTTCACCGGCATCCCGAGGTAGCGGGTCAGCCCGGGCACGATCACGAAACCTCCGCCGAGGCCGAGGAATCCTGAGTAGAAGCCGGCCAGTGCGCCGATGAGTACGAGTCCCAGCGTCCGCCGTTTCTCCGGGCGTCCGCCGTCGAGCCCGGGCAGCACGCCCTCGTCACTCTCGCTCTCCCCGACCGCCGCCTCCGCCCGCACCGCGGTCCGGTGTTGCATCAGCATGTCGGCCGATGCCCACGCGATGAGCGCCGCGGTCGCGAGCAGGACCACCGTGCCGCCCACGAACTGCGACAGCATGGCGCCGGCCACCGAACCGATCGAGCCGATGAGTCCCATCGTGATCCCGGCTCGCACATCGGCAGAACCGCGCTTCCAGTAGGTCACCGCTCCGGTGAGCGCGCCCGGCAAGATGACCGGAAGCGGGGTGCCGACCGCGATCAGCGCGGGGTAGCCGAGAAGGAGCCGGATGGCGGGCGTCGTGATGAGTCCGCCACCGACCCCGAACGCGCCGGAGAGCACGCCACTGAAGAGCCCGACGGCGAACTTCGCAACGCCGTCCACCGGGTGCGCCTACCGGCTGGGGATGACGGGGAAGCGGCCGGTGATCGCGGTGCGGTCGATCTGGCGTTCACCGGAGAACAGGCTGCCGAGCGCCACGTCCTCCCACAGGCGCTCCATGAGCTGCGGCCAGCGCCGCTGGAACGCGAAGTAGTTGTCGCAGTTGCGGCGCGCGTAACTCGCAGCATCCGTGAAGGCCGCCTTGGCGATCGCGAGGTTCGCTCCCGGCTCACGTCCCGATAGCGCGCGCAGCAGCGCAGTCAGGGAGGCCCGCCACGCCGCGGTGTGTCCGACGAACTCGCCGGGGTAGGGCCTGAGCGACTGGGAGGTGACACGCCGCAGGTCGATCTGCGACTTCGCGAACTCCAGCTTGCGGTGCTCGTAGATGAACCGGTAGACGTCCTGCCTGAAGCGCAGCGCCGGGCTGGGGACCGTGGGCGGCTTGTGCATGACGCTCCACGCGCCGTCCAGGAACACGTCCCCGCCGTGCATGCGGGCGTTGATCACGTAGTCGATGTCCTCGCCGCGGAACACCCATGGGTCGAACGAGACGTTGCAGTACATGTCACGGTGCAGCGACATGCAGCCACCGAACGCGAACGTCGAAGGCTTCACCCTGGGAGGGGCGTCCACCGCACCCATCGCCCTGTTGTACTCGTCGGTCTCGCGCCACAGCGCGTCGGTCCACGGGGCGTCGTCCTTGATGTGATGGCCGCCGGTCTCGTCGACGTAGTAGCCGGTCTTGGCGAAGACGATCTTGGCATCGGGGGTCTTCATTCCGAGGCCCTCCACGCCCGTCACGAGGAACTCGGCGTCGGTGATGACCTCGTCGTCGTCGACGAACACGACGATCTCCTGTCCGAGCGTGGCGGCCACGATCAGCCCCGTGTTGCGCACCGCGCCGTAGCCGGTGAGGCTCACGCCCGACACCATGTCGGAGAACTCCAGCTGCTCGAGGCGCCGGTGGAGCGATCCGAGCTCCGCCGGCCCGAAGACGAGCGCGTCGATTCCCGGGAAGTCTTCGACGATCTCGCGCACGCGATCCTCGGCCTCGTGCTCGATCGAGGCGTCGGTCGCGGCGACGAGCACGACGACCTTACCCAGGCCGCGGACGCCCTCGAGGGAACGCAGGCAGGCCGGGAGCGGGCTCTCGCCATCGATCGGCGTGGGGTGGTCGTACACGTTGATGAGACGGTCGCTGGACCGGCCACCGCGGCGGGTCCAGAAGGTCGGGATGACGACACAGGTTGCCATGTGGGTCTCTTCATCATGTGAGGCGCGGCGGGTCGCGTCTTCTGAGCGTGGCGCTCGGTTCGCGAAGCGGCCGTGTGTGCGACCGCGCCTGCGATTGTACCGCTGTGGGGAACGCTATGCGCGAACCGCGCCCCTCCGACCTCGCTACCTCGATACGATGCCGCTGGCGCGCCCGCAGGCGGGGCACGCACCGTCGACGGTGTGGTCAGACACCACGGCGAAGCCTTCGCGCCGCACGAGGAGCTCGCCGCACCCCGGACACGCGGTGTCCTCGCCTCCCGGCTCGGAGACGTTGCCCAGATAGACGTGCAGCAGCCCGGCCTCGTAGCCGATCTCCCTTGCGCGTCGCAGGGTGGCCAACGGTGTCGGATCGAGATGGGAGAAGTCTAGGTACGGGAAGAAGCGCGTGATGTGCCAGGGTGTCTCGGGGCCGAGATCGGTCGCGATCCACTTCGCCAGGGCCTTCAATTGCGCTTCGTCGTCGTTGATCGTGGGCACGACGTTGGTCACCACTTCGACGTGCATGCCGTGGACGTGTTTCGCGCGCTCGGCCGCGCGCAGGACCGGCGCAACGCTCGGTACGCGACAGAGGGTGCGGTACGCCTCGTCGGTCATCCCCTTGACGTCGACCCGCCACACGTCGATCGCCCCTGCCAGGTAGTCGAGCCCCTCCGTGGTGATGTATCCGTTCGTGACCATCACAGTGAACAGGCCACGCTCGTGGGCGAGTACGGCGCTGTCGCGTACGTACTCGGCCTGGATCACCGGCTCGTTGTAAGTGAACGCGATCCCCTGGCAGCCCTCGTGCAGGGCGTGCGCCACCACCTCTGCGGGCGGAAGGTCGCGCAGGATGCCGCTGTCGACGGTGGCGCGGCTGATCTGCCAGTTCTGGCAGTGGCCGCACTTCATCGTGCAGCCGACCGATCCGATCGAGAAGACGAGCGTGCCCGGCCGGTAGTGGAAGACCGGCTTCTTCTCGATGGGGTCGACAGCTACGGAGGACACGCGCCCGTAGGTGAGCGCCACGAGCGTACCGTCCTCGTTGCGCCTCACTCCGCACACTCCGACAGCACCGGGACGGATGCGGCAGGCGTGCGGGCACAAGTCGCACCGGATGACGTCACCGTCGACATGCCACAGGTCCGCGATGTGTCTTTCCACGATGGTCTCCCCTCCTAGCCTGGCGCGAGCCTCACCTGGTTGCGCCCGTTCTGCTTGGCGCGGTACAAGGCGCGGTCGGCCGCCTCGATCAGGTCGTCGGGGGAGGACACAGGCCCGCCCACCGACGCCACTCCCACCGAGACGCGCACGTCGAACAGCGCACTCCCGGGATCCTCGTCGTACCGGGGCGGGATCAGGTCCTCCATGTCGAGACGCAGCTTCTCGGCGACCGCGAACGCCTCGGTCTTGCCGGTCTGTGGCAGCACGATCGCGAACTCGTCGCCGCGATAGCGGACAGCCAGGTCTGTCGCGCGCAGACTCGCGCGCATCACGTCGGCGACGTTCCGCAGGACCGAGTCGCCCGCCGGGTGCCCGAAGCGGTCGTTTACCTTCTTGAAGTGGTCCAGATCGAGCATGAGCAACGAAAGCGCTCCTCCGTAGCGGACGTGGCGCGCGCACTCCTCGCCGAGACGCTGCGCGAAGGCCCGCCGGTTGCCGAGACCGGTGAGCGGGTCGGCCAGCGCGGTCTCCTCGAGATCCGCCAGCTCGCCGCCGAGCAGGCGGCTCTGATGCGGCAGGCATCCGGTCCACGTCGTCTCGCCGCGGAAGATCGATATCGCGAACTCCTCACAGCTGGGAAGCCCGCACATGCCGCAGTCCAGAGGCTCGCCGTCCATACCACCTTCGCGCAGCACCTCAAGGATCTGGACTTCGGTGGGGGTCGGCAGCCGCACCGGCGTCGCATCGAACGAGCGCCTCAGATCGATCTTCGGGAGATGCTTGAGCACCTCCCGGCTAGACACGCGGGACCGGGCGCGTCCGGCCCGGTCCGAGGCGGCCAGGTGCCTCTTCGCGAACAGGGACATCCCGGGGCAGACTGCGGGACCGTCCAGACACCCTTCGCAGTTGAGCGTGTCGATGATGTGCGGGGCGGACTCACCCGCTTCGACGGCGCGCAACAGGTCATCCAGCTCTGCCAGCCCGCGCACGACCCGGACTTCCTGAGAGATCATGTCGCGAGTCTCGAACGTCGAACGAGGATACCCGTCCGTGAGCGAGATCTCCTTCAGCGGTTCGGGCCTGCGCCCGCCGGCGCCTCCCCGTTCGCGCGCGGGATGCGCCGCCGCAGCCTCGTTGCGACTCAGCGCGCTCTCGAGCTCCAGGAAGTCGATCGTGGCATCGATGACGCCCTTGAACTGAGCACTGCGCGCCTCGTCCTTCCTAGCAAAACACGGCGAAACGTAGACGATCGCGACGTCTTGATCGTACATCTCGCGTATCAGGCGGGCTTGGGCGATGTAGGGCGGTACCAGCGGCGCGAGCGCCCCGGTAAGAGCCGGGTGATACGTGCGCACCCAGTCTGTGACGACCGGACAGGTCGAGCGGATGATCGGCAGCCCGCTACACGCGGCGTGACGCACCTCGTAGGCCGCCGCGACCGCCTCTTCTCCGAGCAGCGTCGACTCCACTGCGAAGAAGCCCGCTGCCTCGAGCCGGGCCTCGACCCCTTCGGGTGTCATCGGGTACAGAGCGGCCACGAACTCGGTGGCCAGCAGCGCCACTACCGGGCGGTCGCCTCGCAACAGGTCGTCGACGTGGTCGCCGTCGCTGCGGACGACCCATGCGACGCTCGGGCACTCGGTCACGCACAGGCCACAGCTCACGCACTTCTCGGCGATGATGGCGACCGAACCGTCGCCGCGCACGCGGATCGCGCGCGCGGGACACCGGTAGGCGCACCGCCAACACCGGCGGCAGGCGTTCTCATCCAATGAGATGAGCGGCTCCGCGGACTGCATCAGACGTCGCCACCCTCGATACCGGGAAGGCGCATGCGCCTCAGGGCGGTCAGGAGCGGCCACCCGAGTCCGTACACGACGACAGCTTGCCCGAATCCGACGGTCACGACTCCGGTCAGGTACAGAACGAGCCAGGAGCTCTGCGCCGTGATCCCGAGCAGCGGGATCGTAGTAAGCCCGGCGGCACCGAGCATCGAGGGGAGGTACGCGGGGACGATGAGCGCGTTAGCGACCACCGGGCCCAGCAGCGCGAGTCCGGTGCGGCCGCGGAACCGCCACGACCACATGGCGCCCAACAGCGTGGCGAGCGACCCGAAGGCGACATCCAGCAACCCGAGCGCGCCGAACATCCCGACGCTCGACAGGTTGGCGAGCGCCGAGCCGATCGCAAGTCCGGGGACCGCGGCCGGAGTCAGCACGGCGACCACCGTGAGCGCCTCGCTCACCCTGAACTGGATGATGCCGTAGCTGAACACCGAACCGAGTTGGATGACGAGGAAGGTCAGCACGCCGTACACGGCCGCGATGACGCCCGCGGTGGCGACCCGCCGCGCGTTCACAGGACCTTCGCCTCCGTGTGAGCGAAGGCTGGCTGATGGCGTGCAGCGGCAATTCCGTGGACCGGAGAGTGCGTTGCGATGCTCATCGAACCCCCCTCCGCGGTCCATGGAACGGCGTCCGCCATGTCCCCCAGCACGGCCACACGCACCGTCACCTGGCGTGAGATCCAGCGCCGGACGTGCTCGTATCTTACCCCGCCCCGATCGGACCCACTCCCCCTATGGCAGGAGCAGCTCCGCTATCTGGACGGCGTTGAGCGCAGCGCCCTTGCGGAGCTGGTCCGCCACGACCCAGAACGCGAGACCGCTGGCGACCCCGGAGTCGCGGCGCAACCGGCCGACGTAGGTCGCATCGGTACCCTCCAGCAGTCCGGGCATCGGGTACAGCTGGGAGGTAGGATCGTCCATCACCACGATACCGCGCGCCTCTGACAGCGCGGCCCGGGCGGCCTCGACCGAGACCGGACCGCCGAACTCCACGTTGACCGACTCGGAATGGCAGCGCAGCACTGGGACGCGCACGCACGTCGCGGAGACCGCCACGTTCGGCAGGTGCATGATCTTGCGGGTCTCCACCACCATCTTCCACTCTTCCTTGGTGGCGCCGTCCTCCATGAAGACGTCGATCTGGGGGATGCAGTTGAACGCGATCCGGTGCGCGAACTGCTGCGCCTCGAACGCGCGCCCAGCAAGGAAGTCGCCGCTCTGCTCGTAGAGCTCGTCCATGGCGGCCTGCCCGGCGCCGGAGGCCGCCTGGTAGGTGGAGACGACGATGCGGCGGATCGGCGCCAGCGCGGTCAGCGGCGCCAGCGCCACCACCATCTGGATCGTCGAGCAGTTCGGGTTGGCGATCACGCCCGAGTGCAGCGCCGCGTCGCCCGGGTTGACCTCGGGCACCACGAGCGGCACGCCGTCTTCCATCCTGAAGGCGGACGAGTTGTCGATCATCACGGCGCCCGCTGATGTGACGGCCTCGCGGAAGCGCTTCGACACCTCGGCGCCAGCGGAGAACAGCGCTATGTCCACGCCGTCGAAGCTCGCGTCGGTCATCTCCTCGACCACGAGCTCAGCGTCCGCGAACGGTACGCGCTTCCCCGCAGATCGCGAGGACGCGAGGGCGCGCACCTGCGACGCGGGGAACGCCCGCTGCGCGAGCACCTTGAGCATCTCGACGCCCACAGCTCCGGTCGCCCCGACGACGACGACGACCGGGCGAGCGGGCATCGCCCGGTCCCACGTCATAGCGAGCCCCCCTCGGGAGCGCCCGGCGAGGTCTCCGCGGTCACACGCCCGTCCGCTAGGCCGAACGCGCTGTGGAGCGCGTGCACGGCGGTCGCCACTTGGGCCGCATCGATCACGCACGAGATGCGGATCGACGAGGTGGAAATCATGTCGAGGTTGACGGCCGCGTCCGCCAGGGAGCGGAACATCAGCGCGGCGACACCGGGATGGGTCTTCATGCCGGCGCCCACGAGCGAGACCTTCGCTACCGACTCGTCGACCGAGTAGCTGCGAGCGCCGAGCGCCTGAGTCACGTCCGCCACCGCTCGACGGGCCCGGACGAGGTCGTCTTTCGGCGTCGTGAACGAGATGTCGGTGAGGCCGGCCTCGGAGACGTTCTGGATGATCATGTCGACGTTCACGTTGTCCGCGGCGAGCCGGCCGAAGACCTCCGCCGCGACTCCGGGGCGGTCGGGAACGTCCCGGACGGTGACCTTCGCCTCTGAGGTGTCGTGCGTGACACCCGAGATGATCGCCTGTTCCATGGAACCGTCCGCCTCCTTGACGATCGTGCCGGGACTGTCCGAGAACGAGGAACGCACGTGGATGACGACGCCGTGGTTCCGCGCGAACTCGACGCTGCGGAGCTGCAGCACGCGCGCACCCGTGGCGGCCATCTCGAGCATCTCCTCGTAGGAGATCGTATCGAGCTTGCGAGCCTCAGGCTCGATCCGGGGGTCGGCCGTGAACACGCCGTCAACGTCCGTGTATATCTCGCAGACATCGGCGGACAGGCCCGCCGCCACCGCGACGGCGGTGGTGTCGGAGCCACCGCGCCCGAGCGTGGTGATGTCGCCCTCAGGGGTCAGTGCCTGGAAGCCCGCGACGATCGCGATCAGCCCGCGGTCGAGCGCCTCCATGACGCGGTCAGCGCGGACCTCTTGGATGCGTGCCTTCATGTGGCTGCCGTCCGAGACGATGCCCGCCTGCGCGCCGGTGAAGCTGATCGCCTCGTGCCCCTGGGCGTGGATGGCCATCGCGAGTAGCGCGATCGTGACCTGCTCGCCGGTCGCAAGCAGCATGTCCATCTCGCGCTCGGGAGGCTCGGCGCTGATCGCGAGCGCCTTGGCGAGCAGTTCGTCGGTGACGTCACCCATCGCCGAGACCACCGCGACGATGCGGTCGCCCCGGTCCTGGGCCGCGATGAGCCGGCTCGCGACCGCCGCGATGCGGTCGGTGGTGCCGACGGAGGTCCCACCGTATTTCTGTACGACGAGCGCCATGGCCTTGCCCCCGGAGCGTGGTGCGGACCAGCGACCCCGTCGCCCCGTCACGGGGCCGCAGAGTGCGCCTAGTTTAGCGGAAAGCCGCCGGTCAGGGCTGTCGGTACAGGTTCAGGTCGAACGCGGAGGCGCGCAGCCGCTCGGTCAGTGCTTCGACCGCTTCGCTGTAGAAGTGGTCCACCAGGCTGCGGCCAGTGACGGTGGCCATCAGGTCCCCGAGTTGGGAGATCGTGACGCGCATCGCCGACAGCTCGTCGTCCGGGTCCCCCAGACGGTCCCAGTGGGCGCTCAGGTGGCCGGCGCTGAGCGAGAACGCCGGCTGGTGCCCGGCGAGCCACTGCGCCATCGAGGTCTCCAGGTTCGCGGTGAGTCTGGGGCCGCCCAGGCGGCGGAAGGCCGCCAGCATGCCGTCCGCGATCGAGACGAACACCGCGCGCGCCTCGTAGCGGTCGACCTCGAGCGAGACCCGCTCCGGGCCGTGCGACTCCGCGTCGGACTCTCGCAGCACCTCGATCAGGGATTCGACGACACGCGGGTCGAACTGGGTCCCGGCGCCGTTCGTGAGCTCGGCGACCGCGCCCTCCGCGGTCAGGCTCTTGCGGTACGGGCGATCGGCGATCATGGCCTCGTACGCGTCCGCCACCGCGAGCACGCGCGCCAGGATCGGGATCTCCTCGCCGCGCAGGCCGGCGGGGTAGCCTCCGCCGTCGTAGCGCTCGTGATGGTGCCTGACCACGGGGCCGATCGACCAGGGGAACGCCACCGGCCGAAGGATGTTCGCGCCGATCAGCGGGTGGTGGCGCATGGTCGCGAGCTCATCCTCGTCGAGCGGTCCCGCCTTGCGCAGTATCTGGCCGCTGATCCCGATCTTGCCTATGTCGTGCAGGTATGCGGCCATCTCCAGCGCCGTGCACTGCTCGTGAGACAGGCCCATGTTCTCGGCGATCATCCCCGAGAACACCGCTACGCGCTCGGAGTGGCCGCGCATGTGCGGCTCCTTGGCGTCCACCGCGGCCGCGAGAGAGCGCACCGTGGCGAGGTACGCGTCCTGCAGGCTCGCGTAGAGCTCGGTGTTGCCGATCGCGACGGTCAGGTGGTTCGCGATCGTGGAGAGCAGCCTCACGTCGTCACCGGTGAAGCGGGCGTTGCGGTCCCGGCTGCCCACCGCGATCGCACCGATCACACCGTCGGCCGAATGGAGCGGCACACAGACCGCGGCGAGCGCTCCCGTGATGACATCGACGTTCTCGGCGTCGCCACTACCCGTCGACGGGTTGAAGATCAGCGGCCGGCCCTGACGGACCACCCATTCCGACATCGATGAGCGCACCGCGCGATCGTCGGGCGCGGCGTCCCTCGTCCCCCGCCAGGCGCGCAGCTTGAGGTCGGACGAGGTGCTGTCCCGCAGTACGAGGTATCCGGAGTCGACGGCGAAGCTGCGCATCGCCGCATCGAGGGTGGAGTCCAGCAGCGTGTCCAGGTCGAGCGTCGACCCGAGCGCCCGGCTCGTCTCGTACAGCGTCGTGAGTTCGTCGACCTTCTGGGTGAGGTCCTCGGTCCGCTGCTGGATCGTCACGACCATCGAATTGAACGCGGACGAGAGTTCGCTCAGTTCCCTGCGCGAGCCGAGATCGACGCGCACGCCGAGCTCCCCCGCGGTGACGCGGCGAGCGCTCTCAGTCAGCTTGCCGAGCGGGATGACAGACATGTTGGCGAACAGGAGCACGCCCGCGAACACCAGGACGCCGACCGGGACCGTCACGAGCCACGGGACGCTGCTCACGGCCACGATGAATACGAGGCCGGCCAGCGCCAAGGCCGCGATCACCGCCACCACGAGTGTCATCGCGGTGCGGCGGTCGAAGAACCTATCGAACGTGTCGTTCGCCATGCATCGTCCCCAGCCTCCCCCCGGATGCGGATCACCCATTCATGATGCACCATCGCGCCGCCGGATTGCACCGCACGAAGAAGGAGGCCCCCATACGGGAGCCTCCTTCGGCGAACGGCATGCGAACGGCATGCGAACGCTACTGTCCCGCGCGCTTCAGAACGTAGTCGAAGTTGCGGTCGACCTCGTCCTGGATGCGGACGAGCAGCTCCTCGTTGCCGGGCTTGAACAGGTGCTTGAACCTGCCCTGCGGACGCAGGAACTCCTCTATCGGCTTGCGGTTCTCGCGGCTCACGCGACGCGTCGACATCTTCCACTCGCCATCGACGACCTCGAACAGCGGCCAGAACGCGGTGTCCACGGCCAACTTCGCGATCTCGATGGTCATGTCGTGAGGGATGCGCCAGCCGCGCGGGCACGGGGCGAACACGTTGATGAACGCGGCGCCGTCGGTCGCGAACGCCTTCTCGGCGGCAGCGGTCAGGCCTTTCCAGTCGGAGATCGACGCCTGAGCCACGTACGGGATGTTGTGCGCGGCCATGATCGACGTGAGGTCCTTGCGGCGCTGCTCCTTGCCCTGGTGCGCGGAGCCCACCTCGGACGTTGTCGCCCACGCGCCGAGAGGGGTGGCCGAGCTGCGCTGGATGCCGGTGTTCATGTACGCGCCGTTGTCGTAGCAGACGTAGACCATGTCGTGCCCGCGCTCCATCGCGCCGGACAGCGACTGCAGGCCGATGTCGTAGGTGCCGCCGTCGCCGCCGAACGCGACGAACTTCACCTTCTTGTCCGCCGGGATCTTGCCCGCGCGCTGCATGCCCTTGAAGGCCGCCTCCACGCCGGAGATCGTCGCGGCAGCGTTCTCGAACGCGTTGTGGATGAACGGGACCTTCCACGACGAGTACGGATAGATCGTCGTCGACACCTCGAGGCACCCGGTCGCGCAGCCGGCCACGATCGGCGTCTCGCCGGCGCCGAGCAGCACCTGGCGCACCGCGATCGAGGCGCCGCAACCGCCACAGAGCCGATGCCCACCCTCGAGCCTGTCCTCGCGGCGGGAGAGTTCTTTGATGGTCGCCATTGTCCGCTCCCCTCTACCGGGCGCCCAGGTACGTGAGGCCCGCGGGGGCCTTCGCACCGGACGCGATGTCGGACAGGTCAGAGAACACACGGTCCATCAGCTCGGTCTTCACGTCCGAGCCACCGAGCCCGTAGATGTAGTCCACGATCGGCACGTGCGTCGCAAGGTCGTACAGCGCGCTCCGCACCTCGAGGAAAAGCGGACCGCCCTCAGCGCCGAAGCTCTCGCTGCGGTCCATCACTGCGACCGCCTTGACGCCCGAAAGCGCCTCCGCGAGCTCCTCGGCCGGGAACGGACGGAAGCAGCGCACCTTGACGACGCCGGCCTTCACACCGTTGGCGCGCAGTTCGCGCGCCACGTGGCGGGCGTTGCCCGCGGTCGAGCCGATGACCACGATCGCGAACTCCGCGTCGTCCATCCCGAACGTTTCGATCATGCCGAAGGGACGGCCGGTGATCGCGGACCACTCGGCGCCGACCGCCTTGACGACACCGTGGGCGCGGTCCATCGCGAGCCGCTGCGACTTCTTGAACTCGAAGTACGGTCCGCCGAGCCCTGCGAAGTTGCCGTGGCTCACGGGGTGCTCGATGTCCAGCAGCGCGTTACGCGGCACGTAGGTGCCGACGAACTCCGTGACCGTCGCGTCGTCCATGACTTCGGCGCGGTCGATCGAGTGCGTGGTGATGAAGCCGTCGAGCGCGCTCATGACCGGCAACAGCACGTCCGGATGCTCGGCGATCCGCACCGCCATGATCGTGTTGTCGTAGGCCTCCTGCGCTGTCTCCGCGAACAGGATCAGCCAGCCGGTGTCGCGAGCGCCCATGATGTCGCTGTGGTCGCAGTGGATGTTGATCGGTGCTGAAAGCGCGCGGTTCGCGTTGGCCATGACGATCGGCAGCCGCATGCCGGAGGCGACGTGCAACTCCTCCCACATGAGCGCGAGCCCCTGCGACGACGTGGCGGTCATGACGCGGGCGCCGGCGGCGGACGCGCCCACGCAGGCGCTCATCGCCGAGTGCTCGGACTCCACCGTCACGTACTCGGTATGGACGCGGCCGTTCGCGACGAACTTCGCGAACTCTTCGACGATCGTCGTCTGCGGGGTGATCGGGTACGCGGCCATCATGTCCGGCGCGCACTGGCGCATCGCATCGGCGACGAGCACGTTCCCGGTCTGGGCTACGGTCTTCTGAGTCGGCATCGTCAGCCCACCTCCGGCAGTTCGCAGCCTTCGGGCACCATCGTGATCGCGTCCGAGGGGCACGCCTTCGCGCACACACCGCAACCCTTGCAGTGGTCGAGGTTGAAGTCGGTGACCTTCTCGCCTTCGACCTTCACCGCGGTGTCAGGACAGTAGATCCAGCAGAAGAGGCACTGCGTGCACTTGGCGTCGTCGCGCACCGGGCGCTGGCTGCGCCAGCCGCCGGTCACGTAGTCGCGCGAGTTCCCGGAGTCCGGGATGACGGCGCCTATGGGGAAGTCGTCGGCCTTCCAGTCGGCCATACCCGAGATGTCCCAGCTCACGAGGCCTGCACCTCCTCGTACGCGCGGGTCACGGCCGCGACGTTCTGGTCGATGACCTCCTGGCTGAACTTCTTGCCGAACGTCTTGATCAGGTGCGCCGTGATCTGGTCGAGCGTGAACAGCCCGGTCAGCTTCGCGAGCGCGCCGATCATCGGGGTGTTCGGCATGTCGCGCTTCAGCGTGTCCTGGGAGATGCCGGACGCGTCGACGCACGCCACTCTCGCGTGCTGGATGTGCAGCGCCGCGCGGACCGCGTCGGGAGGGGTGCACGTGTTGATGATCAGCACTCCGTCGTCGGCCAGGCCGTTCGCCACGTCCACGATCGGCAGCAGGGTCTCATCGAGCACCACGACGACATCCGGGAACTCGATGTTGTTGTGGATCTCGATCGGGCTCTCACTGATGCGGGTGAACGCCTGTATCGGCGCGCCCATGCGCTCGGGACCGTATTCCGGCATCGCCTGGATGTACCGGTCGAGCTCGAGCGCGGTCTCGGCGACGAGCTTCGCCGCGGTGACAGCTCCCTGGCCCGCCCGGGCATGCCAACGGATCTCCGTCAGCTGCTGGTGCATACCAGCCCCCTTCGTACGTTGAGAACGACATGCCCGTCCGGTGGTTCGGACCCACGTCCGCGCGCCTCGCTTGCGCGTGCGCGGGCGTATCCGTGAGTGTCCGCCCAAGATACGCGCGCGCGCACGGCATGCGGGGTCAACGGCTCCGCCAATGAGCACGAATCGTCGGTGAACGGTAGACAAATGCTGGAAGATGGGCGGGTTTGAAACCGCGAATGAAACACGGGGCGTAGCGGAAGCGCGGCCGGACGGCCGCGCCGCCTACATCTCCCGGCGCGCCTCCAGGGCACGGCCGAGTGTGACCTCGTCGGCGAACTCCAGATCGCCGCCTACGGGCAGCCCGGACGCGATGCGCGTGACCTTGATACCCAGCGGCTTGATGAGCCGGGAGAGATAGAGCGCGGTGGTCTCACCCTCGACGTTCGGGTTCGTGGCCATGACGACCTCGGTCACCGTCCCGTCGGCGAGCCGGGCGATCAGCTCGTGGACCTTGAGCTGCTCGGGCCCGATGCCGTCGATCGGCGAGATAGCCCCCTGGAGCACGTGGTAGACGCCCCGGAACTCACCGGTGCGCTCGACCGCGACGACGTCGCGCGGCTCCTCGACCACGCAGACGATCGAGACATCGCGCCCGCCATCGGCGCAGTACTCGCACAGGTCCTCTGACGCGAAGTTGAAGCACCTCGAGCAGAAGTGGATCTGGCGTTTGACCTCCACGAGCGCGTCCGCCAGCCTCTGCGCCGAGGCGTCGTCGCCTTTGAGTATGTGGAACGCGAGCCTCTGCGCGGACTTCGGGCCGATGCCCGGGAGGCGCTCGAGTTCCTCGAGAAGGTGGGCGATCGGTTCGGCGTAGTAGGACATGGGCCTAGAAGCCGAGTCCGCCGGGAAGGCCCATGCCGCCCATGACACGCTGCATCTTCGCGTTGGAGAGCTCCTGCGCCTGGCGCATCGCCTCGTTGACCGCCGCGACGACCAGGTCCTGGAGCATGGCGACGTCCTCAGGGTCCACGGCGCGGGGATCGATCACGACATCGGTCACGGTCAGGTCGCCGGTGACGGAGACTTTGACGGCGCCGCCGCCGGCCGAAGCGGTCACCAGATCGGACTTCAACTCCTCCTGGACGCGCGCCATCTCGGCCTGTGCGCGCTGGAGCTGCTTCATCGCCTGCGCCTGATTCATGTTCGGCTTCACTTGGATCCCTTTCCCGGGGTCTTGTCTGTCTCGCTCACGACCTGCGCGCCGAGCCCTTCGCTCAGCATGCGGTCGATCGAATCCTGATCGCCGGAGACCGCTGGGGACACGCCGCCGCTGGCCGGCACGCCCGGCTCGCCGTCATCGATGTCCTCGGCGCGGACGCCGCCCCTGCCGAGCTGGTATCGGACCGCGACGTGCCACCCGAGGACCGCCTGGACCGAGTTGCGCAGCAGCGCGGTCACGTCCGCGTCCTCCGCCATGCTCTTGAAGACGCGGGCCTCGGGCTGGAACTCCACGACGATGGTGTCGCCGTCGAGGTCGGCCTCGGTGTTCATGAACATCTTGCTCGCGGCGGGCCGCACCGTCTTGACCTCGCGCAGCACGTCCTTCCAGCGACGGCGCAGCTCGGCGACGTCGAACGCGGGAGGCGCGGGGCGGCGCGCGGGGGCCGCAGCAGGCTTGGCCGCCGCAGCAGGTGTGGGCGCAGGTGCGCGCGCGGGCACGACCGGAGCGGTCTCCCGCGCGGGCGCGGGTACGGGCGCGGGTGTGGGATAGGCGGCGGGTGCGACAGGCTTCTCGGACTTCGGGATCGATGCGGGCTTCTCGACTGGAGCCGCCGGCTTCGGCGCGGCGGCGCGGACCGGCGCTCCCGCCTCGAGGGCGGCCACGCGCTCCGCGAGTGACTCGAGCGTCAGGTCGGACTCCGGGCGAGCGATCCGCGCGAGCGCGACCTCGAGTGCGAGCCGGTTGTCGGGCGCCCAGCGCAGCTCGCCCGCGACGCGCCCGAGTTCATCGAGCACGCGGGCGAGCCGGTCGATGTCGAACTGCGCCGCCTGGGTGCGCAGGCGCGCCGCGTCGGACTCGGTGACGTCGACGATGCCGGCGGTCTCCGTTGTGGCGGCCAGCACGAACAGGTCGCGGACATGCCCGGTGAGCGCGCGGACGAACTCCGCCACGTCATGGCCGGACTCGACGAGATCGGCGACGAAGGCGAACAGGCCCGCGACATCGCGGTCCGCGATCAGTTCGGTGACCTCGAAGAGCCGTGCGGTGTCGACCTCACCGAGCAGCCCTTCGACATCGGCCACCGTGATGGAGCCGCCGGTGAACGACGCGAGCTGGTCCAGCGTGCCGATCGCGTCGCGCATCCCGCCGGCGGCGTGCCGCGCGATGAGGGGAAGCGTCCCCTCCTCCACCGAGATCTTCTCGGAAGCGGCGATCGCGGCCAGGCGTCCGACGATGTCGTCGGTGCCGATGCGACGGAAGTCGAACCGCTGGCAGCGGGAAAGGATCGTCTCCGGCACCTTGTGCGGATGCGTGGTGCACAGCACGAAGACCGTCTTGGGCGGCGGCTCCTCAAGCGTCTTGAGCAACGCGTTGAACGCGGAGGTCGAGAGCATGTGGACCTCGTCGATGATGTAGACCTTGTAGCCGCCGTGCGTGGCCGCGTAGTTGACCTTGCTGATGACCTCTTCGCGCAGGGCGTCGACGCCGGTGCGCGACGCCGCGTCGAGCTCGTAGACGTCCGCGTAGCGGCCATCGGTGATCTCGCGACACGCATCGCAGGTGTTGTCCGGGTCCGGGGTGGGGCCTTTCTCGCAGTCGAGCGCCTTCGCGAGGATGCGCGCGGTGGTCGTCTTGCCGGTGCCGCGCGGGCCGGAGAACAGGTAGGCATGCGCTACGGAGTTCTCAGCGACCGCATTGCGCAGGGTGCGCGTGACGTGCGCCTGACCGACGACGTCGCCGAAGGTCTGTGGCCGGTACACGCGATAGAGGGACTGGTGCGCCATGGGCGGTGGAAACGGCCTTTCCGGAGTGGCACGAGCACGAGCGGATGTCCGCGGATGAAGTATACAAGTGCGCACCGACACCGTGGCGGGGCGGATGGCCGCAACTGCGCAGCACCTCGCGGGATGGTGAGGAAGATGCGAGGCGCCCCGTGCCGGACCCCGGACACCCGTCAGTGACCGCTTATGGCTGCTGCCTTCCGGCCCTGACCAGGTTCACGGTGTGACGCCATCCGAGGCCCGGCGCGAGGCGCCGGACGAGTGCGTAGTCTAGCACGGGTGGGTCGCGACTCGCCGCGCCGGGAGGCGACGAAAGGTGCGCATCGGGGTATGCACATGGGTAGTAGTGACGCCCAGGAGGGACTGTCCGATGAAGCTCACGAGCCCGGCCTACAGCGATGGCGAGACGATGCCCGCGCGCTTCGCCACCATGAGCGTGATGGGAGGCACAGGCGTGTCGGTGCCGCTGGCGTGGGACGACCCGCCTCCGGCGACCCGCTCCTTCGTGCTCGCGATCATCGACACGCATCCCGTCGCGCACGGATGGGTGCACTGGCTCGTGGCCGACATCCCGCCGGAGACTCGCCACCTGCCTGAGGGCGCATCACGCCCGTTCGGAATCCCGTTCCCTGCCCTCGAACTCCAGAACACGAGCGGCCACCGCGGATACGGCGGACCGCAACCGCCGGTCGGCAGCGGCGTCCACGACTACGTCGCGAACCTTTACGCGCTGGACGTCGCGAACCTGGACGTCGGGACCGACACGTCGTGGGAGGACGTGCGGGCCGCGATGTCGGGGCATGTGCTCGAGAACGTCGCTCTGGTGGGGCGGTTCGGCCGCTAGCGGGAGCGCTGCGCGGACACGCAGCGCAACAGATCTCACCCGATCCGCACACCCCTCATCGACATGCTGCCCATCTCGATGCCCTCGTGGAAGAACGACAGCGGCTCGCCTTCGCGCCGCGGCGCAGCCGCGTACAGCAGCGGGAGGTAGTGCTCGTTCGTGGGGTGAGCGTGTCGCGCCACGTCGCCGAGCGACAGGTAGTCGATCAGAGCGGCGTCATCGGCGGCAAGCAAGCGGTCACGCACCCATCCGTCGAACTCGACGGCCCACGGGTACGGAGGAGCGCCGTCCTCCCATCGGATCGCCATGAGGTTGTGGACGATGTTGCCACTGCCGACTATCAGGACACCGTCGTCGCGCAGCGGACCGAGAAGCCGTCCAATCTCGAAGTGCTCGGCCGTGGACGCTCCCGCGTCCAATGAGAGCTCGATCATCGGGATGTCCGCGTCCGGGTAGATGCGACGGATGACCGCCCATGAGCCGCGGTCGAACCCCTAGGAACCGTCGACCGCACCGCCCACGAGGTCCGCGACCTGTCCGGCGAGCACCGGATCGCCCGGCGCGGGGTAGCGGACGTCGTAGAGTTCCTGCGGGAACCCGCCGAAGTCGTGGATCGTCCGCGGGCGCACCTCGCCGGTCACGTGCGTGCCCCGCGTCTGCCAGTGCGCCGACACGCACAGGATCGCCCGCGGTCTCGGAAGATCCTGCGCCAGCCGCTCGAGCGAGCGACTGAACGGGTTGTTCTCGATGGCGTTCATGGGCGAGCCGTGCCCGATGAACAGGGCTGGCATCGTCCGGGGTATGTCGCGCGTCGTGTCCATGTCCGCCCTCCAAGCGACTGGCGTGCCGAGGGCACTCACCTGCCGACCCTCCGCTTCGTTCCCCAGTATGCCCGGTCCGCGTGCGCGCGCGGCGCTCTCGCGCTACGCTGACGATCATGAACGCACACGCCACTCCCCTGCTTCAGCTGCTCGACTGCATCGTGGTCCGCGACGGGCGCGCGATCCTGTCGGTCGACTCGCTGACGCTCAACGCCGGTGAGCACGTCGCCATCCTCGGGCCGAACGGCGCGGGCAAGTCGACGCTCATCCGGCTGCTGACCCGCGACGTCCGCCCCCTCGCACACGAGGACGGCTCCGCCGCGGTGCTCCTGCTCGGACAGGAGCGCTGGGCGATCGCGGACGCGCGCCGGGTGATGGGCGTCGTCTCGGACTCGCTGCAGGAGGACTACGACGTCGCTGTGACAGTGCGCGACACCGTGACCAGCGGCTTCTTCGGCTCGATCGGTCTGTACCGGCACCAGACGGTGACCCCGGCGATGCTGGAGAAGACCGAACGCCTCCTCGACCTGCTCGGCATCGAGCGCCTCGCGGACCGCACGATGGACACGCTCTCCACCGGCGAAGCACGCCGTGCGCTCATCGCCCGCGCGCTCGTGCACGATCCCGCCGTTCTCGTCCTCGACGAGCCCACCGACGGCCTCGATCCCGCCGCCCAGTACCACGTCCTTCGCGCGATCAGCGACGTCGCCCGCGCGGGACACGCCATCGTGCTGGTGACCCACCACGTCTCGGACATCGTCCCGGAGGTCTCGCGCATCGTGACGCTGAAGGACGGCCGGATACTGCACGACGGGCCGAAGAGGGAGATGCTCGCCGACGAGCCGATCGCCGAGCTGTTCGGCTTCCCCGCGCACCTCGAGGAGCGCGAGGGCTGGTACCGCTTGTGGTGAGCGGGTCGGGTATGAACCGCACGTGGGCCGTCGAGGGTTCTTCGAGCCGATAGGAGCCGGGACATGGCGCGTGCGATCTGGCGAGGGACCATCTCGTTCGGGCTCGTGACGATCCCTGTGTCGCTGCTCCCCGCGGAAGAGCCGCGGGAGCTGACCTTCCACATGCTCGACGACCGCGACCTCGCGCCGATCCACAACCGCCGGATCAACGAGACCTCCGGCGCGGAGGTGCCCTGGGAGCACGTCGCGAAGGGGTTCGAGGTCAGTCCCGGCAGCTACGTGCTGGTGAGCGACGACGATCTCCGGCAAGCCAATGTCGAGGCCACGCAGACGATCGACGTGATCGCAGCGGTGTGCGCCGACGAGATCCATCCCCAATTGTTCGCGACGCCGTACTACCTCCAGCCGGACAAGGCAGGCCGCAAGCCGTACGCGCTGCTGCGTGAGGCGCTCAAGGCCGCGAAGCGCGTGGCGCTCGCCAAGATCGTCATCCGCACGCGCCAGCACCTGGCAGCGCTCGTCCCCGAAGGTGACCAGCTCGTGTTGGAACTGCTGCGATACCCGTACGAGCTGCGCGAGGCCCCGGAGCTCGACCTGCCCGCAGCCGATGCGACGGACACGAAGACGGCCGGGATCACGGCAGCGGAGCTGGACCTCGCAAGGCAGCTGGTCCTGACGATCTCGAAGCCCTTCGACCCCGCCGCTCCCGAGTACCGCGACACCTACCGCGACGACCTGACAGCGCTGATCGAGCGCAAGGCGGCTGGCGCTGTGACGTCTGCTGCGCCCGCTCCCGCCGAGGAGCCCGGCGCGGGCGAGGTCGTCGACATCGTAGAACTGCTCAAGCGCTCGCTCGACCGAGCGAAGCGCGCGAAGGCATGACTCCCATGACGCCCGAGCCACTGGATGAGTACCACGACAAGCGCGACTTCGCGGCCACGCCGGAACCAGCCGGCGCACCCGAGCCAGCCGCGCAGGTCGGCTCCCCCCTCACCTTCGTGGTCCACAAGCACGCCGCACGGGCGCTGCACTACGACCTGCGACTCGAGGTCGGCGGCGTGTACGCGTCGTGGGCGGTGCCGAAGGGCCCGTCGCTCGACCCCGCGGACAAGCGCTTGGCGGTCCATGTCGAGGACCATCCGCTCGAGTACGGATCGTTCGAAGGGAGCATCCCTGCGGGCGAGTACGGCGGCGGAACGGTGATGATCTGGGACAGGGGCACGTTCACGCCCGCCGGCGACCCCGCCGCCGGCATCGCGAAGGGCGACTTGAAGTTCGTGCTCTCCGGCACGAAGCTGCACGGCCGGTGGGTGCTCGTGCGGATGAAGCCCCGCCCCGGGGAGAAGCGCGAGAACTGGCTGCTCATCAAGGAGCGCGACGAGTTCGCGCGGGGCCAGGCGGAGTACGACGTCCTCGCGGAGCAACCGGATTCTGCGGCGACCGGACGCACGATGGAGCAGATCGCCGCGGAAGGCGGAACGGCGCAGCCGGCCGTGTCAGGCGCTTCACCCCTGGCCGCGCCGCCCGCATCGGACTCTCCGGCGGCCGAGGCCCCCTTTCCGGCCGACCTCCCCTTCCAGCTAGCGACGCTCGTCGAAGAGCCGCCCGCGGGCGACGAGTGGATCCACGAGGTCAAGTACGACGGCTACCGGCTGCATCTCGCCCTCCAGGATGGTGTCGCCCGAGCGTTCACGCGCAACGGCGCGGACTGGTCGGAGCGGTTCCCCGGACTCATGCGGGCGGTCGAAGCGCTACCCGCCACCTCCGCGCTGCTGGACGGCGAGGCGGTCGCGATCGACGCCGAGGGCCGCTCGGACTTCGGTCTGCTCCAGGAGGCGCTTGCCGCCAAGGACAGCCAAGCGATCGGGTTCGAAGCGTTCGACCTGCTGTACCTGAACGGCCATGACCTCCGCGCCGAGACGCTGACCCGACGGAAGGATCTGCTCGACGCACTGCTGGCGGGCGCGCTCGAACGCGGCCCGCTGCACGCTGTCGAGCACTTCGTCGGCCACGGACCCGAGTACCACACCGCATCGTGCGCACTGCTGCTCGAGGGTTCCGTCTCCAAGCGAGCCGACCGCCCGTTCGTGCCGGGCCGCACGCGCGACTGGCTGAAGGTCAAGTGCCTTGCTCGCCAGGAGTTCGTGATCGGCGGCTGGACCGACCCGGCGGGTTCGCGCGAGGGCCTCGGCGCGTTGCTGCTGGGCGTCCACAGCGACAGCGGCATGCTCCGCTACGCGGGCCGCGCCGGGACCGGGTTCACAGAGCGCGCTCTCGCGGACCTGCGCGCGCGTCTCGACAGGCTCGTCGCGGACGCACCGCCCTTCGCCGACCCGCCTCGGCTCGCGCACGCGCACTGGGTGCACCCGGAACTGGTGGCCGAGGTCGCCTTCCGGGAATGGACGCGCGACGGCCTGCTGCGCCAAGCGTCCTTCAAGGGGCTGCGCGAGGACAAGACGCCCGGCGACGTCGCGCGCGATCAGGTAGACAGCCCGACAGACCCGCCACCCGCCGGCGGTCCCGTGACCGTCCGCGGCATCCCGATCACCCACCCCGGCCGCGTCCTCGAGCCGGCCGGGATCACCAAGCTCGAGCTGGCCCGCTACTACGAGACTGTGGCGTACGCGATGCTGCCGCACGTCGCGGACCGGCCGCTCACCATCGTCCGGTGCCCGCACGGCGACGCCGGCTGCTTCTACGAGAAGCACCCCGAGGCCCGCGGCTGGCCGGACGTGTTCGGAACGGTCGAGATCCAGGACAGCGGCGGGCCGGCGACCTACTTCTTTGTCAAGGACGCCGCGGGCCTGATCGCGCTCGCGCAGCTGGGGACGCTCGAGGTCCACACCTGGGGATCCCTCGCCTCCGATCCCGAGCGCCCCGACCGTGTCATCTTCGATCTCGATCCGGGTCCGGGCGTCGAGTTCGCGCAGGTAGCCGCGGCCGCGCGCACGGTGCGCGACGCGCTCGGCGCGCTGGGCCTGACCGCCTTTGTGAAGACCACCGGCGGGCGCGGGCTCCACGTCGTCACACCGATCGTGCCTCAGCGCGTCCACGACGAGGTCCGCGCGTTCGCGCATGGCCTGGTGAGCGCGTTGGCCGCCAGCGACCCGGACCGGTTCACGTCGCTCATGGCGAAGGACCGGCGCCCGGGACTCGTGTTCGTCGACTACCTGCGCAACTCCCACGGAGCCACGGCTGTGGCCGCCTACTCCACACGTGCGCGCCCGGGCGCGCACGTGAGCGTGCCCGTGACCTGGCACGAACTTGCCGCCGGCGTCGACCCGGCGGCCTTCGACGTCCGCTCCGTGCCGGAGCGCCTGGCAACGCGCACTGCGGACCCGTGGTCGGGCTACGACGCAGCGCGGCAGCCGCTCAGCGACGCGATGCTGACCGCGGTCGAAACGTACCCGCATCTCCCCTAAGCGCCGCGACACCCCCTGCCGATAACTGACTCGGGCGACCGTACGCGGCCGTCCGTGCGTGCATGCGCACCTCGACCGGAAGCGTGCGGGAATGATGGAGGAGCACCACCACAAAGTGTTCTGCGAGCGGTGCGGAGTAGAACTGCTCCCCGCCGACCCGGAGCCGCTGTGCGCGATGTGCTACGTCAGCGACACGAGCGTCTACGCTCCGTCGCTGCTCCTCGTCACCGACGCCAGTTGGAGCGGCGGCACCCCGTCGCGGCCCGCGGTGCCGCACCGCAAGCCCGGTTCTTTCGTGCCGTGGCGCCCGGATCCAGACGGCAAGATGGCCGCGCGGCGCCGCAGGATCTCGCGTCGCGTGACGCTGGTGATGGCAGCCGTTCTGCTGGGTGCCTTGATGTTCGCTGTGGTGCCGGCGGCGATCTCCAGCACGAAGCCGGGGCCGGTGCACATCGGTGTCCAGCAGGTCGACGCGGGCACGAACGCCTGCCTTGCCAACCTCTACATCCTGGTCGCGGACAAGCAGGCGGGCCGGGCCTCACCGGCCGACATCGTGTGCCCGGTTTGCGGGAAGCCCTACATCTACACGCAGTACCAGGGCGTGACGACGATCGAGTGCCCGGACGCCGCCGCACACCAGCAGACGCGTATCTACGTGAAGACCGATACGGGCGTGCCGGTGGTCAACTAGGGAGGCGCCCTACCGCGCCCCCAACCATTCCGCGAGCGACTCGAGGTACTTGTCGAGCGACTCGACGTACCTCTTCTCGATGAGCGTCCCGTTCTCGTCGAACGCCTTGGCGGCGAACGCCAGCGTGAGTTCGCTGTCCGAGAACACCGGGCACTTGAAGAAGTACCACATCTGCCGCCAGGCGAGCTGGGCGCGGATCGTGCCGTAGTAGCCGGTGGACGCGCCCATCAGCGCCATCGGGCGCCCGATGAGCGGACTGTCGCCGAAGGGACGCGATAGCCAGTCCACCGCGTTCTTGAGCACACCGGGAACACCGTGGTTGTACTCCGGGGTCACGAGCAGCACGCATGCGGATGACCTCAGGATCTCCTTCGCGACGGGGACCGCGGCGGGAACGCCCGCCGCTTCCACGTCCTGCGAGAACACCGGGAACGCCGAAATGTCGGCCTGCACGATCTCGAGGCCGTGCACAGGGGCCTTCTCGATGGCAGCGTTCAGCAGCATCTGGTTGAACGAGCCGGTGCGGAACGAGCCGCAGAGCGCGGATACGATCACGGGACTTCCCTTCGACGGGGTCGTTGGTGTTTGTACCACTCCGTCGCGCCGAGTCGCTCGCGCTACCATGACAGCGCCGCGTCACCGAGACCTGGTAGGAGACCCATGCCGCTGGTACGCATCGACGTCATCGGAACCAAGAGCGACGAGTACAAACGGGCGCTGATGGCAGCCGCGCGCCGGTCGATCGTCGAGGGGCTCGCGGCTGAGGACCGTCGCGTGACCGTGCGTGTGGTGGAAGCCCCGCCCGGCAACGTGGACCTTCCCTCCTGCCGTACCGAGCGCATGACCGTCGTCGACATCCTCCTGTACGAAGGCCGCACGCCCGAGATGAAGGCCGCGACGACTGCATCCCTGCGCGCAGCGCTCGCTATCGACCCCGGGATCGAGCCCTCGGAGGTGGCGCTGTTCTTCCACGATGCCGCCGCCTGCGATCTCGACGTCCTGCCCGGTCAGGCCGGCCTCTAGCCGCAGGTTCCGCCGTCGGGCGCGCTTCTTCGACCGTTCGGCGGACGCGTCACCCTATGCCGCGATTTAGGGTGCCGCCGCGGGACATGCGCTCCACCGCTGGGGAACCCTTCTGACAAGGGCCGACGAGACGGCACTCGCTGTTTCTCGGGCCCCCTGACTCAAACGCAGGCACGTGTGGCAGAGGCATATCCCCGGAAGAAGGCTGGAGGGATTCGATGAGAGACATCCTGTACGTCGACATGTCGACCCTGTCGATGGAGCGCAAGCCGCTCCCCGAGAAGTGGTCGCGCTACGGCGGTCGCGCGCTGACCGACGCGATCGTGTACGACATGGTCCCGCCGATGGCGGACGCACTCGGCCAGGAGAACGTGCTGGTCTTCTCGCCGGGCCTGCTCGGCGGCACGACCGCCCCGAACGGCGGCCGCCTTTCCGTGGGCGCCAAGAGCCCGCTCACAGGCGGCATCAAGGAGTCGAACTCCGGCGGCCAGGCCGCTCACGCCCTCGCCAAGATCGGCCTGTCGGCCGTCGTCATCACCGGCAAGCCAGCTGATCCTCTCGCCCGCTTCATGCTCACGATCGAGGCCGACGGCACCACCAAGCTGTCCCGGGTCGACGAGTGGACCGGCCTGGGCAACTACCAGGTCGCCGATGCCATCAAGGCGATGCGGCCGGCGGACGACCACTACGCGACGATCACGAACGGCCCGGCCGGCGAGGCGGGGCTCAAGGCTGCCGGCATCGCCGTCTCCGACATGAAGGGCCTCCCCAACCGGTTCGCGGGGCGCGGCGGCCTCGG
>Ga0209638_1000115_pt1 | contig 51031 bp, 46 predicted proteins | sample BarGraNGADG00211_FD_184490 | JGI IMG/M metagenome (GOLD analysis project Ga0209638, IMG submission 184490) | Arctic peat soil microbial communities from Barrow, Alaska - Barrow Graham LP Ref core NGADG0002-211 (SPAdes) (version 2) | ecosystem: Environmental > Terrestrial > Soil > Wetlands > Peat... | reverse complement strand
GCCCCGCCGGTGCCGCCAGTGCCGCCGGTCCCGCCGGCCCGTTCCCCGATGCGCTTCCGTCCGGCAAGACGATCCGCGGCGCCTACAACAACGGCACAACGGCCGCCGCGGCAGGCGCGCTCGCCAATACCTCGATCTCCTTCGTCTACGGCCTCGCCACGGCGCCGACGGTGAAGATCGTGCTTCAGGGAGCGGCGGCGCCGGCGGAGTGCCCGGGCAACGCAACGTCCCCGCAGGCGCAGGCTGGCTTCCTCTGTATCTACGAGGAGTCCAGGACGAACACCGCCGGAGTGACGCTCAACGCGGTCAACCGCTTTGGCGCGACGATCTTCGTGAACTCGACCGCGGCCGGGGGCTTCTTCAGCTACGGCACCTGGGCCGTGACCGCAGGCTGAGCGACGCTCAGCCGGTGATCGTGACCGGCACGCCGGGGACGATGCGGTGGACAAGCCACCGCATCGTCCCCGTGTCGAGCCGCACGCAGCCGTGGGAGACGGCGGTGCCGGGAACACCTCCGATGTTCAGCAACCCGTGCAGGCCGATCTGGCCCGGGCCGCCGTCGAACTCCTGCAGCACGTTCGAGCGCGCGCTCAGGGCGAGCGCGAACGGCGCCCCGACATCGCCGGCACGCAACGCGACCAGCTCCTCGACGAAGAACTCGCCGCGGGGCGTCGGCGTCGAGGGCTTGCCGACGACCGCCTTGACGATGCGCACCGGCCGGCCGCTCTCGTAGACGACGATGCGTCGCCCGGAGGTATCGACGACGATGTGCCAGGGTGTCGTCGAGAGCGCCGTCCTGTGTCGCTTGATCCAGCCCGTGTGGCTGTTCGGGCGTCCGGGAAGCCTGACCTGCAGCCACTCGCGTCCGGCGGCTCCGGTCTTCGTACCGAGAACCGGCAGCACGGTCCGCTCGCCCGTGAGCGGACGCGTCGGTGGCACCAGCTCGAGCGCCCGGGAGTCGAGGCTGGCCTTCGAGAACGCCTCGTGCGCGCTCAGCAGCGCCGCCAGCTCCTGCGTCGGCTTGACGACCGCCGACGTGACGCGTGCCGGTGCTGCGGGCTGCGCCTGCGCTGCGGGCTGCGCCTGTGCCGCCACCGTCCAGGTCGCGGCGAGCGGCACGAGTAGCGCGAGCACGAGCCGGAAACGGTGTCGTCCAGACACGGAACGAGCGGGCGGCAACGCCGCCCGCTCGCTAGAGCCGATCGAGTGCCAGCGGGACGTTGTTCAGCCCGTCAGGCCGACGGTGGTGACGGCGGCTCGGGCGTTCCCCAGCGCCGCGGCCCTCTTCCTGGCCACCGCGCGCTTCTTCGCCGTTGCAGCCTTGGCTGCCGCGACCTTGGCCCTTGCTGCCCTCGTCGCTGCCGGAGTGGGAGCGGGAGTCGCGGGCGTCACCGGCGCGGGTACTACCGGCGCGGGTACTACCGGCGCGGGTACTACCGGCGCGGGTACTACCGGCGCGGGTACTACCGGCGCGGGTGCGGCGGCACAGCTCGACCGGGCGATCGTGTCGGTGTCGAGCGTGACCGCGCCGTTTCGGGCCAGCACGCGCCCGTCGACGGTCACACCGGTGGTGACGGTGATGCTCTGCAGCGCGATGACGGTTCCGCGGAAGGTCGAGCCGGTGCCGAGCGTGGCCGAGCTTCCGATCTGCCAGAACACGTTGCAGGACTGGGCGCCGTTGATCAGGTTGATCGTGCTTCCGGACGCGGTCGTGAGTGCCGATCCCGCCTGGAAGATGAAGACGGCGTTCGGGTCACCGCCGGCGTTGAGCGTCAGTGCTCCCGAGAGGCCGATCGAGGACGCGGAGTTGTAGACGCCGGGTGTCAGGGTCTGACCGGCGAGGTCGGCCGCGATCGGGTTGGTCGGGCCCTGGCCTGCGGCGTTGTTGTACGCGGTGACCAGGTCGTTCTGGGCCCCCTGCGTGACGGCGTCGCCGGCGTGGTTCGTTCCGCCGATCGTCATCGACGATGCGCCGACGATCGTCGTGGTGGGATACGTGCCGACGTCACCTGTGACGGTGGTCGGCCCGGTGTTGGTGATCCCGGCGCCGGCCAGGACCGCGAAGGAGTCGGCGGTTGCAAGCGGAACGGCTGTCGCCGCCGCCGCGCTGCCGGCGAGCATGAGCGGCACGAGCAACACGAGCGCGAGCACCAGAATTGTCGGCGCGTGGGAGCCTGTCGCTCGCGAGCGGTACATGGAACGCTTCATCGGTGGGTCCTTCCCTCAGCGAGCTTCATCGCCGACCAGGAAATACGTCGGTCGCAAAGTCCTAACTCGACTCGAGCCTTCTGAGGTACGGGCGCGCCGGCTCTTGCGGCCGGGCTTGCGGGGCTGCCCGGGGCTCGGCGAGCCCGACCCGCTAGGCTCGCGCCTCGGCTGCCGGCGGTTCCGGCGACTGCGGCAGCAACAGGAGGTGGCTGGCGACGATCGCGGCCGCGACCTCGGCGAGCTTTTGGCCGCTGCGCTGGGAGTGGTCGCGCAGCATTCCGAATGCCTTGTCGGCGTCGACCCCGTTGCGGGCCATCAGGATCCCCTTCGCCTGCTCGATCACGGCCCGGCGCCCGAACGCTCCCTGCAGGTTGTGGTACTCCGTGAACCGCTGCAGCGTGATGTCGATCGCGCTCTGCAGCTCCTCTGGGGTGGTGTCGACGATGTAGGCGAAGACGCCGCGCTTGGCTGCCTCTCGGACATACGCGGGCTCCTCGACCCTGAGGAGCGCGATCACGGGGCAGGTCGACTCGTGGACGATCTGCTCGATCAACTGGAGCGCATGCTCTGACGACAGGCCGAGCCCGACCAGGGCGACGTCGGGATGCTCCCGCGCCGTCACCTCGCCGACTGCTTCGACATCGATCTCCCGGGCGATCACCTCGTGCCCGAGGCCCGAGACGACTTCGGCGAGCAACTCAAGGCGGTCGCGCCGCTCGTTCGCGATCAGGACACGGAGGTGCTTGATCTCTTTCTCAACCAAGGTTCATCATCTCTACGCTCGGCCAGGTTAGGAAAGAGCAAGAGCTCGATTACGCAGACATTTTACCAAGGTCAGCGGTTCACCTCAATGCTCCGGCGCTCGATATCGGGTCGAAACTGCGGTATTCTCAAGGTGCACACGCAGTACGCACCCCGCGAGGCGAAGCAGTCGGCTCGCGAGACGATCCGCCCTCAGCAGTGAAGGCCGGAGCAGTGGCCGACCCGAGATCCCTGGTCGGCGATCACGCCCGTGACCCGAGGGAGATGGACGATGGGCATCCCCGCTGCGAAACCGAAACCGGTCGCCATTCGGCGACGCGGCCACGCTGAGTGGCGCCGCCTGCAGGGCGCCATGCTCCGGCTCGAGTCCTCTGCGCCTTCGGTTCCATGCGTGCTGATCGTCGACGACGATCCCGCGACGCGGCTGCTCTACGCGCTCAACCTCCAGCTCGAGGGCCTGGTCGTCCTCGAGGCGGCCGACGGCCGGAGTGGGCTCGCTCGGGCGCGAACGGAACGTCCGGACCTCGTCCTGACCGACGTGATGATGCCCGGGCTCGACGGCTTCGAGCTCGCCGAGGCGCTACGCGGCGACAAGCGCACCCGCCGGATCCCGTTCATCTTCTTGAGCGGCGAGACCACGGCCGGGCTCGAGGCTCGCGCCCGCGAGCTCGGCGCACTCGCTTTCGTTACGAAGCCGTTCGACGTGCACGCGCTTGCAGTGCTGGTCGCAAGTGTGCTCGTCGGCTCCGGCGACGGCGTGCGACCGGCGGCGCCCCTCGGCGACGAGACGGCGCCTCTGAGCGACTCCGCCGCCTGAATCGCCCTCGGCTACGCCGGTGCGGTGGCTAGGCCGCTGCAGTGCGAAGCGGAGCGCTGGCCCGCCGCGGCTCGAAGCCGGCTTCGCTCACGGCCGCGTTCCACGTGCCGAACAGCCGTCGTACGGTGGCGGCGGACGGATGCGAGCGGTCGGCGCGTCGCCACTGCTCGAGGCTCGGCTGCCGCCCGTGCGCCTCGTTCCAGCGGCGCATCGCGTCGAGCGTCGCGTGTCGCGACCAGCGCACGAGCGTGCTCTCGCGCGGAGCGACCGAGGGCGCCTCGCCGCCGCGCGCCTCGCCGGGACGGCGCGGCCGCAGGCCTGCGGCTTTCACGCCGCGGTTCCACGAGCCGAAGACCTGTCGCACCGTGCTCACGGAGGGATGGTCGGGGCCTGCACGCCGCCATTCGTCCACGGTGGGAGAGCAGAGATACCGCCGGTTCCAGAGCTCGAACGCGTAGACGATCGTCTCGCGGTTCCAGCGGAAGCCGTCACGCGGGCCCGGCTTCACGATGCTCCGTTCGTCGCGGCAACGGGCGTGCCGCGCTCCGCAGGGCCGTCGGCCGCGAGCCAGGCGTCGACGGCGCTCGCGCAGCGGCGTCCCTCGTCGATCGCCCACACGATCAGCGACTGGCCGCGCCGGGCGTCTCCCGCGGCGAAGACGCCGGGCACGGACGTCGCAAACTCGGGAGCGGCGGCATTGCTGCGGGCGTCGCGTTCGACGCCGAGCGCGTCGAGCAGCTGCTGCTCAGGTCCGAGGAAGCCCATCGCAAGCAGCACGAGGTCGGCCGGATGGGTCTCCTCCGTCCCGGGGATCGCAGCGAACGGCGGCACGCCGGTGTTCTCCACCCAGTGGATGCGCTCGACGCGGCCGTCGCCCGAGACGCCTGTCGTCGACACGGCGAAGCTGCGCTCGCCGCCCTCCTTCAGCGCGTAGGACGTCCGCAGCTTCAGCGGCCAGAGCGGCCACGGCGTCAGATCGTCGGGACGGTTCACGGGCGGCTCGCCGAGCAGCTCGATCTGCGTTACGGACGCTGCGCCTTCGCGGTGCGCGCTCGCGACGCAGTCGGCTCCGGTGTCGCCGCCGCCGATCACGATCACGTGCTTGCCGGCGGCCGTCAGCGCGGGCTCGGCCGAGCCTGCGACCGCGCGGTTCTGGCCGTAGAGGTAGTCCATCGCGAAATGCACGCCCTCGAGCTCGCGTCCCGGCACCGGCAAGTCGCGCGGCACGCGCGAGCCCGTTGCGAGAACGACGGCGTCGTAGCCCTCGAGCAGCTCGGCGGCGTCGACGTCGACGTCGACGCCGACCTCGACGCAGTAGCGAAACTCGACGCCCTCGTCGGCGAGCTGGCGCAGGCGCCGCTCGACGACCGTCTTCTCGATCTTGAAGTCGGGGACGCCGAAGCGCAGGAGGCCGCCGCCCGTCTCGTCGCGCTCGAGAACCGTCACGGAATGCCCCGCGCGGTTCAGCTGCTGCGCGGCCGCGAGACCCGACGGGCCTGAGCCCACGACCGCGACGCTGCGTCCGGTGCGCTCGCGCGGCGGCTGCGGGACGATCCAGCCTGCTTCCCACGCGCGGTCGACGATCGCGAGCTCGATCTGCTTGATCGTCACCGCGTTGCCCTCGTCGATCTCGAGCACGCACGCCGCTTCGCACGGCGCGGGGCAGAGGCGCCCGGTGAACTCGGGGAAGTTGTTCGTGCGGTGGAGTTGCTCGCTCGCCTCTTCGAAGCGCTCGCGATAGACGAGGTCGTTCCAGTCCGGGATCAGGTTCCCGAGCGGGCAGCCGCTGTGGCAGAACGGCACGCCGCATTCCATGCACCGCGCGCCCTGCTGCTTCAGCTCGACGAGCGGCAGGAGCCTCACGAACTCGCGATGGTCGCCGACGCGTTCGCCCGGCGAGCGCTCGGGTGTGTCCGCGCGCTTGATCTTCAGGAAGGCGCCGAGCTCACCCATCAGTGGTTCTCCAGGTCACGTGGGGAGCCACTAAGCTGCCGCCCCTTCGGTCTCGCGGGTGTAGAAGCCGTCGCCGCCGGCCGAGACGACGCCCGCCTCGAGCGCGCGCCGGTAGTCGTTCGGCATCACCTTGACGAACGCCGCGAGCGCCTTCGGCCAGTCGGCGAGCAGGCGTTCGGCGACGGGCGAGCCCGTCCGCGCGCCGTGCTCCTCGATGAGCGCGAGCAGCGTCGCAATGTCCTCGTCTTCGAGCGCCTCGAGTGCGACGAGCTGCGTGTTGCAGCGCAACGCGAACGAGCCGTCCTCATCGAGCACGTACGCGATGCCGCCGCTCATGCCCGCCGCGAAGTTCCGTCCCGTGCGGCCGAGCACCGCGACGATTCCGCCCGTCATGTACTCGCAGCCGTGGTCGCCGACGCCCTCGACGACGGCGCTCGCACCCGAGTTGCGCACGGCGAAGCGCTCGCCGACGAGCCCGCGAAAGAACGCGCGTCCCGCTGTGGCGCCGTAGAGGATCGTGTTGCCGGCGATCACGTTCTCCTCCGCGACGAAGCCGGCGCCGTCGGGCGGGCGCAGCGAGAGCACACCGCCCGAGAGCCCCTTGCCGACGTAGTCGTTTGCATCGCCGATCAGGGTCAGCTCCACGCCGGGAGCGAGCCAGGCGCCGAACGACTGTCCGGCCGAGCCGCGGAGCGTGAAGCGGATCGTCCCGGCGGGCAAGCCGAGTCCTCCGTGCTCGCGCGCGATCGCGTGCGAGAGCAAGCCGCCGACCGTGCGGTTGACGTTCGCGATTGCGAATTCGGCTTCGGTCGGGACGCCGCCGTGGATCGCATGGCGCGCCGCCTCGATCAGCCGCCAGTCGAGCGCGTCCTCGAGCGCGGGAGCCTGTGCCTGCGTCCGGCGTCGCGGCCGCGCAGCATCGACGTCGGGGGAGTGGAGAATTGCCGAAAGGTCGACGCCGCGCGCCCGCCACGCGGACACCGCTTCGTCGGGATCGAGGAGGTCGACGCGGCCGACGAGATCGTCGAAGCGGGCGATGCCGAGCTGCGCCATGATCGTGCGCGCCTCTTCGGCGACGAAGAAGAGGAAGTTGACGATGTGCTCGGGCTTGCCGGTGAAGCGCTTGCGCAGCTCTGGATCCTGCGTCGCGATGCCGACCGGGCACGTGTTGAGATGGCAGGCACGCATCATCACGCAGCCGGCCGCGATCAGCGGCGCCGTTGCGAAGCCCATCTCGTCCGCGCCCAGCAGGGCAGCGACGACGACGTCGCGTCCCGTCTTCAGCTGCCCGTCGGTCTGCACCCAGATGCGCGAGCGCAAGTCGTTGAGGAGGAGCGTCTGCTGCGTTTCCGCGAGGCCGATCTCCCACGGGATCCCGGCGTGCAGGATCGAGGACAGCGGCGCCGCACCGGTGCCGCCCTCGTGGCCTGAGATGAGCACGTGGTCTGCTCCCGCCTTCGCCACTCCCGCAGCGACGGTCCCGACACCGACCTCGGCGACGAGCTTCACCGAGATCCGCGCGAGCGGGTTCGCGCAGCGCAGGTCGTAGATGAGCTGCTTGAGATCTTCGATCGAGTAGATGTCGTGGTGCGGCGGCGGCGAGATGAGCCCGACGCCGGGTGTCGTGAGGCGCACGCTGGCGATGTACTGGTCGACCTTGTGTCCGGGAAGCTGGCCGCCCTCGCCGGGCTTCGCGCCCTGCGCCATCTTGATCTGGAGCTCGTCGGCGTTCGTGAGGTAGTTGATGTTGACGCCGAAGCGCCCGGAGGCGACCTGCTTGATCTTCGAACGGCGGTCGTCGGTGAACCGCACCGGGTCCTCGCCGCCCTCGCCGGTGTTCGAGCGGCCACCGATGCTGTTCATCGCGCGTGCCAGCGTTTCGTGCGCCTCGCGTGAGATCGAGCCGAGCGACATCGCGCCGGTGGAGAAGCGCTTGACGATTTCGCTCGCCGGCTCGACGTCCTCGAGCGGAATGCCGCCGCCTTCGGCATAGCGGAAGCGCATCAGCCCGCGCAGCGTCGAACGGCGGGACGAGTCGGCGTTCACGGTGCGCGAGTACTCCTCATACGTCTCGTACGACCCGGCGCGCACTGCGTGCTGCAGCGTGGCGATCGTGTCGGGGTTCCACGAGTGGTGCTCTCCGTCGCGCCGCCAGGCGTACAGCCCGAGCACGGGCAGCAGCTGGTCGCCGCCGGCGGGGCAGGCGCGAGCGTGGCGCGAAAGCGCGCCTTCGGCGATCTCGGGCAGCCCGACGCCGCCGATGCGCGTCGCGGTGCCGGTGAAGTGCCGCTCGACGAGCTCGGGGGAGAGCCCGACGGCCTCGAAGATCTGCGCGCCGCAGTACGAAGGCACGGTCGAGATCCCCATCTTCGACATCGTCTTGAGGAGGCCCTTGGCGATGCCCTTCGTCGCGCGCGCCTGCGCCTCGTCGGCCGTCATCTCGTCACCGAGCCAGCCGAGCTCGACGAGCTCCGCGAGCGTCTCGAGCATCAGATACGGGTTGACGGCTGCGGCGCCGTAGCCGACGAGGGTGGCGATGCTGTGCACGCTGCGCGGCTCGCCGGACTCGACGACGATGCCGGCCTGCAGACGTGTGCCGGCGCGCACGAGATGGTTGTGCACGGCCGACGTCGCGAGCAGCGACGGGATCGGCACGCGCTCGGCCCCGGCCTTGCGGTCGGAGAGGATGAGGATGTTGCTGCCCGCTGCAAGCGCCGCGTCCGCCTCTGCACAGATCCGGTCGATCCCGAGCTCGAGCCCGGCGGGGCCCTCGGCCGCGGGCCACGTCGTGTCGATCGTCCAGCTCATGAAGATGTCGGAGCGGACGTGCCGCAGCTGCTCGAGCTCGCGGTCGCGCAGGATCGGATTCGCCATCACGAGCTGGCGGGCGTGCTCCGGCGTCTCGTCGAGCAGGTTGTGCTCCGAGCCGAGGCTCGCCGTGACGCTCATCACGGTCGCCTCGCGGATCGAGTCGATCGGCGGGTTCGTCACCTGCGCGAACAGCTGCTTGAAGTACGAGTAGAGCAGCGGTTTGCGGCGCGACAGCACGGCGAGCGGCGTGTCGTTGCCCATCGACCCGACCGCTTCCTCGGCGTTGCGTGCGAGCGGCGCGAGGATCACCTTCATGTCCTCCTGCGCGTAGCCGAAGAGGAGCTGCCGTGTGCGGAGGGACTCGGTGGGTGGCGGCGGCGCGGCGGGCGCAGGAAGGTCGCGCAGATGCACCGTCTCCTCGTCGACCCACTTCGCGTACTGGCGGCGCGTCGCGATCTCGCGCTTCAGCTCTTCGTCGGGCACGATGCGGCCCTGCGCGAGGTCGACGAGGAAGAGCTTGCCGGGCTGCAGGCGGCCCTTGCGGATGACGTTCTCCGGCCGCTCGTCGAGCACGCCGGTCTCCGACGCGAGCACGACCCAGCCGTCGGCAGTCTCGTACCAGCGGCCGGGCCGCAGACCATTGCGGTCGAGCGTCGCGCCGATCACGCGCCCGTCCGTGAAGGAGATCGCGGCGGGCCCGTCCCACGCCTCCATCAGGCAGCCGTGGTACGCGTAGAAGCCGCGCAGATAGTCGGGAACCTCGTCGCGGCCCTCGTAGGCCTCGGGGATCATCATCATCAGCGCATGGGGCAGCGAGCGGCCGGCGAGCACGAGCAGCTCGAGGACGTTGTCGAACGCCGCAGTGTCCGAGCCGCCCGGGCGAATCACCGGCAGCACCTTCGCGAGGTCGTCGCCGAACAGCTCGGACTTCAGCTGCGACTCGCGGGCGCGCATCCAGTTGACGTTGCCGCGCAACGTGTTGATCTCGCCGTTGTGCGCGATCAGGCGGTAGGGGTGGGCGAGCTCCCAGCTCGGGAACGTGTTCGTCGAGTAGCGCGAATGGATGAGTGCGACGGCGCTCTCGAAGCTCGGGTGGACGAGGTCCGGGAAGTAGCCCCCCAGCTGCGGCGCCGAGAGCATCCCCTTGTAGACGAGCGTGCGCGAGGAGAAGCTCGGCACGACGAGATCGGATCCCGCGGCGAGTTCCGCCACACGACGGATCACGTAGAGCTTCCGTTCGAACGCGTCCTGGTCGAGGTCGGGCGCCGCCCCGACGACGACCTGCCGGATCACCGGTGCGTACGCCTTCGCGGTCTCTCCGACGTACTTCTCGTCCACGGGGACGTCCCGCCAGCCCAGCAGCCGCTGTCCCTCGGCGGCGATCGTCGTCTCGACCAGCTGCTCGATCTCCGCCCGCCGAGCGTCGTCGCGCGGCAAGAAGCAGACGCCGATCCCGTAGGTCCCTGCCGGCGGCAGCCCGTCGACCGCAGCGCGGAAGAACACATCCGGGATCTGCACCGTGATGCCTGCGCCGTCGCCCGTGTTCGCGTCCGCGCCCTCCGCGCCTCGGTGCTCGAGGTTCCCGAGCGCCGTCAGGGCGCGCAGCACCGTCTCGTGCGTGGGTACGGCGTCGAGGCGGGCCACGAACGCGACCCCGCACGCGTCGTGCTCGTACGCAGGGTCGTAGAGACCCGACCGGACAGCGCCTGGTCTAGGGGGCGGCATGGTCTGCTGGATGTCGGGTGATTCGTTCGGCACGCGTCGGCTTCCTCGTGGGAGGCAGAAGGACTAGGGCATTCTCCGCCTTGTCTCCTAGTCGGCGGTGGCGGAGAGAGGTGCCGACTAGCGCGTACGAATGTGCGCGGCGAACGCGAAGGCCTTCGACTTACCTGCGTTCAGCATGTGCGCCATCGAGTCACCTAGCCTAGATGTGGTGCTCCCGAGAGCCAAGACTGTTCTCCGGTTTCGAGCGGGGGGGGCGGGGCGCGGCCCGGAGGCCACGCCCCGCTGGGGGGAGTGTTTTTGCCCATCAAAAAAGCCCGCAGGACTCGAGAGTCCGGCGGGCTTCAGCGCCCGGTCGCCCGCCACCACGATGCGGCGACGACCTGGGCGAAGTGTTGCGCACCTGCCGGGCAGGTGCAAGCCCATCGCGCAGATTTTGGCCCGTCCGATTTGACAGACGCCGAAAACACATGCACTGTGGGGGTGCGATGACGACCGCAGCAACGTTGACACGCGTCTCCCCGAGCCAGATCACCGGGCTCGTCGGCGCGTTCGCGTTCATTCTTCTCGTCGTCATTTCGATTATCCCCCACTAAGGGGGATGACGCGAACACGCGCCGCACACTGGCGCACACACCGACCTCGCCACACCACAGGTGCGTCTCGTGACGACACCGCGAAGGAGGAAGTGTTCGTGTCCCGCAGGATCCAGATTCTCGATACGACGTTGCGTGACGGTGAGCAATCACCGGGCATCGCGCTGCAGCCGCATGAGAAGGCGGAGATCGCCGAGCAGCTCGAGCGGCTGGGCGTCGACGTGGTCGAGGCCGGCTTCCCCGGGGCATCGCCGGGAGATTTCGAGGGCGTCCGCGCCGTTGCGGCCGCCGTCCGCGGGCCGGTCGTGGCCGGCTTCGCACGCACTCGGCGCGAAGACATCGAGGCTGCCGGTCAGGCGCTCGCCGGCGCTCGCAGGTCGCGCATCCACCTTGTGCTCGCCACGAGCGCCCTCCACATGGAGAAGAAGCTCCGCCTCGACCCGGAGGACGTCGTGCGCCAGGCGCGCTGGGCGGTCGAGTACGCGGGCGAGCGCGCCGACGAGGTCGAGTTCTCGTGCGAGGACGCGACCCGCTCGGATCCGGCCTTCGTGGCCCGCGTCTGCCGTGCGGCGATCGAGGCGGGCGTGACGGTGATCAACCTCCCCGACACGGTCGGCTATGCGCTTCCGACGCAGTACGCGTCGTTCATCGAGGACGTCCGGCGGCGCTGCCCCGAGCTGCGGGACGTCACCCTGTCGGTGCACTGCCACGACGATCTGGGGCTGTCAGTCGCCAACTCGCTCGCAGGCATCCACGCCGGTGCCGACCAGGTCGAGGGCACGATCAACGGGCTCGGCGAGCGCGCAGGCAACGCCTCACTCGAGGAGATCGTCGTCGCGCTCAAGGTGCGCAGCGACTACTACGAGGTCGAGACAGGCATCGACACGACGCTGATCGCCGCCACCTCGCGCCTCGTCGCGGAGCGAACGGGATACGCTGTACAGCGCAACAAGGCCGTCGTGGGCGCGAACGCATTCGCTCACGAGGCCGGCATCCATCAGGACGGGATGCTCAAGGACTCGCGGACGTACCAGATCATCGATCCACGAGAGGTCGGCGTCTCGATGACGCTTCCGCTCGGCAAGCACTCGGGGCGGCACGCCTTCGCCCACGCGTGCGCGGAGATGGGAGTCGCCCTCGAGGGCGAAGAGCTCAACCTCGCATTCCACCGTTTCAAGGCGCTGGCCGACTCCGGCGCCGCCGTAACCCTTGACGAGCTGTTCACGGAGGTAGCCGTATGAGCCGTAAAGCGACAATCGCCTGTCTGACGGGAGCCGGCACCGCGCCGGAACTGATGGCCGAGGCTGTCCTCGCGCTCGACGCGGTCGCCCGCCTGCACGGTCTGTCCATCGACCAGGTGCACGTCCCGTTCGGCGGCGTCGCCGTCGCGCGAGGCGGGCAGGCGTTTCCGGCCTCGACGCGGTCGGCGGTGCTCGCCGCCGACGCCGTGCTCGTCGCGGGCGCCGAAGAGCCGGCGCTCGCCGACGTGATGGCCGAGCTCGATCTCCGCGCGCGCGTCACGAAGGTGCGCTTCGGCAAGCACGACGACGTCGCGTTCGTCGCGCCGCTCGAGGAGGACTCGGCCGAGTGGGCGCTCGAAGCTGCGTTCCGTATCGCCGAAGGGCGCAGCATGCGTCTCGCAGTCGTCGGCGACGCAGCCTGGAACGAGCTCGCCGATGCGGTTGCCGTCGCGCACGATCACGTTCAGGTCGAGCACCTCTCGCCGCGGGTTGCCCTCCCGCTCGCGGCGTTCAACGCGAGCCGGTTCGACGTGGTCGCGGTGGCGCCCGCGTGGGCCGAGCCGATGGTCGAGATCGCCGCAGCGCCCGCGACCGCGCGCGTGGCCGCGCACGGCCTGCTCGCCGAGCACGGGCCGAGCCTCTTCGTCCCGTCGCCCGACGGCGGGTTCGCAATCGCCGGCGGCGGCATCGTCAATCCGAGCAGCATGCTGCTCGCCGCGGCGATGACGCTCGAGCACGGGCTCGGGTCGGCCGCCGCAGCCGCGACGCTCGCCGGGGCCGTCTCGGCGGCGCTCGTCGACGGGCCGCAGACGCCCGACCTGCTTCGCCTCGGCGTCGGCGCCACGAGCCGCGAGTTCACGTCGCGCGTTGTCGCAGGGTTCCAGCTCTCCAACCGCAACGCCGAGTTCTGGGCGGGCGATTCGATGACGGGGGTCGCATGACCATGAACGGTGCAGACGCAGTCCTCCGCTCGCTCGAGGCGGAGGGCGTCGAAGTGATGTTCGGCCTGCCGGGCGGCTCGATCCTGCCGCTCTACGACGCGATGGCGCGCGGCACGACGGTGCGCCACGTGCTCGCGCGGCACGAGCAGGGCGCGGGGCACATGGCCGAGGGCTATGCGCGCGCCTCGGGTCGCACCGGTGTCGCCGTCGCGACCTCCGGGCCGGGCGCCACGAATCTCGTCACGCCGATCGCCGACGCCTGGATGGACTCGACGCCGCTCGTGTGCATCACGGGTCAGGTGCGCTCGTTCCTGATCGGCACCGACGCCTTCCAGGAGTGCGACATCACCGGCATCACGATCCCGATCGTCAAGCACTCCTGGCTCGTGCAGGACGTGAACGACATCCCGCACGTGATCAAGGCCGCGTTCCACGTCGCCGGCACGGGCCGCTGCGGCCCGGTGCTCGTCGACATCCCGCGCGACGTGCAGGAGGCCGAGCTCGAGTTCTCCTATCCCGACGAGGTCGACCTCCCGGGCTGGAAGCCGCCCCGCCGCGGACACCCGCGGCAGATCAAGGCGGCGGCCGAGGCGATCGCTGCGGCGGAGCGGCCCATCCTCTACGTGGGCGGCGGCGTGCTGAATGCGCACGCGACGGACGAGCTGCTCGAGGTCGCCGAGGTCGGGCACCTTCCCGTGGTGACGACGCTGATGGCGAAGAGCGGCTTCCCCGAGTCGCACGAGCTGCATGTCGGTTGGCCGGGGATGCACGGCCCGAAATGGTCGAACTACGCGCTCAACAAGGCGGACGTCGTCGTTGCGGTCGGCGCGCGCTTCGACGACCGCGTCACGGGCAAGCTCTCTGCGTTCGCGCCCGGCGCGACGATCGTCCATCTCGACGTCGACGCGGCGGAGATCTCGAAGATCCGTCACGCCGATGTGCCTGTCGTGGGGCCGCTGAAGCCGATCCTTGCGACGCTGGCGAAGGCGCTCGCGACGAGCGTCGTGCCCGGGCGCACCGACGCGTGGCTCCGCCAGATCTCCGAATGGCGCGAGGAGTTCCCGCTGCGCTACAGCGCTGAGCCAAGATCATCCGACACTGTGCCGATGCTCAAGCCGCAGAAGGTGCTCGAGCAGCTGCAGGAGCTCACGGCGGGCCGTGACGACGTCGTCTGGACGACCGGCGTGGGACAGCACCAGATGTGGGCGATGCAGTACATCCTCTGCGACCGGCCGCGCACGTTCATCAGCTCGGGTGGTCTCGGCACGATGGGCTACGGCATCCCGGCCGCGATCGGCGCGAAGGCGGCCCGGCCGGATGCGACGGTGATCTGCATCGACGGAGACGGTTGCTTCCAGATGACGAGCCAGGAGCTGGCAACGGCCGCGCTCGAGGACCTGCCGATCGTCGTCGTGATCGTCAACAACGGCTACCTCGGCATGGTGCGCCAGTGGCAGGACATGTTCTTCGAGGAGCGCTTCTCGCAGATCAAGCTGACGCACTCCCTGCCCGACTACGCCGCGCTCGCACGGGCGTACGGAGCGCTCGGGTTCACGGCCGAGACCGAAGAGGAGCTCGAGGAAGCGCTCGTCGAGGCGATCGCCTCGGGCCGGACCTGCGTCGTCGACGCCCGCGTCGATCCGCGCGAGCACTGCTTCCCGATGATTCCGGCCGGCGCAGCCGCCGTCGACATGGTCGAGTTCGACGAGAGCGAGGTTCCGGTCGTATGAGGCACACGATCTCCGTCCTCGTCGAGAACAAGCCGGGCGCATTGACGCGCGTGACGAGCATGTTCGCGCGGCGCGGCTACAACATCGAGAGCCTCGCGGTCGGCGAGACCGAGCGGCACGACGTGTCGCGCATCACGCTGCGTGTCGACTGCGAGACGCATTCGCTCGAGCAGATCGAGAAGCAGCTCAACAAGCTCGTGAACACGCTCCGCGTCACCGAGCTCGCACCGGGCGAGTCGCTCGAGCGCGAGCTCGCGTTGCTGAAGGTCTCGGCGCCGCCGAGCGCACGGGCCGAGCTGATGGCGCTCGGCGAGGTCTTCAATGCGCGGATCGCCGATCTCGGCCCGGACGCGATCGTCTTCGAGCTCACCGGGTCGCCGGAGGAGGTCGACTCGTTCGAAGAGCTCGTTCGCCCGCACGGCCTGCAGGAGCTCGTGCGCACCGGGCGCATCGGCCTCACCCGCGCGACGCGCGGGCCGAAGGGCAAAGCTGCCCGGCAAGCGCTCGCGTAACCCTCTTCAGTCAACGACAAGGAGCTCAAACCACGATGGCAACCATTCACCGCGACGGCGACCTCGACCTCCTCGACGGCAAGGTCGCGGTCGTCGGCTACGGCAGCCAGGGACACGCTCACGCGCTGAACCTGCACGACTCGGGAGTCGACGTGCACGTCGGCCTGCGCGAGGGGAGCGCGTCGCGCGCCGCCGCCGAGGAGGCCGGGTTGAAGGTCGGCACGGTCGCCGAGGCGGTCAAGGGCGCGCAGGTCGTCGCGATCCTCGTCCCCGACCATCTGCAGAAGGAGGTCTGGGACGCGGACATCGCCCCGAACCTCGAGCCGGGCGCCGCCGTGCTCTTCGCGCACGGGCTCAACATCCACTTCGGCCGTATTGCGCCGCCCGAAGGACACGACGTGATCATGGTCGCGCCAAAGGCGCCCGGTCATCGCGTGCGCGAGCTCTACGTCTCCGGCGCCGGCACCCCGGGTCTCGTCGCGATCCAGCAGGACGCGAGCGGCCGCGCGCTGCAGCTTGCGCTCGCCTATGGCGTCGGCATCGGCTGCGGCCGGGTCGGACTGCTCGAGACGACGTTCGCAGAGGAGACCGAAAGCGACCTCTTCGGTGAGCAGGCCGTGCTCTGCGGCGGCGTCCCGGCGCTCGTGCAGGCCGGCTTCGACACGCTCGTCGCCGCCGGCTACCAGCCGGAGATCGCGTACTACGAGTGCCTGAACGAGCTGAAGCTGATCGTCGATCTGCTCTACGAGGGCGGCTTCGAGTACATGCGCTACTCGATCTCGGACGTCGCGGAGTACGGCGACCTCTCTGTCGGGACGGTCATCGTCGACGACGGCGTCCGCGAGCGGATGCAGGGCGTGCTCGAGCGGATCCGCAGCGGCGCGTTCGCGAAGGAGCTGTTCGAGGACGACGCTGCCGGACGTCCGCGCTTCAAGGAGCTGCGAGAGCAGGGCCAGAAGCGCGCGGCGGAGCTCGAAAAGGTCGGCAAGGAGCTGCGGGAGCTTGCAGGCGTCGAAGGGCTGCATGGCGTCAGTTGACGTCGGGGTCGCACTCCTCGGCTACGGCACGGTCGGCGCTTCGGTCAACCGCCTGCTCGTCGAGAGCGCCGATGAGATCGAGCGCGCCACCGGCCACCGGCTGAGGATCATCCGCGCCCTCGTCCGCGAAGCGGACAAGGAGCGCTCGTTTGCGCCCGCCGACGGCGTCCTCACGACGGACTTCGCGGCCGTGCGCGACGACCCCTCGATTCGCGTCGTCGCGGAGGTGATGGGCGGGCTTGATCCGGCAGGCGGATACGTCCGCGAGTTGCTCCGGGCCGGCAAGTCGGTAGTGACCGCGAACAAGCAGCTCGTCGCGCGCGAGGGGGCCGACCTGTTCGCGATCGCGTCGGCGGCCGGCGTGCAGCTCCGCTTCGAGGCGTCGGTGTGCGCGGCGATCCCGGTGGTCAAGGTGCTCCGCGAGTCGCTCGTCGTCTCGAACGTGCATCGCGTGCTCGGGATCGTCAACGGCACGACGAACTTCATCCTCTCGCGCATGGAGCAGGGCGGCTCGTACGCCGAGGCGCTCGCCGAAGCGCAGGAGCTCGGCTACGCGGAAGCGGATCCGACCGACGACGTGAACGGCGCCGACGCCGCGGCGAAGATGGCGATCCTCGCGACCGTCGCGTTTGGCTCGCGCGTCGCGCTCGAGGACGTCGACATGCGCGGCATCACCGAGATCGAGCCGGCGCACGTCGCAGCGGCCGCCGATCTCGGCATGGTCGTGCGGCTCGTCGGGATCGCGAGCCTCCTGGACGGAAAGGTCGACGTGCGGGTGCAGCCGGCATTCGTCGAGCGCTCGCATCCGCTCGCCGCGGTCGACGGCGCGTTCAACGCCGTGATGCTCCAGGGCGATGCGATCCGCGAGATCACGCTCGAGGGACCGGGCGCCGGCGGCATCGAGACCGCGTCCGCCGTCGTCGCGGACCTCGTCAGCGTCGTCGGCACCGCGGGGACGGGGTTCCTGCAGAACGACGCGTGCTGGCGCGAGCTCGACAAGCTTCCCGAGGGCGCGTGGCGCTCGCCGTTCTACGCGCACCTCGACGTGGCCGATCAGCCCGGTGTGCTCGCGCACGCGGCGAGCCGCTTCGCCGCGCACGAGGTCTCGATCGCGCAGCTCGTGCAGCGCGTCTCCGACGGGCAGGCGGCGCTCGAGCTCGTGCTCCACGCGGCGCCGCTCGGAGCGGTTCAGGCGGCGCTCGTCGAGATCGCGGCCTTGCCCGAGGTGCTCGGGCAGCCGTTCGTGGCTCCTGTGATCTCGGAAAGGCCGCTGTGACTGTGACGCTCGGCGAAGGAGGAACGCCGCTCCTGCACGCGCCGAGGCTCTCGGAGCGCTTCGGCGTCGATCTCTGGCTCAAGTGGGAAGGCGCGAACCCGACAGGCTCGTTCAAGGACCGGGGGATGAGCGTCGCCGTCACGAAAGCCGTCGAGGCGGGAGCGACGGGCATCGTCTGCGCGTCGACCGGCAACACGGCCGCGTCGGCGGCGGCGTACGCCGCGCGCGCGGGCATCGAGGCGATCATCGTCGTCGCCGCGGGCGGGCCGGCGAGCTCCAAGCTCGTGCAGGTACGCGCAGTGGGCGGTCGCATCATCGAGGTGACCGGATCGTTCACCGACGCGTACGACGAAGCCGTCCGCCTCGCCGTTGACGGGGTCGTGCTCGTCAACTCCACGAACGAGGATCGGATCGAAGGCCAGAAGACCGCGGCGTTCGAGATCCTCGATCAGCTCGGCGGGCTACCCGACGTGCTCGCGCTCCCGTACGGCGGCGGTGGCAACACGAAAGCGTATGCACGTGGATTCCTCGAGCGGGCGGGCGAGTACCCGCGCTTCCACCCGACCGAGGTCGAGAACCGCGCCGGCACCGTGGCGTCCGCAATTCGCATCGTCGAGCCGAACCACCGAGCGGAGGTGGAGGCGGTGGTGCTGCAGTCGGAGGGCTCGATCGTGACCGTGAGCGACGACGAGCTCATCGCTGCGTGGCGGTTGCTCGGCAGGGAGGAGGGGCTCTTCTGCGAGCCCGCGTCCGCCGCGGGGATCGCCGCCGTCGCGCGGGGCTTCGGGGTTGGGGGTGCGGTGCAACCGGGCGAGCGCGTCGTCTGCGTGATCACGGGCCACGGGCTCAAGGATCCCGAGGCGGCGCAGAGGCTCGCGACATGAAGATCCACGTGCGCGCGCCGGCCACGAGCGCCAACATCGGACCGGGCTTCGACGTCGCAGCAGTCGCACTCGACCTCTGGAACGAAATGGAGGTCGGCGAGGGGAACGGGCAGCCGGTCGACCACACGCACCTCGCCGTTCGCGCGTTCACGCGTTTCGCGTCGCCCGAAGGGCGGTCGTTCACCTTCACCGATCGGATCCCGCGTGAGCGCGGGCTCGGCTCGAGCGCCGCGGTGGTCGCGCTCGGGCTCGTCGCCGGTGCGATCGCGGCCGGGAAAGATCCCGACGCGGACGAACTGCTCGCGGAGGGGCTTCCGTTCGAGGGGCACGCCGACAATCTCGCCGCGGCGCTCGTCGGCGGGGTCTGCCTGACCTGGGACGGCCACATCGCACGCGTCGCCGATGACGTCCCGGCCGCAGCGATCGCCGTCGTCCCGCAAGGGCGCGTGAAGACGGCGGAGTCCCGCGCGTCGCTGCCGGAGGCCGTGCCGCACGCCGACGCCGTCTCCAGCGTGATCCACGCGACGCTGCTCGGCGCCGCGCTTGCGTCGGGCAACCAGCTGCTCTTCGCGGCGAGCTCCGATGACCGCCTGCACGAGCCATATCGCGCAGCGCAGGCGCCGCAGCTCGCGGCGATCCGCAGCGACCCGCCGGTCGGGTTCCTCGGTGCGACCCTCTCGGGCTCCGGTCCGACGGTGATCGTGTGGGCCGAGAAGGAGCGCGTGGCGGAGACCGTCGCCGAGCTCGCCGCGCGTTTCCCGGATCACGAGGTCTTCCATCTGGCAGTCACGACGACAGGAGCCGGCGCCGCATGAGCGACCCGTACGCAGTCCCTTCCGATCCCGCGAAGCGCCACAGCGCCGCGCTCACCGACGGCGTCGACCGCGCAGCTGCGCGCGCGATGCTGAAGGGCATCGGTCTCGACGACGAGGCGCTCTCGCGTCCGCTCGTCGGCATCGCGACCTCGTGGATCGAGACGATGCCGTGCAACTGGAACCAGCGCGAGCTGGCGCGCCATGTGCGCCGCGGGATCATCGAAGCGGGAGGGACGCCGATCGAGTTCAACACGATCGCCGTGTCCGACGGCGTGTCGATGGGCACGGAGGGCATGCGCTCGTCGCTCGTGTCGCGCGAGACGATCGCGGACTCGATCGAGCTCGTCGTGCGCGGCCACCTGCTCGACGGCCTCGTGTGCATCGTCGGCTGCGACAAGACGATCCCGGCCGCCGTGATGGCGCTCGCCCGGCTCGACGTGCCGGGGCTTGCGCTCTACAACGGGTCGATCGCGCCGGGCCGCTTCCGCGGCAAGGACGTCACGATCCAGGACGTCTTCGAGGCCGTCGGCGCAGCTGCGGCCGGGACGATGAGCAACGCCGACGTGCACGAGCTCGAGGGCGCCGCCTGTCCGGGCGCGGGTGCGTGCGGCGGCCAGTTCACCGCCAACACGATGGCGATGGCGCTCGAGTTCCTCGGCATCAGCCCCGGCGGCCTCAACGACATCCCGGCGACCGATCCGGCGAAGCACGATGCCGCTTACGAGGCCGGCAAGGTCGCGATGCGCCTCGTGCGCGACGACGTGCGTCCGTCCCAGATCATCACGCGCGACGCGCTCGAGAACGCGGTCGCCGGCGTTGCCGCAAGCGGCGGCTCGACGAACGGCGTCATGCATCTGATCGCGATCGCCAGCGAGCTCGGCATCACGTTGACGATCGACGAGTTCGACGAGATCGCAGAGCGCACGCCCGTCATCGCCGACATCGTGCCGGGGGGTCGCTTCGTCGCGACGGATCTCCACGCTGCAGGCGGTGTCGCGCTCGTCATCCGCGAGCTGCTGAAGGCAGGCCTCGTGCACGGCGACGCGCCGAACGTCGACGGGCGCTCGCTCGCAGAGGTGGCGGCCGCGGTCGTGGAGACGCCGGGCCAGGAGGTCGTCGTGCCGATCGAGCGGCCGCTGAAGGCGACAGGCGGCCTCGCGATCCTCCGCGGGAACCTCGCGCCCGAGGGCTCGGTCGTGAAGCTCGCGGGCCACGAGCGGCTGTTCCACAGCGGCCCCGCACGCGTGTTCGAGTCGGAGGAGGAGTGCTTCGCCGCGGTGAAGGCGCGCACGATCGCGTCGGGCGACGTCATCGTCATCCGCTACGAGGGGCCGGCGGGCGGCCCGGGCATGCGCGAGATGCTGCACGTCACCGCCGCGATCGTCGGCGAGGGGCTCGGTGACGAGGTGGCGCTCATCACGGACGGCCGCTTCTCGGGGGCGACCCACGGTCTGATGGTCGGCCATGTGGCGCCGGAAGCCGCCCGTGGCGGGCCGATTGCGGCGCTCCGCGACGGCGACACGATCGAGCTCGACGTCGCCGGGCGTGAGCTGCGCGTGCTGCTCTCCGACGAGGAGCTCGCCGCCCGGCTCGCGCAGGTCGTCGCGCCGCCGCCGCGCTACACGACCGGCGTGCTCGCGCGCTACGCCTTGCTCGTCTCGTCAGCCTCCGAAGGGGCCGTCCTGAGGTGTTCGGTTTGACGGGCAGCGACTACATTTTGTATAGTGCGACCAGCAGCAACGGCGCGGGCTCGTCCCGCTCCGCATCGAGAGAGGCTGAGGGAACCGGCCCTACGACGCCTCGGCAACCTGCACCCAGTAACGGATGCGTGGTGCCAAGCCCGGCCGATCCGAGTCTTTCGGGTCGGAGGATGTCGAGCGAGAGACGAAAGGAGTTCGCGTAGTGCCCGCCACAACCCTCAGGTGCCGCGTCTGTGAGACGCAGTACCCGCTAGACCCCATCGGCGTGTGTGCCCGTTGCTTCGGGCCGCTCGACCCGGTCTACGACCGCGACGAGCAGCGCCGCACCGTCAGCCGCGAGTCGATCGCCGCAGGCCCACCGTCGATCTGGCGGTACGCGGACCTGCTGCCCGTCGCGGCGCCCGCGGAGCAGCGCCTCGCGCCGGGTTTCACGCCGCTCGTCGAGGCGCCGCGCCTGGCGGAGACGCTCGGGCTCGGCGAGCTGTGGTTGAAGCTCGACACCGCCAATCCGACCCACTCGTTCAAGGACCGCGTCGTCGCGGTCGCTGCGGCGAAGGCACTCGAGCTCGGACGCACGACGCTGTCGTGCTCGTCGACCGGGAACCTTGCGAACGCCGTCGCGGCTCGTGCGGCGGCGGAAGGCCTTGAAGCGGTCGTGCTCGTTCCCGCGAGCCTCGAGCCGGAGAAGCTGATCGCCACGTCGATCTACGGCGCACGCATCATCGCCGTCGAGGGCAGCTACGACGATTGCAGCCGGCTCAGCGTCGAGCTGTCGTTCGAGCTCGACTGGGCATTCGTGAACGTCGGTCTCCGCTCGTACTACGCGGAGGGCTCGAAGACGCTTGCGTTCGAGATCGCCGAGCAGCTCGGTTGGAGCCTGCCCGACGCAGTGATCGCCCCGATCGGATCGGGCTCGATGTTCACGAAGGTCCACCAGGGCTTCAGCGAGCTGCTCGAGCTCGGTCTCGTCGGTGGGCCCTCGCCGCGCCTCTTCGGCGGCCAGAGCGAAGGTTGCTCGCCGGTCGCGCTTGCGTTCGACAACGGCTCGAAGGTGAAGCCGGTACGGGCGAACACGATCGCGAAGTCGATCGCGATCGGCAGCCCCGCCGACGGCGATCTCGCCGTCGCGACCGCGCGGGAGTCGGGCGGGTCGATCCACGCCGTCGCCGAGGATCAGATCGTCGACAACATCGCGTTGCTCGCAGAGACGACGGGCGTGTTCGGCGAGACGGCGCCCGCCGTCACGCTCGGTGCTCTCCGTTCCGCCGTCGATCGCGGCGAGCTCGGCGAGAGCGACCGCGTCGTGCTCCTCGTGACGGGCGACGGGCTGAAGACGCCCGGCCTCGTGGCCGACCGGTACGACCCGATTCGCGTCCAGCCGGACGCAGACCAGATCCTGGAGACCCTCGGTGTCCAGGTCTAGCAACCTCAGCCCACGACGCACAGGAGGTGCAGCATGAGAACCGGTCCGCGGACTGGGTTCCGCTGGACGCCGGAGACGATCGTCTACGCGATCACGCTCTGGTATCGCAAGCACAGCAGGACTCCGCTCACGAGTGAATGGGATCAGGCGGGCGAGAACCATCCGTCGCGCCAGACGGTTGCCCGCGTGTTCGGCAGCTGGAACGAAGCAATGCAGGCGGCGGGCTTCACACCGCGCCCGCGCGGCCGTCAGCCTCGGTCGCTCACCGAAGGGGCACTTGCCGACGGGTAGGGAGAAAGTCGTCCTCCTCTCGGGGGACGGAATCGGCCCGGAAGTCGCCCTGGAGGCGCGTCTCGTGCTGGAGGAGCTCGTACCCGAGGTCCTCATCGACGAGCAGCTGATCGGCGCCGCCGCGATCCGTGCCACGGGCTCTCCGCTTCCGCAGGAGACCATTGACGCGTGCCGCTCGGCGGTGGCCGTGCTCAAGGGCCCGGTCGGCGATCCCGAGTTCGATGCTGCGGACGTTCGCCCGGAGCAGGGCCTCCTCGCCCTGCGTGCGGCGCTCGACACCTATGCCAACCTGCGTCCCGCGGTGCTGGGCGACGTGGACGTGCTGATCGTCCGTGAGCTCGTCGGTGGTCTCTACTTCGGTGCGAGCGGCGTGCGTGACGACGGCACCGTGTTCGACACGTGCGAGTACCACCCGCGCCAGGTCGAGCGAATCGTTCGGCGCGCCTTCCGCCTCGCGGACTCGCGTCGCGGTCTTCTGACGTCGGTGGACAAGGCCAACGTGCTCGAGACGTCGCGGATGTGGCGGCGCGTGGTCGACGAGGTGGCGCCCGAGTACCCGGGAGTGCGCGTGGAGCACATGCTCGTCGACAACGCGGCGATGCAGCTCGCAACCACCCCCCAGCAATTCGACGTGATCGTGACCGAGAACATGTTCGGCGACATCCTCTCCGACCTCGCTGCGGCGGTGACCGGCGGTCTCGGCATGGCGCCGTCCGCCAGCCTCTCCGACGGCGGTCCCGGGCTCTTCGAGCCCGTGCACGGCTCCGCTCCCGACATTGCGGGTCGTGGCATCGCGAATCCGGTCGCCATGCTGCGTTCGACGGTCTTGCTGCTCGAGCACGGTCTTGCGTGCCCAGAGTCGGCCGTAGCATTGAACGAGGCCCTCGAGGCAGCGATCGCGTCCTCGCCGACGCAGGATCTCGGCGGAACCGCGACCACGGCAGAGTTCGGCGCTGCAGTAAGGGAACAACTTGCTGTTGACGGCGCGCTCACCTCGCCGTAGCCTGGGCCGTGATGCACCTCGCGACCGAAGCCCGCATTACGAGCATTACTGCCTTCAAGGGCTTCTACGCGTTCGCCTTTACGCGCTAGCCGGCGCTTTCGCTCCCCCGCTGTCGCCCGGCTAGCTCATATCTCTCGCGGGACATCCGTACTCGTTTGCGAGGAAGGCGACCATCCATGACGCTGTGTTGTACGAAAAGCTGGAGTTGGGATAGATGAGCCCGAACGTGGCCTATCCGGGGCCCGCGGGCTCGCATACGTCGGCTGCTGCGGCGATGCTTTTCCCGACGGACACGCTCGTTCCGCTCGTCGGGTTCCGTGCGGTCGCCGACGCGGTCGTGAGTCACGACGCGACGTTCGGCGTGCTCCCGATCGAGAGCTCGCTCGCGGGCGCCGTCGCCGAGACGCACGACCTGCTGTACGAGCGCGCGCTCTCGATCGTGGGGGAGACGATCCTGCCGATCCGTCACTGTCTTGCGGCGTCGGCGGATGTTCCGCTCGACGACATCCGCATCGTGCGCTCGCACCCGACAGCGCTCGAGCAGTGCCGTGATCTCCTGGCGCGCCTGCCGAAGGCGTCCGTGATCGCGTCGTCGACGACGGCCGACGCGGGCCGCCAGGCGGCCGAGGAGGGCGATCCGACCGTCGCAGTGATCGTCGGCGACGAGGCGGTCGAGCTGTACGGGCTGACCGTGCTCGAGCACGACGTCGGCGACACGCTCGCGTTCACGCGTTTCGTGTCGATCGCCCCGTACACGCGGGTAGACCGCAACCTGCGCGACGTCCGCACCGCGTTCACATTTGCGACGAACCACAAGCCCGGCGCGCTGTTCGCGGCGATCGAGCCGTTCGCGCGCGCGGGACTCGATCTGGTGCGGCTCGTGTCGCGCCCGCTACCTGCGACACCGTGGAAGTACCGCTTCGACGCGGTCGTCGCCGGACATCCACTCGAGCCGGCCGTGCAGGTCGCGCTTCGAGAGCTCGATGCGGTGACGCGCACGTTGCGCATCGTCGGAGTCTACGAAGGTCACACCGAGGAGGGAGCATGAGCTCTACCGAGAATCCGCCCGTCTCCGCGCCCGAGGATCCGTACGTCCTCGGAGTGCGGCGAGAGATCTCCGATCTCGACCGCTCACTGGTCGAGCTCGTGAACAAGCGACTGAAGCTCGTCGCACGGCTGAAGCGCTACAAGGACGAGCACGGGATCGGCTTCGTCGATCTCGCGCGCGAGGAATGGATGCTGCAGTACCTGCAGCGCGCAAACCGAGGCCCACTCTCGGAGGCCGGCCTCGCGCAGATCTACCACGACCTGCTCGCGCTCATGAAGCAGGAAGTACAAGCGCAGAACGATTCGAGCTCGGCGGCCTAACCCTCCAAGCGCCGTCGGTGCGATCGGAGCGGTGTTCGCGGCCTCAGGGTCGCGAGCGCCGCTTCGACGCGCAGTCGTGCGCATAGGCTGAATGACGATGACGGACCGGCGTGTCGAGCAACGTGGCCTGAGCGGGCACTCGCGCTGACGGGCCAGACGCAGCCGCACGGCATGCGCCTCTTTCTCGTGCTCGGGAGCGTGACAGTGATCGGTCCCGCCTCGATGGACATCTACCTGCCGGGTCTGCCCCAACTCGCGCGCGATCTCGGGGCAAGCGCTTCGCTGTCGCAGCTCACCGTGACGATGTTCCTGATCGGGCTTGCGCTCGGCCAGTTCCTCGCCGGGCCACTGAGCGACGTCCACGGCCGGCGGCGGCCGTTGATCGCAGGGATGGCCGCGTTCACGGTCGCCTCGCTCGTCTGCGCGCTCGCCCCGAACGTGTACGCGCTCGGCGCGATGCGCCTTGTTCAGGGCACGATGGCCGCGACCGGCTTGGCGGTCGGTCGTGCCGTGGTTCGCGACCTCTACTCGGGCGCTGCCGCCGCCCGGTACCTCTCACGATTGATGCTGATCACCGGTCTCGGCCCGATCGTCGCTCCGCTCGTCGGCGGGCAGATCCTTCGCTTCACGTCCTGGCGGGGCGCTTTCGTGGCGATCGCTCTGCTCGGGCTCGTCCTCGTCATCACGACCGCCCGCCTGCTGCCCGAGACGCATCCACTCGACCGCCGCCGCGTCGCCGGCCTCGGCGAGACCGGCAGGGCGTTCGCGCGGCTGCTGGCCGATCGAAGCTTCGTCGGCTTCACGCTCATCTCCGGTTTCGGCGGCGGCGCTGCCATCGGGTATGTCGCCGGCTCGTCGTTTGTCCTCGAAGACGTCTACGGCGCCTCACCGCAGGTGTTCAGCCTGTTGTTCGGGATGAACGCGCTCTTCCTGGTGCTCGGCTCGCAGATCAATGCGCACCTCGTCGAGAGGCTGTCGGTGCGGCGGCTGCTGGGCTTCGGTCTGGCGATGATGGTCATCGCCGGGATTGGGCTGCTCGCAGTGGTGCCGTTTCGCGGCGGCGGGCTCCTTGTCGTGATGCCGCCGCTGACGCTGCTCATGTTCAGCTGGAGCTTCGTCCAGTCGAATGCCATCGCACTCGGATTGACCAACCACCCACAGATCGCCGGGAGTGCATCTGCGTTGCTCGGCGTCAGCCAGTTCGCGTTCGGCGCGGTCGTGGCTCCGCTTGTCGGCATCGCCGGCGCCAACACTGCGTTGCCGATGGCGATCGTCGTCGCGGCGTGCGGGATTGCCGCCGCCCTCGCGTTCAAGGCCCTTGTCGGGCCCGTACGAGCGGTGCACATCGCCGCGGTGCCTGCGGACGTGCAGCTCCTGCCGTAGGCGGGTCGGTCGGTACGGTCGACACGACCATGTACTGCGAAGCTAGCCTCGCGGAACCGACGTCCGTCAGGGGTTCCGGATTTCCGAGGTAGCCGACCGCCAACATCCGAACGTCACGTTTGCCGTGCTTGCGCTCGGCGGATTGTCGTACGCGCTGCTCCAGTCGCTCGTCGCACCCGCGCTGCCGGACATCCAGCACGCGCTCCACACCTCCGAGGGTTCGGTGAGCTGGGTGCTGACCTCGTACCTGCTGAGTGCGTCGGTGGCCACGCCGCTGATCGGCCGGCTCGGGGACATCTACGGCAAGGAGCACGTCCTGCTGATCGTGCTCGCGCTGCTGTCGTTCGGAACGCTCGTCTCCGCGCTCTCGACCTCCCTCGCGCTCATGCTCGTCGGTCGAACGATTCAGGGCGCTGCGGGCGGCATCTTTCCGCTCGCCTTCGGCATCATCCGCGACGAGTTTCCACGCGCCAAGGTCGCCGAGGCGATCGGACTGATGTCGGCACTGCTCGGCGTCGGCGGTGGTGCGGGCGTCGTCCTCGCCGGGCCGATCGTCGGCCGTCTGTCGTTCCACTACCTGTTCTGGCTGCCGCTCGTCCCGATCGTCGTGGCGACTGTGGCAACCCGCCTCTTCGTTCCCGAGTCACCCGTGAAGGTGCCCGGACGCATCAGCTGGCTGAGCGTTGCCCTCATGTCGCTCGGGCTGATCGCCGTGCTCCTGGCGGTCACCGAGGCGACGACGTGGCACTGGCTGTCGGCGAAAACACTGGGCTTGATCGTCGTCGGCATCGTCGTGCTCGCGCTCTGGGTGCGCGGCGAGTCGCGATCGGCGCAGCCGCTCGTCGACATGCGGATGATGCGGATCCGCGGCGTGTGGACGACGAACACCGTCGCGTTCCTCGTCGGGTTCGGGATGTACTCCTCCTTCATCCTGCTGCCGCAGTTCGTCGAGGCGCCGTCGAGCACGGGCTACGGCTTCGGCTCCTCGGTCACGGCGGCGGGTCTCTTCCTGCTGCCGTCCACGGTATCGGTGCTCGTGTTCGGTGCGCTGACCGGCCGGCTCGAGAGGATCTTCGGGTCGAAGCCGCCGCTGCTCGCCGGCGGCGTGCTGATGACCGCGTCGTTCGTCCTGCTCGCGGCCGGCAGCGACTCGCCGTGGGAGATCTACGTCGCCGCGGGCCTGCTCGGCGCCGGGATCGGGCTCTCGTTCGCGGCGATGGCGAACCTGATCATCGAGAACGTCGGGCCGACGCAGACGGGCGTTGCGACCGGCATGAACACCGTCATGCGGACGCTCGGCGGCGCATTCGGCGGCGCGGTCACGGCGTCGTTGATCGCAGCCACGGTCGGTGTGAGCGGCTACGCGACAGCGGGCGGGTACACCGCCGCCTTCGCGCTCTGCGCCGCCGCGCTCGCCGTCAGCGTTATCGCCGGGCTCGCGATCCCGCGGAGCACGCCGACCGAGGCGTTCGGCCACCATCTCGTCGGCGACCAGGCCTGAGGCGCCTCGGCGCCGGGGTCAGGCGAGCGCGACGGTCGAGATCGGCGCGGCGTGCGCCGACTCGTACGCGGTGAGCGCCGGCTCGTCGCGCAGCGTGAGCGCGATGTCGTCGAGGCCCTCGAGCAGGCACTCGCGGGCGTGATCGTCGAGCTCGAAGGTGAAGCCGCCGGCGGTGCGCGCCTCGAGGTCGACCGTGATCTCCTCGCCGGAGTCGGCGCGTGCCATCAACTCCTTCACCTGCTCGGGCGCGAGCTGCACGGGGAGCAGCCCGATCTTCAGCGAGTTCTGCCGGAAGATGTCGCCGAACGACGGCGCGATCACGGCATCGAAGCCGTAGTCCTCGAGCGCCCACGGTGCGTGCTCACGCGAGGAGCCGCAGCCGAAGTTGCGGCCGGCGATCAAGATCCGCGCGCCCTTCGCTGCGGGCTGGTTCAGCTCGAACGCCGGGTCCTTCCGCCAGTCGAAGAACAGGAACTCTCCGAAGCCGCTCCGCTCGATGCGCTTCAGGAATTGCTTCGGGATGATCTGGTCGGTGTCGACGTCGGGGCGGTCGAGCGCCACTGCGTGCGCCGTCACCTTGCGGAAGGCCTTCACGCCGGCACCAGCTCGCGTGCGTCGGCGAAGTGGCCGGCGATCGCGGTCGCGGCGGCGACGGCCGGGCTGACGAGATGCGTGCGCCCGCCCGCGCCCTGACGGCCTTCGAAGTTGCGGTTCGACGTCGACGCGCATCGCTCGCCCGGCAGGAGGATGTCGGGATTCATGCCGAGGCACATCGAGCAGCCGGCGCGCCGCCACTCGAAGCCGGCGTCGACGAAGATCTGGTCGAGCCCCTCCGCCTCCGCCTGCTGCTTCACCTTGGCGGAGCCGGGGACGACCATCGCGCGCACCGATGGATGCACGTGGTGGCCGCGCGCCACCGCTGCAGCGGCGCGCAGGTCCTCGATCCGCGAGTTCGTGCACGAGCCGATGAACACCCGCCCGACCTCGATCTCGCGAATCGGCGTGCCTGCCTCGAGCGCCATGTAGACGAGCGCGCGTTCTGCTGCTGCGCGCTCGTCGGCGTCTTCCATCGCCGCCGGGTCCGGCACGACGCCGTCGATCGCGACGACCATGCCGGGATTCGTGCCCCACGTGACCTGCGAGCCGAGCTCCGAGACGTCGATCACGAGCTCCTCGTCGAAGACGGCATCGTCGTCGGTGGGCAGCGCGCGCCAGCGCTCGAGCGCCTGGTCCCACGCGTCGCCCTTCGGCGCGCCCGGGCGACCCTCGAGATACGCGAACGTCGTCTCGTCGGGCGCGATCATCCCTGCGCGCGCGCCGGCTTCGATCGACATGTTGCAGATCGTGAGCCGGCCCTCCATCGAGAGCCGTTCGATCACCGGGCCCGCGTACTCGATCACGTAGCCGACCCCGCCGTCGACGCCGAGCCGGCCGATAGCGGCAAGCACGACGTCCTTCGCAGTGGAGTCGGGCGGCAACTCGCCCTCGAAGCGGATCCGCATCGAGCGCGGCTTGTTCTGCTGCAACGTTTGCGTGGCGAGCACGTGCTCGACCTCGGAGGTGCCGATCCCGAACGCGAGGGCCCCGAACGCCCCGTGCGTCGAGGTGTGCGAGTCGCCGCAGACGATCGTCATGCCCGGCTGCGTGATCCCGAGCTCGGGCCCGATCACGTGCACGATGCCCTCGCGGCCGCTGCCGGTCGCGTAGAGCGGGACGTCGAACTCCTCGCAATTGCGCCTGAGCGCCTCGAGCTGCTGCGCCGAGAGCTCGTCCATGGGCGTGTCGTCGCCGGTGACGACGTTGTGGTCCATCGTCGCGAGCGTCAGGTCCGGCCGGCGAACCCGGCGGCCGGCGACCCGCAGCCCCTCGAACGCCTGCGGCGAGGTGACCTCGTGGACGAGGTGCAGATCGACGTAGAGCAGCTTCGGCCCGCCCTCCTCGCGTGGCACGAGGTGGCTCTCCCAGACCTTGTCGAAGAGTGTGCGACCCATGTGTCGAAGCTACCGCGGGCCTGCCGGACAAGGCAAGTGATTGTGCGGTTTTGCGGCGATTCCGACCCGGGAGGGGTTGGGGGGAGAGGGGCTGTGTCGCGCGGCCGCGCTGGACACCGCGATGCGGCGTCCTCAGTCGCCCCGATAGAAGACCACCATCGAGGCTCCCTGCGTCCTTGCCTCGCGACGACCATCGCACCCGCTCGACGAGCCAACTCCCCCCAAACCCTCCTACGCTAGACGCCATGGAAGCGATGGAAGCCCGCGACGCGCCGCTGCGGCGGGACGTTCGCCTGCTCGGCGACCTGCTCGGGCGCGTCCTCGTGGAGCAGGAGGGCGAGTCGCTGCTCGAGGACGTCGAGCGCGTTCGCTCGCTCGCCCGCGCGTCGCGTGCCGGTTCGCCGCACGAGGAGCTCCAGGAGGCTGTCGAGGCGCTGCCGCTCGAGCGGCAGGCGAGCGTGCTGCGGGCGTTCGCGCTCTATTTCCAGCTTGCGAACGTCGCCGAGCAGCATCACCGCGTCCGCCGGCTCCGCGCGTACAAGCTCGAGGAGCGCGTGCCGGCGGAGTCGCTCGAGGATTCATTTGCGCGCCTCGACGGCGTTCCGCCGGCCGAGCTCGAGCGCCGCGTGTCTCTGCAGCTCGTGTTGACCGCCCATCCGACCGAAGCGACGCGGCGCACCGTGCTCGCCTCGCACCTGCGCATTGCCGCCTTGCTCGCCGAGCTCGACGACCCGCTGCTCGCGGCTGTGCGCCGCTCCGAGATCGAGGCATCGCTCGCGGGTGAGATCACCGCGCACTGGCAGGCCGACGAGGTGCGTTCGCGGCGGCCGCGCGTCGTCGACGAGATCCGGAACGGGCACTGGTTCTTCGAGCAGAGCCTGATCGACGCGTCGGAGCGCCTGCTCGCCGACTACCGCCGCCACCTTCCGGATGCGCCTGCGCCGCTGCGCTTCGGAACCTGGATCGGCGGCGACGCCGACGGGAACCCGAACGCAGGCGCCGACACGATCACGGAGGCGCTCGAGCGTGCGCGCCGCCTACTCCGGCTCCGCTACCGCGACGAGGTGCGCGCGCTTGCCGCGGAGATCGGGGTCTCGTCGCGTCTCACACCCGTCGACGACGAGCTCCTGGCTTCGATCGAGCGCGACGAGCAGGAGCTGAACGCGTACGCCGACGAGATCGGCGACCAGAATCGCGACGAGCCGTACCGACGCAAGTTGTCGTTCATGTGGCGCCGGCTCGACGCCGACGCGTATGCAACCGCGGACGATCTCGCCGAGGACCTCGCCGTCATCGATCGCAGCTTGCGCGGCAATCGTGGAGCGCGCATCGCCGACGGCGCTCTCGCTGCATTGCGGCGCCGGGTCGAGCTCTTCGGCCTGCATCTCGCGAAGCTCGACGTCCGCACGCACGCACGCGACCTCGTCGAGCCGGACGAGCGCATCCGCGAGATCGCAGCGGCGATCGCCGACGTGCGCCGCCGGCACGGGCCGCAGGCGCTCGACACGTGGATCGTGTCCGGCACCGATTCGGCGGACGACGTGCGCCGCGTCCACGAGCTGACCGACGAGCCGCTGTCGGTCGTGCCGCTCTTCGAGTCGGTGGAGGCGCTTCGGGCGGCGCCGCGCATCTACGGCGAGCTGCTCGACACCGTCGGGTGCCGTGAGGTGATGGTCGGTTATTCCGACTCGGCGAAGGACGCCGGCTATCTGAGCGCGCAGTGGGAGATCCGCCGCGCTCTCGTCGCGCTCGCGGAGGTGGCGCGCTCGCGCGGCGTCGAGCTGACCGTCTTCCACGGACGCGGCGGCAGCGCCGGCCGCGGTGGCGGCCCGACGTACGACGCGATCCTCGCGCAGCCGCAGGGCGAGCCGCCCGGCCGGTTGAAGCTGACCGAGCAGGGCGAGACGATCGCCTTCAAGTACGGGCTCCCGGGCCTCGCGTACCGCAACCTCGAGGCGTCACTCGCGGCGACGCTGCTCGCCGCGGTGCCCGAGCGAACCGACGTCGATCCGCCGGACGGCGCGGAGGAGGTCGTCGCAGCGCTTGCCGACAGCTCGTACGCGGCCTTCCGCACGCTGATCGACGACGCGGGGTTCGTCGACTTCTTCCGCGCGTTCACGCCGGTCGACGAGCTCGCGCTGCTGAATATCGGCTCGCGCCCGTCGAGGCGTCCCGAGGGAGCTGAATACCTGGCGTCGCTGCGCGCGATCCCGTGGGTGTTTGCGTGGACGCAGAACCGCTGCCTGCTGCCTGCGTGGTACGGCTGCGGCACGGCGTTCGCCGGCGCCGATATGACGGAGCTGCGCCGCCTCTATCGCGACTGGGCCTTCTTCCGGACGCTCGTGAACAACCTCGAGATGACCCTGGCGAAGTCGAGCATGGAGATCGCACGCGAGTACTTGACGCTCGCGGCCGACGATCGCCTGTGGGAGCCGATCGCTGCAGAGCACGCGCGGGCGGTCGCCTCGGTGCTCGAGATCGTCGAGACCGACGGGCTGCTCGATCGGCAGCCTGTCGTCCAACGGTCGGTCAGGCTGAGAAATCCGTACGTCGATCCGATGAACGCCATCCAGGTGGCGCTGCTCCGCCGTCACCGCGCGGGCGACGCGGCCGCCGAGCCGCCGCTGCTCCGGTCGATCGCAGGCATCTCCGCGGCTCTGCGTAATACAGGATGAGCTGATGACTGAGCTTCGAGAGCAGGTTGCACGCGAGGCGGAGGCGGCCCAGCGATCGGTCGGCGCGCTGACCGACGACGGCGTCGCGCACGCCCTCGAGCTTGCGGCCGCGCTCGTCGGCGAGCGTCACGACGCGATCGCACAGGCGAACGCGGCCGACGTCGCGGCCGCCGACCTCGACGAAGGCGCGCTCGACCGCTTGCGTCTCGACGACTCGCGCATCGCCGCGCTCGGCGAGCAGCTCGCGCAGCTTGCTGCACTGCCGCCGCTCGAGCGCGAGGACGAGAGCTGGACGCTCGAGAACGGGCTGCAGGTCTCGCTCCGGCGGATCCCGATCGGCGCGGTCGGCGCGAACTTCGAGGCCCGGCCGAACGTCGCGGTCGACGTCGCAGGCCAGCTGCTGAAGAGCCTCAACGCGGCGGTGCTGCGCACGGGCGGCGCCGCGCTTCGCACGGTCACCGTCCTCGTCGACGAGGTGTTGCGCCCTGCGCTCAGCGGCGCCGGCCTGCCGCCCGAGGCCGTCGGGCTCGTGCGCTCGCCCGAGCGCCAGGGCGCACGCGTGCTCGTCTCGCTGCCGGACGTGCTGCCGCTCGTGATCCTCCGGGGCAGCGGCGAGACGACGGCCGCGCTCGAGCGCGAGGCTGCGCACCACGGCGTCCGCACGCTCGCGCACAGCGAGGGCGGCGGCGTCCTTTACATCGGTGCGGCCGCCGACCCTGCGACCGCAGAGCGGCTCGTCGAGTCGAGCCTCGACCGCCTCGGCGTCTGCAACCGCCTGAACCTGCTGCTCGTCGACCGCGCGGCCGAAGCGCAGCTGCCCGCGCTGCTCGCGGTGCTCGACCGGGTCGGCATCATGGTGCGCGAGCCGGAGCGGATCGGGCACGAGTGGGCCAACGACGCCGAGCACATCGCGTCCGTCACCGTGCGCGTCGTCGAGTCGCTCGATGAGGCGGTGGCGCTTGCGAACTACGAGACTTCGGCGCTCGCGGCGACGATCGCGACTGAAGACGCCGCCGAGGCCGAGCGGTTTCTGACGTCGTACCGGGGCACCGGCGCGCTCTGGAACGCCCCGACGCGCTTCATCGACGGCTTCGCGCTCACCGGCGCGCCCGAGACGGGGATCAACGTCGACCGGGTTCCCGGGCCGCGCGGCCCCGTCACGTACCGGGACCTGTGGCTGAAGCAGTACCGCGTCGTCGGCGACGGGACGCAGAAGCGGTGAAGCCGGCGCTCGTCGTCAAGCTCGGTTCGAGCCTCGTCGTCGACGCACAAGGCCGTCCGCGCCGGTCGCTGCTGCGCGCGCGCGCGGCGGAGATCGCGGAGATCGTCGCGTCGGGTACGCCGGTGTGCGTCGTCTCCTCGGGAGCGATCGCGCTCGGGATGCGCCGCGTCGGCCTAGCGCGGCGTCCGACGAGCCTGCCGAAGCTGCAGGCGGCGTCGGCGCTCGGCCAGGTGCTGCTGCAGCGCGCGTGGCAAGACGCGCTCCGGCCGCACGGGCTCGAGGCGGCGCAGATCCTGCTCACGGGCACCGAGATCGCCGAGCGGCGCGCGTATGTGAACGCGCGCAGCGCGCTGACCGCGCTCTTCTCACTCGGCGCGGTTCCCGTCGTGAACGAGAACGACGCGACGGCGACCGACGAGATCAGCTTCGGCGACAACGACGCGCTCGCCGCGCAGGTCGCCGTGCTCGTCCAGGCGCGTCTGCTCGTTCTGCTCACGACGGTGCCGGGCGTGCTCAACGAAGGCGTGCTGATCGAGGATGGCGCCGCCGCGCGTTCTGCCGTTTTCGGACCCGGCAGCGCGCTCGGGCGCGGGGGAATGGAAAGCAAGGTCTCCGCGGCGGAGGTCGCCGCCGGTGCCGGCATCGCGACAGTGATCGCAGGCGGTGAAGGAGAAGGAGTGCTCGCCGGGATCCTCGCCGGTCGCGCTACCGGCACGCACTTCGCCGCCGCCGAGTCGGCGCCCGCGTTCAAGCTCTGGCTACGCCACGGCAAGCGCGTGACCGCGCGGATCACGGTCGACGCGGGCGCGCAGCGCGCGGTCGTCGGCAAAGGGGGCAGCCTGCTCGCCGTGGGTGTCACCGGTTGGGACGCCGACTTCCGCGCGGGCGACGGCGTCGAGCTCGTCGGGCCCGACGGCACGCCGTTCGCGCGAGGCATTGCGTCTGTCGACGCGTCGGAGCTCGCGGGCAAGCCGGTCAACGTCGAGGCCGTGCATCGCGACCGGCTCGTGCTCGTCGCGTAGGCCGCCGTTCGGCTCGACCGAATCGACTAGACCGAATCGACTAGACCGAACATCACACTTCCCAAAGTATAGTGACTTGCCGTAGCGTCCGGGAATGGCGCCGACCCCGACGTGGGAGACCGTGCTCGAGCGGAACACGGTCGAGCGGATCAAGCTCGACAAGGCGCCGCTTGGCATCCGCGACGAGCTGCCTGCGCTGATCGCCGGCGGGTACGAGGCGCTCCCGGAAGAGGACATCGTCCGCCTCCAGTGGTGGGGCCTCTACCACGACAAGCCGAAGATCGGCACCTTCATGCTGCGCGTGAAGATCCCGAACGGCGTGCTGTCGCCGGCGAAGTTGCGCACGATCGGCGAGGTCTCGAACCGCTACGGCCGCGGTGACGCGGAGATCACGACGCGGCAATGCATCCAGCTCCACTGGCTCGAGCTCGCGTCGCTGCCCGACGTGTTCGCCGACCTCGAGGCGTCCGGCATCACGAGCGCGGGCGGCTGCGGCGACACGGTGCGCAACATCACCGGCTGTCCCGTGTCCGGCATCGCTGCCGACGAGCTCTTCGACAGCACGCCGATCGTCGACGCAACGACGGAGACGTATTACGGCAACCCCGAGTGGGCGAACCTGCCGCGGAAGCACAAGTACTCGATCGCAAGCTGCCCCGACCGGTGCAACGCCCCCGAGATCAACTGCATCTCGCTCGTCGGCGTGTTGAACGATGGGCGCGAGGGTTATGCCGTCCAGGTCGGCGGCGGCCTCTCCTCGGTGCCGCGCATGGCGCGCGACATGGGCGTCTTCGTGTCGAAGGAGGAAGCGGTCGAGATCCTCGGCGCGACCACGCTCGTCTGGAGCGAGGACCTGAAGTACCGGATGTCGCGGGTGAAGGCGCGCATGAAGTTCATGGTCGACGACATCGGCGCCGACGGAATGCGCGAGCGTGTCGAGGAGAAGCTCGGCCGCACGCTCGAGCGCTTCGAGCTGCCGCCGATCGACGCGCAGCCGTCCGCGCACATCGGCGTGCACGCCCAGAAGCAAGAAGGTCTCTCGTACATCGGCGTCCCCGTGCAGCTCGGGCTGAGCGCCGGCGAGCAGCTGATCGCCGTCGCCGACCTCGTCGACTCGTTCGGCGGCGACATCCGCCTGACGCGTCAGCAGAACCTGATCGTCACCGGAGTTCCGAACGAGCAGGTGGATGTCGTCCTCGCACAGCTCGACGAGCTCGGCCTGCCGCTCGAGACGAACGAGATCTGGGCCAACTCGATCGCCTGCACCGGCGAGCCGCACTGCAACTTCTCCGTCGGCCAGACCAAGGACCGGCTGCGCGATCTCCTCGATCACCTCGAGACGACGTTCGGCGACGCGGTCAGCGAGCTGCGCCTCCATCTCGACGGCTGCCCGCACGCGTGCGCGCAGCACTGGGTCGGCGACCTAGGCTTCCAGGCGACCACCGGCAAGGACGCCGACGGGCAGCGCATCTCGGCGTACGACATCTTCGTGCGCGGCTCGCTCGGGCCGGCGCCGGAGGTCGGCCGCTCGCTGTTCCGCCGCGTCGCGAGCGAGCAGCTCGAGCCGGCGGTCGAGGGGATCGTGCGCGGCTGGCTCGACCAGCGCGAAGACAACGAAACGTTTACGGCATTCCAGCGCCGCCTGTCGGACGATGAACTTGGTGTCATCGCAGGCCGCGAGCCCGCGAAAAAGCGAGTACGAGAGGAAGTGGACGCGTGAGCACCTACGAGCTGCTCGACGAGCTCGAAGCAGGCGAGCTGTCGGTTCAATACGAGGGCGAGGAGCCCCAGGCACTGCTCGCGTGGGCGATCGAGGAGTTCAGCCCGCGCATCGCGATCTCGGCGGCGTTCCAGGCCGACGACGTCGCGCTCATCGACATGGCGTACAAGATCGACCCGAACGTGCGCATCTTCACGGTCGACACCGGCCGCCTGCCCCACGAGACGCACGAGCTGATCGACGCGCTGAGGGCGAAGTACGACGGGCTCAATCTCCATGTGCTCCAGCCGGACGTGGGCCAGGTGCAGCGGCTCGTTGCGGCGAAGGGTCTCGAGCTGATGAAGGAGTCGGTCGAGAACCGGCTGCTCTGCTGCAACGTGCGCAAGGTGCAGCCGCTGACGAAGCACCTCGACGGCCTCGACGCCTGGATCACCGGTCTGCGCCGCGACCAGTGGGCAACACGCACGAACATCCGCAAGATCGAGATCGACCACGACCACGGCGCGATCGTGAAGCTCAACCCGCTCGCAGAGTGGACGAAGCGTGAGGTGTGGGCGTATCTCGGGGAGAACGACGTCCCGGTTCATGGTCTCTACGCGCAGGGCTACACGTCGATCGGCTGCGCTCCGTGCACACGCGCGATCGGACCCGACGAGGACGACCGCGCGGGTCGCTGGTGGTGGGAGTCGAACGCGCCGAAGGAGTGCGGCATGCACTGCTCGATCGAGCACGGCGGCTTCGAGCACGAGCTGAAGGCGATCATCGGCAAGGAAACGCTGCAGGAGCACTCCGCGTGATCGCGGTGCGCGGCGACGCCGCAGAGGTCGCCCTCGGCGAGGCGCAGGCCGTGCTCGCGATGGTGCAGGACGAGGAGCGGCGCGGCCGTTTGGCGGATCTCGTGGCTGCCGTGCAGGAGGGTGAGCTCGGCGACGACGAGGCGCAGGCGCTCGAAGAGCTGATCGAGCTCGGTCTCTCGACCGGCCGCATCCGCAGCGTCTACGGGCCCGAGGGCGAGCAGGCCGCGCTGAAGACCTTCCGCCGGCTGCCCGGTGGGCGGGCGCTCTCCGAGAGCGCGCAGGAGGTCAGCTCGGCGCTCGACGCGCTCGAGGGCCGCGTGCTCGAGAGCGTCAAGGTGCAGTCGGCAGGCCCCGGCACGTACGTCGTCTCGGTCGCGGTCGAAGGCCTCGAGCTGAGCGTCAAGCTCGACCGCGCGGGCGCGCGCATCCATTCTGTCGGCGTCTGATGCCCGACCAGCAGCAAACACCGCAGGACCACTACATCGCGTGCCTGGATCTCGCGGGCCGCGACTGTCTCGTCGTCGGCGGCGGCAAGGTCGGTCACGAGAAGATCGCCGGCCTGCTCGCGTGTGGCGCACGCGTGACCGTCGTCGCGCCGGAGATCGCCGACGAGGTCGTCGCGCTACCCGTGCAGCTCCTGCGGCGCGAGTACCGCGCGTCGGATCTCGACGGCCGCAGGCTCGTCGTTGCGGCAACCTCCGTCGAGGAGGTCAACCGGCGCGTGTTCGCCGACGCGGAGGAACGCAATCTCTTCTGCAACGTCGCCGACGTGCCGGAGCTCTGCTCGTTCATCCTGCCGGCCGTTACGCGTCAGGGGCCGGTCGTCGTCGCCGTCTCCACCGGCGGTGCGTCGCCCGCCCTCGCACAGTGGCTGCGCGACAGCTTCGCGTCGCAGATCGGCGAGGAGCACGAGTCGCTCGCGCACGAGCTGCGCCGCCGGCGTCCGTGGGCAAAGCAGAACCTTCGTACCTACGAGGAACGCCGCGACTACTTTCGCAACCTCGTGACCGAGGCGCTCGGATGAGCGTCGCGCTCGTCGGCGCCGGCCCCGGCGACCCCGAGCTGATCACGGTCCGCGGGCTGGCGCGCCTGCGTGAATGCGACGTGCTCGTCTACGACAGGCTCGTCGCGGACGAGCTCGTCGACGAGGCTCCCGCCGAGGCGCTGCGCATCGCGCGCGACGACTTCAAGCAGCAGGACGTGAACAAGCTGCTCGTCATGCACGGCCGCAACGGCCGGCGCGTCGTCCGCCTCAAGGGCGGCGATCCGTTCGTCTTCGGGCGCGGCGGCGAGGAAGCGCTCGCGCTCGCCGAGGCGGGCGTGGCGTTCGAGCTCGTGCCTGGGGTGTCATCGATCGCCGCGGTGCCCGAGTCGGTCGGCATTCCCGTTACCCATCGCGGCGTCTCGTCGACGGTCACAGCCTTCGCGGCGAACGACGTCGAGCAGCTCGACGCAGCCGCGCTGGCCCGTGTCCCGGGCACCCTCGTCGCCTTCATGGCCGGTGCGGTCGTCGGCCGGCTCGCCGAGCGCCTGATCGAGCACGGGCTCTCTGCCCGAACGCCCGCCGCGGTGATCTCGGCCGGCACCACCGAGCGCGAGCAGGTCGTCACGGCGCCGCTCGGCGCCATCGCCGTCGCTGCGCGCGAGCTCCCGACTCCCGCGCTCGTCGTGATCGGCGACGTCGTTGCGGTCCGCGCCGAGCTCCGCGCTCTGCGACGATCTGCTGCGTGACGCAGTTTCGCCGCGTAGACGCGCTCCCTCCTTACGCCTTTGCCGAAGTCGAGCGCCTGAAGCTCGAGTTGCGGCGGGCCGGCGAGGACGTGATCGACTTCGGCTTCGGCAATCCCGACGTCCCACCGCCCGAGATCGCCGTCGAGAAGCTTCGCGAAGCGTCGCTGCTGCCGCGCAACCACCGCTATTCGAGTAGCCGAGGGCTGCCGAACCTGCGTGCCGCCGTGTGCGAGCTGTACGAGGAGCGGTTCGGTGTTCAGCTCGATCCGGAGACCGAAGCCACGATGTCGCTCGGCGCGAAGGAAGGGCTCGTCCATCTCCTCTGGGTGCTCCTCGGTCCAGGCGACGTCGCGCTCGTGCCGAGCCCGAGCTACCCGATCCATCTCTTCGCGCCGGGATTCGCCGGCGCAGCGGTGCAGCGCGTGCCCGTCGGGCCCGACGTCGACTTCGTGGAGGGCGTGAAGGAAGCGTGGGAGCTCTCACAGCCGCGGCCGCGCGTGCTCCTGTGCTCGTTCCCGCACAATCCGACGACGGCGATCGCCCCCCGCGAGCAGATGCAGGAGCTCGTCGACTTCGCGCGCGAGAAGGAGATGGTGCTCGTGCACGACTTCGCGTACGCCGATCTCGGCTTCGACGGCTACCGCCCGCCGTCGATCTTCGAGGCCGAGGGGGCACGTGACGTGGCCGTCGAGCTGTACTCGATGACCAAGGGCTTCTCGCTCGCCGGCTGGCGGATCGCATTCGTGCTCGGCCGATCCGACGTCGTCGGCGCCCTCGCACGGTTGAAGTCGTACCTCGACTACGGAACGTTCCAGCCGCTGCAGATCGGCGCGACAGTCGCGTTGCGCGAGGCACGCGAGCGGCCTGCGGAGGTCGCGCTGATCTACCAGGGTCGCCGCGACGCACTGTGCAGCGGCCTGCAGCGCATCGGGTGGGACGTGCCGCCCCCACCCGCGACGATGTTCGTCTGGGCGCGCATCCCGACCGCCGACAAGTCGCAGGAGTTCGCCGTGCGCCTGCTGCGTGAGGCGCACGTCGCCGTCAGTCCCGGCAGCGGGTTCGGCGCCGACGGCGAGGGCTACGTGCGGTTCGCGCTCGTCGAGAACGAGCAGCGAATCGCCCAGGCCGTGCGCGGGCTGCGCACCGTTCTCTCGTAGAGCGCTACGCCAGCGCGCCTCGCACGGCGTAGCGACCGCGCGAAACGGTCTGCAGGACGGGTGTCCGCGTGAGATAGAGCCCCGCGCTCGTCGGGTTGATGCCCGCCTCGGCGGCGAGTTGCACCGCGCGGGTGAACGCAAGCACGGGACCGGCGGTGCGGAAGATGCGGATGAGCTCGCGCTCGAGCGGCGAGAGCGTGCGTGCCGGGTCGAGCGGAACGGTCGCGGTCACTGCGTCGGAGCGACGGTCGACGGCGACCCAATCGAGCGTCTCGCACATCGAGCGGAGGATCGCCCGAGGCAGCGTGACGGGCCGGGCACTCCGGCGTAGGCCCTCGTCGATGTCGGCCAGGGAGAGCGAGCGGGCGACGGAGAGCATCTTGCGCAGCCCGGTTCCGGCCCGGCTGCTCTTCGCCGGCACGACGAGCCATTCGCGATCGTCGTCGAGCCACGTCACCTCGCCGCGATGCTCGAGCAGCCGGCGGAGAGCGGCCGCCGACAGGTCGCTGCCTTCGAGTCGCCGGGTCAGCTCGGTCACGCTCGTTGCGCCGTGGCGCGCGACGAGCGCACGCGCGAGCGACAGCGCCCGCTCCGGGATCGCGGCTCCGGCCTTGCTGACGACGAGACCGTCCAGGGCCAGCATGTCGACCCGAAGACCGCCGAGCTCAGCTGCGGTGATCACGCCCGCGGGATCGAAGGGGCGCGCCGAGATGCCGCGCTCCATCAGCGTGCGCGCGATGTCCGGCCGGGGCGACGGCGCCGCCGCTGTGAGAATGGCGAGCGCAGCCTCGGTGGACGGGAGCGGTGTCGCGCCGTTTGCAAGGTGCCGCCTGAGGCGGTCCTCGAGCTGGCGAACGCGCTCACGTGTGTATCCCTCGGCGCCTCCCGCAGCAGCGAGGGTCGTCGGGCCGTGCCCGTCCCAGCCGAGGCGGCGGGCGACGACCCGAGCCTGCCGGCCGTCGAGGCTGGCGGAGGTCAGGACGTCTGCGAGCTCTTGCTCGAGTGCGGTCATGTGGGCCACCTTTCTTGGTTGGTGGAAACGGTGGAAACCCGGATCGTTGCGGCGGCCGTCGTTGACGTGGGCAACGGCTTCGGAGACGAGCGGTGACAGATGGGTGACAGCAATGTGGGCAGGCTGGTGCCGGTCCTTGTCGACGGGGGACGCGCTGAAAGCACAGCGCGGCAACGAGTCCGAACGCTCGGGGTGCCGCAGCTGCGGCGGAGAGATCGGCGTCATCGCCAAAGGCCTCGGACGACAGCGTCCGGAACACATGAGGCCGGCAGCGGAGCCGGAGCGACCGGTGGACAGGCCGCTGCGCAGGACTGTAGCGCAGCACGTACACGCACAACAACAACGTGCGAATGTGCACGCGCGCTTGCGCACATCCGGTGCTGCAAGTACCGTGCGTGTCAGGCAGGCCGTGACGATGCGGCCCGCCGAAGGCGTTGGTGCCTTCAGGAGCCTCTGCTCCTGGGGGCTTTTTTTGTGGACCGCGGTAGCTAATCGACAGCGGTGCTCGATGAACCGAAGGGAGTAGCCGGTGAGCAGCGAGACAGGAAGCGTCGGGACGGGCCCACTGCGCATCCTCATCGCGGAGGACCAGGCGATCATCCGCCTCGACCTGCGCGGCATCCTCGAGAAGCACGGCTTGATCGTCTGTGCCGAAGCGAGCAACGGCGAGGAGGCGGTCGAGCTCGCCCGTACCTCGCATCCCGACATCGCGCTGCTCGACATGCGCATGCCGAAGCTCGACGGGATCGAGGCTGCGCGCCGGATGTACGCGGAGCGGCCGATTCCGATCGTGATGCTGACCGCGTTCTCCGATCGCGCGGTCGTCGAGAAGGCGATCGCCGCCGGCGTGTTCGCGTATCTCGTGAAGCCGTTCAAGGAGAGCGACCTCGTGCCTGCTCTGCGCGCCGCTGTTGTTCGGCACGCCGAGCTCCTCGCAGCCCGCCGTGCGGTCGGCGAGGCGCCGTTGCGCCCCGTCGTGATCTCCGTGCGGTCGCCGAGTGGCAACGATTGGCCGCCGCTTCGCATCGAACGAACCGAGGATGGGGGGATCGACGTGCAGCCGGTCGAGGTGCCGATGGTCGACGAGCAGCAGCGGGCCCGGCCGTGAGGGTCCTCGTCGGCGAAGACGAGACGCTGATCCGCCTCGATTTGAAGGCGATGCTCGAGCGGGCGGGCTTCGACGTCTGCGCCGAGGCGCGAGACGGAATGGAGGCGCTGGAGCTGGCGCGCTCGGAGCGGCCCGATCTCGCGGTGCTCGACGTGAAGATGCCCCGGCTCGACGGGATCGAGGCGGCGCGACGCATGCTCGACGAGCGCCCGATCCCGATCGTGATCGTCAGCGCGTTCACGGAGCGGAGCCTCGTCACGCGCGCCGCGGATGCCGGCGTCTTCGGCTATCTGGCGAAGCCCTTCCGCGAGAACGACCTGCTGCCGGCGATCGCCACCGCCCAGGCGCGCTTCGGCGAACTGGCGGCGGTGCGCGACCAGGTGGACACCCTCGCCGACGCGCTCGCCGCGCGGAAAGCGATCGAGCGGGCCAAGGGGATCCTGATGGAGAAGGAGTCGCTCACCGAGGACGTGGCGTTCGCCCGGCTGCGCAAGGCGAGCCAGGTCTCGGGGCGGCCGATGCGCGTCATCGCAGAGGCGGTGATCGAGACCTTCTCCGCCTAAGTGGTGAAAATGCGGGGCCTGATTGGAGAAGACGCAGGCTGATTTGCATATTACGCAATAAATTGAGTATTATGCCTAGGTGGCCACGGTTGCGATCCTCGGTGCGTCCGGTTACTCCGGGCAGGAGACCCTCGACCGCGTGCTTCGGCACCCGGAGCTCGAGGTTGTCGCGCTCGGCTCGGACTCGCTCGCGGGCGAGCCCGCAGCCGCTCTCGACTTCCGCCTGAACGGCTCCCTGCCGAGCTTCGTCCCGAACGAGGAGGCGCTCGCCGCGGGCGCAGACGTCGTCTTCGCCTGCCTCTCGCACGACCGGGCTGCCGCACTCGACCCGCCGGCGGGCGCGATCGTCGTCGACCTCTCGGGCGCGCACCGGCTGCAGGACTCCGCGCTGTATCCGGCGTGGTACGGCTTCGAGCACCCGCAGGCAGCGACGCTCGACGACTGGTGTTACGCGGTGCCGGAGCTCTTCCCGCCCACGGGATCGCTGATCGCGAACCCCGGGTGCTATGCGACCGCGGCGATCCTCGCGCTCGCACCGCTGAAGGACGCGATCGACCCGTCGAGCGTGATCGTCGACGCGAAGTCGGGCGTGTCGGGCGCGGGTCGTCAGCTGAGGGAGAGCTCGCACGCGGGCTTCGTGCTCGAGAACCTCTCGCCGTACAAGATCGGCGCGCACCAGCACGCACCCGAGATCGCGCAGGCGCTTGGATTTCCGGTCTGCTTCGTGCCGCACCTGCTGCCGGTGAGGCGCGGGCTGCTCGCCACCTGTTACGTGCAGCCGGCAGGCGATCTTCGGTCGCTGCTCGAGGACGCCTATGCCGGAAGCGACGTCGTGCATGTACTGCCGGAAGGCGTCGCGCCGGAGCTCGCCCGCGTGCAGCACACCGACGGGGCGGAGATCGCCGTCTTCGAGGATCGTGCGACAAGTCACGCGGTCGTGATCTGCGCGCTCGACAATCTCGGCAAGGGTGCTGCGGGCCAGGCGCTCCAGAATGCGAACCTCGCGCTCGGGCTCGAGCAGACGCTCGGCCTGCGCCTCGCGGGAGTGTTGGTCTAGTGTCCGTCACCGCTGCAAAGGGCTTCGTCGCGGGCGGCGTGCACTGCGGTATCCGCAAGGGCGGGAAGCGCGACCTCGCACTCGTGCGGTCGCTCGTGCCGGCCACCGGCACCGCGATGTTCACGACGAACCGCTTCCTTGCTGCTCCCGTCGTCGTCTCGCGCGAGCATCTCGAGCTCGCTCAGCCACAGGCGGTCGTCGCGAACTCCGGCGTTGCGAACGCAGCCACCGGCGAGCAAGGCGTGGCGGACGCGCGGGCGACCGCAGTCGAGACCGCGCGGCTGCTCGGGATCGAGCCGGAAGAGGTGATCATCCTCTCGACCGGAGTCATCGGCGCGCCGCTGCCGCTCGAGAAAGTCATCAGCGGCATTCAGAAGGCGGCGCTGCATCTCTCGCGCTGGGGGGGCGCGACCGCGGCCGAGGCGATCATGACCACCGACACGAGGCCGAAGGAGGCGATCGCCGAGGGCAGTGTCGCCGGGGGTGGGGGTTTCGTCGTCGGCGGCATGTCCAAGGGCTCCGGAATGATCCATCCGAACCTCGCGACGATGCTCGCCGTCATCACGACCGACTATCCGCTCGAGCCCGGCGAGGCGATCGAGTTCTTGCGCCCGGCGGTCGACACGAGTTTCAACGCCATCACCGTCGACGGCGAGTGCTCCACGAACGACACGGTCGTGCTGCTTGCGAACGGCGCGAGCGAGATCGAGCGCACACCTGCGACCGACGCCGAATTCGCGCTCTGCATCCGGAAGGTCTGCGGTGAGCTCGCGAAGCTGATCGTTGCCGACGGCGAGGGTATGACGGTGCTCGCAGAGATTCGCGTGAGCGGAGCGGCGAACGAGGCAGAGGCGCGGGCGATCGCGGAACGCGTCGCAACCTCGCCCCTCGTGAAGACCGCGCTGCACGGCCATGACGCGAACTGGGGCCGCATCGCAGCGGCGGCCGGCTCGGCGAAATACAACGGCGGCTACGCGCAGCTCGATCCCGACAAGCTCTCGATCACGATCGACGCGGTGCAGGTGCTCCACGACGGCACGCCGACGGGCGACGAGCCGATCCTGGCGAACGGCCACTGCGCGATCGAGCTCGACCTCGCGCTCGGCACCGGCAGCGCGAACTACCTCACCACCGACCTCTCGTACGACTACGTGCGCATCAACGCGGACTACCGGACATGAACGTCGTCGTCCTCAAGGTCGGTGGCGCATCGACCGGCGGCGTGGCCGACGCCGTTGCGGCGCTGCGCGCTACGGGTTACTCGGTCTGCGTGGTGCACGGCGCCGGTCCGCAGATCTCCGAGGAGATGGTGCGGCGCGGGCTCGACGTGGAGTTCGTCGGCGGCCGCCGGGTCACGACCGCGGGTGGGCTCGAGGTCGTGCGGGAGAGCCTCGCTGCGGTCAACGACGCGGTGTGCGCCGCGATCGGCCCCGACGCCGTCGGGTTGGCAGGCGACGAGGCGGGGCTCGAGGCGGAGCACGTTCCGGAGCTCGGTCTCGTTGGACGCCCGGTCCCGTCCGCGCCCGCGGCTGTCGTCGAGGCGCTCGAGGCCGGCCTCGTGCCGGTGCTCTCGCCGCTCGCCCGCGGGCCGTTGAACGTGAACGCCGACGAGGCGGCATCCGCACTCGCGGTCGGCATCGGTGCCGCACGCATCCACTTCCTCACCGACGTGCCCGGCGTGTTCCACGACGGGGAGCTGCTCCAGTCCATCAGCGCCGGACGGGCGGCGACGCTCGTCGGCGACGGAACATTCGAGGGAGGGATCGTGCCGAAGCTGCTTGCAGCCGCGCGCGCCGCTCAGAGCGGCCTCGTGGCGGAAATCGGAGCGACGGCGGTCGTCGCATGAGCACCGTTCTCGAGAGCGCGCTGCTCCCCACGTACCCGGCGACACGCGTCACGTTCGTCGAGGGCGACGGCATGTGGCTGCTCGACGACGTGGGCAAGCGCTATCTCGACTTCGCCGCCGGCATCGCCGTCGTCGGGCTCGGCCATCGCCACCCGGCGCCGCTCGCCGCCGCGCACGCGCAGCTCGACAAGTTGTGGCACGCGTCGAACCTCTACGGGACCGAGCCGGCGCGGCTGCTCGCGCGGCGTCTATCGGATCGGTTCGGCGGCGCGCAGGCCTTCTTCTGCAACTCCGGCGCCGAGGCGAACGAGGCCGCGCTGAAGTACGCGCGCAAGGCGACCGGCAAGCCGGGCGTGATCGCCCTCGAGCAGAGCTTCCACGGTAGGACGACCGGTTCGCTCTCCGTCACCGGCCAGCCCGCGAAGCGCGCGGCGTTCGAGCCGCTCATGCCCGGAGCCCGCTTCGCGCGCCCGAACGACATCGAATCGCTGCAGGCGGCGGCGTCGGACGACGTCGGGCTCGTGCTCGTCGAGCCTGTGCTCGGCGAGGGCGGCGTGATCCCACTCGAGCCGGCGTTCCTCGCGGCCGCCGCGGAGCTCGCGGAGAAGCTGGGCGCACTGCTCGCATTCGACGAGGTGCAGACGGGGATGGGCCGCACGGGCACCTTCTTCGCGTTCGAGCAACTCGGCGTCCGCCCGCAGCTCGTGACGCTCGCCAAAGCGCTCGCAAACGGCCTGCCGATCGGCTGCCTGCTCGTCGCCGACGATGCCGCGGGCGCGTTCCAGCCGGGCGACCACGGCTCCACGTTCGGCGGCAATCCGGTCATCTGTGCCGCCGGTGTCGCGGTGTGCGACGCGATCGACGACGCCCTGCTGGAGCAGGTGCGCGCCAACGGCGAGCGGTTGCGGGCCGGGCTCGCGCTGCTCCCCGGAGTGGTGGAAGTGCGTGGCGCGGGCCTGCTCGTTGGTGCGGAGCTCGACGGTCCCGCGCAGCCCGTCATCGATGCGGCGTTGGACGCGGGGCTCGTCTGCCTGTCGTCCGGTCCGAACGTCCTGCGCCTCGCGCCGCCGCTCGTCGTGACCGCCGACGACGTCGACCAGGCCATCGAGATCCTGGTGGAGGTGACGGCGCGATGAATCGCGCCCAACGTCATGCGGCGATCCTTCGACTCGTCGAGGAGCGGCCGATCGGCACGCAGACCGAGCTGGCAGAGGCGCTGCAAAGCGCAGGCCACGACGTCGTGCAGACGACCGTGTCGCGTGACATCCACGAGCTCGGCCTGATCAAGATCCGGCACGAGAGCGGCCGCCTCGTCTACGCGCCGCCGCGCGCAGCCGAGGCCGGGTTCAGCGACGCGCTCGCGGTAGCGCTCGGACGCTGGGCGCTCGCCATCGAGCCGAGCGGGAACCTCGTCGTGGTGACGACCCCGCATGGATATGCGAGCGCGCTGGCAGAGGCGATCGACGTCGGACATCATCCGCGCATCGCAGGGACGATCGCCGGCGAGAACACGGTGCTGCTCGTCTCCCGCGAGCCGGTGACCGGCGCGCAGCTCGCCGAGGAGATGCAGGCCCAGTCGTTGCACGGGGCGGCGTGAGCGTCGACTCTCTTCCGCTCGCGCGCGTCATTCTCGCGTCGCTGCCTGTCGGCGAGCGTGTCGGCATCGCGTTCTCCGGCGGCCTCGACACCTGCTGCGCGCTCGCATGGATGCGCGAGCACGGCGCGATCCCGTACGCGTTCACCGCCGACCTCGGTCAGTACGACGAGCCGGACATCTCCGCCGTCCCCGACCGCGCGCGTGTGTACGGCGCGGAGGACGCCATCCTGGTCGATTGCCGCGAACCGCTCGCGCGCGAAGGCCTTGCAGCACTGCAATGCGGCGCGTTCCACATCCAGACCGCGGGCAAGCGGTACTTCAACACGACGCCGCTCGGACGTGCCGTCACCGGAACGCTGCTCGTGCAAACGATGGCGCAGCACGGCGTCGACATCTGGGGCGACGGGTCGACGTACAAGGGCAACGACATCGAGCGCTTCTACCGGTACGGACTGCTCGCGAACGCAGACCTGCGCATCTACAAGCCCTGGCTCGACGAAGCCTTCGTCTCGGAACTCGGCGGCCGCCGCGAGATGAGCGAGTGGCTCGCGTCGCGTGGCCTGCCGCACGGGGTCTCGGCCGACAAGGACTACTCGACCGACGCGAACCTGCTCGGCGCGACGCACGAGGCGAAGGATCTCGAGCTGCTCGAGACGAGCATGAAGATCGTCGACCCGATCATGGGCGTCGCCCCCTGGGACTCGGCCGTCGACATCGACGCCGAGCTCGTCACGATCGCGTTCGAGAGCGGTGTGCCCGTCTCCGTCGGCGGCGTTCGATTCACCGATCCGGTCGCGCTCGTGCAGGCGGCGAACGAGATCGGCGGGCGGCACGGTCTCGGTCTGTCGGACCAGATCGAGAACCGGATCATCGAGGCCAAGAGCCGTGGCATCTACGAGGCGCCGGGGATGGCCTTGCTGCACATCGCGTACGAGCGGCTCTTGAGCGCGATCCACAACGAGGCGACGCTCGAGCGCTACGCCGTCGACGGCCGCCGGCTCGGCAGGCTGCTCTACGAGGGCCGCTGGTTCGACACGCAGGCGTTGATGCTGCGCGACTCGCTGCAGCGGTGGGTCGCATCCGTCGTCACCGGTGAGGTCACGATCGAGCTGCGGCGCGGCGACGACTACACGATCGTCGACACGCGCGGCGATGCGGTGACGTACAACCCGGAGCGGCTGAGCATGGAGCGGAGCGCGACGGCGTTCACTGCCGGCGACCGGGTCGGGCAGCTCGCCGTGCAGATCAACGACATTGCCGACTCACGGAACATGCTCGCGCAGTACCGGCATCTGCACCTCGACGCCTCTGCGCTCGAGCTGGGAAGCCCGGAATGACACTCTGGTCGGGTCGCGTGCAGGATGGTCTTGCGCCGGAGGTCTGGGAGTTCCTGAAGGCCGACGACTCCGAGCTGCTTCCGTACGACTGTGCTGCGACGCTCGTTCACGCACAGCGCCTCTATGAGGCCGGGCTCCTCTCGAAGGAAGAGCTCGCCGAGGTGCAGACGGCGCTCGAGCGGATCGCGGCTGAAGGAACGATCGACGCCGAGGACGAGGACGTCCACTCCGCGATCGAGCGGCTGCTCGGCGAGGTCGGCAAGAAGATCCACGCCGGGCGATCGCGCAACGACCAGGTCGCTGCAGCGTTTCGCCTCTATGTCGCGGACGCCTGCGCCGAGGCGGAGGCCGCGCTCGTCTCGTTCGTGACGGACGTGATCCTCGAGCGCGCGGCCGAGGAAGCGGATACGCCGATGCCCGGGTACACGCACCTCCAGCGCGCGCAGCCCGTCACGGTCGGACACCATCTGCTCGCCTGGGCCGAGATGCTGGAGCGCGACCGCGCCCGCTTCGCCTTCGCCGCCGTGCAGGCCGCGCCGTCGCCGCTGGGATCGGGAGCGCTCGCCGGCTCCACCTTGCCGCTGCCTCCACCCCCGAATGCGATGCGCAACTCGCTCGACGCGGTCGCCGACCGCGACTTCGCGCTCGACTATCTCTACGCCGTCGCCGTGCTCTTCACGCATCTTTCGCGCATCGGAGAGGAGCTCGTCCTCTGGACGAGCGCCGAGTTCGCGTTCGCGCGGCTCCCCGAGTTCGCGGCGACGGGCTCGTCGATGATGCCCCAGAAGCTGAACCCCGACGTCGCCGAGCTCGCGCGCGGCAAGGCGGGAACCGCGATCGGCCGCTTGACCGGCTTGCTCGCGACGATCAAGGGACTGCCGCTCGCGTACGACCGCGACCTGCAGGAGGACAAGCCGCCGGTGTTTGCGGCACGCCGCGACGTTGCGGGTGCGCTCGGCGCGCTCGGCGTGCTCGTCGACGGGCTGCGGTTCGACCGCGAACGGCTCGCCGCGGCAGCTTCCGATCCGTTGTTGCTCGCGACGGACGCCGCCGAGGCTCTGGTGCGAGAGGGAGTGCCGTTCCGCGACGCGCACGAGCAGGTGGCCGCGTCGGTGCGCGACGGGACGTTCGTCCCACCGGCGCCTGCGCCGCGGCTGCCGGATGTCGCAAACGCAATCGAGGAAGCGAGGACACGATGGGCGCGGTGAGCGGACTCGCGGCTGCGGGGCTCAGCGGGCGCGACTTCCTGCGCATCTCGGATCTCGCTCCTGCGGAGGCTGCGGGGCTCCTCGACCTTGCCACCGAGTTGAAGCTGAACCCGAAGGAGCCGTTGTTCCCCGGCGCGACACTCGGCCTCTACTTCGCCAAGCACTCGACGCGCACCCGTCTGTCGTTCACCGTCGCGATGACTCACCTCGGCGGCTCAGCGGTTGCGCTCACTCCGGACGAGCTGCAGCTTTCGCGCGGTGAGTCGCTGGCCGACACGGCGCGCGCCCTCTCGCGCTACCTCGATGCGATCGCGGTGCGCACGCACGAGCATGCCGAGCTCGAGGCGTGGGCGGAATGGGCGACCATCCCGGTGATCAATGCGCTGACCGCGGAGGAGCATCCGTGCCAGGCGCTCGCCGACGCGCTGACGATCCGTGACCGGTTCGGCTCGCTCGACGGCGTGCGCGTCGCGTGGGTCGGCGACGGCTCGAACGTGCTCGTGTCGCTCGCGGCGCTCGGTCGGCTGCTCGGCTACGACGTCGTCGCAGCGTCACCCGAGGGGTACGAGGCGGACGGCGTCGAGACGGTGCGCGATCCACGTGAGGCGGTCGAAGGCGCCGACGTGGTCGTCACGGACACGTGGATCAGCATGGGTCAGGAGCACGAGCGCGTGAAGCGCTTGCAGGACCTCGAGCCGTACCGGCTCGACTCGACGCTGCTCTCGCTCGCGGCGCCCGAAGCGTTCGTCATGCACTGCCTGCCGGCACATCCCGGTGAGGAGATCACGGCCGAGCTCTTGTACGGCGAGCGGTCGGCGATCTGGGACGAGGCGGAGAACCGCCTCCACGTCCAGAAGGCGCTGCTTGTCGCATTGCTCGGCTGACGCCGAGCTCGCTTCACGGGGGAAACCAGTTTCCCCCGTGGGCCCCTTCTGGGTTGCTGTGCTCACGGCCGGGCGCGTCACTGCTCTCGCCGAACACGTTCGGCTCCGCGGCGGAGCTGCGCTAAACGAG
>Ga0209638_1000114_pt1 | contig 51239 bp, 48 predicted proteins | sample BarGraNGADG00211_FD_184490 | JGI IMG/M metagenome (GOLD analysis project Ga0209638, IMG submission 184490) | Arctic peat soil microbial communities from Barrow, Alaska - Barrow Graham LP Ref core NGADG0002-211 (SPAdes) (version 2) | ecosystem: Environmental > Terrestrial > Soil > Wetlands > Peat... | reverse complement strand
CCAGGTAAGGGCCCTCGTAGACTACGAGGTTGATAGGCGGCAGGTGTAAGGGCAGCAATGTCTTCAGCCGAGCCGTACTAATCGCCCGAGGTCTTGATCTTCTGTTCGTCGCCCGTTCAATCGCTATGCAGCTCCCAGGGTGCGGAAACGCACCTTGCGTGAGCGCGTGAGTTGACAACCTCATATCGCTCCGACGAGCGATATCGCGAAACTGCGACTGAAGCCGTCGGATGTGCTCAGTGGCTATTGCGGGGGAGGTACACCCGATCCCATTCCGAACTCGGAAGTTAAGCCCTCCAGCGCCGATGGTACTGCGGCATGCGCCGTGGGAGAGTAGGACGTCGCTGAGCACATCCGACGGCTTCGTCGTTTCCTGGATGAAGTGCGGCGCCGGCACCTGTTTCGGCACGCTGCTCGCTAACTAGACCGATTAGGTAGGAATTGCTACAATCGGCACCGGTAGACCCCCGTCACCGGCCCTGAGGGGCTTCGGCGGCACGTGAGGAAGGGCGCGAACATGAACAACGAGCAGGTCCAAGCGGTACTCGACAAGATCAGGCCGGCGCTGCAGGCCGATGGCGGCGACGTCGAGCTGGTCGGTGTCGAAGGTGGCGTCGTGAAGGTGAGCCTCCAGGGCGCATGCCGCGGCTGCCCGATGTCCCAGATGACCTTGGCGAACGGCGTGGAGCGCGTGCTCAAGCAGGAGCTCCCGGACGTGGAGCGCGTCGAGGCCGTCTAGCTCCCCGCCGCGTCGGCCGGCGCACCGATCGAACCACCACATGAGCGTCCCGTCGCCCTCGCGACGGGACGCTCGCTTGTGTTGTCAAGTGTCGTGTGTCGCTTGGTTGTTGCCGTTCGGAACCCTGAGGAGGCCATTCGGCATCGCGGCGTTGACGCACTAGATGTTGGGCCATAGTATCGAAAGGCGCTACATCTTGTGCGCGCCAGGGTTGTAGCAGGGGCGCGTCGCGGCGGCACGGCACCGCGCGGGAGAGCGTCCTTTACTGGTGGCTCGAGGGAGGATCGACACGATCATGGCTGGCGCAAAGAAGACCGTAACGACGTATTCCCGGGTGATCGACGAGACGCTCGCCCCGAACGCTCTCAAGGTGCTGCAGAAGCGGTACCTGAAGCGCGACGATGATGGCGGTCCGCTCGAGAAGCCGTCCGACATGTTCGCACGCGTGGCCGAGAACATCGCGAGCGCCGAGAGACTGTACGGCGCCGACGACGCGAAGGTCGCCGATCTGGCGCGCGATTTCTACGAGCTGATGACCTCTCTCGACTTCCTCCCGAACTCACCGACGCTCATGAACGCGGGCAGGGAGCTGCAGCAGCTCTCCGCTTGCTTCGTGCTGCCGATCGCGGACTCGATGGACTCCATCTTCGGTGCGGTCCGGGACACTGCGATCATCCACAAGTCCGGCGGCGGCACCGGGTTCTCGTTCTCGCGCCTCCGCCCCGCCGGCGACCAGGTCCGCTCGACGCAGGGCGTCTCCAGCGGTCCGGTGTCGTTCATGAAGGTGTTCAACCAGGCGACGGAAGCGGTCAAGCAGGGCGGCACCCGGCGCGGAGCGAACATGGGTGTTCTGCGGATCGACCACCCGGACGTCATCCAGTTCATCAAGTGCAAGCAGGGCGGGGACTTCGCCAACTTCAACATCTCCGTCGCGCTGACGGAGAAGTTCCTCGACGCCGTCGCGAACGGGACCGAATACGACCTGGTCAACCCCCGCGACGGGAAGCCGGTCGGGCAGTTGGACGCGCGCGAGGTCTACGACCTGATCATCAACATGGCGTGGGAGACCGGCGATCCCGGGATCATCTTCATCGACCGCATGAACAGGGACAACCCGACGCCGCTCCTGGGCGACATCGAGTCGACGAACCCGTGCGGGGAGCAGCCGCTGCTGCCGTACGAGGCCTGCAATCTCGGCTCGGTGAACCTCTCGAAGGTCGTCACCACGCGCGACGGGCGGGCCGACGTCGACTGGGACCACCTGGCCGACATCGTCCATCGCGGCGTGCGCTTCCTCGACGACGTGATCGACGTCAACGAATACCCGCTGCCCAAGATCGGCGAGCTGGCGCGTGGCAACCGCAAGATCGGCCTGGGCGTCATGGGCTTCTCCGACATGCTCATCAAGATGGGGCTGGCCTACGACTCCGACGAGGCCGTGGCGCTCGGCGAGAAGGTCATGGGCTTCATCGACGCCGAGGCGAAGGCCGCCTCGCGCAAGTTGGCCGAGGAGCGCGGCTCGTTCCCGAACTTCACCGGCTCGATCTACGACACGCCTGAAGGCGGCCCGATCCGCAACGCGACCGTGACCACGATCGCGCCGACCGGCACGCTCTCGATCATCGCCAACTGCTCGAGCGGGATCGAGCCGCTCTTCGCCGTCAGCTACGTCCGGACCGTCATGGACAACGACCGCCTCATCGAGGTCAACCCGATCTTCGAGGACATGGCGGTCAAGCGCGGCTTCTACAACCGCGACCTGATGGAGCGCATCGCCAACCACGGCACCGTGCGTGACATGGAAGAGGTGCCGGAGGACGTCCGCCACGTCTTCGTCACCGCGCACGACATCGCTCCGATGTGGCACGTGCGCATGCAGGCCGCGTTCCAGAAGCACACCGACAACGCGGTCTCCAAGACGGTGAACTTCGCGAACACCGCCACCCCCGAGGACGTCCGCGAGGTCTACGACCTGGCCAACGAACTCGGCACCAAGGGCGTGACCATCTATCGCGACGGCAGCAAGGCGAACCAGGTCCTCACCACCGGCGACAGCGGCAAGGCGGCCGGCGCGGCCGGGGAGTCGCGCGTCGGCGAGATCGAGCCGCGGCCTCGTCCGACGGTCACCGTGGGCCGCACCGAGAAGGTCAAGACCGGCTGCGGCAACCTCTACATCACCATCAACGCCGACGACACCGGCGTGTGCGAGGTGTTCACGTCCATGGGCAAGGCCGGCGGGTGCGCGGCCAGCCAGTCCGAGGCGCTGTCCCGCATGATCTCGATGTCGCTGCGTGCCGGCGTCGACCCGGACACGGTCGTCCGCCAGCTCCGGGGCATCAGGTGCCCGACACCGACGTGGGCCGAGGGCGGCAAGGTCCTGTCCTGCGCCGACGCCGTCGGGATCGCGCTCGAGCACTTCGTCGCCTGGGAGAAGACCGGCGAGGTCCACACCGCCGTGGTCAAGAACACCGACAAGTTGGACAACCTCGCCGGCGCGTGCCCGGAATGCGGGAGCGCGTTGGAGCACGAGAGCGGCTGCGCGGTCTGCCGCGCCTGCGGCTTCTCGAAGTGCGCGTAGGCTAGACCAACAGAGGCGTCACGCGTGGGGCGGGCTGGGCTTATGCCCGGTCCGCCCCGTGTTCATCGCCGCGCATGAGAAGGGAGCCCGGCAAGATGGTCCTCTCAGACCGAACGATCCGCGAGCATCTGCTGGCGGGCCGTATCCGGATCGACCCGATCGTCGAGTCCGACATACAGCCATCAAGCGTCGACCTCCACCTTGGGTCGAGGTTCCAGGTGTTTCGAAACTCACGCTACCCTTATATCGACCCGACGATGGAGCAGGCGGGGCTGACCGAGGTCGTCGAGGCCACGCAGGAAGAGCCATTCGTGCTGCACCCGGGCGAGTTCGTGCTGGCGGCCACAGTGGAGACGCTGGCGCTCCCGGACGACGTGGTGGCCCGTTTGGAGGGCAAGAGCTCGCTCGGCCGACTGGGGCTGCTCATCCACTCGACCGCCGGCTACATCGATCCCGGATGGGAGGGGACGATCACGCTGGAGCTGTCGAACGTCGCCAACCTGCCGATACTGCTGACGCCCGGGATGGCGATCGGCCAGGTGTCGTTCATGATGATGACGACACCGGTGGACCGGCCGTACGGCAGCCCCGGGCTCGGGAGCCGCTACCAGGGCCAGAAGGATCCCACGCCGAGCCGGAGCCATCTGGGCTGAGGCGATCGGGGCCGAGCGGCTGCGAGCGCCTGGTCGTCAGCGCGGGGCCGCCCTCGCCGAAGAGGGGTCTAAAGGCCTTCGGTGATCCGCGAGACGACCCAGGTCGGTGTCAGGCCGCCGACCCACTTGCCGAAACGCGATTCCATGAACGGCAGCCACCGCAGGCGTCGCGCGATGTCGCTGCGCAGCGGGGCCGTCAGGCTGGTGTAGGAGGCGAGCACCTCGCTGGCGGTGCTGCCGGCGATCGCGCGGCCCGCGAGGATGCCGGAGCGCACCGCGTACGAGATGCCCTCACCCGAAGTCGGAGACATGAAGCCGCCGGCCTCTCCGGCCAGAAGCACGCGGCCCGATCCGGGGACCACGTCCGCCTTCGTCCGGAGGTAGAGCGCGGAGCACGCCTCGCGCTTGACGGTCGCCCCGAGCTGCGGCATCTGCGCGCGCAGGATCTCGAGCAGGCGGTCCTGCTTCTCCCACGGCCGCTTGGTCTTGGGGTAGAAGACCGACCCGACCACCGCGACGTCGCCCTTCGGCATCACGTAGCCGTATCCGAAGCCGTCACCGAGCGAACGCATGTAGATGCAGTCGAAGTAGGGCTCGAGGACCCCCTTGAGGGTGACGTAGTCCTGCAGCGTGACGTAGGTGCTTCCCGCGTCCACACCGAGAGCGCGCCGGACCGCTGACCGGGCGCCGTCCGCGCCGACGAGGTTCACGCACGACACGATGAAGTCCGCTCCGTCCGACTTGGCTGTCACACGGACGCCATCGCCGTCCTGCGTAAAGGTGGTGAGCACAGCTCCTCCGACGACCTCGACGTTGCCCGGCAGCAGTGAGACGAGCCAGTCGTCGAAGCCGGCGCGGTCGACGTTGAGGAAGGCGAGCTCCGTCGGCTTGCGGACGTCGCGGTCCCAGTCGACGTAGCGGAAGTTCACGTAGCGCGGCCCGAGCACGATGTCGTCCGGGATCTCGCCATAGCCGGCCAAAGCGTCGCGCGTCAGCCCGTGGATCATGCCACCGCAACTCTTGTCGCGCGGAAGGGACGATGCGTCGATGAGCAGGACGCTGCCGCGCTCTGCTGCGTGATAGGCGGCCATCACACCGGCTGGCCCGGCCCCTGCGACGACGGTGTCGTAGGTGTCCCGCACTGGGATCGTCACAGGTCGGTCGTCCTTCGCGTCGCGGTACGCGCCTTGCGTACAAGTCGGTCGTGCGTTCGATCCGCGCCGCTTCGCACGTGGGGCCGTTGGGTCCGAGTGCTACGATGGCGCGCGCACAAGTATAGGACGAAAGGACCCCGGATGGCGAAGTGCTGGGAACGTCGCGGCTGCGACGACGAGATGATGGCGACCTGCCCGCACTACAACCCCGAGGAGAAGTGCCCTTCGCGCTGCGCGTTCGCGCAGTGCGACCGTCCCACTCACGAGGTGACGTCAGCACCGGAACTCATCTTCGACGCGACCGTCGATCGCAGCGTCGCCGAGAAGGAGATCTGCACCTACTGCAGCTTCTTCCTGAAGAACGGTCCGAGGTTCGCGGGCTCCTAGCCGGTTCCGCGGGGGCGGCAGCCAAGGCGCTGGCTTTGCACCCTCTTCTGTGAGGACGCCGTTTCGCCTGGGTATCTCCTTCCTGTACGCGGGACGGCTTTCGGGCGCCCGCGTCGCCGATGCAACAAGGAGGCGTCCTATGGACATGCGCATGCCACAGATGAGCGGGATGGACCATCACGGAGGCGGGCATTATGGGCCGCCCATGTTCTTCATGGGGTTCGTGATGTTCCACTGGCTCTTCATGATCGGGTCGATGGTGTGCCTGCTCGGAGCGCTCAACCGGGGGGCCAACGCGCTGAAACTCGAATCGAGGGTCAAGGTCCTCAAGGCGGTGCCTGACGAGTTCACGGACGAGGAGCGCGAGTACCTCATCCACAAGATCACGACCCGCGCGCTGGGACCGCACTAGCAGGTGGTGGACCGGTCCGTCACTCGGCATCGCGTGGGACGCGAGCTCGTCCGATTCGGCGAGGAGCTCGCGCATGAAGGCGTCGCCCAGGTGGGCGGCGCCTTCACCGATCTGGCGGAGGCCGACGCCCTCGTGAAGATCTCGCCCGAGGCGTTCCTGCTGGCGGTCCTCTTCACCCAGGGCATCCCGGCTGAGCGGGCATGGGCTGGTCCGTACCTGCTGCGCGACCGCCTCGGACACCTGGACCTCGCACGTCTCGCGGCCGAGCGGAGCGCTGTCGATGAGGCGATGGGCCGGCCGCCCGCGCTGCACCGCTTCAAGCACACGGTCGCCGGATGGGTGAGCGACGCCGCGGCGCGCCTGCTGGAATGCTACGGAGGAGACGCGTCGCTGATCTGGAGCGATGCCCCGACCGCGATCGAGCTCACGCAGCGCCTGTCGGCGTTCCAGGGCATCGGCCGCAAGAAGGCCGCCATGACGGTGGAGCTTCTGCACAGGTGCTTCGGCGTGCACGTCAGGGATCTCGAGGGCGGGACCGTGGCCTACGACACGCAGGTGCGCCGCGTGTTCCTGCGGACCGGGCTTGTGGATCGCGACATGCCCGAGGAGGTCGCCCAGGCCGCCTCCGAGGCGATGCCGGCGTCTCCCGGAGTCCTCGACCTTCCCGCATGGCTCATCGGAAGGCAGTGGTGCCGGCCCGCGCACCCCCTCTGCGACGCCTGCAGGCTCTCCGAGGTCTGTCCGCGTCTGGTGGAGCGCAACGTCGAGGGCGTCGGTGCCCGGGATCGCGCCGCGCGGAGGCGCGCTGCTCGTTCCTAGAGGGTGTCGAGCGACTTGAACAGCAGCCCTGACGTGAGCTTCGGATAGAAGTACGTGGACTTCTGCGGCATCGTCTCACCGCGCAACGCGACAGCAGCCACCTGCTCCATCCTGGTCGGGTTCAGCACGAACGCGACGTCGTGTTCGCCGGCCATCGCCAGGGCCTCATGCGCATCCTTGACGAACCGGAGCCGCTCGAGGGTGGTGGGGCGGTCGGGGTGGATGTCGAGCAGGGGGGAGAGCACGAGCTCCTGGAGCGTCGCGACGTCCAGGGTCCTCCATGCCTTCGAGGTCCCTGAAGGGTAGTCACCGGTGAGGTCGAGGTCGGTGCGCAACCGTGCCAAGCGCGTCACGCCGTCTCTCGTGCGGACGATGTAGCTCGGTCGGTCAGCCGCCGCCGCGAGCGTTGCGGAGGCGGGCTTGCCCTCGGGCAGCTCGGATAGCTCGAACCGCTCGGCCATGCCGGACCAGAACCGGTCGGGATCGAAGGAAGACGGGGCGTCCGCGACGCGATGGGTCGGGAGGACGACCAAGCCCGGATCGTCCATGTTCACGAGCGCCATCATCACCGTCTCGTACGCGGCGTCGGGCTCGCCGCCGGTGGCCACGCGGCGTTCGTCCCGGTAGGCGAGAGCGGTCGTATAGCGGTGGTGGCCGTCGGCGATGTAGATCGGTCGGTCCTCGAGGAAGGCTGCGAGGGCCGCGTGGGCGGCGGGGTCCTGCAGCGCCCACAGGGCCGAGACGACGCCGTCCAACTCGGCCGTGGCGAGCGGCGGCTCGGCCATCGCCGCGGCGATCAACGTATCCGTCTCGTGCGCCCGGTCCGAGAAGAGGCCGAACACCTGGCTCAGGTTCGCCGCGGTCGCGCGGGTGAGCCGGAGCCGGTCGTCCAGGGCCTTGGGAAGCGTGCGCTCGTGCGGCAGCACGACGCCCGCGGAGAAGGGCTCGAGCCCGACCGCCGCGACGAATCCGCGGCGCGAGACCTCGTGGCCGCTGACGGTGAACCGCTGCTCGAGCACGTAGAGCGCGGGTCGACTGTCGAAGGCGAGCACGCCGGCGTCGATCCACTCGCGCCAGCGTTCTCCGCCGACCTCATAGCGGTTCCCTGACACCGAAGGGTCGGTGGTGCCCTCCGGCAGCTCGAGCGCCACGGCGTTGTGCGTGTCGCGGGCGAGCAACTCCTCGCGCTGTTCCGGCGAGATCACGTCGTAGGGCGGCGCAACCAGAGCGGAGAGGTCACTGCGGTCTGGAAGCGCGTAGCGGACGGCACGGAACGGGAGGATGCGGGCCACGTCGCCTCTTCGTCTCTTCGGTCGGTCGGAAGGGCGGCACTGCGCCACCCGGTGTGCCCGAATCCTACCCGAGCAGGTAGCGGAACGCCAGGAACGCCGCTATGCCGATGACCGTCGCTCCGAGGAAGCTGCGCGTGAAGCGGTAAACGAGCGCGGTCGGTACCGCCGCGAGCAGGTACGGGTTCGCCAGCGTGACGCGCCACTGGTCGCCGGGCTTGAGCACTTCGAGTGCGACCATCGCCGACATCACCGAGACCGGGACGTACGAGAGCCAGCGCCTCACGGGCTCGGGCAGCTCGAACCTGGACATGACGGCGATAGGGGTGGCGCGCACGACGATGTTCGTCAGCGCCATCCCTGCGATCAGCCCCCACACGATCGCCGGGTCCATCACTTCACCACCGTCATGACCGTCGCTGCGATCACCGCTGCGGCGACGAGCGCCCAGTCTCTCGGGACGAACAGCGACAGCGCCAAAGCGGCGGCAGCCGCAAGTCCCGCCGCCACGTACTCGCGCTTGCCGGTCAGCTGGCCGACGAGCAGGGCCGTGAACATCGCGGGGAGGGCGAAGCCGACGCCCCATGCGTTCGGGTCACCGATCGCGCTGCCGGCGAGCGACCCGATCAGCGTGCCGAGCGTCCAACCGACCCAGGAGACGGCGCCGACGCCCAGCATCGAGAACCGGTCGGCCCGTCCTTCGCGCGCGTCCGCGGCGTTGATGGCGAACGTCTCATCGGTGAGCGTGAAGGCGAGCAGCCCCTGCTGCCAGCGGGGTACGCCGGAGACGTGCGGGGCCATCGTGGCGGAGAACAGGAGGTAGCGGAGGTTGACCACTCCGGTCGCGATGAGTGTCGTGGCAAGCCCACCCGCCGCGATCATCCGTATCGCGAGGTACTGGCCCGCCCCCGCGATCGCCAGGGCGGAGCACGCGGTCGCCTGCGCGATGGTGAAACCTGCGGCGACCGCCATCAGGCCGAACGCCATCCCGAGCGGCATGTAACCCAGGAAGACGGGCGTGCCCAGCCGCACTCCGCGCAGGAAGCGCGACGTGTTCGAGGGCGCCAGCTCCGGAGTCGTCTCAGACATGCGCGAGAAGATACCACGCTGCGGGCGCGGCCATTCCGCTCGGGGCGGCTGGCAGCGGCAGCGGGCGAGGCGTCATCGCCACGCCACGAATCGCCGGCGCCGCGCGGTGAGCCACACCGGAGTGATGAGCGCCATCCCGGCCAGGAAGCCTCCGACGTGCGCGAGGTAGGCCACACCGCCGTTGGCGATCACGGAGGGGTCGAGTGACGCGAGGCCCGATCCCAGCTGCACGAGGAACCACAACCCGATCAGGACCCAGGCCGGCAGCCGGGCGAACTCGACGAAGATCACGACCCAGATGGCGGTCAGGACGCGCGCTCGCGGGAACAGCAGCAGATACGCTCCGAGGACCCCGGCGATCGCGCCGGACGCTCCGAGCATGAGCACGGGAGCGAACCCGGACCCCGCCGCCTGCACGAGCGCGGCGACCGCGCCACAACACAGGTAGAACGCGAGGAACCACAGCGGCCCGATCCGACCTTCGACGTTGTTCGCGAAGATCGCCAGGTACAGCATGTTGCCCCCGATGTGCACCCACCCCGAGTGGAGGAACATCGAGGTCAGGACGGTGAGCCACACGCCCGGCGAAAGGGGGGAGGCGGCCAGCGCCGAGGGATCGAACGCCCACGTGGACATGAAGGACGTCAGCGCAGCGTCGCCGCCGCGGCTCTTCAGCCACAGCTCCCAGCCGAAGACGGCCACGTTCGTGGCGAGGATGAGCCAGGTCATCCAGGCGGTGCGCGACGTGGGATTCTCATCTTTGAGAGGGAACACGCGCGCCTCTTCTCGCCGCGGTGCGGCGGACGTCTCTCAGGGTCGGACGGAAGTGTATCCTAGTCGGCGCCGGTGCCCCGTCCGCTGGGGCGCGGAGGGAACCCACCGCGATCGGGGAGGTCACGTTCGCATGGATCTGACGCTACTGGTGGTCGGCTTGCTGGTCGTCGTCTTGGCGGCGACCGCCTACTTGGCCCTGACCTACAACCGGCTCGTCACGCTGCGCAACCGCTGCGAGAACGCGTGGGCGCAGATCGACGTCCAGCTCAAACGCCGGTACGACCTGGTCCCGAACCTGGTCGCCACCGTGAAAGGCTACGCGGCGCACGAGCGCGAGACGCTCGAGCAGGTCACCGCCGCGCGCGCCGCGGCGATGGGCGCCACGGGCATGGCGGGACGAACGGCAGCGGAGAACGGTCTGACCGCCGCGCTCCGATCGCTATTCGCGGTTGCGGAGGCGTACCCGGACTTGAAGGCGAACGCGTCGTTCCTCGACCTTCAGGCGCAGCTGGTCGACACCGAGGGCAAGATCGCCTACGCACGCCAGTTCTTCAACGACGCGGTGATGACCTTGAACATGGCGGTCCAGCAGTTCCCGGGCAACCTCGTCGCCGGCGCCTTCGGTTTCGAGGAGCGCGCCTACTTCGAGATCGAGGCGAGCGCCACCGAACCGGTGACCGTCTCGCTGTAGGCCGCCCAGAGGAGAGGGACAACCGCGATGGCGTACTTCACGTTCCCCGCCTTCGACCCGGTCGCGTTCGCGATCGGGCCGTTGTCAATCCGATGGTACGGCCTCGCGTACGTGGCGGGCTTCCTCGGTGCGTGGGGTGTGCTCCGCATCCTCGACGAGCGATGGGGCATCGGCCTCGGGCCGGACAAACGCATGGTGGCGGTCCTGGCGGCGGTCGTCGGCGTGATCGCAGGTGGGCGCCTCGGCTACGTGCTCGTGTACGGAGTCGGTGCGTACTTCGCGCAGCCGCTCAAGATCTTCGCACTGTGGGACGGCGGCATGTCCTTCCACGGCGGGCTCGTCGGGATACTGCTAGCGGGAGTGTGGTTCGCCCGGCACTACAAGGTGCCTTTCCTGACGATGTGCGACATAGGCGCGGTGGGTGCGCCGATCGGCATCTTCTTCGGCCGGATCGCAAACTTCATCAACGGGGAACTATGGGGACGGGTGACGACGGTGCCGTGGGCTGTCACCGGCTTCCCGGGCGCCGGTCCCGGCGCCCGCCATGCCTCGCAACTCTACGAAGCGGGCCTCGAAGGGCTCGTCATCTTCGTTGTCATGGTCGTGATGGCGCGCAAGCGCCGCGCCGAAGGCCTCATCGTCGGCTGGATGCTCACGCTATACGGCGTGTTCCGGATCTTCGTCGAGATGTTCCGCGAGCCGGACAGCCAGATGGGCTTCTTCGCAGGCATCTTCACCATGGGACAGCTCCTGAGCGTGCCGATGGTCCTGGTCGGTGTGTGGCTCATCGTGCGGGCGCTCCGGGCGCGCACGCGTGCGGGGGAGACCCCGTCAGGAGCGTAGTTCCGCGTGCTATCCTGCGAGAGACCCCGACTCTCCGGAGGGCAGGAGCCACCATGAGGCCCCGCTTCATCACGATCGCACTGTCCGGCCTTCTCGTGCTACCGCTTCTTGCAGGCTGCACCGCGCAGAAGCAGGTCGAAGCAGTCTGGCCCGCCGCGTCCGCGGAGCGCGCCGTCCCGCGTCCCGCCGGGACACTCAAGTGGCCGCTCACGGGGATGCCTGCGCCGTCGGCCGAGGCTGTGACGATGCGCGTGGTCTCGGTCAAGATCGAGAACTCGCCGGCCGCGCGCCCGCAGACCGGCCTCGACAAGGCCGACGTGGTCTACGAGGTGATCGCCGAGGGCGGCATCACCCGGTTCCATTGCCTGTTCCAGTCGCAGGTACCGGCTGTCGTGGGCCCGGTGCGGTCCTGCCGGCCACCCGACCTGTACCTGGTCCAGCAGTACCACTCGCTCCTGGCGCACGCCGGTGGGCCGAGTTCGGTGCGCAAGATCCTCGCCTCCAACAAGACGAAGTACAACGACATGGACCAGTTCTTCAATCCGGGCTCGTACTGGCGCGTCAAGACCCGCGCAGCGCCGCACAACATGTACCTCGACATCACCAAGCTTCGCGGCTTCGCGACCAGCAAGCGCGGGTATCCCGCGACCGAGACGATCACCGGCTTCGAGTTCGCACCCGCGTCGCAGAGCGCTTCGCCCACGGTCACTACCATCAACGTCCCGACGGCGTCCACGAGCAAGGCGCAATGGCGCTTCGATGCGGTCGCGCGGACGTACGCGCGGTTCATGAACGGCACGGCGCACAAGGACGTAGTGTCGGGCAAGCAGCTGACCGCCCACAATGTCGTAGTCCTCTGGGCGAAGATCACCCCGTACCCAGGTGACAAGCACGGCGTGGTCGACATCAAGCTCACGGGTACCGGGAAGGTGTCGGTATTCACCGGCGGGCAGCGTGTCGACGGGACGTGGACGGCGGGCACCAACGCTCCGCCCGTGTTCACGGCCGCGGACGGTTCGACCATCAAGCTCGATCCGGGAAACACCTGGATACAGATACTCGGCCTCACGCAGAAGATAACGACGAAGTAGCTCGTTCTCCCGCATCCGCGGTGCGGACGGGCGCGTCTCCTGCGGTTGTTGCCGCAAGAGGCGGGCGCTAGACTGACATATCCATTCGCGGCGCGGTCGTCCGGTCGCGGTCGGATGCGGCGCGAGCCGCACCCGCGACCTTTCCCCATAAGGAGCATGAGAGCCATGAGTGACGCCACCACCGGGACCCTGAGAGTAAAGACCGGCCTTGCCGAGATGCTCAAGGGCGGCGTCATCATGGACGTCGTCACCGCCGAGCAGGCGAAGATCGCCGAGGACGCCGGCGCGGTCGCCGTCATGTCGCTCGAGCGCGTGCCCGCCGACATCCGCGCCGCGGGCGGCGTCGCGCGCATGGCGGACCCGACGATCGTGGAAGCGATCGTGGCCGCCGTGTCGATCCCGGTCATGGCGAAGTGCCGCATCGGCCACTTCGTCGAGGCGCAGATACTCCAGTCGCTCGGCGTGGACTACATCGACGAGTCAGAGGTCCTCACCCCGGCCGACGAGGAGCATCACGTCGACAAGTGGTCGTTCACCGTCCCGTTCGTGTGCGGATGCCGCAACCTCGGCGAAGCGCTTCGCCGCATCGGCGAGGGCGCGTCGATGGTGCGCACCAAGGGCGAGCCCGGCACCGGCAACGTGGTCGAGGCGGTCCGCCATATCCGTACCGTCAACGACGAGATCGCATGGGTGAAGGGCATCCGCCCCGAGCAGCTCTTCGCCGCGGCCAAGGACCTGCAGGCCCCGTACGACCTGGTCAAGTGGGTCGCAGAGAACGGCAAGCTCCCGGTGGTCAACTTCTCCGCGGGCGGCATCGCCACTCCGGCCGACGCGGCTCTGATGATGCAGCTCGGCTGCGACGGCGTGTTCGTCGGAAGCGGCATCTTCAAGAGCGGCGACCCGTCCAAGCGCGCGAAGGCGATCGTCGAGGCAACCACGCACTACCAGGATCCCGACATCATCGCTCGCGTCTCGCGCAACCTCGGTGAGGCGATGGTCGGCATCAACATCTCCGACATCCCTGCGGCCGAGCGCATGCAGGAGCGTGGCTGGTAGCGTGAAGGTCGGCGTCCTCGCACTCCAAGGAGCGTTCCGGGAGCACATCGTCTCGCTCGAGGCGCTGGGCGTGCGCGCGGTCGCGGTCCGTCTGACGGACCAGCTGTCGGACTGCGACGGCCTCATAATCCCCGGCGGTGAGTCGACCGCCATCGGCAAGCTCATGGAGACGTACGGGTTCTATGGCGCGGTCGCCCGCCGTCACGAGGAAGGCATGGCGATCTGGGGCACCTGCGCGGGGGCGATCCTGATCGCGCGCAACGTCCTCGACGCACTTCCGGGTCAGCGCACGCTGGGGCTCATGGACATCACGATCCGGCGCAACGCCTACGGCCGCCAGGTCGATTCGTTCGAGGCTCCGCTCGATGTGGACGGGCTCCGCGAGCCGTTCATCGGCGTCTTCATCCGCGCGCCTTGGATCGAGCGCGTCGGCGAAGGCGTAGACGTGCTCTCACGCCATGACGGGCACATCGTCGCCACGCGGCAGGGCGACCTCATGGCCACGAGTTTCCACCCCGAGCTCACGGGCGATCCGCGGATCCATCGACTCTTCGTCGACGGTATCGAGGCGGCAGCCGCGCGCTAGCTCGCCGGCGCTGGGTGGGGGCGCGCCGCGGTCCTTCTCTCTCTTTTCGGGTATCCTTGTCGGCGGTCATCATCCCGCGCGCAGGTGAGCGCGTCGCTGAAAACGGAAAGGCCAGCCGATGTCCGGACACTCCAAATGGGCGACCACGAAGCACCGTAAGGGCGCGGTGGACGCCAAGCGCTCGAAGCTCTTCAGCAAGCTCTCGCGGATCATCACAGTCGCGGCCAAGACCGGCGGCGACCCGAAGCCGGAGAACAACGCCTCGCTGGCGGCGGCCATCGTCAAGGCCAAGGGCTACTCGCTGCCGAAGGACAAGATCCAGGCTGCGATCGACAAGGCCTTCAGCGCCAGCGCCGGTGCGAACTACGAAGAGGTCATCTACGAGGGCTACGGTTCAGGCGGAACGGCGATCTACGTCGAAGCGCTGACCGACAACCGCAACAGGACCGCCGCCGACGTCCGCGCGGCGTTCACTCGTGCGGGTGGATCGCTGGGCGCCACCGGATCGGTCGCGTTCCAGTTCGAGCGCCGCGGCGAGATCGTGATCGACAAGGCGGGCGCTCCTGACGAGGAAGAGCTCCTGATGGCGGTCATGGAGGCCGGCGGCGAGGATCTCGAGGACAACGACGATGAGTTCATCGTCGTCACCGCCGCGAACGACCTCCTGAGCGTGAAGAACGCACTGGAGGCGGCGGGCATCGCGGTTCAGGGCGCTGAATGGTCGATGCGCGCGCTCACCCCCGTCGCGGTGAAGGTGGATACCGCTCGCAAGGTCATGCGGCTCATCGACAACCTCGAGGACAGCGACGACGTCCAGGAGGTCTATCACAACATGGAGATGACCGAGGAACTCGCGGCCGCGCTCGACGCGGACTGACCTCGGCCTACGCATCCAAAGCGAGGGGCGCTCCGCCAAGCGGGGCGCCCCTCGCTTTGCGCGTGTCGGCGCCGTGCCGTAGACTGAACATATGTTCGATTGGCGGCGTCGGCGGGGGCCTGAAGTGTCGGTGGTCATACTCGGGATCGACCCAGGGCTCGCCAACACGGGCTGGGGCGTGGTCGAGGTGGACGGGGCCCGGTTCCGGTGCCTGGCCTACGGCTGTATCAGGAGCGTGACCGCCCACGGGACGGCGCGTCGCTGCAAGACGGTGCGTGACGGGCTCGCCGACGTCATCGCGCGTCATCGGCCATCCGAGGCCGCTCTCGAGAACATCTACTTCAATCGCAACGTTGCGACTGCGATGGCGACCGGCCAGGCGCGAGGCGCCGCGCTGGTGGCTGTGGCCGATGCTGGTCTCGAGGTCGGGGAGTACGGGCCCGGCGAGATCAAGCTCGCGGTGGTGGGGTCCGGTTCCGCCGACAAGACGCAGGTGACCTACATGGTGCGAACGATCCTGGCGCTGGACCACGACCCCAAGCCGGACCACGCCGCGGACGCTCTCGCCGCGGCGATCTGCCACGCCAACCAGCGGGTCGCGCGCGCTCGTGCCCGTGGAGCGGAGGCGTCGTGATCGCGTTTCTCACCGGTCGCGTTGCTGGAAAGGCCGCGGGCTTCGCGTTGCTCGAGGTCGGCGGAGTCGGCTACCGGCTTCTCATGTCGACCCGCTCGCTAGCGTCGCTGCCCCCCGAGGGCGACACCGTCACCGTCCACACGTACCTGCACGTCCGCGAGGAGGAGTTGACCCTCTACGGGTTCGAGAACGACGACGAGCGCTCGCTCTTCGAGACGCTGATCGGCGTGAGCGGTGTCGGACCGAAAGTCGCGCTCGCGGTACTGTCGGCGCTGCGGCCGGACGCGCTGCGCGCCGCTGTCGCGGGGGACGACGTCGCCGTGCTCTCGAGCGTTCCGGGGGTCGGCAAGAAGACGGCGCAGCGTCTGGCGTTGGAGCTCAAGGACAAGCTCGACCTGCCTGACATCGCCGCAGGCGGCCGCGGCCCGCACCTCATAGCCGCGGCTGAGGCACGGGATGCCCTCCTCGCCATGGGCTTCACCGCAGCGGAAGCCGCGGCGGCGTTGCGAGGCGCCGATGCGGGATCGACAGCGGAACAGCTGCTGAAGTGGGCGCTCAAGTCGCTAGGAGGCCGTGGATGACCGATCCGGTCTCGTCCGAGTGGAGCGCCGACGGACTCGATGAAGCGGAAGAGCGCCTCGTCTCGGCCCGGTACACCCCCGACGACCTCGAGGTCGATCGCTCGCTGCGACCGAAACGCCTGACTGAGTACCTCGGGCAGGCGAAGGTCAAGGAATCGCTCTCCGTGCTGATCGAGGCCGCCGGCGGACGCAACGAGCCGCTCGACCACGTCCTGCTGTCGGGGCCTCCGGGGCTTGGCAAGACGACGCTCGCAGGCGTCATCGCCAACGAGCTGGGCGTCACCATGCGGACCACGAGCGGGCCGGCGATCGAGCGGCCCGGCGACCTGGCCGCGATACTCACGAACCTCGAAGAGCGCGACGTGCTGTTCATCGACGAGATCCACCGGCTGAACCATCAGGTGGAGGAGGTCCTGTACCCCGCGATGGAGGACTTCGTCCTCGACGTCGTGATAGGGAAGGGACCGGCAGCGCGTTCGCTGCGCCTCGACATCCCGCGGTTCACGCTCGTTGGCGCCACCACGCGCACCGGCCTGCTCACAGGGCCGCTGCGGGACAGGTTCGGCATGTCGTTCCGCTTGGACTACTACGCGACCGAGGATCTCGAGGCGATCGTCCGGCGGTCCGCCGGGATACTCGGCGTCGACATCGACGACGAGGGCGCCGCAGAGATAGCGCGTCGCGGCCGAGGCACCCCGCGTCTCGCGAACCGGCTGCTCAAGCGCGTGCGCGACTACGCGCAGGTACGCCACAGCGGACACGTTACGGAGGACATCGCCGCCGAGGCGCTGGCGTTCTTCGAGGTCGACCACCTCGGCCTCGACAAGATGGACGTCCGGATACTCGAGACGCTCACGACGAAGTTCTCGGGCAAGCCGGTCGGTCTCGGGACCCTTGCCGCTTCGGTGGGAGAGGAGCCGGACACGCTCGAGGACGTCTACGAGCCGTTCCTGCTGCAGCTCGGGTTCATCATGCGCACGCCGAAGGGGCGTCAGGCCACTCCGCGGGCGTACGAGCACTTGGGACTGACCGTGCCCGGTGGCGCGCAGGAATCGCAGGGCGGGCTGTTCTAGGGGCGCAAGACTCTATCGGAAGGGGCTCGACCTTGTGGTCGACGCCCCTTCCATGATGTGAGGCCGCGCGTGCGGCGACCCTCTACAGCGTCACCTCGTATGCAAACCAACCGTGCAGGTTGCAGTGCTCGACCGCGCGGAGGACGGTACCGGCGGGCAGGTCGACCGGCACGCAGAACCTCGGGGACGTCACGACGGGGGAGAGGTCGAGCCGCGCGATCGGGGTCATGCCGGCGAACAGCTCGATGAAGGTGATGTAGTGGTCCATACCGTTCGGGTGCGGGACCTCGTGCCCTACCTCGACATTGACCAGGACACCTTCGCCGTGCGGGGCGAGCGTGATGAACGGGGTGTGCTTCTTCTCGAAGTCGCTTGCAGCGGCGAAGTCGGCCACGAGGGTGACGAGCGGGGAATCGGCCATGGTTCCTCCTGTGATCGGGCGATGTCTGTACGCTACCGTGTCTGCTCATGGTATCTACCCGAACCGGCGTGCCTGCGGAACGGGCACAAGCTATGGAGGACCGCGTAGAATCGCGCCCATGCGCCGGCTTCGGGAGTGCGTCCCCCGTCGGGCGAGCGCTCCCGCATCGAAAGGACAGTCGTGCTCTCAGACGTCGAGATCGCCCAAAGGGCGGAGTTGCTGCCGATCACACAGGTGGCCACCGCAGCCGGGATCGAGCCGGAGTTCATCGAGCCGTTCGGCGTGTACAAGGCCAAGATCCGACTGTCGATCGGCGCGAGCCTCGCAGGCAGGCCCAACGGCAAGTATGTCGTGGTGACCGCCATGACCCCGACCCCCCTCGGTGAGGGGAAGACACTGACTACGGTGGGCCTGGGTCAGGCCCTCGCGCGGACCGGCAGGAGCGCCGTGACCTGCATCCGCCAGCCGTCGCTCGGCCCCGTGTTCGGCATCAAGGGCGGCGCGGCCGGAGGCGGGTACTCCCAGGTGCTTCCGATGACCGACCTCAACCTCCACCTGACCGGGGACGCGCACGCGGTGACGACCGCGCACGACCTGTGCGCGGCGTTCATCGACAACGCGCTGCACCACCGCGACCCGATCGACTTGGACCCGTACGCCGTCACCTGGCGCCGGGTTCTCGACATATCGGACCGCGCGTTGCGCGACGTGGTGATCGGTCTGGGAGGTAAGTTCGGGGGAGTGCCCCGGGAGACCGGCTTCGACATCACCTCGGCCAGCGAACTCATGGCGGTCCTCGCGCTCGCCGACGACCTGCACGACCTGCGCGCCCGGATCGGCCGCATCGTCATCGGCACCGACCGCTCGGGCAAGCCGGCCACCACCGAAGACCTCAAGGTCGCCGGCGCCATGACCGTGCTCATGCGCGACGCGATCATGCCCAACCTCCTGCAGAACATGGACGGCGGTCCGGTGTTCGTCCACGCGGGGCCCTTCGGCAACATCGCACACGGGAACTCATCGATCATCGCTGACCGGATCGCCCTCAAGCTCGCGGACTACACCGTCACCGAGGCCGGCTTCGGCGCGGACATGGGGTTCGAGAAGTTCTGCAACATCAAGTGCCGGGCCAGCGGGCTCGCGCCGGACTGCGCGGTCCTCGTATGCACGGTGAGGGCGCTCAAGGCGCACTCGGGACGGTACGAGGTCCATCCTGGCAAGCCCTTGGACCCGCGACTGGCCACCGAGGACCTCGAAGCCGTGCGAGACGGGATGCCGAACCTCATCAAGCAGATCGAGAACGTCGCTGCGTTCGGGATTCCCTGTGTGGTCGCGGTCAACCGGTTCCCGTCCGACACGGAGGCGGAGCACGCCTTGATCCGCGCGGCGGCGCTGGAGGCCGGCGCGATCGAGGCCGTCTCGCACACGATGCACACGGACGGCGGCGACGGTGGCATCGAGCTGGCGGACGCCGTCGCGCATGCGTGCACCGCCCCCTCGCAGCTGACGTTCAGCTACGATGACGAGGACCCTGCCGAGGCGAAGATAGAGTCGATCGCACGCGGGGTCTACGGCGCCGACGGCGTCGAGTTCTCCAAGGAGGCGATCCGCTCGCTGGCTCGGTTCACGGAGATGGGCTTCGGGCGGCTCCCGGTCTGCATGGCCAAGACCCATCTGTCGCTCAGCCACGACCCGGACCGCAAGGGCCGCCCGCAAGGATGGATACTCCCGGTCCGCGATGTGCGGCTGTCCGCGGGCGCAGGGTACCTCTACGCGTTGTGCGGTGACATCATGACCATGCCCGGTCTCCCCAGCCGCCCCGCGGGCGAGCAGGTGGACATCGACGCCGACGGCAACATAGTCGGCCTGTTCTGAACGATATCGACACGAGCCGGCCCCGACGCGCGAAGAAGGACGATGACCCATGACCCCCTTGATCATCGATGGCAAGACCGTCTCCGCGGCCGTAGAGGCCGAGACCACCGAGCGCGTTGCGGCCCTGCGGGCCCGCGGGGTCACTCCCGGGCTAGCGGTAGTGCTCGTCGGGGATGACCCCGCGTCCCAGTCGTACGTGAAGATGAAGGAACGCGACTGCGAGCGCATCGGGATCCGCAGCTTCGACTCGCGGTTGCCGGCCGACATCTCGCAGGAGCGCCTGCACGACATCATCGACGGCTTCAACGACGACCCGCACGTCCACGGCATCCTTGTGCAGCAGCCGTTCCCGCATCATCTGGACGTCGAGGCCGTGGTGGAGCGCATCGCGCCGGTCAAGGACGTCGACGGCTTCCATCCCGAGAACCTGGGCCGGCTCATGCGTGGCGTGCCGGGGCATCGCGCCTGCACCCCGTGGGGCGTGATGCGCATGCTCGACCACTACGGGATCGAGCTGGCGGGCAAGCGCGCCGTGGTGGTGGGCCGTTCGCTTCTCGTGGGAAAGCCGATGGGCATCATGCTGCTCGAGCGCCACTGCACGGTGACCTACTGCCACTCACGCACCGTCGACCTTCCTGCCGTGTGCCGCGAGGCGGACATCCTGATCGCCGCGATCGGCCGGCCGAAGATGATCGGAGCGGAGTACGTGCGCGATGGCGCGGTCGTCATCGACGTGGGCATCAACCGGACCGACGCCGGGATGGTGGGTGACGTCGACTTCGACGCTGTCGCGCCGAAGTGCTCCGCGATCACGCCGGTCCCCGGTGGGGTCGGCCCCATGACGCGCGCCATGCTGATGTCGAACACCGCAGCTGCCGCCGAGGCCCAGAACGGCTGAGTCCCGCGTGCCGCCCATGTCCGCCGCGGCGGCGTTCGGAGCCTTGCGAAACCTCCGGGCCGCTGTGCTAGCCTTTTGCTCAGGCAAGGGGCCGGTCGATCCCGGGCCCGCGGAATAGCGAGACGGTTGGTCCGGCCTTGTGATGGCGCTCACGTCCGCGGTGCGGCGAGTATCGGCGCTCGGGCCAGGGGGGACGGCACGTCGCACGGGGTGCTCCGCGTGACAGCGGAGTGGAAGGTGGGACACGCATGGCGTCGGGTACCGTCAAGTGGTTCAACCCGGACAAAGGGTACGGCTTCATCGCGCGCGAGGACGGGGACGACCTGTTCGTCCACTTCTCGGAGATCCAGATGGACGGCTTCAAGACCCTGACCGAGGGCCAGGAAGTGGTCTTCGAGATCACCGAGGGGCAGAACGGCAAGCTCCAGGCGTCCAACGTCCGCAAGGCGTAGAGCCTCTCTACCGACGGACACTCGTTGCAGTTTCGAGGAAGGGCGGCTCGCACCGGCCGCCCTTCCTTCTCCTGTATGGGGCGGAGTATCGTTGGCTTCCGAGGTGACCAGATGAAGCTGTTGCTGCACGCCTGCTGCGGGCCGTGCCTGCTCGAACCGTACGACGCCCTCGCGCTCGAGCACGACGTCCGCGTCGTCTACGCCAATCCGAACATCCACCCGCGCGCCGAGTATGAGCATCGGCGCGACACGCTGCTCGCCTATGCGGAGACGTGCGGTATACCGGTAGACGAACTCGAGTACGACACGGATGCGTGGGAAGCAGCCGTCGCCGGCCTCGGACGCGAGAGCGGTGAGCGCTGCCGCGCATGCTTCCGCGTGCGCCTCGGAGCAGCCGCTCGACACGCGGCGGCCCTGGGGTGCGATGCGGTCGCGACGACCCTGACCGTCAGCCCGTATCAGGATGCGGATACTATCCGCGAGGTGGGGGAGCAGGTGTGTGCGGAAGTGGGAGTAAGGTTCCTCGTGACCGACTTCCGCGACCGGTACCCCGAGGCGACCCGCCGCAGCCGCGAGCTCGGCATGTATCGCCAGAACTACTGCGGCTGCCGCTTCTCCGAGCAGGAGGCTGCCGAGGCGAGAGAGGCGCGGAAGGCCGCGAGACGCGCGAAAGGATGAACGAGGACTAGCGGGCGCGCTTGTCGGCCCATGTCTCGCGCTTCTCCGGTTTCGGTTCTCTGATCCCGGCCTCGACCTCGCGCGCCTTGCGCTCGCGGTCGCGCGCCCGGATGTCGGGCACGTTGCGCGCATAGCGCACCTGGCGCATCAGGCTGTAGCCGGGTCGCGAGACGCGCGTCGTCTTGTTCTCGATCGCTGCGCGAAGGTCGTCGGGGGTCTCGCCGGGGAAGTACGTGCGGGATGAGCCGATGACCCACAGGATGTGGGCGTCGCTCCCTCCGGTGCACGCGAGGCGCTCCCGGTTGCGGTGCTGATACAGCTGCGCGCTCCAGTTCGCGATGAACAGCAGTGGGTTGGAGTTCGCGACCTCCATCGCGTCATAGTCGACACGGTCGTAGATCCCTCTGTTGCCGCGGTCCAGCCCGGCACGAGACCACAGCCGGGGGGCGAACGGGTGAGCTGCGACAGCCAGACCGCCCTGCGCATGGATGGCTGCGACAGTGTCCTCGGCGTTCATCAGGGGGCGCACCAGCTCGGGCGTCCAAAGCCCGACGATGTGTCCGTCCGAACTCTCGACCTCCTGCGCGATGATGACCTCGATCGGGAGCCCGCGATCTTTCGCGATGCGCGCGGCTTCGATCGAGCCCGAGTTGGTGTTGTGGTCGGCGATCGCGATGATCTTCAGGTCGGTGTGGGAGCAGACCCAGTCGAGGACCTCGGATGGGGTGGCGACGCCATCGGAATGGGTCGTGTGTATGTGGAGGTCCGCAGCGGACCAAGCGTCATTTACCATGGCGCGGCAATGGTACCCGATGCCGGTCCCATGCGACAGGACCGCGCGACGGCCGCGCAAGACGGTCTCGGATACACTCGAGCCGGCTGGGAACGCGGGACTTCGGAGAAGGAACGGGCGCCGTGCTGACCGACGATTTCGACTACGAGCTTGCGACCGGGCTCATCGCGCAGAGTCCTGCTGAACCGCGCGACAGCTGCCGCCTGCTCGTTCTGGACCGGGCGACGGGCGCGGTGGCGCACGAGCGGTTCGCGCAGATCACGGATCACCTTCGGCGCGGGGACCTTCTGGTCGTCAACGAGACACGCGTCCTGCCGGCCCGCTTGCACGGGGTCAAGACGGAGGGCGGAGGCGCCGTCGAGGTGCTGCTCTTGAAGGACCGGGGGGAAGACACCTGGGAATGCCTCGTGCGCCCCGGTCGAAGGTTGCGCGCCGGCGCCAAGATCGAGTTCGGAGCGGGCGCACTGTCCGCCACGGTCGTCGGCGTGATCGAGGACTCCGGCGTCCGCATCGTCCAGTTCCATACCGGCCGCGAGCGGTTCACCGACCTGCTGCATCGTCTCGGAGAGGTCCCGCTCCCTCCTTACATCACCCGTCCGCTCGCCGACCCGGAGCTCTACCAGACCGTGTTCTCCACCGACGAGCGGAGCGCGGCCGCGCCGACAGCCGGCCTCCACTTCACGACCGAGCTTCTGGATCGGATCGTGGAGGGCGGCACGCATCTGGCCCGGGTCGAGCTGGACGTGGGTCTCGACACCTTCCGGCCGGTGATCGAGGAACGGGCCGAGGACCACCACATACACACCGAGCACTTCCGCGTGCCCGCGTACACGGCCGACGCGATCGCGGAATGCCGCGAGCGCGGGGGCCGCGTCATCGCCGTAGGCACGACCACCGTTCGTGCGCTCGAGACCGCGTTCGACGAGAGGGCGGGCGCCGTGGTCGCGACGGAGGCGGCCAGCTCGCTGTTCATCCTTCCTGGATACCGGTTCCGCGTGGTCGATGCGATGATCACGAACTTCCACGTTCCCCGCTCCACGCTGATGATGCTGGTCAGCGCGTTCGCGGGTCGCGACGCGATCATGAACGCGTACGGGGCCGCCGTTGCGGAGGGGTACCGGTTTCTGAGCTTCGGCGACGCGATGCTGATCGAGTGAACGAGAGCGGCCCCTCGCTGATGCGAGGGGCCGCGTCGGGATCGGAACGTACCTTCGAGCCTACGGGTTCGTCGGGGCGGGCGCCCACCACGTCCAATTCGGGTTGCCCGCTGCGGGGTCCGAGACGGTCGTCCCGGGCGCCACGGCGAAGCCCTCGGTGACGGGGCGGCCGGTCGACGCGTAGACCGTCACGTTCAGCGCGTCGGTGGCGGCCGCGACGAACGTCGGGGTGCCGTCGGCGGTTGTGGGGACCGGGAAGCGGCTGGGAAGGACGGGCCACACGCCGAAGTGCTCGATCGGCTGACCGGACGTGAGCTGGTAACGGACGCTCGCCATCAATCGGACCACCGGCATGTACACCCGCAGCCCGTCGGGGCCCTGCACGACGATCGAGCCGTCGGTCAGAGGCGAGCGATAGACCGTCGCGGTGACCGATCCGCCTGAAGCGAACGCCGTGGTGAGCGTCCCGATCGTCGGAGTGGCGCTGCTCGCGTCCGCGAGAAGCGCTCCGGGCGCGTAGACGTAGTCCCTGAACAGCACGTAGTCGGGCGCCTGCGCCGGAGCCGTTGGCGTGGCCTGCGTTCCCACAGTGGGAGCTGCCTTCTGGCCCGCGTCGCTGAAGGAGACCTCGGGTGACGCCGCGAGGTTCGCGGTAGAAGCGGTCTGGGGGGCCTGTCCCGACCCACCGAGTCCCACGACGACGAACGCGATGAGAGCGGTCGCCGCGAGCGCACCCGCGGCGCCGAGCGACGCCCACTTCGTCGGTCCTTGGAACCACTCGAAGCGCGACAGCAGGGTGCGCTTCGCCTGGGGCTCCGCGAACTCGGTGGCATCCTCGACGATCTCCTCATCGGGGACCGGGAGTTCCAGGCCGGCTCCGGCGGCCTCTTCCTTCTCGGCCTCGAGAGCGAGCGCCTCAGCGCGCTGGACCTGAAGGGGAGCGACCGCGGCGAGGACGCGTTCGACAAGCCCGTCTGGAGCGGGGGGTACCGGCATGACATCGAGCCACCGGAGCCCCGCTGCGAACGCGGTGCAATCCGGACACTCGTCGCAATGGACCTGCGCAGCGGCGAGATCGGTCTCCGACACTCTCTCGCCATCGTGTGCGGCGGAGATCAGCGCTTCCGCTTCGAGGCAGTTCACAGCGCGGCACCGCCCTTCGCATCGAGGGAGAGCAGGGCGATCAGGGCCCTTCGGGCGCGGAACACCCGGGACTTGACGGTGCCGGCGGGAACGCCGAGGACGGAGCCCGCCTCCGAGTACTGCAGGCCGAAGAGGGCGACCGCGTTGAAGGCGTCGCGGTCCTCGGGCGACAGCGCGCGCATGGCGGTCTGGAGGTCGACGCGGCTCGAGGCGTCACCGGCGGTGTCGTCGGCGGACCGTCCCTGGATGTCCAGAGGGTCGATCGGCGGGGCGACACGGCGGCCGGCGCGCAACATGTCCAAGCAGGCGTTGCGGGTGATGCGGAACAGCCACGTCGACACCGCGGAGCGGCCCTGGAACTGGGGGAGCGCCTGGTACACCTTGACCCACACCTCCTGCGTCGCGTCCTGAGCGGCGTTGACGTCCCCGAAGAACCGGTAGGCATGCGCGTACACCGCATCGGTGTGCGCTCGCACGAACTCCTCGAACGCGGCCGTGTCGCCGTCGTTCGCTGCCCGGACCAGTTCCGGATCGTCACGCTGGGTCTTCTTCATCCCACGCTCTCTTCGACGCGGCAGGACACCGCGCGGTTCACCGATACAGTGTCCACGATACATAGTCCCCAAGTCGAGGACGGTCCGCGCTACGGTAGAATCTCGCACATGACGAACGCATCCTTCACGCTCGTACGCACGGATCCGTCCTCCTCCGCGCGCCGCGGCACGGTCGCGACCGCGCACGGACCGATCGACACTCCGCTCTTCATGCCTGTGGGTACGCGCGCCACCGTGAAGGGGGTCCTCCCCGCGCGATTGGCCGACCTCGGCGCCCAGACCGTGCTGGCGAACGCCTATCACCTCTTCTTGCGACCTGGGGAGGCGATCGTCGAAGCCGCCGGTGGGCTGAACCGGTTCATGGGGTGGTCGGGGACGACGCTGACCGACTCGGGAGGGTTCCAGGTCTTCTCGCTCGCGGACACCGTCAAAGTGACCGACGAGGGCGTCGCGTTCCGCTCGATCGTGGACGGCGCGAAGCACTTCTGGACGCCGGAGGACAACATGGCGATCCAGCAGCGGATCGGGGCGGACATCGTCATGCAGCTCGACCAGTGTCCGCCATACCCGGCGGAGCGCGCCACCGTCGAGACCGCCGTGCACCGCTCGGCGCAGTGGGCGCGGCGGTGCCGTGACGCGCACACCCGGCAGGACCAGCTGCTGTTCGGGATAGTGCAGGGCGGCGTTCACGACGACTTGCGCCTCGAGAGCGTCGAGCGCCTGACCGAGATCGGATTCCCCGGATACGGCATCGGCGGCTACTCGGTGGGGGAGCCGCACGAGATGATGCTCGAATCGCTCGCACCGGTGTGCGCGGCACTCCCGACCGACCGGCCGCGCTACCTGATGGGCGTGGGCAACCCGACGACGATCCTGCGCGCGATCGCGCTCGGCGTGGACATGTTCGACTGCGTGCTGCCCACGAGGACGGCGCGCCTCGGGACCGCCTTCTCGAGCGAGGGCCGGCTCAACCTGCGCAACGCGCGGTTCGCCACCGACATGGGCCCGCTCGACCCGACATGTACCTGTCCCACCTGCTCCACCTTCACCCGCGCCTACATCCGCCACCTCGTGACGACGAAGGAGATGCTCGGCGCGATCCTGCTGACCGAGCACAACCTCCACTACCTCCTGGACCTGACCGCGAAGGCGCGCCATTCGATCGACGAGGGTCGCTACGCCGCGTTCCTGGCGGAGTGGCTGGCGGGCCCCGCGGCGGTCGACTACTGATCGCGCACACGCACGAACGCGCGCGCATGGGTGCTATCATCGGACGGCCCGGTCCTCGCTCGTGCGGCGACCGCGGACGGTACTTCAGCCTCGGGGCGCGGTCCGGCGACTTCCGGTCTCGCTCCGCATCGACAGGAGCGATCAATGAGCGGTTCTGAACTGACTTCCTTCCTCGTGTACATGGTCCTCATCGCGGGGGTCTTCTACTTCCTGTGGTTCCGTCCCCAGCAGACGCAGCGCAAGAAGGCCGTCGAGATGCTCGCGGCGCTCGCGCCCGGCGACCGCATCCTGACCGCCGGGGGCCTCATGGGCACGCTCCGGTCCATCGACGGCGACGTCCTCGACGTCGAGATCGCCAAGGGCGTCGTGGTCCAGTTCACGAAGCGCGCGATCATCGAGCGCATCACGGAGAGCGTCACGCCCGCCGATGAGTGACCTGCACCCGCCTGGATCGCAGTCCGGGAGCGACACTCCGGCGGCCGGGCCCGCCGCGCCGCGGGTCTGGCGCCGTGTGACGATCGCTGAGGTCGCCGCATCGCCCGACGTGAAGGCGATGATCGAGGTAGCGGACGACTACCTTGGCGCCATCGGCTACACGGAGCATGGCTTCCGCCACGCGAACCTCGTGTCGCACATCGCCGGCAACATCATGCGCAGGCTCGGATACGAGGAGCGTCTCGTCGAACTCGCGGAGATCGCCGGATACTTGCACGACATCGGCAACTGCATCGGGCGCGACCACCACGGTGTGAGCTCCGCGATCCTTGCTCGCGAGGTGTTGCGCGAACTGGGGATGGACCCGGTCGAGACGATTCACGTGATGAACGCGCTCGGCAATCACGAGGAGGATTTCGGCACCCCCGCCAACCCGGTGGGTGCGGCGACGATCATCGCCGACAAGTCCGACGTCCACCACACACGCGTTCGCAACCCCGACCCCGCGGCCTACGACATCCATGACCGTGTGAACCACGCGGCGAGCCGGTCGTTCCTGAGGGTGGATGGCGAGGCGCGCACGCTGACACTCGAGCTGGACATCGACACCTCGACCAGCCACGTGATGGAGTACTTCGAGATCTTCCTCTCGCGCATGCAGATGTGCCGCGCGGCTGCCTCGGAGCTCGACGCTACGTTCCACCTTGAGATAAACGGCACGAAGCTCCTGTAGAACGGTTCGGATGCTCCGAACTATGGTGTAGAGTTTCTCCGTTGCGCCGCAGCTGGCTTTCGGCGCGCGTCCGGGGCGCGGGTGAAGGAATGCGATCGGAAGGCAAGGGATGAAATCTAGGCGGAACAACCTGCTTGCAGTCGGGGGCCTCATCGTCCTCATCGTCGGCTCGCTCTGGTCGCTGCTGCCGCTGAAACAGGCGGACACCGTGTCTTGGAAGTCGGCCGGCACGAAGCAGACCTTCACTCTCACGCAGCCGACGGCCAACATCGTGCTGACCGGTGGCGTGGTGAATGTCACCGCCTCTTCTCAGGAGGGCACGGCGCTTGCGACGCTCGAGCGTGTGACGCAGCCGACCAACGGTGGCGAGAGCTGGCGCATCGTCGCGTCAGGCGCGACCACCGAGGCGCTGATGGTCGGCGGTCTACCGGTGCACGACGCGCTCGTCTCGTACGGCACGACCTTCACCGTGCACGCCCAGGAGTTCACTCTGGAGGAGGGGCGCTCGAGCATCACGCAGAGCCTCGACCTTCGTGGCGGCTTGTCCGTGATCCTCACTCCGGTGAAGCCGGCCGACGCGGTCGCGATGCAGCGGGCGCTGACGATCATGAACAACCGCGTCAACGGGCTCGGCGTGTCCGAGGCGACGGTCCAGCTCGAGAACGACAGCAAGGCGATCCTCGTGCAGCTTCCGGGTGTCCGGGACTCTCAGGCTGCCCTCAAGGCGCTTGGTTCGACCGGCCAGCTCGAGTTCGTCAAGGTCTCCAGCCTCGACGCGACCACGCAGGCTCAGATCCAGGACGGCTACGTGATGACACCGGGCACGTACACGCCGTTCATGATGGGCGATGTGATCACCGATGCGAACCAGGGTGTCAGCAGCAACAAGCTGCAGCCCGGCTACGTCGTCAACATGACTTTCAACGCGTCGGGCACGGCGACGTGGGCGCAGGTCACCGCTGAGGCGGCCCCGACCCACGCGCGTATCGCGATCGTGCTCGACGGAGTGGTCAAGTCCGCTCCTGCGGTGCAGGAAGCGATCCCGAGCGGCAACACGGAGATCAGCGGCAACTTCACCGCGGACGAGGCGAAGCAGCTCGCCGCCATCCTCAAGTCCGGCGCCCTGCCGGTCGCCCTGCAGCCGTCGCAGACTGAGAGTGTCGGACCCACGCTGGGTCAGGACGCGCTGACGAAGGGCATCCTCGCGGCGTTCGTCGGGCTCCTGATCGTCGCCATCTACCTTGCCGTGTACTACCGCGGGTTCGGTGTTCTCGCATGGTTCTCGCTCGGGTCCTTCGCGCTCGTCTACATGGGCGTGCTATCGGTGCTCTCGCGCGCAGGCCAGTACGCCCTGTCGCTGCCGGGCATCGCGGGCATCGTGCTCTCCATCGGCCTGGCGGCCGACACCTCGATCTTGATCTTCGAGCGCTACAAGGAAGAGACCGCCATGGGGCGCACGCCACGCACTGCGGCGAAGTCCGGCTCGAAGCACGCCATCCTGACCTCGCTCGACGCTGACGCTGTCACGTTCGCGAGCGCGGTCCCGCTGTTCCTCTTCGCGAGCGGCACCGTCAAGGGCTTCGCGCTCACGCTCATGATCGGTATCGTCTGTGACATGGTCATCGCCCTGCTCTTCACGCGGCCGATGGTCATCCTGCTGTCCGAGAGCGTGGTCGCCAAAGTGCCCGCGCTCTTCGGCGTGAAGGGGGGTCGCGCAGATGCGTAGGCCCTACATCGACTTCATGGGCAACCGCAAGTGGCTGTTCCTCGCATCGGGGATCGTGCTCACGGTCGCCATCGTCTCGCTGGCCACGAAGGGTTTGACGCTCGGCTACGAGTTCAAGGGCGGGACGAAGATCACGTTCACCAATGCGAGTTCGGTGACGCTGCCGCAGGTGCGCGACGCGGTCGCCACGGCGAACATCGTCGACGCGACCGTCCAGACGATCAGCACCGGGTACATCGTCCGTTCCACCGAGCCCAGCGCATCGGTCGCGGGCGCGCAGGCCACACAGGTCGGCACAGCTCTGGGCATCGCCGAGACCGACACGCAGGTGAGCACCATCGGGCCGGAGTGGGGCAGCAACATCACGAACGCGGCCATGCTCGCGCTCGTGGTGTCGCTCATCGCCATCCTCGCGTACGTCTCGATCCGGTTCGAGTACAAGATGGCGGTCACCGGCGTCATCGCGCTCATCCATGACGCGCTGATCACTCTCGGTCTGTACGCCCTCCTCGGACGCGAGGTGACCCCGAACACGATCGCAGCGCTGCTGACGATCCTGGGCTACTCGTTGTACGACACGATCGTCGTCTTCCACCGCATCCGGGAGAACACGACGAACCTGACCAAGAAGACGTTCACGGCGATGGCCAACGACTCGCTGAACCAGGTGCTCGCGCGCTGGATCAACACCGGCCTGTCCTCGCTCATCCCGGTGGTCTGCCTACTGATCTTCGGACAGGACACCCTGAAGGACTTCGCATTCGCGCTCACGATCGGACTCATCTCCGGCGCCTACTCGTCGGTGGCCGTCGCCTCTCCGCTGTACGCGATGTGGAAGGAGCGCGAGCCGCGCTTCAAGGCACTCGCAAAGAAGTATGCGGGTGCGACGAAGTAGCGCCGCTTCCAGCGGACGCGCCTAAAGGCGCGCCGCTGAAGCGGCGTTGGAACCGCCTCCTGAACGGGCCCGACACGCTGAGAGCGTGTCGGGCCCGTCTGCTAGCATCGGACCGTGCCTGACTCCCGCCCCTCATCGAAGCCGTGGAAGTGCGCCTCTGTCGATGAGGCGGTGGCGGCGTCTCTCGCAGCGGCCACAGGCCTTGAGCCGGTGGTCGCACGAGTGCTGTGCATACGCGGCGTATGCACAGCTGATGAGGCCCGTCGCTTCCTGGCGCCCGACCTGGCGCGCGACTGGCGCGACCCGGAGACGCTGCCCGGGATGCCGGACTGCGCCGACGCGGTCGCGGACGCGGTCCGCGCCGGCCGCTCGATCGTCGTCTTCGGGGACTTCGACGTGGACGGCCTCACCGCCGCCGCCGTCGCATACCGGGGCTTGCGTGCGATGGGCGCCTCGGTCCAGGCGATCGTCCCGCACCGTTTCGAGGAGGGCTACGGGCTCTCCGAGGCCGCCGTGCAGCGTGTCCTCGGGCTGAGCCCGGGCCTCGTCGTCACCGTGGACTGCGGTATCGGGAGCGCCCGAGAGGTCTCCATGCTGCGCGAAGGCGGCGCAGACGTCGTGGTCACCGATCATCACGAGCCGGGGGAGGACCGGCCCGGCGACGTGCCGGTGTGCGACCCGAAGCTCGGGGACTACCCGTTCACGGGGCTCGCGGGCGCCGGCGTGGCGCTCAAGCTCGTGGCGGCGGTCGGCGCGCGCATGGGGTTCCCGGACGTGTGGCTCGACCTGACCGATCTCGCCGCGATGGGCACCGTGGCCGATATCGTCCCGCTGCTGGACGAGAACCGCTCGCTGGTCGCCCACGGGCTGGCAGCGATGTGCCGCGCGCCGCGGCTGGGGATCGCGGCGCTGTGTGCCGTCGCGCGCGTCGACCCAGCCGCCCTGTCTTCGGACCGCATCGCCTTCGGTCTCGCTCCACGTCTCAACGCCGCCGGACGGATAGCCGATCCCGCCGAAGCGCTGGAACTGCTGCTCACCGACGATCCGAAGCGTGCGGACGAGCTTGCGGCAGCTCTGGACGGATACAACACTGTTCGACAGGCCGCGGAGGCGGACCTCGCCGAGGAGGCGCTGCGCGCCGCCGAGGCGGCGTGGCGGCCCGACACGCGGGTGCTCGTGCTGGCCGGCGAAGGATGGCACGAAGGCGTCCGAGGCATCGTCGCGTCCCGAGTTGCGGGCCGCTACGGCGTGCCCGCACTAATCTTCTCCATCGAGGACGGCGAAGCGCGAGGGAGCGGGCGCAGCGTGGGTGAGGTGGACCTCCATTCCGCCCTAACTACATGTTCGGACATGCTGACGCGCTTCGGCGGACATGCCGCTGCGGTGGGAGCCACGTTGCCAGAGTCCTCGCTGGTCGCGCTAGCGAGCCGACTGCAGGCTCAGCTCGCCACGCTTCCGCCGGAAGCGTTCGGGAGCAGGGTCGCGGTGGACGCGGAGATCCCCTTGCATGACGCCACGCGGCAGCTGGCGGCTGCGCTCTCCGCGCTGGAGCCGTTCGGCCAGGACAACGCCCGGCCGCTGTTGGGCACGCGCGGGGTGTTCATGGCGCAGCGGTCGTTGGTCGGCCGCAACGCGGAGCACCTGAAGTTCGAGGCCTACGACGGCGTCTCGTCGGTGCCCGCGATCGCCTTCCGCGCGCCCGAGCCGAAGTCACTCGTGGCCCGCGAGACCGCGGTCGACCTCGCGTACTCGCTCGAGACCGACGAATGGCGCGGCCGCGAACGGGTGCAGCTGATGGTGCGCAGCATCTCCGTGCACGAGGCGCCCGCTGACGCTCCCGCGGCGGAGCTGGTGGAGGAACTGTTCGCCGACGCCGCGCGGATACTGGCGCGGGGGGAGTACGAGGGGATCGCGGACGCCGAGTCGTTCCACACCAAGCTCGCGGGAGTGAGCTTCGAGGGGCGGCAGGAGGTGGTCGCGCGGCTGCAGCCGGGCGCGCCGGTACGCTTGGTCAGGCAGCCGGACAACGAGTTCGACCACAACGCGATCGCGGTCTTCGCGCCCACCGGCGAACAGGTCGGCTTCCTGAACCGGCGGCTCGCCTCGGTGCTCGCGCCAGCGATCGACGCCGGCGCCGAGTGGGACGTGAGCGTGACCGAGGTCACCGGAGGCGAGGAAGCAGGCTCCAAGGGCGTCAACGTCCTGTTCTCGCGGCCGGGTTCCGAAGAGGAGGCCGAGCGCGAGGCCGAGTCGCGCGCCGCCCGGCGCGCCAAGTTGGCCTCGCTCGACCCCCAGGCCCGCGACGCGGAGATCACGCATGCGCTCATCGGCGAGCGGACGCCCCACGCGGCGCAGGTCGAGGCACTCGCGCACCTCGCGGCGGGCCGCTCCTGCCTCGCGGTGATGGCGACCGGCCGCGGCAAGTCGTTCATCTTCCAGGCGCACGCCGCACGGGTCGCCCTGGCACGAGGCGAGGCGAGCGTGTTCGTCTACCCCCTGCGCGCGCTCGTCGCCGACCAGGCGTTCCACCTCACCGACGCGTTCGCTTCGCTCGGCCTGGTGGTGCGGCTCATCACCGGCGAGACGGCCCCCGGAGCGCGCGACGAGACCTTCGCCGCGCTGGCGGAAGGCGCTGTGGACGTGCTGCTGACCACACCGGAGTTCCTCGAGCGCCACGCGGCCCGCTTCGCCGAGTGCGGGCGAGTCCGCTTCGTGGTCGTGGATGAGGCGCACCACGTCGGCCTCGCGCGAGCCGGGCACAGACCTGCGTATTCGCGGTTGGGCGAGGCGCTGGACACGCTCGGGCGGCCGGTCGTGTGCGCGGTGACGGCGACCGCCGGGGACGATGTGGCAGCCGTGCTGCGCTCCACGCTCGGCATCGAGTCGACTGTCCTCGACGACACCAGGCGGGCGAACCTGCGCGTCACCGACAGGAGGGGCCTGGGTGACAAGGCCGGGCACCTGGCGGCCCTAGCGGTACGCGGAGAGAAGATCATCGTATACGTGAACAGCCGCGAGGAGTCGGTGCGCCTCGCTATGCGGCTGCGCGACGCCAGCCCGCACCTCGCGCGGCGTGTGGCGTTCTACAACGGCGGGCTCTCGCGCGCCGCGCGCCACGCCGTGGAGCGGGCGTTCCGTGCGGGGGACATCACGGCGATCGTCGCCACGAGCGCGTTCGGCGAGGGCGTCGACATCCCGGACGTGCGCCACGTGGCTCTCTACCACCTGCCGTTCAACCGCGTTGAGTTCAACCAGATGTGCGGGCGCGCGGGGCGGGACGGCGCCGAGGCGCAGGTGCACCTGCTGTTCGGAGAGCGTGACGGCCGCGTCAACGAGCTCGTCTTGGAGTCCGGGGCTCCGGACCTCGAGGACCTCAGGGTCCTGTATGCGGTCCTTCGTTCGCTCGGCGGCGCGGCCGCGGACGGCTGGGTCGAAGTGACGAACGCGGAGCTGGCAGCGGAGGTCAGGAAACGGCGCCCGAAGTCCCGGATGACCGACCGCGGCGCCTCGGCGGGCCTCGGCGTGTTCCGTGAGGTGGGGCTCGTGACCGGGGAGGGCTCCGGCGCCTATCGGCGGCTCTCGCTATTGCCCGTCGACGGGAAGGTCGACCTTGCCTCGTCGGTCCGCTTCTCGGAGGGCGTGGAGGAGGCCGAGGAGTTCGCCGAGTTCCGCGCGTGGGTGCTCGCGGCGGGCCCTGCGGAGCTGCTGGCGGCGTTCGACCGTCCGATACTGCCGACGGCATAGCTTCCGCTGCTAGAATCCTCCCACCAGCACCGAGCACGCGCGCGCATGCCGATACGCGCAAGGGAGCGTTCGTGACACTCACGATGGAGCAGCTCGAGAAGCGCGTCTCCGCCTACAACCCGTCGGCGGACATCGCGCTGCTGCGTCGCGCCTACGAGTTCGCCGCGGCGGCTCACGAGGGCCAGATGCGCGATTCGGGGGAGCCTTTCATCACGCATCCTGTGGAGGTCTGCGGGATCCTTGCCGAGCTGCACCTGGACATGGAGACGCTCGTCGCGGGGCTGTTGCACGACACCGTCGAGGACAGCAAGGTCACGGTCCCGCAGGTGAAGGCGGCGTTCGGCGAAGAGGTCGCGGCTTTGGTGGACGGCGTCACCAAGCTCGGCAAGATCAAGTTCGACTCCCGCGACGAGGCTCAGTCCCAGAACCTGCGCAAGATGCTCATCGCGATGGCGAAGGACATCCGCGTCATCCTGATCAAGCTCGCGGACCGTCTGCACAACATGCGCACCATCGAGTATCTGTCGCCCGAACGCCAGCGCGACAAGGCGATCGAGACGATGGACATCTACGCGCCGCTGGCGCACAGGCTCGGCATCTCGCAGGTGAAGTGGGAGCTCGAGGACCTGTGCATGAAGGTGCTGGAGCCGGTGAAGTACCAGCAGATCCAGCGGCTCGTGTCCGACAGCCGCGCGGCCCGCGAGGCGTACCTGAAGCAGGTCATCGACGAACTGACCCGCGAACTCGGAGAGGTCGGCATCCATGCCGAGATCTCCGGTAGGCCAAAGCACTTCTACAGCATCTACCAGAAGATGTCCCAGAAAGGTAAGGACTTCAACGAGATCTACGACCTGATCGCGCTGCGGATCATCGTCGCCTCGGTGAAGGACTGCTACGGGGCCCTCGGCACCGTCCACTCGATGTGGAAGCCGGTCCCGGGGCGCTTCAAGGACTACGTGGCGATGCCGAAGTTCAACATGTACCAGTCGCTCCACACGACCGTCATCGGGCCGGCCGGCCGGCCGCTCGAGCTGCAGATCCGCACCGAGGAGATGCACCGCACCGCCGAGTACGGCATCGCCGCGCACTGGCGCTACAAAGAGGGCGGGCGCAGCGACGAGCGCTTCGACGAGCGCCTGGCGTGGTTGCGGCAGATGCTCGAGTGGCAGACGGAGCTCAAGGACCCCCGCGAGTTCATGGAAGCGCTCAAGATCGACCTGTTCGAGGACGAGGTCTTCGTCTTCACGCCGAAGGGTGACGTGGTCAGCCTTCGCAAGGGCTCGACTCCGATCGACTTCGCGTACCAGATCCACACCGAGATCGGCCACCACACGGTGGGCGCCAAGATCAACGGCTCGATCGTCCCGCTCGGCTACGAGCTGCAGATGGGCGACCGCGTCGAGATCATGACCAACAAGGGATCGGCGGGCCCGTCGAAGGACTGGCTCAACATCGTCCGCACCTCGAGCGCTCGCAGCAAGATCCGCGCGTTCTTCAGCAAGGCGAGCCGTACCGACGATCTCGCGACCGGCAAGGACGAGCTGCAGAAGATACTGCGCAAGCAGGGGCTTTCGATCGGCTCCTCCGCGGGCACGAGGGCGCTGCACGCCGTCGCCAAGGAGCTGAACTTCGCCGAGGCCGACGACCTGGTGGCCCACATCGGAGCGGGCAAGGTCTCCGCGAAGATGGTGGTCGGCAAGCTCATCAAGCTGCTGGCGGGCAGCGAGGGTGTGCCGGCTGAGCCGGAGAAGCCCGAGTTCACGGTCTCGACCCCGATGATGCCGCCGCGAAGCAGCCGCCGGAAGTCGGTCACCGGCGTGCGCGTCAAGGGGATCGACGACCTGCTCGTGCGGCTCGCTCATTGCTGTAACCCGGTCCCCGGCGATCCGCTCGTCGGGTTCGTGACCCGCGGCCGCGGCGTGTCGGTGCACCGCAAGGATTGCCCGAACGCCAAGGACCTCCTGAACACGCCCGAGCGCATCATCGAGGTGGAGTGGGACACCGACGCGGCGACCACGTACCAGGTCGAGATCTACATCGAGGCCCGCGACCGCACTGCCCTGTTGCGCGACGTGACGATCGCGCTCGCCGAGGCGGGCGTGAACGTGCTGTCCGCGAACATCGCCACCGACAAGCAGGGCATCGCGACGATGCGCTTCCTGTTCGAGCTGGGCAACATGGAGCAACTTGGGGCGGTGCTGACGCGCGTGCGCGCGCTGGACGGCGTCTTCTCGGCGGACCGCATGATGCCTTCGCCGGGGCTGCAGCACTGATGACGCCGCTGGACATCACCCGGCTCGTGCTGGGCGAACTGGACACCAACTGCTGGACCGTATCAGACGGCTCGGGAGGCCCGCTCGTCGTCATCGATCCCGCTGCCGAACCCGAACGAGTGCTCGACGCTATCGGCGGGCGACCGGTGGCTGGTGTGATCCTAACGCACGGGCACTTCGACCACCTCGGGGCGGCGGCAAGGGTCGTCGAGGCGACCGGCGCGCCGCTGCTCGTGAGTGCCGCCGACGCCGGGTCGATCACCTCTCCTGAAGCCAATGGGGGAGCGGCGTTCGGGTTCGACTTCACCGCGCCGGCGCCCGACCGGCTGCTGATGGACGGCGACGTGATCGAGGCCGGTGGGCTCACGTTGTCGGTCTGGGCGACTCCCGGACACACGCCGGGCTCGATCTGCCTGCTGGCGAGCGGCTTCTCAGGCGACGAGCACCTGTTCTCAGGTGACACGCTGTTCGCCGGGAGCGTCGGACGGACCGATCTCGCCGGCGGCGATCCGCATGCGATGCGCAGCTCGATCGCGCTGCTGGCCTCGCTGGCGGATTCGACCGTGGTGCACCCGGGACACGGCCCCGACACCACGATCGGCAACGAGAGCCGCCACAACTACTTCTGGCCCAGGTGAACCCGGTCGTGGACACCACGCTTCGCGACATGTTGCTCGTGGCCAGCGGCGGCGCCGTCGGCGCGGCGCTCCGCTACGGTGTCGGACGCCTCATGGGGCCGCTGGCGGACGCCGCCTTCCCGTGGCACACCTTCCTGATCAACGTCACCGGCTCGTTCGTCATCGGATTGCTGCTCGTTGCCGCGGCCCGCCTTGGCTGGCCCGGCTGGTGGTGGCCCCTTCTCGCGCTGGGCCTGCTCGGCGGCTATACCACGTTCTCGACCTTCGCACTCGAGTCGGTGGAGCTGATGCTGCGCGGTTCGTACGCCTTGGCGGCAGCGTACCCTCTCGGCTCGCTGGCGGTGGGTCTCGCGGCCGCGGCCGCGGGGATCTTCCTCGGACGCGCCGTGCTGTAGGCCACCTCGAAATCGCGCCGAACGGCCGCACCGCTCGGGTCGAATGGGGCATACTCGCAGCGTACGGGCTCGCGCACCAGCGGGGGCGCGCCGCAGCACTGACAGTCGGAGTCGGGATGTACATCGCCGGAGACATCAATCGCATCGCACAAGAGGCGCTACTGGACGCCGTGGCGGGTCCGGCCTTCTTCTTCAGCCCCGACTACCACTACCTCGCCTTCAACGAGGCCAATCGGTTGACGGTCAACATGCTGTACGGCACCGACCTCGAGGTCGGCGCGGACATGCGCGAGATCGTGACCGCCGAAGAGGACCGCGAGGTCCTGAAGGCCCACCTGGAGCGCGCACTCGCGGGGGAGACCCACAGCAGCGGCAGTTGGTATGGGAACGATCCCGAGTCGCGCAGCTACTACACCATCACGTTCTCGCCGGTGCGCCGCGAAGGGCGCACCGTCGGCGTCGCCGCGGTCGCCGTCGACGCGACGGAACTGCTCAAGGCGTATGAGGCAGCATCGGTGTTCGGCGAAGTGGTCGAGTCTTCGGACGACGCGATCGTAACGTGGTCCTCCGACGGAACGATCGTCAGCTGGAACGTCGCGGCCGAGCATGTCACGGGATACGGCGCAGCCGAGATGGTGGGCCGTACGATGGAGGCGCTGACCCCTCCCGGGCGAGAGGACGAGTTCCCGTCGCTCATGGCCCGGGTCGCCTCCGGCGAGCGCATCGAGCACTTCGCCACCGAGACGCTTTGCAGGGACGGCTCCCGCGTCGCGATCGAGCTCACGCTCATCCCCATCCTTGGGGAGGACAGCACGATCATCGGCGGGACCACCGTCGCACGGGACATGAGGCAGATGCGCCAGATGGCTCACGCGCTCCTGCGCTCCGAGCAGAAGTTCGAGGCGGCCTTCCGCGCATCGCCGGACGCCATCAACATCAACCGCCTGAGCGACGGTATGTATCTTGAGGTCAACTCGGGGTTCACCGTGCTCACCGGGTTCACGCCCGAGGATGTGCGAGGAAGGACATCCATCGAACTGTCGATCTGGGACGATCCGGCGGACCGCGCGCGCCTGGTCGCAGCGCTGCGCGCTGACGGTTCCGTCGACCAGATGGAAGCGCGCTTCCGCCGCAAGGATGGTTCCGTCACCGTCGCGGAGATGTCGGCCTGGATCATCGACGTGGGAGGAGAGCCCTGCATCCTCTCGGTCACGCGCGACATCTCGGAGCGCAAACGTGCCCAGGCCGATCTCGAGGCGAGCTACACACGCCTGACGCGCATGAGCAGGGACGTGGTGGAGACGCTCGGGCGTGTGGTCGAGACCCGCGACCCCTACACCCAGGGTCACCAGCAGCGGGCGGCCGAACTGTGCCGGCTCATCGGCGGCGAGATGGGGATGGGCGATACCGACATCCAGTTCCTCGAGACCGCCGCACTCGTCCACGACATCGGCAAGCTGAGCGTGCCTGCCGAGATCCTCACGAAGCCGGGACGCCTGTCGCCGGTGGAGTATGCACTGATCCGGGAACACCCGCGCAACAGCCACGACATCCTCAAGGGCATCGCTTTCGAATGGCCGATCGCGGAGATGGTGTTGCAGCATCACGAGCGGATGGACGGGTCAGGCTACCCGGAGGGGCTGTCCGGGGACGAGATCCTGATCCAGGCCCGCGTGCTCGCGGTCGCCGACGTGGTCGAAGCGATGGCCACCCACCGGCCGTACCGTCCGGCGCTGGGTCTCGACGCGGCGGTCGAGGAGCTCAGCACGCATCCGGAGCTGTACGACCAGCAGGTCGTCGCGGCGTTCCTCGCGTTGTGCGACAGCGGGTGCATCTCGCTCTAGGGATCCCCTCGCCGTACCGCGCGCTCTCGCACGCCCGCGCGCCCAGGCCCGCGCGCGGCGCGACTGCTACACTCGCAGCCGGATCGATGACGCCTCCTGCGAAAGGCAGCGCCGCGACGATGTCGAAGGCGGAATACCGTGCCCCGAAGGGCACTTCGGACATGCTTCCCGCCGATGCGCGGGCGTGGGAGTACGTGCTCGCGATCGCTCAGCGCCTGTTCTCTCGATACGGCTATGAGCCGATCTACACCCCGGTCTTCGAGCATACGGACGTGTTCGTCCGTGGCATCGGCGAGGCCACCGACATCGTGGGCAAGGAGATGTACACCTTCGACGACAAGGGCACCCCGCCCACGTCGCTGACGTTGCGTCCTGAGGGCACCGCCCCGATCGTCCGCGCGGCGCTTGAGAACGGCCTTACTGCGAACGGCCAGTCGGTGAAGCTGTACTACTCCGGCCCGATGTTCCGCTACGAACGTCCGCAGGCCGGCCGCCGCCGCCAGTTCTGGCAGATCGGCCTCGAGGCGCTGGGCATGGGTGAGCCCACCGTCGATGCGGAAGTGATCGCTCTGCTCATGGAGTTCTTCGCGGCTGTCGGGATCCCCGCCGCTTCGATGCGTCTGCTCATCAACACGATGGGTGACGAGTCCTGTCGCCCCGCATACCGCGAGGAGATCGCGGCCTTCATCCGGGACAACGCTGCGGACCTGTGTGACGAGTGCGCGCGGCGCGCGAGCACGAACCCGCTGCGCGCCTTCGACTGTAAGAACCCGGGATGTCGCGAGACGATGAGCAGGGCCCCGATACTGCGGGACCGTCTCTGCGACGACTGCGCGGCCCACTATTCCGCGGTCAAGTCGCACCTCGACGCGCTCGGAATCACCTACGAGGAGGACCCGTCGCTCGTCCGCGGGCTCGATTACTACACGCGCACCGTGTTCGAGGTGCAGGCCGAAGGGCTCGGCGCCCAGAACGCCATCGGAGGCGGCGGCCGCTACGACCGGCTGTTCGAGATGTACGGCGGTCAGCCGACGCCGGGACTCGGCTTCGCGCTCGGGTTCGAACGCACCATGCTGGCCCTTCGCGCCGCCGGCGTTGAGGTCCCGGCCCCAGCCACGGCCGACGTGTTCGTGGCGCGTGTCGCGCCGGAGGTGGCCTCCGACGTCTTCGCCGTGACGCAGCGACTGCGCGCCGCGGGGGTCGCGGCCGAGATGGACCACCAGGGCCGCTCCCTGAAGTCACAGATGAAGGCCGCGGACAAGCTCGGCTCACTATTCGTGCTGTTCGTAGGCCCTGACGAGATCGCCAGCAATGAGGTCACGATGCGTGACATGAACACGAAGGAAGAGCGGCGCGTCTCCCTGCACGAGGTCGAAGAGGATGTGCGCACCGCGGTGTTCGAGCGATACCTGGCGCGCGCTTCCGAAGCCGCCGCCGACCGGTCCTAGAGGAAAGGCATTACATGCTCGACGCACGCTACTCGATACGCTCGCACGTGGCGGGAGAGCTTCGCCGCGAACATATCGGTGCCGAAGTCACCCTCGCGGGCTGGGTGCACCGCCGTCGCGACCATGGCGGCCTCGTGTTCATCGACATCCGCGACCGCAGCGGGCTCGTGCAGTGCGTCTTCGATCCGGACGCGTCCGGAGCCGCCTTCGCCACGGCGGAACGGGTCCGCACCGAATGGGTCGTCAAGCTCACTGGGACCGTGCGCCCGCGTCCGCAGGGCACCGTCAACCCGAACCTCGCCACCGGCGAGGTCGAGGTCATCATAACCAGCGCGGAAGTGCTCAACGAGGCGGTCACCCCGCCGTTCGAGATCGACGCCGGCATCGAGACCGACGAGATCACCCGCCTGAAGTACCGCTACGTCGATATCCGCCGGCCGGAGGTGCTCGCAGCGCTCGTGCTGCGGGACCGGGTCACGCAGCGGTTCCGCAAGAGCCTCGAGCACCGCGGCTTCATGGAGGTCGAGACCCCGATACTCACGAAGTCCACGCCGGAAGGCGCGCGCGACTTCCTCGTCCCGTCGCGCATGAGCCCGGGCGAGTTCTACGCGCTCCCGCAGTCGCCACAGCTCTTCAAGCAGCTGCTGATGGTCGCGGGCGTCGAGCGCTACTACCAGATCGCGAGATGCTTCCGGGACGAGGATCTGCGCGCGGACCGTCAGCCCGAGTTCACTCAGGTCGACATCGAGATGTCCTTCATCGAGCAGGACGACATCCTGCGCATGATGGAGGACGTGATGCACGAGGTCATGCATGAGGCGGGCGAGGAGCTCGCGGTGCCTCTGCCGCGCATGCTCTACGCAGACGCGATGGAGCGGTTCGGCTGTGACAGGCCTGACACGCGCTTCGGGCTCGAGCTCGTGGACGTCTCCACCGTGTTCGCGTCCTCGGAGTTCAAGGTCTTCGCGGGCGCGCTCGCGTCCGGGGGCGCCATCAAGGCGATCAACGCGAAGGGCGCGGGCGACTGGAGCCGAGGCCGCATCGACGGCCTGAACCAGTTCGCGCTCGACGCGGGCGCGAAGGGACTTGCCTGGGCAGCGTTCACGAGTGAGGGAGAGGTTCGCAGCCCCGTGGCGAAGTTCTTCTCCGAGGAGGAGATGGCCGGGCTGCGGGCGGCGCTCGCGGTCGAGCCCGGCGATCTCGTGTGCATGGTCGCGGACGCTCGCGCTGTCGCGAACGACGTGCTGGGAAACCTCCGCCTGCGTTTCGCCGACGACCTCGAGCTTCCCCGCGAGGGCTGGTCGGCGCTGTGGGTGCTCGACTTCCCCCTCTTCCAATGGGACGAGGAGAACAAGCGCTGGGACGCCAAGCACAACCCGTTCATGCGTCCGTTCGAAGAGGACCTGGCGCTGCTGGAGACCAATCCGGGCGCGGTCCGCGGCTACTCCCACGACCTGGTCATCAACGGGCTCGAGATCGGTGGCGGCACCCTGCGTATCCACGACCCGGAGCTGCAGATGAAGGTCTTCCGGCTGATGGGCATGACCGACGAGGACGCCCAGCGCCGCTTCGGCTTCCTGCTGGACGCGCTGAAGCACGGCGCGCCGCCCCACGGCGGCATCGCGCTCGGGCTCGACCGTCTCGTGATGATCCTCGCGGGCGCTCCGTCGATTCGCGACGTCATCGCGTTCCCCAAGACCAGCTCCGGATCGTGTCCGCTGACCGGTGCGCCCGATGCAGTGTCAGCCGCCCAGCTGAAGGAGTTGCGGCTGCGGACCGAATAGTCCCCGTGGGACGGTGATATGCCGTCCACCGCTCTCGTCGGATGGGGCGTGGCGGTTCTTCCGAGCGCACGTTAGTATGGAGTAGACTTCGCCTTGCTCGTGGCTTCGACAATACGGCTGAACCAGTACTCTGAACTAGGGAGTCCTACATCAGCCCGGTGGACGCGGTAGCCCCCTTGTTGGGGAAGCACGGAAGCCGGGGTGCGGACACCCACCTGTCTTACAGACAGGTTCACCAGTCGAAGCACGGCAAGGCGAGGTTGTAGGGTCTAGGGGAGTCACTGACCGGCGAGGCGCCACCCCGCGGAGGGCAGCTACATGCGCAGAGTTGTCACGGTACTCACGATCGTCACGGCCGCTTTGGTGCTTGCCGCATGCGGCAGCGCGCCGACGACGAGCACGAGCAACGCTCCGGCAGTCGTCCCGGTCACCCAGCCGGCCAACACAGGTCAGGCAGGGCCCTCAGGTACCGCCGCGAGTGGCGACATCTACTCGCCGACGCAGACGGTCTCTCCCGGTGAGTTGCTGTCGACGGACCAGGCGGTCGTCCCGGCATCGGTCCTGGCCAATGTGAGCGCCAAGAGGCCGATGCTGATCTTCTGGTACGAACCGACCACCAAGGTCACGACCGACCAGGTCAAGGAGATCACGGCTGCGCTCAAGAAGTACACAGGCATGATCCAGCTCGTGAACCTCGACTACACCGTCGGTCTCGCGTCGAGCGCGGCAAGCTCCACGATCGATCCTGAGACTCAGAAGGTGGAGCTGTTCGCTACGTCGCTGGGGATCAACACCACGCCGTACACGGTATTCACCGACCAGTACGGGCGCATCACGTACCGGTTCGCCGGGATCGTCGACAGGAGCCTCCTCACGCGCGAGGTGCTGCGCGCCACCGAGTAGCGCGGGAGTCACGAACACACCCGTGACCGACCTCTTCTCAGATTCGACAGACGGCATCCTCGCTCGCGAAGCACCACTCGCGGCGAGGATGCGTCCGCGTTCACTGGACGAGTTCGTCGGTCAGGAGCAGGCGGTCGGCCCCGGCACCGCGCTGAGGGCCGCTATCGAGCGCGACGAGCTCAGTTCGCTGATCCTGTACGGGCCGGCAGGCTGCGGCAAGACGAGCCTGGCCCGCGTGATCGCCAACACCACGAGCGCCACCTTCACCGAGGTCTCCGCGGTGAGCTCCGGCGTGGCCGACATCCGCAAGTCGATCGAGGAGGCCCGGGACCGCCTTTCGTTCCAAGGCAGGCGCACGATCCTGTTCATCGACGAGATCCACCGCTTCTCCAAGTCGCAGCAGGACGCCCTGCTCCACGCGGTGGAGGACCGGCTCGTGGTACTTATCGGCGCCACGACGGAGAACCCCTTCTTTGAGGTGAACGCACCGCTGATCTCGCGGTCCCGGGTCGTGGAGATGTACCCGCTGGCCGACGACGACGTGCGGGTCCTCGTGCGCCGCGCTCTGGCCGACGAGGAGCGCGGGCTCGCAGGGAAGTGCACGCTGACACCGGAGGCCGAGGAGGCGATCGCGCTTCGCGCAGGGGGCGACGCCCGCGCCGCTCTCAACACGCTGGAGCAGGCGGCCGCCGAAGCGGGACCTGGAGGCGAGATCGACCTTGCGGTCCTCGAGCGCCTGGGAGGAGCGCGTCAGCTCACCTACGACAAGCGCGGCGACACCCACTATGACGTGATCTCGGCCTTCATCAAGTCGATGCGCGGGAGCGACGCCGACGCGGCCGTCTACTATCTGGCCCGCATGGTCCACGGGGGAGAGGACCCGAAGTTCATCGCCCGGCGCATGCTCATCTTCGCAAGCGAGGACGTCGGCAACGCCGATCCCCAGGCGATACAGGTGGCGGCCGCGGCGTTCAAGGCTGCGGAGTCGATCGGCTGGCCCGAATGCCGGATCAACCTGGCTCAGGCCGCGGTCTACATGGCGCTCGCGCCGAAGAGCAACGCGTCCTACATGGCGATCGATGCGGCCCTTGAGGACGTCCGCAAGGGCCCGGCGCGTGCGGTGCCGGACCATCTTCGCGACAGGCATCGCCCCGGGGCGGACTCCTATGGGCCGTATCGCTATCCGCACGACTTCCCGGATGACTGGGTGGACCAGCGGTACCTGCCGGACGGCTTGACCGAAGGTGCCTTCTTCAAGGCGGGCGCCAAAGGATGGGAGGCGGAGCGCTCCACGGCCCGCAAGTCCATGGTCGAACGCCGCAGGAAGCAGGATGGCTGAGCGGACGTCTGCTAGACTCGGAACACCGGTCCGACAAGCGGAGGGTATCTGCCATGGACGTCCAATCGGTCCTGCTCGTCGCCCTCTACGTCGCACTCATCGCGCTCGCGTTGTTCGCGATCTGGTGCGTCCGTGAGGTCGTCGCCACGGCGCGCTCGGTGCGACGCCTGTCGGACGAACTCGGCCAGACCCTCCCGCCGCTGATCGAGCGGGCCGGGACCACGCTCACGTCGGTAGACTGGGAGATCGCGCGCGTCAATGGGGTCGTCTCCCAGATCGAGGAGGTCTCCGACCGCGTCACGAGCACGACTCGCGCGGCGCAAGGGATGGTGGAAGCGCCGTTGGCGGCCGTGTCCGGGCTCGCGGACGGCGCGCGCAGGTTCCTGAACGTGCTCTTCCGCGGATAGACGCCAGTACCGGCGGCCGGCGCGTTGCAGTCGCCGACCCCGACCGATCCTCAACACCTGGAGGTTTTCGATGGCCGACGGAGACAGGGTGGTCCTCATAGTGCCCGCGCTGGGCGAGTTCGCCCGCACGGTGCGCATGACCGCCGCCGAGCTGGCGTCACACGCCGGCATGGACATCGAGGGCATCGAGGATGTCCGGCTCGCCGTCGAGGAGGCGTTCGTCTTCGCATCCGAACGGGTGGCAGACGCCGTACTCACTTTCACCTTCACGGTAGGACGCGGCTCGATCGAGGTAGAGGTCGCGCCGCTGCTTCCCGGCTGCGACGCCGACGAGGGGCCGGACCGGGGCGAGCGGTACGCGCGCTTCATCCTCGAATCGATCTGCGACGAGTTCGAGCTGACGACGCAAGATGCCGTGTGTCGGCTTCGCCTGGTGAAGAGAACGGTGTAACGCCAGTGGCGTTCACACCCCATCGGAGGACGACGCGGCCTTCGCGGCGACTTGTCTGGGACAAGCAGCTCACGCACGAGCTGTTCGTCGCGTACCGCGTCGACGGCGACGAATCCGCCCGCGATGAACTCGTCGAGATGTACCTCAACCTGGTGAAGTATCTGGCGAGCCGCTTCCGCAACCGCGGGGAGCCGGTCGACGACCTGGTCCAAGTCGGGACGATCGGGCTGATCAAGGCGGTCGACCGGTTCGACATCGAGCGGGCCGTGGAGTTCACGACCTATGCGACGCCCACGATCGTCGGCGAGATCAAGCGGCACTTCCGCGACAAGGGCTGGGCCGTCAAGGTCCCGCGGCGGTTGCAGGAGCTCTCGTTCAAGGTGAACCAGGCGGTCGACACGCTGACGTCCAGGCTGCAGCGGTCGCCGACCGTGCCGGAGATAGCGGAGTACCTCGAGGTGAGCCCCGATGAGGTCCTCGAGGCGTTCGAGACGTTCGACGCTTACAACTTCGTATCGCTGGAGACCGACCGCACCAGCGACGGAGCCGAGACGTTCTCGATACTCGAGTACATCGGTCAGGACGACCAGCTGCTGAGCGTGGTCGACGACCGGGCGGTCCTCACCGCCGCGCTCAAGGGAGTCGGGCCGCAGGAGCAGCGGGTGCTGTACCTGCGGTTCTTCCAGGGGCTCACTCAGACCGAGATCGCCGAGAAGTTGGGTATCTCCCAGATGCAGGTCTCGCGCCTGCTGCGGCGGACGCTGCGGATACTTCGTGAAGGGATCGTTCCCGAGGGGAGCGAGTGACGATGGCCTCGAACAATCGCGTCAAGGAGCGCTGGACGCTGGCGGGCATCCGCGTCTGGACGATCTTGGGCGTCGCGGCCCTCACGATCGTGGCCGTCTGGGTGCTCTCGATGCTGTCGTTCGCGCTGCTTCCCATCACTCTTGGACTGCTCATCGTGCTCCTGCTCGAGGGCCCGGTCGAGTTCCTGGGCAGGAGGATCGGGCGGACCGGCGCGGTGATCGTCTGCTACCTCGCGACGCTGGTCGCAATCACCCTTGTGCTCGTACTCATCATCCCGCCCGTCTACTCGCAGATCGTGCAGTTCGTGCAGGCCGCGAGCGGCTACGTGACGAGCGTCTACGCATGGTGGCTCAAGTACTTCGCGACCAACCAGGCCAGCCCGGAAGCGGCGTGGATCAGCAACGCCGCGGTCGCTCTCAAAGACCAGCTGCTGACGGCCGCGGGATCGCTGTCCACCGGAGTGGCCCAGTTCGCGCTCAACGCCGGTGGTTGGATGATGAGCGCTTTCTTCAACGTCATGATCGCGCTCATGATCGGCTTCTACGCGCTCGTCGACCTGCCGCGCCTGGAGCGCGAGGTCTTTACGATCGCCGGCGACAACCAGCGTGAGGAGCTCGCTCATGCGCTCCGTATGACGTCGAAGGTCGTGGGCGGCTGGCTCACGGGCACGCTGATCCAGTCGGTCATCGTGGGAGTGATCATGACGATCGGCTTCATGATCCTGGGCGTGCCGTACGCGGTGGTGCTCGGTGTGCTCGGCGCCGTTCTCAACCCGGTCCCGTACATCGGCTCGGCGATCGCCTGGATCATCGCCGGCCTCGCCGGCCTCATCGTGTCTCCCTGGATGGCGCTGTGGGCGTTTCTCGTCGCATGGGCCGCGTCGAACATCAACGGCTTCGTGTTCGCGCCGCGGATCATGTCCGACAGCGTCGACCTGCATCCGCTTCTCGTTCTCGCCGCGCTGCTGGTCGGCACGAGCCTGTTCGGCGTGCCGGGGATGGTCTTCTCGATCCCGGTCGCCGCGGTCGCGAAGGGGATGCTCCTGTACAGGTACGAGAAGCGGACCGACCGCCAGATCGGCAGCGAGGACGGCGTGATCTTCCGCGCATCTGCCGAGGAGTACGCCGAGGACGTCGCCGAACTCGGCCTGAAGCCCACGGAACCGGGGACCGCGTCCGATGACCCGGGCACAGGTCGCCGCGAGGGGGACTGAACCTCCGTGCGGGTGTCGCCGTGACGCTCCGCTCACGGTAGAATCCTGAGGACGCGAGCGCGCGCCCGGGCGCGCGCTCGCACACGACATCCACCGGAAGAGACGCAGGCGCACACCGTGAACTCCGCCGAGATCCGAGAGAGTTTCCTGTCCTTCTTCGAGAGCAAGGGCTGCCGCCGCTGGCCATCGTCCTCGCTCGTGCCGGACGATCCCTCGCTGCTCATGACAAGCGCCGGCATGGTGCAGTTCAAGCCGGTGTTCCTCGGCGTGCGCGACCTGGGCTTCACGCGCGCCACCACCGTGCAGAAGTGCCTGCGCACGACCGATATCGACATCATTGGGACCACCGGCCGGCACCACAGCTTCTTCGAGATGCTCGGCAACTTCAGCTTCGGCGACTACTTCAAGACCGAGGCGTGCACGTGGGCCTACGAGTACTCTGTCGACGTCCTGGGTCTCGATCCCACGAAGCTGTGGTTCTCGATCTTCGAGGACGACGACGAGGCCGAGCGCATCTGGCGCGACGTCGTGGGCGTGCCGCAGGGCCGCATCGTGCGCATGGGAGCGAAGGACAACTTCTGGGCGGCCGGCCCCACCGGCCCGTGCGGACCCTGTTCCGAGCTCTACTACGACCAGGGCCCGGAGGTGGGCTGCGGGCGTCCCGACTGCGCTCCAGGCTGCGACTGCGACCGCTACCTCGAGTACTGGAACCTTGTCTTCATGCAGTACGACCGCGCCGAGGACGGCACGATGACCCCGCTGCCGAAGCAGAACATCGACACCGGGATGGGCCTCGAGCGCATCGCCGGGATCCTGCAGGGCGTGACGAGCAACTACGAGACCGACGTCCTGCGCACGATCATGGCGAAGGCCTCGGAGTTGACGGGCCACACGTACGGCGCCGAGGGCGAGAAGGTCGACACCTCTCTGCGTATCCTGGCCGATCACGCGCGCGCCGTCGCGTTCATGATCGCGGACGGCATCCTGCCCTCGAACGAGGGTCGCGGCTACGTGCTCAGGCGCATCCTGCGCAGGGCGGTCCGCCACGGGCGGCTGCTCGGCGTGGAGGACCCGTTCCTCGGCAAGCTGATCGACGTGGTGGTCGAGCTCATGGGCCCGGCATACCCCGAGATCGTGGAGCACCACTCGTTCATCACGCGGATCGTGCTTTCCGAGGAACAGCGCTTCGGCGCGACGCTGCGCCAGGGGCTGATCCTGCTCGAGGCCGAGATCGACCGCACCCAAGGGTCCACGCACAACAACGCCCTCGACGGGTCCGTCGCGTTCACGCTCCACGACACGTACGGATTCCCCATCGAGCTGACCTCCGAGATCGCGGCAGAGGCCGGCCTTCACGTGGACATGACCGCGTTCGAGGCCGACATGGCCACGCAGCGCGCCCGCGCCCGCGCGGCGGTCAAGGACGAGTCCTGGAACATCGGTTCGAGCTTCGACGAGATCGCCCGCGCCAGCGGCCGTACCGACTTCCTCGGCTACGAGCTCGACGAATGCGACGCCAGGGTCCTGGCGATACTCGTGGATGGCAAGGCGGTCGAGCGCATCGAAGCGGGGCAGACGGCCGAGGTGGTCCTCGACTCGACGCCGTTCTACGGTGAGCAGGGCGGCCAGGTGGGAGACACCGGCGTCCTGAACGCGGTCGATGGTTCCTTCCGCGTCGAGGACGCCAAGATCCCGCTCGCGGGGCTCATCTCGCACCGCGGCGTCCTGGAGTCCGGTTCGCTGTCGGTGGGGGAGAAGGTCCACGCGGTGATCGACCACCTGCGCCGCGAGCGCATCCGCCGCAACCACACAGCGACGCACCTGCTGCACTGGGCGCTCCGCCTGGTGTTGGGCGAGCACGTGAAGCAGTCGGGCAGCTTTGTCTCGCCGGAGCGTCTGCGCTTCGACTTCACGCACTTCGAGGCAGTCAGCGCTGAGCAGCTCGCCAAGGTGGAGAAGCTCGTCAACGTGAAGATCATGGAGGACCACCCGGTCCGCGCGTACGAGACGACCCTGCAGTCGGCGCGCGAGTCGGGCGTGACCGCGCTGTTCGGCGAGAAGTATGGCGAGATCGTCCGCGTGCTCGAGGTGGGCAACTTCAGCCACGAGCTGTGCGGCGGCACCCACGTCACGCGCACGACCGAGATCGGCCTGCTCAAGGTCACGAGCGAAGGTTCGGTCGGATCCAACCTGCGCCGGATCGAGGCGATCACCAGCTTCGACGCGTTCGACTACCTGCGTGACGAGGAGTCGGTGCTCGTCTTCGCGTCCCAGGCGCTCAAGAGCCGACCCGACGAGGTGGCCGATCGCGTCGTCGCCACCCTGAAGCGCGTCCGTGAGCTCGAGAAGGCGCTCGCCGAGGCGAAGAAGCGCGCGCAGAGCGGGGACGCTGCGGATGCGTTCGCGACCGTGACGGCCAAGACAGGCTACGACGTCGCAGTGGGACTCGTGCCGGACGCCGCAAGCGTGGACGATCTGCGCGAGTGGGCCGACGCTCTACGGAAGACCATTCCCGCGGTCGTGCTCGCGGGTGTCACGGGCGGGAAGGTGCTCCTGCTGGCAGCCGGGTCCGCGAAGGCGGTCGCCGCAGGATTCGATGCGGGCGCCGTCATCAAGGCGATGGCCCCACACGTCAGCGGGCGCGGGGGCGGGAAGCCGGCGATGGCGCAGGGCGGCGGCGAGGACGCGGCCGGCGTCGAAGCCGCGCTGGACGCCGCCCGCGTGCTGGTAGCGGGGTAGCGGCGCAGATGCGCCGCCTCGCGCTGGACATCGGCGAGCGCAGGATCGGCGTCGCCGTCTCAGACCCGACCGGGACCGTCGCCACGCCGCTCGTCGTGCTGGACGCGCGCGACCTCGCCCGGGACACGGCTCCGCTTCGCCGGCTCGTGGAGGATTACGAGCCCGGAGAGTTGGTCGTCGGGCTGCCGCTGACGCTCGCGGGCGACGAGGGGCCGCAGGCTGCGACCGTTCGGGCAACAGTGCGGCGACTGATCGAGCCTTTGGGCATACCGGTCGCTTACCATGACGAGCGGCTCACGAGCGCCGAAGCCGAGCGTGCCATGGCCGCTGCCGGCGCCGACGCGCGAGCGCGGCGCGGCTCGGTCGACATGGTCGCCGCTTCGGTGTTGCTGCAGAGCTACCTGGACGCGAACCCCGGCCACGGAGAGTGACCCGCCTTGACCGATGAAGACGAGCTGAACATGTCCGACCTCCCGGAGTCACCGGGACCGGTCGAGACGCCCGAGATCGACGACACGCCGGAGCGGGAGGTCACGGCACGTCGAACCGCCTCGCGCCGCCATGGCGCTGCGGCCCCTTCGAGGCGCCGGTCAACTCCCTCTGCCGCCAGGCGCCGCACCGCTGCGGGTGCCGACGCTCGTCCGCAGCGCGCCGGATCGGCCCCGCGCACCGCGAAGCCCAAGAACGCGCGCGGCCGCCATCTCGCGATCGCGCTCGGCGTGCTGGTCGTCATCGTGGGGCTGATCGGCTACTTCGCTTGGTCGACCCTGTACGCTCCCGACGCCGTCGGGATCCCGGCCGGACAGTCGGCCACGATCGTGATCGAGAAGGGCGCCTCGGGCGACGAGGTCGCGTCGCAGCTCTCCCACGCCGGGATCGTGACGAACGCCACGATGTTCCGCATCCAGGCGCAGGTGCTCGGCGCCACCAACGACATC